>Ga0102592_1001324_pt1 | contig 28947 bp, 35 predicted proteins | sample AraplaCol_mMF_r2_FD_76861 | JGI IMG/M metagenome (GOLD analysis project Ga0102592, IMG submission 76861) | Arabidopsis root microbial communities from North Carolina, USA - plate scrape MF_Col_mMF_r2 (SPADES assembly) (version 2) | ecosystem: Host-associated > Plants > Roots > Endosphere...
CGATATCCAGCACCACCGCGTCATAGGGCTCGCTGTCACCGAGGAAGTGCCCCTCCTCGCCATCGAAGGCGCGGTCGACAACATAGCCGGCATCGGTCAGCGCAGTGGTAAGCTGACGGTTCAGATCGGGATCATCTTCGACGACGAGCAGACGCACTTTCGTTCTCCACGTTCACACACCGAATGGAACCCCCGGTGGGTGAACGCCAAATGAATACCGGCCGCCGCCGATATTACTTTTTCTTCACACCCTCTTTGGCCAATACCGTTTTGACCAGCTTTTCGATCATCCCGGGCGCATCCTGCCCGGTAACCGCGCTGACCTTTTCGCGGGTGCGGCCGCTGATATAGACGCCTAACACGCCGAAACGGAACCCCCAATAGGTCACTAGCAGCGCCGTGGCATTGACCAGCGCATTGATGGTCTGGATGTCTCCGGTCCAGAATTCATGCATGAGTACCGCCCACAGCGCGCCGCATTCCACCGTCAATTCCAGCGCGTAGGCCGGCCGCCACCAGCGCTGCAGGGCGTCCTCGCTGGTAAGCTCGGCGCGGATCGTCGCCTGGGTTTCCGTGATCGCCGCCCGCTGCGTCTCCGCCTCGGCGCGGATCATCTCCGCCCATCGCGATTCAGCCTCGGCCAACTTGTTCGGATCGACGGTGGGCAACGCCGCCTGCACGCTCGCCGGCGTCCAGGACGCCGCGCCGATGGTCTTGGCCAGAATCTCGCCCGCGATGCCGCCGAGCGGCCCGCCTAGGGCGGTACCGAGCATCGGTGCGCCCAGGGAAATCACCTGCCTTGCAAGATCGCCCCATTCCATGATCAGGCCCTCCGGAATGCCGCAAGGACAGCGGCAATGATGGATGCGACGGTAGATGGCCGGGCGTCCGGCATCTCCGGCGCGAGCGGCGGCGATGCGATGGTCGGCTTCGTCACTGTGGCCGCCAACTCGCGCTTCCACTTCGCAAGCCACACCTTGCGCTCCGCAAGGCCGATCGTGCCGCCGTTCAGCCGCTTCGTGACCCCGACGACGTCATCCGCTTTCGCAAAAGGCAGGCAACCGCAATTGATGAAGTCGGACACCGCGCAGTTGAGAAAATGCGCGGGATCGATCAACAAGTCCGGCTGCGCGATCACATCGAGCCCGGTCGCCTTCTTCACGCGCTGATAGCCCTCGCGTCCCGTCGTCTGCGCGCCACCGCGGCCGCGAAAATTCCAGCCGTCGTCCGAGCCGGTGCGATTGCCCATGCGGCCGTTATAGACCTTGTTGGCCAGCGCCCGCGGATTGCCCGCAAAAGGCTGAGCACTCGCCGATGTCGGAAAGCGCGACGGCCACACCTGCATCATGCGCGCGGCCTTGTAGTTCATGTTTTCCACCACATCGTGCCCTGCCCCGCATTCGTGGCTGATCTGCGCCATCACATGCGCGACGAGATCTGGCGTCGCGATGCCGTGACGCGCGAACACATCCTGTGAGGATCGTGCGATGCCGGCGACCAGGCCGGGCACGCGGCTATCGCCCCGCGGCCACAGGCGTCGCAGGCTGGCTTCATCGAGTTGCATGACATGCTCCGATGGTTGGATCAGTAGGGCGGATAAGCCGAAGGCGTCATCCGCCGGCCGAGTTCATGGTTGAAACGCTGCGGCGGATGACGCTGCGCTCATCCGCCCTACGGCCTTCGTCAGGGAATGCGGTGGCCGTAAAAACTGTTCTGCGCGGCCGCGATGTAGCCGTCATTGGTTTCCAGCACCGCCCAGACGGCGATCGTGTCGCCGGCCGCGAGCTTCAGCACGGTGTTGGCACTCAGCGATGTCTTGTTGCTGACCAGCGCCGTTGAGGTCTGCATCCGCGCATCGTCGATGAGCTCGCTGCCATTCCTGTAGAGTGTGGCGATCATCGATACCGGCAGCGCCGCATTGGCCTTGAACAGCACCCGATAGCCGATGAAATAATAGCCTGCCGCCGGCGCCACGAACTGGCTGTTCGCCGCGTCGAACACGCTGAAATCATTGTGCCGCCCGTTGTTGAACTGCACTTTCGTCGGTGTATTCGCCGCGCAGTATTTGTCGAAATTCATATAGGCCGAGAACTTTGGCGACTGCATCAGGCTGGCCTGCCCGTTGCTGCGATCGATGGTCAGCGCCGGACGAAACACCGTGCCATCGGCCGAGACCTTGATGGCGAGATTGTCGTCGCCGAGCAGCCCGAGCAGAGCCCTTGCCGAAAATCCCGTCTGGAAAGCCAGTCCCGCATCCCTCGCCGCCAGCGCCTTGTTCAACACCATCCGCAGGTCGCCGCTGCCCGGCGTCACATCGTCATGCGACAGCAGCACGGCATCGGATTTGACGCTCAGCCGATTGGTGGCATCGGCGGCCGTGTTGACACCGAGATGCGCGGCATTGTCGAGCGCGAGATTGCGCAGGTCGCGCCAGGCCGTGCCATCGAATACCAGCATGACATCGTCAGCGATCGACCAGATACACCAGCCGGCTTTCGGCACGAGAAACGCCCAGGCGCCATCCTGCCACGTAGCGATTGCATGCGCCTGACCGGCCCAGGCTTCGCTGGCGCCAGCCGCCACCACATGTCGCTGGCCTTCCGTCGGTGATGCAGGCGGCGCCATGCGCGTCCTGTCCAGCACCGCGATCTGGATTGCGGCATCGAGCATGCGCAACGCCTCGTTATGCGTGACATGCTTCTGCGCCTGCCCACCATCGATATAGGGCAGTCCGAGATTGGGGGTGTCGGTCATTATTCGCTCTCCGTCGTCATTGCGAGCGCAGCGAAGCAATACAGAAAGCCAAGAACTGGATTGCCTCGTCTCAAGGGCTCCTCGCAATGACGGCTACAAATCGATCGTGATATCCACGGCCCGTCCCGCGCCGACGGTCCCGGACATCTGCATCACCCGCAGATGCAGGCTCGTCTGCGGCCCGCCAAAGTCCGCGACCTCATCTGCCGCCGCATACAGCGCCAGCGGAGCCGTACAGGCGATGCTGCGCCTGACGCTGCTGCCCGCAAGGATATCGAGCCGATAGGCCTCGCCATCCTCGCCCAGCGGCACCTCGCCGGCCCAGCCATCGCCATCGCTGCGCGTGCGGCGGATCCAGCTCACATGCACGCCGTCGCTCTTGCGCACGGCTTTCACATGCACCGGCGCCAGCGGCAGCAGCGCGGTGCGATCCGGCACCACCGTCAGCGCCGTGGCACTCGGATCGTCGGTACTGCGCCCGCGGCCGACGAGCCGCAGCGACAGCGGCCGGTCCAATGCATCCAGTCCGCGGGCGATGGGGACGAGGCTGGCATCGAGCAGAACGAAACGGGCGCCAGCGGGCAACGCCGCTGCCATGGCCTGTTCGCTGCCGCCCTGTCCCCGCAGCAGCCGCGACAAGAGATAGGTCCGCTCATCCACGAGTTCGGCCTGCGCAAACTGAAAGACCTCCCATCGTCCATCGCCGTTCTGCACCGCTGCCGCATTGCCGCCGCCGAGCACCCGCGCATCCGACAGCGCGTTGAGCACGCCGCCATACAGGCGCACGCGCAGGCGCGATGCGTTGTCCCAGCGCGCCACTGGTCCGGCGGGCAGGACATCCAGCGTCTCGCCGATCACCGCCGGCATCGGCGCAAAAGCTGTCACCTGAAAACTCGCCGCATCCTTCGACTGCCAGATCGTCACCCCTCCCGGCCACGGATTGGCAAACACCGCGAGCCGCGTCAGCACATCTGCCTGGCCGTTGTCGATCACAGGCAGGTTGAGCACCACGACCTGCAACGGCCCGAGCGCCGGTGGCACCACCGGTGTCCGGATGGTCGGCTGCAGCAGCGGCACGTCGAACAGGTCGGGATCGATGCTGCGTGCCGTCACCCGCCGCGCCTCGGCATCGATCAGCGCCTCGATCTCGAACAGCCGTCGCCGCCCGTCCAGCGTCAGCGCGATCACGTCGCCGGGACCCAGCGCAAGCGACGCCATGCCGAGCGCGAAGTTGGCGCGCTCGCGCCCGGCCCACAGATACTGCAGCCAGACCTCGGCGCGCTGGGTGGCTGCGGCATCGCTGGTGATGACGGCGAGATCGGCCTGCAGCAGCCGGTTGGCGCCGCCGACCAGCTTGCGCGATGTCACCGCGCCGCGTCGGTAGTCCGCCAGCGCATCGGAAAAGCCGATGCCGATCTGCCGCGGCAATTCCGTCTCCTGCGCGCGCACCACCTGCGCCAATGCGCCCTGCTCCGGCGCCACGAGATCGTCCTCGGAAAACTCCGCCACCACCTCGCCGCCGCGCGGGATGAAGCGCAATGCGCCATCCGTTGCCGTCGCATTGAAGGCATAGGCGACAGCCAGCGGCTCGATCATCGCCCGCGGCGCCATCGGCCGGTCCACCACATAGCCGTCGCAGCCGCCGCGCAGCGCCGAAGCATCGATGCCCTTGACATCGCTGTCACGCGCCAGCTGCTCCACCAGCGCATCCAGCGGTGCGCCGCCGAGGCGACCGTTGAGCCAGTGTCCGGTATGCCAGTTGGCCCCGTCGCTCCAGACATCCTGCGCCGCCGGAAACATCGGATAGGGCCTGGAATCCCAGGTCCACAGATGGATGGCAGACACGTCGATCATCCGCCCGCCATAGACCGGCGACACCGGATTGAGTGCATCGCTGCCGCCATGGACGGGATCGAAGGCCGACAGCAGCGCTTCGAGATAGCGCCGCTGCATCAGGTCATCGCGCGCGCCGCTGGAAAAATACGGCGCAAAATTCTCGGACGATTTCGGATCGGGAAACACGCTGGGCTGATTGGCGCCCTTATCGACCGCGGGGCAGCCGACCTCGGTCAGCCAGATCGGCTTGCTCTGCGGCGCCCAGGCGGTGGCACCGATCTCGACCCCGCCGACACGCTCATGATGCGTGTGCGACCACCAGCCCCACAGATCCTTCAGCCGGAACATCCAGGGCTTGCCGAGCCCGTCGCTGATCGCGCTGCGCAGCTGCGCGCCACGCGCGGCATCGTCCGGATAGAACCAGTCATAGGCCTCGCCACCAGCGACATTGCCGCGCAGATAGTCGCGGTCATGGATCGAGCCGGCCTGCCCCCGATCAAGATGCAACGCGCCATCGCGCCAGTCCGACAGCGGCGCATAATAGTCGATGCCCACCACATCGATGGCCGGCGAGGCCCACAAGGCATCGAGCGGAAACCGCACCTCCGACGCGTCAGGCGTGACGACATCGGCGCCATATTCCGTCCAGTCGGCGCCATAGGTCACGACAGTGCCGCCGCCGGTGATGGACTTCACTTCGGCCGCGAGCGCCGACAACTGCGCGACGGCCGGATACACGCCGGCGCCTGAGCGCACCCGCGTCAGCCCGCGCAATTCCGAGCCGATCAGAAACGCATCGACGCCGCCCGCCAGCGCGACGAGATTCGCGTAATGCAGCACCATCCGGCGATAATTCCACACACCACCGGCGAAGAACGCATCCACCTGCGCACCGGCCTCGCTCGTCCCTTGCGGCGAGCCGGCCACGCCCGGCGCCGGATGGCAGGTGATCCGCCCGCGCCACGGATAGGCCGGCTGCGCGGCCGCACCGCTCCATGGATCGGGCAGCGCATTGCCGGCGGGCACATCCATCATCACGAACGGATAGAAGGTGACCTTCAGCCCACGCGCTTTCAGCTCCGCGATGAGATTCACAACGCTTGCATCGGACGGCGTGCCGCCGAAGGCCGGGCGCCCATCCGCCTGCGACACCACATAGGCGAATGGCCGGATCACGCCCTGCACCGACCACAGCAGCGGATCGGTCTCCTTCACCAGGCTGTCGACGCCCGGCCTGATCACGCAGTGACCCGCGCGCAGGTCAGAGCCGAACCAGGCGACCACGATGGCGACACGTTCGAGGTTCGGGCACATGCCCTGCAGATCATCCAGCGCCGCCACCACGTCGCTGCGCGCCGAGGCGATATGGCGGTTCTCCGGCGCCGCCTCACCGGGCCCCACCACCTGCACCACCGGCGACGGCTCATAGCCGAATTCCGTGGTGCCCGGGATGAGTGTCACCGCCCGCGTCATCTGTTCGAGCAGACCGATCGGCCTGATCACCTCGAATGACAGCTGCGGGATCCGGTTGCCGAAATTCTCCAGCGGCAGCCGCTCGAACACCACATAAGCGAGCCCGCGATAGGCCGGCGCGTGACCCGCTCCTTCCTTGGCGACGATCAGCGCATCCGCCGCCTGGTCCTCGCTGCCGCGATGGACGCGGAAATTGATGCCGTCGAGATCGAGCGGCTTGCCATCGGCCCATATGCACGCGACGCGGCCGATCGTCCCCTCGCACAGCCCGACCGCGAAATTGGCGAAGTAGCTATAGGTCGCGCCGCTGTCATCCGCGCCGCCAAATCCCTTGCCGCCGCTGCCGTCATCGGTGCCGGCCACTTCCTCGAGCTGCGTCGCCCAGATCACCTGCCCCGCGAGCCGCGCCCGGCCATAGACGCGCGGCACCGGCGCGCCCTCGCTGGACGACATCACGTCGAGACTGCCGAGCCGCGGCCCTTCCGTACCCTTGCCGCTGCCGAACAGCGCATCGTCGATCAGCCCACCGATCGCCGCTCCCGCAATCTGCCCGATAGCCGCGCCCGCGGGCCCGAACACCCCGCCGATCGCCCTGCCGGCCATGGAGAGAACGAGCGTGGACATCAGACAGCCCCCGGAAACCGAAACGCGAATGCCAGCCGTCGTCGCCACCATGGCGCCAGTGCGACTTCGCATACGGCTGCGCCGTCATGCGCGTGGATCATCGTGCCCTCGCCGCTGGCGATCGCGGCGTGTTTGGCCACGCAACCGTCGCGCCAGCGAAACAGCAGCACGTCGCCGGCCTCGAAGGCATCGCACGCCACGGCAATGAGATGCCTCTGACCTGCCGTCGCCAGTGCCTCTTCGCCGCGCGCTTCAGCCCAGTCTGGCGCGTAAGGCGGCGGCGCTTCGGGCTCGGCGCCGATACAGTTGCGCCAGACCCCGCGTACCAGGCCGAGACAATCGCAGCCGACGCCCTTGAGCGATGCCTGATGCCGATACGGCGTGCCGATCCAGCTGCGCGCCTCCGCCACGATGGCGGTGCGCAAGCTTGTTTCCGGCATCTGTTGCTCCTTTGACATGGCGCTGCCGCAATGCGCGATCCTCATTCCGGTGGCGGACCAACGTCCTTCAATCGAATGACGTTGGCCGGCCGCGCGACTGCCAGCAGAGCCGCCGATCTCCCGCGCTGCCATGCGGGATCGACGCAAACCTGAGAGGGAGTGAGCCATGACGCATGTTGGAAAATGCTTCTGCGGCGCCGTCGAGATCGAAGTCGACGGCGCTCCGGAAGCGATGGGCTATTGCCACTGTCGTTCCTGCCGCTCCTGGTCCGGCGGCCCGGTCAATGCGTTCAGCCTGTGGAAACCTTCGGCGGTCCGTGTCACGGCGGGTGCCGAACACATCGCCAGCTTCCAGAAGACCGCACTCAGTCAGCGTCAATACTGCAATCAATGCGGCGGGCATCTGATGAACAACCATCCGCCGCTGGGCCTGATCGATGTCTTCGCCGCCATGCTCCCGACCTTGCGCTTCGAGCCCGCGGTGCATGTCAACTACGCCGAGACCGTGCTGCCGATGAAGGACGGCCTGCCGAAGCTGAAAGACTTTCCATCCGAGTTCGGCGGCTCCGGCGAGATCATCGCCGAATAGGATGACGGGAGCACAGCGCGTGAAACAGGCAGTGATCGGTCCCGCATTTGCGGTTCTGGTCGCGCTCGCGCCTTGGCATGCACAGGCGCCGGCATCAGGCGACTGAGCTCATCCGAACATCGGTTCGCCGCTGTCCTCCGACAGTGTGCCCGGCGTCGGATAACTCATGATGAAGTCATTGCCGGGAATATGCGGAAAGCCGCGGAAATTCTCGCTATTGGCAAAGCGGTCGCGGCAGGTTGCGAGTGTCTTGTCGCAGCCGGCGGTCACGGTGAACGTGTCGCCGGACGCGACAGGTTCCGGCATCGCCTGCCACAGCGACAGCATCACCTCGCCGTCATCGGCGCGATGCTGCTTCACCTCGATGGACAGGCCCGCATTGGCGCCGCCGGTCCAGGTCAGCCGTCCGGACGTGAAGAGACCATCCGCAAAAGCTGCAAGACCTTCGGCGACGAAGATGGACGTGCCGAGCATGTCACCAACCGCTCCGGTGCCGCGGCGTGCGGCATCGTGGAGATTGACCTTGCAACTGGCGTCGCCGAGATCGGCATTGCACTTCGCCGTGTACAGCCGGCCGCTTTCCTGCGACAGCAGGTCCGCGAGGCCGCGGATTTCCGCGATGAAGGCGATGCCTTCGCGTTTGACTTCGCCGATCCGTCCGCGCGCCATCAGGACGCGCAACGCGACGTCGCTCCAGTCCACCAGCCAGGTCTCGATCTTCGCGGCATCATAGCGTCCCGCGGCGAGATCCGCTTCGTTGAGGCCGTCGCCATCCAGCGCACCGGCGATGTCGCCGCCATCGACGGCGAGATCGACGCGTCCCGTTGCCTCCGATGCGGCGAAGCCGGTGCCGGCGCGAAAGGTCACGCCATCGAAGGCGAGATCGCGATCGTGATCGGTGAAGCCCGTCGTCACGCCATCTCGCCGCGTCAGCTTCCAGGCCAGCGCCAGCGTGGTGACGCCGGAGTCGAGCCGCGCCTGCAAGGCGGACGGGATCGCCCTCATATCCGTATCTCCACCACCGGGATTTTCGGGATCGCCCCGGCCGCGAAGGCCGACAGATCCACTTCGAGATAATCGGTGTCGAACCGCACCGGTACATCGAAGCGAAAGCCCGCGGTGACCGCAGCTCCCGCAGATGGCGCAACCGCCAGCGTCACCAGTCCCGTCGTCGCATCGCAGGCGAATGCCGCGGGCAACAGCTCGCTGCCATTCACCGCGATCCGCACGCTGCCGTCCACCGGCTTGTCGATCACCCGCTGATACGGCGCAAAACTGCCGCCATAGGTCTTCACCAGCTGAAACGCGCGGCGGCTGCCATCGCCGGTGCCGATGCCCTGGTCGTGCGGCGAGATGCCGGACACGCCCGACAGCTGATCGAGCCGGTCGCGCCAGCGAAAGCCATGCAGCCGTCCCCGCCGCTCCTCGAAGAACGCCACCGCGCTGCGCAGCGCTTCCAGCGTCTTGATGCCATAGCCGGCATCGAAGCGCCGCCGCGAATGCGCCCAGCGCGCATTGCGTGCCTCGCGGCCGGAGCCGAACGACACGATCTCGGTCCGCCGCTCCGGCCCGCCCGCACTCTTCAGCGCGATATCGAGCGGGAACAGCACCTCGTGAAAACCGCTCATGCGATGTCTCCACTACAGGCTCCGCTGCCCGCGCGCCACCGCGCGCGCGATCTGCCCGGTGACGTAACTCTCCGAGCGGCGAAAGCTCTCGGCGTCCGGCGTTGCGATCTGCACATGGATGACATTGCCGCCGCCCTGCGCCGCCACGCCGAGGCTGCCATCGGCGGCGCGCTGCAGCGGCAGGATCGCTTCCGGCCCGGCCTCGCCGGCGAGCCCGGTGCCGCCGGCCATCGGAAAATAGCTGGGCGCACCGATGATGCCGCCATCCGCGAAGGCCTTCACACTGCTCGCATTGCCGATCAAGCTCGACACGATGTTCTTCAAACCGCCGACGAGGCCCGCCGCCGTCGGGTTCGCCATCAGCGACATCATCTTCGCGGCCAGCGATTTCAGCACGTCGTCGAATTTCTGCCCGCTCACGCTCGCCGCCGAAAACGACTCGGTCATGGTCTTGCCGAAAGTCGTCGCCGCCGTGGTCAGGCTGGCAGTTCTATCGGTGAGGCCGACGAGACCCGCCGTCGTTGCCTGCAGATCGTGGGTGTCACTCATGGCTGACCTCGTCATCGGGAAACAGCTGCATCAACTCATCCAGCCGCGCCCGGCCGATGGTCTGCGGCACGCCACCGCGCAATGCGGTCATGGCCGCGGCCAGCTCGCGCGGCGTCATGCGCCAGAATGCATCCGGCGACAGCCGCAGCACGCCGAAGCCGACCTGCATCGCCGCCTGCCAGGGAAACGCTGTCATGGCGCATCGCCCTCCCCATCGCCGAATGTCGCGACCACCAGTTCCGCCGCGATGGCGACAAAGCCGGCCGCCCCGCCCGGCGCGCGCATCGCCGCCACCTCGTCATCGCTCACCGCCTCACCGGCCCCGCGCAAGCCGGCGCCGATGATCGCAACCAGATCGCGCGCCGACAGCCGCCCGCCGCCAAAGCGCTCCGCGAGCGCCACGAGATCACTCGCGCCGAACGCAGCCTCCAGTTCCGCCAATGCGCCGAGCGTCAGCACCAGCGTGCGCTGCTGCCCGCCAAGCTCGGCCGTAATCTCGCCGCGATGCCGGTTCGCCATGGCCGCCTCCTCACGCCGCCGCGAAAGTGAGCGGCCCCGCCGATTCCAGCGCGATGTCGAAGGTGACCTCGCCATTGTGCTCGCCGGCGAATTCCAGGCTGGCGACCTGGAACAGGCCGGTGATGGTGCCGAAATCCGGCACGGCGATCTGGCACTGATTGATGGTGCCGTCGAAGAATTGCTGCCGCACCAGCGCATCCGACGCACCGTCCTTGAACAGCCCCCGCCCCGACAGCGATGCACGCCGCACGCCGGCGCCGGCCAGAAGCTCGCGCCAGCGATCGACGGACTCGGCGTGGGTGATGTCCACCAGCTCCGCATTGAACGCGATGCGCCGGCTGCGCAGCCCGGCCACCGTTACATAGCTGGTGCCATTGTGGATCTTCAGCAGCAGATCCTTGCCCTTCTGTGCAGCCATGCAGCGCTCCTCTCAGCTCAGGGGTTCGGTGACGGCGCGTAAGCGCAGCACCGCGTGATAGGTGCGCCCGTCGCTCTCGCGGCGGATGTCCGCCACGGCAAAACGCAGATGGACCAGCCGATGCCCGGCGGGCGTCAGCGGCGCATCGTCCAGCGCCTGCAGCAGCGCGCCGGCCATCACATGCGCCTCCCTGTGCCCGCCCTGGCGCGACCACGCATGCAGCACCAGCTGATGCTCCTGCACGGCGCCGTCATCGGTGGAGATGTCGGTGATGACGGCATCGCCGAGCGTGACATAGGGAAACGCCGCATCGCGCGGCACCTCGTCATGCACGCGCGCACCGCCGAGCACGGCGATCAGCGCGGTGTCGGCCTTCAGCGCCGCATGGACCGCCGCGCGCAGCGCGACATTGGCAGCAGGCATGATGGGCTCCTCATGTCACCCGATACTCGGCATGGATCTCGGTGAAGCGGCGATCCGCGCTGTCGCTGAGCCCCGTGATGCGATAGATCCGCTCGCCATCCACCAGCCGGTGCCGCAGCGTCAGCGCCAGTCCGCTGCGCAACACGATGCGCAGCTTCACCACCGCGCCATCGCTATCGGCCTCGCCGCCATGCTGCACACGCTCCGGCATCACGGCGGCCCACACCGTCGCCACCGGCCCATGGCTGCGCAACACGCCGCCCTGCCCGTCATCGCTCTCGACGGGCGCCTCGATGACGAGACGCGTCTTCATGCGGCCGGGATTTTTCATAGCGCCAGCATCCGATACGGCGCGATCAACGCGCTCACGCTCGCCGGCACCAAAGCGCCATCCGCCGTCGCCACGCGATGGTCATACCAATGCGCCAGCAGCAGCCGCACGGCCTGGCGCAGATCCGCCGGCACGTCGCCGGCGTCGGCGCCATAGCCGCAGCGCACATCGAGCGCGATCCCCGCGCGTGCGCGCCCTGGCACCGGCAGCGCGAAACACGGCGCCGCGATCACATTGGCCCCGCCATCGACGACAAAACTCTCGCCATCCATGTCGCGGACCGTGCCGTCGGCATCGACCAGCCGCGCCGCCACCAGTTCCCGCAGCGGCCCGATCCGCGGCGCAAAGCGTCCGTCGCGCGGCCAGGCGTCCAGCACGAAGCGCCAGGTCTGCGCCAGCAGCGCGCGCCGTGTCATCGCCTCCACATGCACCCGCGCCGCCGCGATCAGCGCGGTGATGACGTCATCGTCATCGCCGTGTTCCACGCGCAAAAACGCCTTCGCCTCGGCGAGCGTCAGCGGCTCGTTCGCTGGCGGTGTCAGCAGCACAGCAGACATGCGGCCCTCGGCATATGTGATGGGACAATTCGGGGAATTGACATCGTGGCAGCGCGGCGGTGACATCCCGCCATGATTCAGACAGGTCGCGCGCTCGCGGTGGCAGCGCTCACTTCATTGTTCGCAGCCACGGCGTTCGTCTTGCCCGCGCAGGCGCTGGTCGGCGGCGCCAGGGTCGATCAGGATGCGCTCGGCCGCGGCGTGCTCACCATTGTCGGCTCGCGCGGCAATTTCTGTTCGGGCACGCTGATCGCGCCGACGCTGGTGCTCTCCGCCGCGCATTGCGTGACGCCCGGCGCCAGCTACAAGATCGTGCAATATGACAGCGAGCGGCAGCCGCAGCTGATCGCCGTGAGGCGCGTCGCCGATCATCCCGGCTTCAATGCGCAGGGCATCAAGGCGCATCGCGCCAGCGCCGACATCGCGCTGCTGCAGCTCAACGAACCGCTCGCCGGCAAGACCGCGCTGCCGCTCGGCCGCCCGCTCGAGCCCTTCGAGGCGGGCCAGGACTACACCATCGCCGGCATCGGCGTCGCCGCGCGCGGCGATGGCAAGAGCGGCGGCACGGTGCGCTCCGCGCAGCTCGTCTCCACCAGCCATCCCGGCAAGTTGCAGATCCGCCTGCTCGATCCCGCCACCAATAACGAGCGCCCCGGCCTCGGCGCCTGCACCGGCGACTCCGGCGGCCCCGTGCTGCAGCAGCAGAACGGCCGCCCTGTGGTGATCGGCGTGATCTCATGGTCCACCGGCGCGAAGAGCAGTGCCGGCTGCGGCGGCCTCACCGGCGTGACGCCGCTGACGCTCTATCGCGACTGGATCCTGCAGACGGCGAAAGCCTGGGGCGTGGCGCTGTAGGGCGGATGAGCCGAAGGCGTCATCCGCCATTCTTCGTCCCATGCAATCGGCCGGCGGATTACGCTCCGCTCATCCGCCCTACGTCTGCGTGCCCATCGTTAATCTTCGTGAAACCTTCTCCGCTATCCTCGGCGAATCATGCGGACACTCGCCCCCATCCTTATCCTCGCCTTCACCACGGCTTCGGCTAACGCCGCCGATCTCGCCGGCCACAGCCGCCTGGGCGCGGTGTTCGCCGAGCCGGCGCCCAGCCCCCGCCGTATCGTGGTGGTGGAGAAGGAAAAGCCGGTCGAGGAACCGATCGTCACCTATGCCCCGGAGGTCTATATTCCCTCCATCGTGCATGGCTATTACGGCAAGCCGAATTCGTATTATTATCGCTCCTATTACGGCACGAAGCCGGAGACGATCTTCAGCCGCGCGCCCTATGGCTGCGGCTGGTATGGCTATTGCTGAGCCGCGCGCTTGCCACAACGCCTCGAGGCGAGATTCTTGACGACTTTGTGAATGGGCAAGAGCGAAACGCGTCACCACATGAGGAAGTAGCTTTCACCGCCGGGAGGAAAGCCACTTGGGCAAGGAAGAAAAGACCGAAGCCGAACTCGAAGAGATGATCGCCCAGCGCATCGTTGTCGGCGGCGTCTATGTCTCCGTCCGCCCCGATCCCCTGCTCGGCTGGCGGCCGATGGTGATCACCGCGCCGAAACACGCGACCTATGCGCAGAAGCTGGCGGATGACGTGGCGGTGGAGTTAAGGAAGAGGTTTGTGTTGAAGGGGTGATGGCGCAAACGATCTCCGACGCCACCTCATTCAGGAACATACCGGCCGTCACTCAGATACAGCAGCGTGAATCCGGCATGGCCGGCTTGAGGAAACTCATGCCGATCAATAATCATTTGAAGCACGGCCCGTGCCTCAGTCGGAAGAACTGCCAGTGTCGCATTCGCAGCCTCCAAACGAACTTGAGGATCAGGATGATTGTAAAATACATGAAGCGCGCGACGCTGGTCGCTGTCACGCGATTTTAATTCTTTCCTCAAGGCGTCAATCTTCCAATAGAGGCGGTTTACCTTTGCGATCTGGCCTTCCACAAGCGCTTCGCCCTTCGCAAGCGAGAGCGCAAGAAACCGATCGACGAGTTGATCGACCGTCTGCTGCGACAGATCATAGGTTTTCATGGCTTGAGTACCTCGAAGAGAAGCAAAGCTTCACGTCCAACGCGAGCATGTTCATCGGGCGCTTTGTCCGCCAAATACTGGCGTGGTGTCAGGCCTCCATAATTCTCGTTGGGCGTTCGATACCAGCTTGTAATATCATAGTGCTTCAACGTCGGAATCCTAACACGATTTCCGGGCGCATCGATCTCCCGTTGAGGTATACCGCGGATTCTAGAAACATGCTGCTCCATCTTGTGGTGATGGAGCTCTGTCCCAGTCCGCGGCACATCAACCGCCGCTTCCAGTTCTTCTATCGATCTAGGCGGATCGAGCGATGTGACAATCTCGTGCGCCTTGGCTTTTACCCAGGCTCTAGCACTGAGTATGCCGATGAAGAAACTCACAGCGCCAAACGCACGTGCAGCAAGAGCACGAGCTATCCAACTCACCGCAGCGCGAAGAACTGCCGACGGTGAACGAGAGGGTTTTATCTCAGGTATCTCGGGAGGGTCTTCAAGAAAGTGCTTACTGTTATCGCCGATGTGTCGATTGTCTGAAGAATTGACCCAGTCTTCTTCCCCTGGTTCTCCTTCAGCACCACCTTCACCGTCTCGACTCGCCACAACGACGATTTCTTCGAGATGGTTCACTGTGTTGCCTGCGAACTGATCTCCGTCCGCATCGCCGCCGCTGGACTGGGTACCGAACGTAAACTGGCCGCCACTTTCGGTGCCCGCTGCAATCCGCGGCTGCCCCTCCCACTTCCTTTCCGGCTGGAGAAAACGTCCGATATCCGGACGCAAATATCGGCCGCCATCCGGACGCATGAACCGACATTGCTGGTGAAGCAGCCAGGCGATCATGTCCACCTCCGCAAGGAGTGACCACTGCGGGAAAGAAAATGAAGCGCCATCGCAGTCACTTGACGCAATTCGGCAATCAGCCTGGCGCAAGTCAGTTCTGGTAACAGTGCATTGCACCTTCACCATCAACGCGCTCGAGCGATGAAACGCTTTTTCATGGAAATGCCCGTCATGCTGCGCACGCTCGCCTTCGCTTGCATCGTTACCGCTGTGACAGTGCCAGCCGTTGCAGCGGATCTTTCAGGCTATCCGCGTTATGGCAAAGTGCAGGAGCCGGCGCCGCTCGCCGGCCGTGGGCGTTACCTTGAGATCCAATCTCCGGCGTGGGACAAGATCACCACCTACTCGCCTCAGGGCGGCGTGCCGGTCCAGGTGCATCGCTATTTTGGCCCGCCACAGGTGTCCTACTATTACAGCCACTACGGCGCGCCGCAGGAGCTGCTCATCGGACGGCCGCAATTCGGCTGCAACTACTTCACGTATTGCTGAGTGACCGAGTGCAGGCGACACATATCGCCTGCACCATTGGCGATCTCTCAGCTCGCCGCCATCTTCAGCAGCTTGATCGCGTCAAAGTCCTGCACGCCGCCACCGACACGCTTGGTCGTGTAGAACAGCACATAGGGCTTGGCGCTGTATGGATCGCGCAGCACCCGCACACCGACCCGGTCCACGATCAGGTAGCCGCGCTGAAAGTCGCCGAACGCCACCGCCAGAGCATTCGCCGCGACATCCGGCATGTCCTCCGCCTCCACCACCGGAAACGTCATCAGCGTGGCGCGGCCGCCGCTCTGGGCGGGCGGTTGCCACAGATAGGCGCCGGTCGAATCCTTGAATTTGCGGATCGTCGCCTGGGTCTTGCGGTTCATCACGAAGGAACCATTCTGGCGATAGCCGACCTTCAGTGCATAGATCAGATCCACCAGCGTGTCGGATGGATTCGACGCCGCAAACGCACCCGCAACGCCCGATGCGAGATAGCCGAGATTGCCCCAACTCCAGGACGCATTCGCCACCGTCGCATAGCTGAGAAAGCCCTTCGGCTTGTTGACGCCGTCGCCGCTAACGAAAGCTGCGCCCTCCTGCATGGCGAACACGAGCTCGACTTCGGAGGCGATCCACTGGTCGAGATCGACGGCGCTGTCATCGAGCAGGGTCGCAGTCGCCGCCGGCATGGCGTAGAGCTCCATCGCCGGGAACGACAGCGCATCCAGCGTGGGAGATGCTGTTTGCGGCCGCGCATCGGTCTCGCCAACCCACCCCGTCGCCGGTCCCGCGGTCATGAACGGCTTCTTGTAAACGCTGCTGGAGATCTCGCGGACCGCAGCAATGCTACGGATCGGCGAGATCGCCATCAGCCGCTGACCGATCGTGCGTTCGAGTTCGGGCGGTACCAGATGCCCGCCATCCGGATTACTGCCCACCGACATCGCCTTGGTCTCGAGCGCTCGCAGCGCCTCGATATCGCCGGAGCGTACATAGGCATCGAACGCACTCTTGTGTTCGCGCGCACCCATGTCACGCGACGTCCGTAAGCCGCCAATCCCCGGGCGTACCGCACGCAGAACGATGTCATCCAGCCGTCGCTGCTGCGCATCAAGCGCGGCATTGATGCGATCGACCTTTTCTTCCAGCAGCACATCGCCGCGCTTCCGCTCGATGTCCGCCAGGCGCTCGTCATTCGCTGCCTTGAAGTCCTCGAAGGTCTGCCGCAACTCGTCGTAGCTTTCGCGCGGCGCGGCGAAGCCGGCCTTATGTTCGGGGGCAGCGCCGGTAAGGTCGAAATTCATGATGGTCTCCGGGTTGATGGACATAGTTGAGATTGGACATGCGAGTGCCCGGCCGCGATTGACCGATATTTTCTCTGGCATCATGTGGAGCAGCTCTGGGCGCATGGATCACGCATGACGACGCGCGACCGCATCGAGCCGCCAGTGAGCCTAGCGACGTCGCTTCAGCTGGGTCAAAGCCATCAGGGTCTTGACGCGTTCCGCGATCCGCTCAGCTTCTGCAGCCTGCGTCTCGCCGAACAGGCCGCTGGGAAATCCAGGCGGAAGAAAATCGCGTCTTAGATCGTCAATAATGCGGTCACGATAAACAATGACGCCCATACCGGGCCATGTGTCTTCCTTACCGACGACGTCGACACGGATCGTGATGTACCAGCCGGGAAATGAGTGCAGCAGGTTCTGTAACGCAGCGAGGAGGACAGGCTGGAAGAGATCGAGATTCTGAAATTCGAGTTGCTGGGAGTAGCGCCCCCAGTTCTCGTCCAGCAGCCAGTAGTCGCCTTTTCCGAAAGCATTTTTTACGCCGTAGAGATCGACGACCCCCGTGATTGCATCGTGAAGGATCTGCCAGTCTCGTTGCTGTTTGACTTCAACATCGATACTCATGCCGGCATCCTCACTGGGAGCCTCGCCCCGTTCGCGATAGCTTCAATCTACGCAGCAAACGAACAGAGTCGTTGTAACCACGAAACACGGCGGGTGTCCGGCTGCGAGTCCCATTTCTAGAAAATGCTCTGCGGCATCTCATGATGCCTACCAGGACTATAGTACGGATCACCGCATTCATCGGTAAAGAAGCGACTTCGCTGAGCAACTGGAACGATTGGCAGCGGATCCGTTTGGTCCACCGGTGCAGTCGTATCATCGGATCGACTCAAACCGATAGGCACCGTCACTGCTGCGCTCCATCATCGACCAGCTCCGAACGCAAGATCAGCGCTCACGCCACGCAACGCCTGCTTCCTTGCGGCGCGGGAGTGCAGTGAGCACACCACTCTCCCGCGCCGTGCAGGCGCTGGCGGTGCGTCCGCGCCATCGCCTGGAACGAACGGGTCTGAACCCATGAGCTGCTGCCATTCGCGCTCGGCCGCGCTGCGCAGGCGCGACTGCTTCACCGCATCCACGCGGGCGCCGTCGAGCAGCGGGAATGTCACCAGCGAGATCTCCCAGAGATCGACCTGGTGCAGCCGGCGGATGCGCGTCTTCGGATCGATGGCGCCGTGGCGGGTGCGATAGCCGATCGACAGGCCGTCGACGACGCCGGCCTTGAGCAGCGCGAACAGTTCGCGCGCCCGCGTCACTTCGGGGATCAGCTTGCCGCGCGCCCACAGCCCGCGGAAATCCTCGCGCAGCTCCAGCCAGATGCCGATCGGCTCCGAGGGATCGTGCTGGAACAGCATCGGAATGCGCCGGACACCGCGCTGCTGCAGCGTCAGCTTGAAGGCGCCGGGCATCACCATGTCGCGCGCCTGGTCGACGGCGCCGAACAGCGAGGCATAGCCCTCGATGATCCCGTCCGGCGTCAGCGCCAGACGTGCAGGAGTGGGCGCGGGCGCGAGCATGGGCGGCCTCGGGGGAATAAAAGATGTGGTGAAGAAAAGCTCTGTCAGCAGTGTCCCTCCCCCCTGCCGCGCAGCGGCGCAGTGGGGAGGGTCAGGGCGGGGTGTCTCCACAGGCGACGTCGCCTGCGGAGGCACCCCACCCGTCACGAGGCTCGCTGAACGCTCGCCTCGTGCCACCCTCCCCAATCGCTTCGCTCCGGGGAGGGAAAAGAACTACTTCGCGCGGCGCGTCACCTTCCGCCGCAGCGACGGATTCCTGTTCGGCGCCTGGCGCTGCAGCTGGTCGAGATGCGCGAGGAATTCACGAAACACGGTCAGATGATTTTTGGCGGCCTTGGTCTCCGGCCGGATCGAACGCAGCACGTCATGCAGGCGGTCCATCATCGCACTCCTGAAAGCGCGATCATTCGCGATCGCAGTCGTTGTCTCTATCGGCATTGCGCCCGCGCCGCCCCACGCGACGATTGAACAGCGCGAGCTGCCGCACGAATTCATCGAACCGCCGCGACGCGCCGGCCAGTTCGCGCAGCGCGAACAGCGCAGCCAGGCTCGCCACCGAGGCCCACAGAAACAGCGCCAGATGCGCGAGATCGCCGCGGGTGAGAAAGGTGTCGATCAACTCGGAGATCACGGTCATGGCAGTCACCCAACCGCAAACACGCCGTCCCCTCGCGGGGCAGCCTGCATGCGCATTCCAGATTGTCAGAAGCGGCGACGCCGGAGCGGCGGCGCCATGGTAGTGATCAGAGCCCGACCGCGATCAGCTCCGCCGGTCCGCCCGGCACGGCGTCATCGAACACGCCGATCACCAGCCGCCCGGTCGCCCAGGCATTGGTGTCGAGATTGCTGCGGTGCTGCAGCAGCAGCGGCCCGTCGGGATGGCGGTCATGGCCATGCACCACATGCTTGCCGCCGAGCCCGCTGTCATCATCATCGGCATAGCGTTTGGTCAGCAGCACCAGCGGCTCCTGCTGGCGCAGCGGCCGCGCGGGATCGACGCCGGCATGCACATAGACGCGATGCGTGTCCTCATAGAACAGCGGCCGGCCGTCGAGCCAGGCGATGTCATGCACCGGCACATCGGCGGCCTCACCGCCATAGGAGGCCAGCGCGGTGTCGCCGCCCTTTTCGAGCCAGTCGTCCATAGCGATGTCGCCGCGCAGCGCCGCCACCATCAGCGCATCGTGATTGCCCTTCAGCATCGCGGTCCGCCACGGCGCGGGCATCCCTGCCCGCAGCCGCGCGATCACGCCGCGCGAATCCGGCCCCTTGTCCACGTAATCGCCGAGCACGACCAGCGTCAGCGCGGCGCCCGCCGCATGGGTATCGATGTGCGCCAGCGCGGCATCGAGCAGATCGCGGCGGCCGTGCAGATCGGGGATGACGTAAGTGAGCGGCATGCTGCGATCCTACCCCAACCTGTCGCCGCCCTCCACCGGCGCATAGCCGACGGCCTCGCGTTTTTCGTTCAGCGTCAAAAACGCCGCCGCATTGACCCGCTCCCACAGCGCGACACGGTCGCCTGCCAGTGCGTCGATGCGATCGGTGTCGATCTCGACGCGGACAGCCTCGCCATATTCGCCGGCCAGCCACTGCGCTAGCGCATGGCCGGTGCGCGCGGCCAGCGGCAGCACGGTCTGGCGGAAGAACACGCGATTGGCCTCGGCGAAATTGGCAAAGGTGTTGTCGCCGGGAATGCCGAGCAGCATCGGCGGCACGCCGAAGGCCAGCGCGATCTCGCGCGCGGCGGTGTGACGGGCGTCGAGGAAATCCATGTCCTTCGGCGTCAGCGCCATCGGCTTCCAGTCGAGCCCGCCTTCCAGCAGCAGCGGCCGCCCGGCATTCACCGCGCCCTGGTAGTTGCCCTCGAGTTCGCGCTTCAGTCGGTCGAATTGCGCATCGGACAGCACCGAGCCTTCCGCGCCGGCATAGACCAGCGCGCCAGAGGGCCGCGCCGCATTGTCGAGCAGCGCCTTGTTCCACTTGGCCGAGGCATTGTGGGTGTCGAGCGCGGTGGCCGCGGCATCGATGGGCGCAAGGCCATAGTGGTCGTCGAGCGGATGAAAGAAACTGAGATGCAGGATCGGCGGCACCTTTGCTGATGCCTGGTCGAAGCGCAGGCTGCGGCTGTTGACGGTGTATTCATAGGCCTCGGCCCAGCCATCGCTGCCGGCGACCAGCTTCATGCGGTCCGGCCGCAGCGCATGGAGCTCGCGCACGCGCTCGTCCAGCGTCACGGATTCGATATAGGCATTGCCCGCGAGCAGCAGATGCGCGTAGAGCGTCTCGAAGAACACGCTGCCATCCTGCCGCGGGTTGGGCCGCGTCAGCAGTTGCATCAGCGGATGCGCCTCGCGCTCATCGGCGCCATCGAATACGAGGAAGCGGCACGCCGCCGCATTCTCCGCGATCAGCCGGACCGCGCGATGAACGATGGCATTGGCGATATAGCCTTCGCGCGCCAGCGACGCATAGTCCTTCGCCGTCCACCGCGCGCGGCCTTCATATTGAAAGGCGAGCAGCTTTGCCGTCCGCGATGCCTTGGTCTCCGGCGCCGCGAGATAGGCTTTCAGGCGTTCGAACATGATGTGTCCCTATCCCGCACAAATTGTCATCACCCGCGAAAGCGGGTGATCCAGTCCGCACAGTCTTCACGTTTGCATCTTGCAGCCAGCGTTGACTGGATCGCCCGGGCCGTACAGCAGGCCGGGCGACGACAATGAGAGACCGTCACAGCGTCCTGATCTTCGGCCCGTCCCCGCGCCGTCCCAGTGCCAGCGAGGCCACCGCCCAGACCAGCGCATCGAGCCGGTCCGGTGACCTGCCATTCGACAATCCCGAACTGGCGAAATCACACAGCTCGTCTTCCAGCGCCGGGAACGCACCGACATGTTTCACGCGGCCCTGCTCATAGAGCGCCGCCACCGGCTCGGCGCGCATCCATTTTCCGCGCGAGGCGCGCACCTGGGTCACATTCACGCCTGCGTCGATCTCGTTGATCACCATGCGCACCATGTCGCCGCCCTGGTTGACCTCGACCACCAGCGCATCGGCCTCCAGCCGGTGCCACAGCGCGATCGCCTTGCTGGCCCACATGGTCGGCGTCGCGCCGCTGACGCTGTCATCGGCCAGCACGAAAACCATGCCGCCCTCCGCGAGTCCCGCCGCCACGATGCCGCAGGCATCGGCGCGCTTGCTCGATGTCGCCGGCGGATCCACCGCGACGACGATGCGTTGTAGCCCCGGCGCCGCATCCACGCGGCACTGCTCCAGCAGCGCGCGCGACCACAGCGCATCCGGCCGATCCTCGATGATCTCGCCATCCAGCTCCTGTCGCCCCAGCCGTGTGCCGGCATAGCGCGCCATCACATGGCGCAGGAATGTCGGTGCGAGATGAAACGCATTCGCTGCCGTCGCGGCCCGCGTCACGGCTGTCGACGGATCGGCGAGCAGGCGCTTCAACAGCTTGCTCGGCCGCGCCGTCGTCGTGATCAGCTGCCGCGGCCCGTGGCCGAGGCGCAATCCGAATTGCAGCATGTCGAACGCCGCCTCGGCCTGCCGCCACTTCGCCATCTCGTCCGACCACGCACAGTGAAACTGCGGCCCGCGCAGGCTTTCCGGATCTTCCGCCGAAAACACTTCGGCGATCGCGCCATTCGCCCATTCCAGCCGCCGTCGCGATGGCGACCACAATGGCCGCTCGTGCCGTGCATGCACGCCAAGAATGCCGGAGACACCCTCGATCATCACCTCGCGCACGTCATGCTCGGTCTCGCCCACCAGCGCGATGCGCCCGGCCACGCTGTCCGCGAATGGCGCCCTGCCCAGCGCCTGCGCGCGCACCCATTCCGCGCCGGCGCGCGTCTTGCCGGCGCCACGGCCGCCGATCAGCAGCCAGGTCAGCCACGGCTCGCCGTTCTGTGCGCATCGCGGCGGCACCTGGTGCGGATGCGCGAAGACCTCCCAGCACTCACTCAGGAATTCGATTTCCTCCGGCAGCATCGTCTGCCACAGGAACAGCCGGTCCGCCTGCGAGCCTGAGGTCCAGACGTCGAGAAAGGCGTTCGCGGAGTTCGTCGAGATCGCGGGGGCGATCGGCATCGGCGGATCGCTCGCGACCTGAGGCAGTGTCGTCATCTGCGCGTCTCCGCCTGCCGGCCTCGAGCTCCTTGCGAAGTTCCACCGTGACACGCGCCAAAGCCGCCACGGCGCGCGCATGGCGTTCGGCATCGCTCGGTGCGCCCTCGCCGCGGTTGGGATCGCGCATGATCGCATCGATCTGATCAAGCTGGCCGTCGATCGTATTTACGAAGCGCGCGATCAGCTGCGACTGGGTGCGCGATCGCTTGCGTCTGTCGGGAGCTACCGAGGCATCGACAGGCGCTACTGGCATGTCGGATTGCGCCTGTTCGGGCTCAGTTGCCTTCTTGCGCGTTGATTTTCGTTGCGGCGATTTCGGCGTCGCCTTCACGCGCTGCGCTGCGCGCACCCCGAGGCCTGCATAAACCATCGTCGCGGCGACGGTTTTCTTGCGAAGCGCAACGCCGGCAAGCCTGCGCGCCTCCGCATCGTCATCACCGGCGGCGTTCGCCGCCGGGTCCGCGTCGTCGCATAAGGAAACAGCCCGCACCGGCTTTGTCGCCGGTCGGGCTGTCGTCGTCCTGGTCATGTGCGTCACTCGCTGTGCTGGCGTTCGCAATCCGTCGTCGTTGGCGCGTGACTACGTCCGGAAGAACACGAACCACACCACCGCCAGAATGATCACTGCGAGACCCGTGCTCATCGACAACAGCGCGAGCACCGACGGTCCCGGCTCGGCCTGTCGTGCCTCGGTTGCGGATTCGACGATCTGTCCGTTCTGCTTTGTTGCCATGGCGTCCTCTCTCTGCTCGGGCGCAATGAGAACTATCTCGCCCGGGTGCCTTCAGGCACTTCATGGAATGGGCGCGCATCGCCCTTGGTCCAAAAGCAACGCGTCATCGGAAGTGATGTTCCGGGGCAGAATGACATCGAAATAAAGGTGAAAACGCCCGCGATTCGAGGCGTTGCAGCGAAGCTGCCGGCCTTAGAACCCAATTGTGGAGCATGCCGTAAACCTACTTCGGCAGCGCGACGCTGTCAAGGCATAAAATCTTAAAGCGGATATAAATCTCTCAACCCGACGTTTCGCCAGTGGTGTCAGAGCGTTGCGCCGTTATTGCCGAGGCGGCCGCGACCAGTTCGCGCCGGGCGCGCTTCTGATCTCGTAGGGATAGTCGATATTAATCACGCAATTGCCGCGCATATCGGCTGCCGCCTGCAGGCATTGCCGATAATCGTAGAACTCACAGATCTGTGGCAACGGAAATCCCCGCGGCCCGGTGATCAATACGCAGTAAGGTGGGATGCTGGAGCGCGCGCCCTTTGCGGGCCGCGCATCGGCTGGTGCCGATGCGATGGTGAAAAGGGCGGCGGCGATAAGTGCAAATCGGCAAAACGGCATATCGGTCCCTGGCTGATGTCGATCACCGCATACGACGGCTGCGCGGCGTTGGCGATGCGGCAGAACCGCCGCGATATTCGACATTGCCAACGCAATTGCCGCGCGTTCCGACGGCGGCAGCGCTGCATTGCTCGTATGTCGTATAGATGCAGTTGCCCACATAGGAGCCGGAGCCGTTGGCACCACTCTGCGCGATGCAGTATTGCGCACCGTCAGCAAGTACCGGCGCAGGCGCGGCAAGAAGAAAACCGGCGGTGGCCAGGCCGGCCAGCGCGGGCAATCGCAAATCGAAGGTCATGGTAATGCCCCATATGAAAATGCGCGGGCGAATGCCCGCGCAAGATCATATAGGCAGCGTCGTCGCGACGGGTAGCACATTCACGACATTGCGTTCCGGCAAGACAGCCACGTCCATTGCGGAATCACGCGACGGCGGCAAGGCGAGCCGGCGGCCAGCGCATCCCGGACAAGACCGGGACCGGCCACCCTCGCCGATCCTATTTCAATGACGTGTTGACGTCGGCGTAGCGGCCGTTGAGCGTGGTACCGAGCCCCTGCACGGCGGCAATGATCGCGAGACTGATGCCACAGGCGATCAGTGCATATTCGATCGCGGTCGCGCCGGACTCATCTTTTGAAAATCTTGAAATCAAACGCAGCACTTCTGCCTCCTCGATCCGGCGCCGAAATTCTTCCGTCGCCGTGCCCCGCAATGGTTCCAACCTAGTGGTCAGAAGTTGCGGTCGAGTTCATGAACAGCATCAATTATGAATTAATCGCGTGGTAACTATGTGCGCCGGCGCGTGGCGATCGCACGCATGCACCGCGATCAAGCCGCATGTCCGGATCTTTGATACAAATTGCGTGCGTGCGGCGCACGACTGAAAGTTGTTGCCAACAAAATTTGCTGCGATTAGCTTTCGCCCGTGACTGGCTACCATTGACGATCGAACCTCTCATCGATGCGACTCGCTGATCCCGGAGCCTTCAAGCAACGCATCGATGTGGGTCCCTGACGTAGCTCATTTGGACGTAGCTCACTTGGACGCAACTCACTTGCGAGACCGTCTGGCTCGCTGCCGTTGATGTATTTTTTGACGTGTTCTGTGACTGTCCGTGACGGGAAATCCGTCATCGCCCTCGCGCTTGTGCGCGATGGATCGCGAGAGCGTGCCTTAACGCGCCTCGTTTGGCCAGAACGGCCCGACTGATCATCGACACACCACCCGTCTTTCTCGCGGTGTCAATCCGTTTTGCTTCACCGATGCCCCCGCGCATTGGAGCGATGTCGCTTGCCTGCGGCATTGATCCACCGCGCCATGAGGGAGTGGACGAAATGAAATCGCATATCGTGTCGAAAGCCATGGCGACGGCGCTGCTCGGATGCGTCGTGCTTCTCGCAAGCGTTGCCGCGGCAGCGCCAATGAAAATCACGCTCGGCATCGACGCTGAGGCTGCGCGCGACCATGCCATAACCGAGATCGCCTATCGCGGTGGCGGCGTCGCACGTCGCACCACCGTCGTCGGCCCGCGTGGCGGCGTGTATCGCCGAACCACAGTGGCCCGCGGAGCTGCTGTGCGACCGGGCTGGCATGGCGCCGGCACACGCTGGGCGAGACCGGGCTGGTATGGCTGGCCAGTCGGTGGCGCCATCGCCGCCGGTGCCGCCATCGGTGTCGTCTCGGCAACGGCGGCGACAGCATGGGCCGGTGCCCCGCCTGCGCCGGGCATGTGCTGGTACTACACTGATCCATCCAGGAGACAGGGCTTCTGGGATTATTGCCGATAGGTGCGTGATGTCTCAGTTTGATGTCGCGCATGAGCTTGTCGAGCAGAGACCGCGACCGACGGCCGATCTGCCGGCGCATGCCGATATGATCTGGATCCCGGGCGGCACATTCGTCATGGGATCCGATCAGCACTATCCGGAAGAGCGCCCCGCGCATCGCGTCACCTTGGATGGCTTCTGGATCGACCGCACGCCCGTCACCAATCAACAGTTTCGCAGTTTCGCGCGCGCGACGGGGCATGTGACATTCGCCGAAATCCCGCCCGACACGGCGCAATATCCCGGCGCGTTGCCGCACATGCTTTATGCGGGCTCGCTCGTCTTCATGCCGCCGCGTCAATTGCGCGGCCTGGACGACTGGAGCCAGTGGTGGTCCTTCCTCAAGGGCGCCAACTGGCGCCGGCCGACCGGCCCCGGCAGCAATCTCGGCGGCAAGGACACCCATCCCGTCGTGCACATCGCCTATGCCGACGCCCTCGCTTATGCGCGATGGGCGGGCAAGGATCTGCCGACCGAAGCCGAATGGGAATTTGCGGCACGCGGTGGACTCCATGCTGCGGAATATGCGTGGGGCGATGAGCTGGTCCCCGACGGCGCCCATATGGCCAACATCTGGCAGGGCCAGTTCCCCCTCGAAAATCTCGGCGCCGATGGCTATGAGCGCACCTCCCCGGTCACGGCCTTTCCGCCCAATGGCTACGGCGTCCACGACATGATCGGCAATGTCTGGGAATGGACCTCCGACTGGTGGTCCGCCCGTCACGAGCCCGATGCGGCAAAGCCCTGCTGCATCCCGCGCAATCCACGCGGCGGCGTGGAGGCGAACAGCCTCGATCCGCGCCAGCCGGCCATCCGGATTCCGCGCAAGGTGCTGAAGGGCGGCTCGCATCTCTGCGCGCCCAGTTACTGCCGGCGTTATCGCCCCGCCGCACGCCACGCCGAACCTGTCGACACCTCCACCAGTCACGTTGGTTTCCGATGCGTCCTGAGAAATGGGAGTCAGTGATGAGCAAGAACAAGCAGCCGCTTCCTGACCGTCGCAGCATCCTGCTCGGCGGAACGGCCCTCGCCGCCGCCGCGACCGGCGCATTCGCGCAAGCCCAAAAGGCCACGCCCGGGCCCGCAGCAGCGCCGCCGCCTTCGCCGTCACCATCCTCTTCATCCGGGCGCAAGCCGAACATTCTCGTCATCTTCGGCGACGATGTCGGGCAGACAAATGTCAGCGCCTACTCGTTCGGGCTGATGGGCTATCGCACACCGAATATCGACCGCATCGCGCGCGAAGGCATGATGTTCACCGACTATTACGCCGAACAAAGCTGCACGGCCGGACGCTCATCCTTCATCACCGGCCAATGCACCCTGCGCACCGGGCTGTCGAAGGTCGGCATTCCCGGTGCCACCGTCGGCCTGCAGGCGCGTGACATCACCATCGCCGAACTGCTGAAGCCGCTCGGCTATGCCACCGGCCAGTTCGGCAAGAATCATCTCGGCGATCGCAACGAATATCTGCCGACCGTGCACGGCTTCGATGAGTTCTTCGGCAATCTCTATCATCTCAATGCCGAAGAGGATCCGGAATCCCGCACCTATCCGCGCGACCCGCGTTTTCGCGAAACCCTCGGCCCGCGCGGCGTGTTGCGCAGCAAGGCGACGGATCGCGACGATCCCGCCGAGCAGCCGCGCTGGGGACGCGTCGGCCGGCAGACCATCGAGGACACCGGCGCCCTCACCAAGAAGCGCATGGAGACGGTTGACGACGAAACATCAGCAGCGGCCATCGATTTCATCCAGCGGCAGACGCGCACCAATACGCCGTTCTTCTGCTGGTTCAACAGCACGCGCATGCACTACCGCACCCATGTGCGCGATGCCAATCGCGATCAGCCGGGCCTCGCCTCGCGCACCGAATATGCCGATGGCATGATCGAACATGATGCGACCGTCGGCGCCGTGCTGAAATCGCTCGACGATCTCGGCATCGCCAACGACACCATCGTGATCTACACCACCGACAACGGCCCGCACCAGAACTCCTGGCCCGATGCGGGAACGACGCCGTTCCGCAGCGAGAAGAACACCAATTGGGAAGGCGCGTTTCGCGTGCCCTGCATGATCCGCTGGCCGGGCCGCATTCAGCCGGGCTCGGTATCGAACGACATCATCAGCGGCCTCGACTGGCTGCCCACCCTGCTGGCGGCGGCCGGCGAGCCTGACATCAAGAGCAAGCTGCTTGCCGGCTATCAGGTCGGCAGCAAAAACGCCAAAATCCATCTCGACGGCTACAACCAGCTGCCCTACCTCACCGGCCAGCAGCCGAGCAGCGCGCGCAAGGAATTCGTCTATCTCAACGATGACGGCGACGTCGTCGCCCTGCGTGTCGAGAACTGGAAGCTTGTCTTCGAAGAACAGCGCGCCACCGGCACCATGCGGATCTGGGCCGAGCCCTTCACCAAACTGCGCATGCCGAAGACATTCGACCTGCGTTCCGATCCCTTTGAGCGCGCCGATGTGACGTCGAACAGCTATTACGAGTGGTTCATGGGCAATCCGGCGCCGTTCCTGGTGTCGCAGACCGTGATCGGAAAGTTCCTCTCGACCTTCAAGGACTTTCCGCCAAGCCAGCGCCCGTCGAGCTTCAGCATCGACCAGCTCGTCGAGAACATGCAGCGCAGCCTCGCGCCGCCACATTAGTGCAGCAGGTGATCGGAGGGCTTGTGGATGAGATTGACCCGACGCATCGTCCTCACCGCATTGTCGGCGCTGCTCGCGCCGATATCGGTCGCTGTCGCGCAATCCGATCCGCTGCCGTCCTGGAATGACGGCGCGACGAAACAGGCCATCCTCGATTTCATCGCCCGCGTGACGCGCGATGGAGGCCCTGACCATGTACCGCCGGCCGAGCGCATCGCCGTGTTCGACAATGACGGCACGCTATGGGCCGAACAGCCGATCTATTTCCAGGCCGCCTTCGCCCTCGATCGCATCAAGGCGCTGGCTTCGCACCATCCCGCATGGAAGGAGACGCAACCCTACAAGGGCGTGATCGAGGGCGACGCCGAAGCAATTGCGGAGACGGGCGAGAAAGGCATCGCCAAAATCCTCGCCGTCAGCCATGCCGGCATGACAACCGACGCCTTCGCCAAAACCGTGGCCGACTGGCTCGCCACTGCGCGTCACCCGCGCTTCCAGCAGCCTTACGACAAGCTCGTCTACCAGCCGCAACTCGAGCTGCTCGCTTATCTCCGCACCCAGCAGTTCAAGACCTTCATCGTCTCCGGCGGTGGCGTCGAATTCATGCGCGTCT
>Ga0102592_1001325_pt1 | contig 28922 bp, 25 predicted proteins | sample AraplaCol_mMF_r2_FD_76861 | JGI IMG/M metagenome (GOLD analysis project Ga0102592, IMG submission 76861) | Arabidopsis root microbial communities from North Carolina, USA - plate scrape MF_Col_mMF_r2 (SPADES assembly) (version 2) | ecosystem: Host-associated > Plants > Roots > Endosphere...
AGGTGGATGTGACGGCATTGGCGGCACCGCCCGCGCCGCCGAGGCCGCCCGTCTGGCCCGCACCGCCGGTGCTTGCGGCCGCGCCGGTGGCGCCCGTCACCCCCTGACCACCACCACCACCACCGCCGCCGCCGGTGCTGACGCCCGCAACGCCGGCGCTGCCGGCCGCGCCATCGGCGCCATAGTCGCCGCCCGCGCCGCCATTGCCGCCCGTGAGGTCAATGCCGCCGCCGCCGCCGAATCCGCCGAGCGATGCGCCGCCGCCGCCGCCGGCACCGCCGCCCGAGGCATTGGCGCCGCTGGTGCCATCCACCGGGCTGCTGGTGCCGCCGGGACCACCATTCGCTCCACCGCCGCCGGCACCGCCCGCACCACCGGCTGCACGTGCGGAATGGATGTCAAACGCCGCTGAACTCACGAATGTCAGTGTGAGGAGGGTCGAGGTCGTGAGCAGCGCGCGAAGCGTGAGAGGCCGCTGCGGTTGCAATGAGGAGCCGCGACAAAGCGAGGAAAAAACGACCATGGCATTCCAAACAATCAAAAAGCATTCACGGCGTTTTTTGAATCAGCCGCTTCCATCATGATTGCTAGGAGAATGCTGCGCAAAGAGCCAGAACCTGCACGGTACACTTTTCCGAACGCCGCGCTTTTGCTCGTCTAGTGACTGGCCTGCAACATGAGTCAGGAAAACGACATTGGCTTGCTATTCGACATCGAAAGCGATGCGCAAAAAAAAAGCCGCGAGACGAAGTCTCGCGGCCCGGTGAAAGTGTAGTTGCCGTTTACGGGCAGGCGTAACGCTGGCCGTTCTTGGCGAGGTAGGTGCCCGAAGCCGGGTCGTAGGACCGGTAGCGCTGGGCGCAGTAGGCGTGGTTCTGCTGCTGGGCCGCCTGGGCCTGGCTGGCGGCGATGGCGCCACCGATGATCGCACCGGCAGCGAGGCCGCCGATCACGGCGCCAGCGCTCGGACCGCGGCGGTAACCGCCGTGATAGCCGTAATGATGGTGATGGCGGCGATAATACTGGACCTGCTCCACCGGGGCTGCGCCGTTATGGCTGATCGCGCTCTGGCTGATCGCGCCCTGGGTCATCAGGGGCGCCGACGTGGCGGGTGCCGCGAAAGAAACGGCGGTGATACCGGCGAAAACGACGGCGGCGGCGGACTTCATCAATCGCATTTCAACTCCTGCCTCTGCGTAAGGAACAGGACTAACGCTTAAGCATCGTGACGGTTTCAGGGCACCGTCAAATTGTTCCTGCGGCATTCCCGCACACACGCAAAGGTATCAGACGACGATGCTCAATCGTTTCGCGGCACGCGTGATGCCGGTATAGAGCCAGCGGGCGCGGCTGTCCTGAAATGCGAAGCTTTCGTCGAACAGCACGACATCGTCCCATTGCGAGCCCTGGCTTTTGTGCACCGTCAGCACGTAGCCATAGTCGAATTCGTCATAGGGTTTGCGCAGGTCCCAGGACAGGCCCTCGACGCCGCCGGTGAAGCAGTCGGCGCGCACGGACACTTTCGTGACCTTCCCGCCAAAATCCTCGTGCGGCATGATCCGCATGGTGACGATGGCGGATTTCGACGTGGCCCGCGCACGTACGCGCCACAAGCCGCCATTGAACAGTGCCTTCTTGCGGTTGTTGCGCAGGCAGACCAGCTTGTCGTCGGCGACGGGCAGGGGATCGGTGAGGCCGAGCTTTTCACGGACCCGCATATTGTAGGCTCGGCGCGTATTGTTGCGGCCGACCAGCACCTGATCGGCGGCCATCACGCGCTCCGGATCGAGCGATTTTCGCGATACGACCTCGCTGTCCCCAAAGCGGCCAATGCTCAGCGGCCGGCCTTCGCGCACATCCATGGACATGCGCACGATCGGATCGTGTTCGGCCTGTCGATGTACCTCGGTGAGCATGGCGTCAGGCTCGCTCGCCGTGAAGAAGCCGCCGCCCTGGATCGGCGGCAGCTGTGCGGGATCGCCGAGCACGAGCAGGGGGCAGTCGAACGACAACAGATCACGGCCGAGTTCGGCATCGACCATCGAACACTCGTCGACGATGATCAGCGCGGCCTTGGACGCCGGGGCATCGTCCCAGAGTTCGAAATTCGGCGTCTCCTCGCCGGTCTCGCGGGCGCGATAGATCAGCGAATGGATGGTGGACGCTTCGTGGCACCCCTTGTTGCGCATCACCAATGCGGCCTTGCCCGTAAAAGCCGCATATTTCACCTCGCCATCGACATCCTCGGCGATGTGGCGTGCCAGCGTGGTCTTGCCGGTGCCGGCAAAGCCGAACAGGCGAAACACCTGCGGCGTGCCATTCTGGCCGGGCTTGGCCTTCAGCCAATCGCCCACGGCTTTCAGCGCGGCGTCCTGATGCGGGGTGAATTTGGTCATAGGGTCTCGGGGAAGAACGATTCGAAAAGGGAAGCTAACCATTCGGGCGGGCGGTGCAAGCTGCGCTCAATCCGCCCGACGACACGGCAACGGGTTGCCCATCGGCGTCAGATGGATCAGTTATAGCGGGCGCGCACGTAAAGGAGACCGGCTTGGAACGCATACTGCTTCAAATCGCATTGGCGATCGTCGGCCTTGTCGCCATCCTGTTCGGTGTCACCGGCGTGTTCTTCGGCACCAGCCTGTCGGGCGTCACCCTTGGCGTGACGATGGAAGGCTATGTGCGCTTCATCAAGGGCGTGCTGATCGCAGCCGGGTTGATCTACTGGTCGGCGATCCCGCGCCTGGAAACGCGTAGCGAGCGAATCGGGGTGGTCAGTTTCCTGCTGGTGTTCGGTGCGGCGGGGCGTTTGCTGGCGGTGGTCGGTCACGGCTTTCCAACGGTGGGGCTGATGGTCAGCCTGATCGGCGAACTCGTCGTCGTACCGCTGATCTGGCTGTGGCACCGCAGCTATGTCCGGCGCAGTGCCGCTCGATGAAGCGTGCAGGCATCTGGCTGATTTATATCGTTGGCGCGCTGTCGATCGGCTATCTCGCCCTGTTCGCCTATCAGATGTGGCGGAAGCCGGATCTCGTGCCGGGCGAGCCGATCAAGATTTTCCGCAAGCAGGATGCGCCGAGCTATTCGTAGCGCTCACTGTCGTTGCCCGGCTTGACCGGGCAACCCAGTAGACATTGTCCGTCGTGTTCGAACCGGAATCTCACCGTGTACTGGATCGCCCGCTTTCGCGGGCGATGACAGACGGGGAGTGAGGCAGTTCACGCCGCTCCCATCATCCCGCGATAATCGCCATTCCCTGCACCGGCCGGGGTGATCGGCAGGCCGCCATCGGCATATTCGTTCAGCTTGTTGCGCAGCGTGCGGATCGAGATGCCGAGGATGTTCGCCGCATGGGTGCGGTTGCCGAGGCAGTGCTTCAGCGTCTCGAGGATCAGGTCGCGCTCGACATCCGCCACCGTGCGGCCGACCAGCGCGCGCGTCACCTGTTCGGCGGCCATGGTCGCATGCGCCACCGCCGGCTGGGCCTTGGCCTGATCGAGGCGATCGCCATCCGGCGTCAGGATGGCATCCGCGCCGATTTCGTCGCCCGACGACATCAGCACCGCGCGGTGGATGGTGTTTTCCAGTTCGCGCACATTGCCCTGCCAGCGATTGCCGGTGAGGACACGGCGCGCGTCGGCCGAGAGCGGACGCACCGGCACGCCATTGGCTTCGGCATATTTCTTGGCGAAGTGCTGGGCGAGTTCAAGAATGTCGGCCGGGCGATCGCGCAGCGCGGGGATCTTGAGGTTGACGACGTTGAGGCGGAACAGCAGATCCTCGCGGAAGGTGCCGGCCTTCACGGCATCCGACAAATTGCGGTTCGAGGTCGCGATGATGCGGATGTCCACCGGCACCGGCTTGGTGCCGCCGACGCGGTCGATCACGCGCTCCTGGATCGCGCGAAGAAGCTTCGATTGCAGCCGGACATCCATTTCGGAAATTTCGTCCAGCAGCAACGTGCCGCCGGTGGCTTCCTCGAACTTGCCGATGCGGCGGGCGATGGCGCCGGTGAAGGCACCTTTCTCGTGGCCGAACAGTTCGGATTCCAGCAGATGCTCGGGGATCGCCGCGCAGTTGATGGAGATGAACGGCTTCTTGGCGCGGTTCGAGCGGGTGTGCACATAGCGCGCCAGCACTTCCTTGCCGGTGCCGCTCTCGCCGGTGACCATCACCGAGGCATCGGAGCCGGCGATCTGCTGCGCCAGCTTCACGACCTTGCCCATCATCTCGTCGCGGAAGATCAGGTCGCGCGAGTCATTGGCGACGGCTGCAAGGACGGCGGCGATCAGTTCCGGCTCGGGCGGCAGCGGGATGTATTCTTTCGCGCCGGCATGGATCGCGGCGACAGCGGCACGCGCATCATTGGTGATGCCGCAGGCGACGATCGGCACATGGATGTGCTCGGCTTCCAGCCGCATCACGAGGTCGCGGATGTCGAGGGCGACATCCACCAGCATCAGGTCGGCGCCCTTGCCGGATCGCAAGACGTTCATGGCCTGATCGTGCGCTTCGGCATGCACCACCGAGGCGCCGTTATCCATCGCGATCTTGGTCGCGGTGGTGAGCTGGCCTTTCAATGTGCCGACGATGAGAAGCCGCATGGTGATCTCCTGTTATCTCTTTGGTTCGCGCCGCTGTCGCGAAGTATCGATTAATTCTCGGCCTTGATGATTTCGGTCATGGTGACGCCGAGCTTTTCCTCGACCAGCACCACTTCGCCGCGCGCCACCAGGCGGTTGTTCACATAGATGTCGATGGCCTCGCCGACGCGGCGGTCGAGTTCGAGCACCGTGCCGGGGCCGAGCTTGAGCAATTCGCCCACTCCCATCTTGGAGCGCCCGAGCACGGCCGAGACCTGCACGGGCACGTCGAACACCGCTTCGAGGTCAGCGGCGATGCGCGTGACGTTTTCCTCATCGGCATAGCCGACATCGCCGGTCACCATCGGATCGCCGGCATTGAGATCGGGAAGCGGGACCTGGGGATCGCTCATGGTTCAGTCCTCATGGCCTTCAAGCCGTATTGCGGGACGCCATGTAGCGTCCGACGAGTTCGTTGATCTTGACGTCGATGGACGCGCGGTCGAGCACCATGCCGCCGTCAGCCCATTCGATCTTGCAGTCGCCATTGGCGATGTCGGGTTCGGCGAGAATGACGAGGCGGCCGGTGAAGCCGCTCTGCTTGGCCTGCTTCTCGATCTTCTCGCGGGCTTCCTCATACAGCGCATCATTGATGCGGATGACGAGATGCGGCGTGGCGACGAGATGGCGGAAGCAGTCATGCACCAGCGCCATGATCTCGGTGAGCGGCTCGCGCGCCACCAGTTCGCTGCACAGCTTGCGCGCGACGGCGATGGCGACATCGACGGCTTCGGTCTCCATCTTGGTCTCGATGCCGGCGACGCCCTGACCCACGGTCGCGGCGGCGATGCCGATCTGTTCGAGGGCCAGCGCCATGCGGCGATCCGCTTCGGCCTTGGCCTCGCGCTGGGCCGCATCAAAGCCGGCGCGATAAGCGTGGGCTTCGGCATTGGCGATGCGTTCGGCCATTTCCGCGGGCGTGATGACCGGCGCGCGGCCGTGATCGGGCGCCGCGAAGTCGGTATCGAACAGAAATTTTGCGGGGGCGGCCATCAATACACCAGCTCGTCGTCGGCGCGGTTCTTGGTCAGCACGATTTCGCCCTTGGCGGCGAGATCCTTGGCGAGGTTCACCAGCAGTGCCTGCGCTTCATCGACGTCGCGCAGACGCACCGGGCCGAGCGCGGCCATGTCGTCGGTCAGCATCTTGGCTGCGCGCGACGACATGTTGCCCATGAAGAAGCTGCGGACTTCCTCATTGGCGCTCTTCAGCGCGATGCCCAGCTTGTCCTTGTCGATATTGCGCATCAGCGTCTGTGCCGAGCCGGCATCGAGCTTGATCAGGTCGTCGAAGGTGAACATCAGCGCCTTGATGCGCTCGGCGGATTCGCGGTTCTCTTCTTCCAGCGAGGTGATGAAGCGCGTTTCGGTCTGGCGGTCGAAATTGTTGAAGATTTCCGCCATCACCTCGTGGGCGTCGCGACGGCGGGTCTGCGACAGGTTCGACATGAACTCGACCCGCAGCGTCTGCTCGACGCGCTCGATCACTTCCTTCTGCACCGCTTCCATGCGCAGCATGCGGTTGATGACGTCGAGCGCGAGGTCTTCCGGCAGGATGCCGAGCACACGGGCGGCATGTTCCGACTTCAGCTTCGACAGCACCACGGCAACGGTCTGCGGATATTCGTTCTTGAGATAGTTGGCGAGAACCTCTTCCTGCACGTTGGAGAGCTTCTCCCACATGTTGCGGCCGGCCGGGCCGCGGATCTCTTCCATGATGCCGTTCACGCGCTCGGCCGGCAGATACTGGGTCAGCAGCCGCTCGGTGGCGTCATAAGTGCCCATCAGCGCGCCCGACGCCGACATCCGCGACACGAATTCCAGCATCAGGTCTTCGACGGTTTCCGGCTCGATGGTGCCGAGGCTGGACATATGGGACGACAATTCGCGGACTTCGTCGTCGTCGAGCAGCGACCACACCTTGCCGCCGTATTTTTCCCCGAGCGCCAGCATCAGGATGGCGGCGCGCTTGGGGCCGCTCAGCGGCTTCGTCGGCGCACGGCCGGCCTGGCGCGCGGCAAGGCCGGCGACCACGCTCTGGATGTCGCTGCTGTTGTCGCCGGTGGTTGCGGGGAGGTCTGCCATCGGGATTACGCCGGTTCCTGCAGCCACTGACGAACAATGGCAGCGGTTTCATTCGGATTGCGATCAGCCAGCTCACCGACGCGATGCACCGACTGGGCGTGGACCTGGCCCTGGATGGTGGCAACGTCGATCATGTTGGCACCGGTTGCGGCGACCAGGGTCTGGCCGTCAGCACCGACCGTCACATTGTCGGGCAGCGCCATCATGCCGGCCGGGACCGGCAGCGCAGCCGGCGGGGTCTCCGGCGTCAGGATGCGGCGGACCAGCGGGCGGACGACCATGAACACCACGACGAGACCGAGCAGCATCATCACGCCGAGCTCGATGACGTTCATCACGTCATCCTTGGTGAACTGCAGATTGCCGAGCAGGCCGGTCGGCTCGGCAGCGGGCGGAGCAGCGGGGCCTTCGGCGAATTTCAGGTTGACCACTTCCACCTGGTCGCCGCGCTTCTGATCGAAACCGATGGCGGAGCGGACCAGCGTGGCAATGCGGTCGAGTTCTTCCTTCGGGCGCTGGGCATAGACCAGCTCGCCCTTTTCGTTCTTGCTGTAGCTGCCATCCACCAGTACCGCGACCGAGATGCGGTTGACGCGGCCGGCTTCGGTGACTTCGGTCTTTGTAACGCGGGAGATTTCGTAGTTGTTGGTCTCTTCCGACTTCTTGCTCTGGTCCTTGGGGTTCCCGGTGGTGTTCTGCTGATTGCCGGGGAGCTCGTTGTTGACGGTCACCTGGCCATCGCGCTCGCCACTCTGGGACTGTTCTTCCCGGCTCTGGCTCGAGCGCAGCACCCGGCCTTCCGGATCGAACTTGTCCGAGGTCTGGGTCACCTTGTTGTAGTCGAAATCGGCGGTGAGCTGGACGCGGGCGCGGCCGGAGCCGACCACCGAGGAGACAATGGACTCCACCTGGCTGCGCATCCGCTTCTCGAAGGCGGTGCGGCGCTCGTCGCCGGCGGCGGTCTCGGCATTCGGATCGGCGGCGCCATCAGCAAGGAGCTGGCCGGCCTCATCGACGATGGAAACCCGAGCCGGCTTCAGCCCGTTGACCGCCGAGGCGACCACGTGGCGGATCGCCCGGACCTGCTGCGGATCGAGGGCGCCGCGGATGCGGACCACGATCGACGCAGATGGCTCCGGGGTTTCGCGCGAGAACAGCGGGCGCTCGGGGAGGACCAGATGGACACGGGCCGACTGGACGCGGTCGATCGCCCGGATGGTGCGGGCGAGTTCGCCTTCCAGGGCGCGCAGGTGGTTGATGTTCTGGACGAAACTGGTGGTGCCGAGGGCGTCCGACTTGTCGAAGATCTCGTAGCCGACGCCGCCGCCCTTGGGCAGGCCGCCTTCGGCCAGTTTCATGCGCAGGCGGGTGACCTTGTCCTTCGGCACCATGATGGCGGCGCCGTCATTCTTGATCTCGAACGGGATCGCCTGGCGTTCCAGATCCTTGATGATCGCCGAGGAGTCCTCGGTGGTCAGGTCGGTGAACAGCGTGGTCATCTGCGGCGTGGTGACGCGCATGATGATGAAGCCGAAGAAGCCGATCAACGCCACCGTGACGGCAAACATCGCTGCCAGGCGCGCGGCACCGAGACTTTTGAAGAAACTGATCAGACCCTGCACAACCCGGCCCCTGGAGATTCGGTCTCCGGGACCGACTGGGCAATTTTTGCCGAGGTATGGTTTCCAGTTGGTTAACGCGGGTTAACTTTACGCCTCATTGTTGCCAAACAGCAAAAACCGGCTTCCCAAGGGAAAGCCGGTTTTCATCAAACTTGAACCGTTAAGGTTTTGTTTACTGACGATACTGCTGGATGCGGGTGGTCCGCAGGCCGGCCAGACCGTGCTGGTCGATGGAGAACTGCCAGGACAGGAACTCGTCCACGGTCAGCGTGTAACGGCTGCAGGCTTCTTCCAGAGAAAGAAGGCCACCGCGGACGGCGGCGACGACTTCGGCCTTACGGCGGATTACCCAGCGCTTGGTACCCGGCGCGGGCAAATCGGCAATTGTTAATGGGCTGCCGTCAGGCCCGATGACGTATTTGACCCTCGGGCGATGGGGTTCTGTCATGGCGTACTCACACTACTCTCAACCACTGAACTCACACAAACAAACTACGCCCGCCGGCTTAAAATATGCCTAATCCCACAACTCCAATGCGAATAGACTTTGCGAAAGGGTTTGTTGACGATTTGGCAAAGGGGGGACGGTCCAGCGTCCTCCGCCCGGACGTCGCGGTGAGGAGGCACGGCCGGTACGCCCGACGCGCGGAGCGCAGGCGGATGTACCGTCTTGAAACATGGAGATGGCCAGGTTCGCCGCCTGCCGCCATAGCCAACGAAAGGCTCTGACGCTGGTAAGGAGGCACGGCTTCCGGCCCCTCGACAGGACGAGGGGCGAGCGCGAAGCGAGGGTTGCGAGATGAGTTCTCGCGCCGCTCGATCCGCCCGATGCGCGTATCAGGTCGAAGGTGTGGGCGTCGGTGTCGGCGTGCTGGTCGCGCGCACGACGCGCTTGATCTTGTCGACCGTGTAGTTCGAGCCGTTGATCGACAGCAGCGCCGGGCTAGCTGACAGGTCGACGGAGTCGACGACACCCTGGACTTCCGTGGAGACGCCGACGTCGCGGCCGTTGTCGTCCTTCGCGGTCGCCGTCAGCGTGTAGGCGCCTTCCGGATATTGCACACCGTCATTGCCCTTGCCGTCCCAAACGAAGGTGCCTTCGCCGGACTGCAGCGAATATTTGCCGCTATAGACGACGTTGCCGGCCGAGTTCGTGATGCTGATATCCGCGGTGGAAGCCTTGTCGGCAAGCAGATTCCATGTCGCCGACGTCTTGAACTGCGCGGTCGCACCGTCGACGGCGACATTGTTGCCGACATAGACCAGCGCCTGGGTCGCCTGCGTCGCCTTTTCCATCTCCACCAGCGACTTCAGCTGATCGTTCGACTTCAACTGCTGTTCGACTTGCGCGAACTGCACGAGCTGCTGCGTGAACTGGTTGGTATCCAGCGGATCGAGCGGGTTCTGGTTCTGCAGCTGCGTGGTGAGCAGCGTCAGGAAGGTCTGGAAGTTATCAGCGAGGCCCGTCGACGAGCTCGTATTGGTGCTCGTATTCGTATTGGTCGAGGTCCCGGAGACGACAGGGTTCGAATAAGTCGCATCAACTGCCATGGGTCAATCCTCAGATGCTGATATCGATGCCGCCATTGGCGCCATACATGCGGCCATAGCCGCGTGCTGCAGGGGCCACGGTGACGGTGTCGTCGTCATTGATGGTCAGGCGGTGCATGTGGCGGCCGGACTGCTCGCCATTCTGCTGCTGTTGCTGTTGCGGAGACTGGTCGCGCAGCGAGAACTGCAATCCGCTGTCATTGGTCTTGAGGCCGGCCTGTTCGAGCGCACGCTGCAATTGCGGCGCGTCCTGGCGCAGCATGGTCAGGGTTTCCGGCTTCTCGACCGTGAGATGGGACGTGACATTGCCATGCTTGTCGACTTCGAGACGCACATCGATGCGGCCGAGCTCGGCGGGATCGAGGCGGATGTCGAATGACGTCTTGCCGGCCTTTGCCGACTGCGCGATCTCGACGGCAACGCCGGACAGCGGCACCGGCGGATTGGCGGCGACTTGCGGCTGCAGCTGCTGCGCAGCGGCAACGGTGTTGGTCGCCTGCAGATGCGTCGGCTGCGGCAGCGGCGTGCTTGTCGGCGCCGCCTGATCGAGTGAAGCTGGCTGCGGTGCCTGCTCGGCGCGATGTGCGCGGTTCTGCTCGGCTGCAGGCTTCGCGTCGGCGTTGCCGGCAGCATTCGCGTCCGGCTTCGGCGCATCTGTTGCGGGTTGATCCGTCTTGCCCTCGGTCATCTGCTTGGGAGCGATAGCGCCATCCGTCGGGGTCGCCAGTGCCGATGCGTCCGTTTTGCCTTCCGGCTTGCCGTCGCCGGTCGTCAGAGTGGCGGTCTTTGCGGTTTCGCTGCCTTCGGCCTTCTTCGCGCCTTTCGCGGCAGCCGGCATGGCGCCTGCGATCAGCGCTGCGAACGTCGCGTCGCCTTCGGCGGATGTATCCGTCGGCAGCACGCCGGTCTCGGGTGCTGCGACTTCGCCGGCATCGAGCTTTGCCTTCAGGGCGGCGGCAGCTGCGATGGCGAGGGGCTGCGCGCTGCCGGTGGTGTCCGGGGTGGTCGGGGCGACGGCGGCTGCGTCCGTCGTCGACGCAACGGATGTCGCTACGGCGACTGGCACCATGTCGAGCGTAGCGGTCTGTGCGGTGGCGTCGTCGGCCGTCGTGGCGTCGTTGGTTGCGGCATCCTTGGGGTTGTCCGTCGAATCCGCTTTTGAATCAGTGGCTTGATCGGATCTGGACGATTTGTCGTCCTTGCGTGAAGTTTTGCTGATCTGCGACGGATTTGGTGCGGCGTCAGTGCGGCGGTCTTGCGGCGCCGATGAGGCGCGGTCATCCCGGCGATCGGCTGCCTTCGGACGCTCGGCGACCGGGCGGTCGTCGCGGCGAGACGGTGCCGGGACGTCGGGGCGGGCGGTCGGGGTGGTGGGGACGTCACTATTGGCTGTGTTTTGTTCGACCAGCGAACCAAAATGGTCCGATCCAACCGATGCATCGTCGCGCGCGGATTTGGCACGCGCGGACTGCAAAGTGAGAGCAGAGACGATATCGGACGAGACGCTAGCCACAGGTCGCCTTTCAAGAACGGTTCCAGCGCATATTGAGCAAGGACCGGGCCAGAGGTGTTTTGTTCTTCTGATGCTATATATTTCAATGGCTTACGACGTTTCTGCTGTCGCCTGCGGGCGCCGGATGGCCACGTCGTTTCTGCCCGGCGGCAAGATTTGCCGTTCGCAGGCGGCCCGCCGCGATTGATTGAGCGCAACGCCGCCTATATTAAAGTGCACTATCCCAGCCATCGTCGGACCTCTGTAAGTTCCGGGATTGCCTCATGTTTTCCGATCGCCTCGGTCCTTGTTTCGGGGCGGTCACAGCTCATGGCCTTGAACCATGCTCAACAGTCTCGATCTCGAAGGTCGTCCGGAGGACACCCGCGTCGTCGTCGCCATGTCCGGTGGCGTCGACTCGTCGGCCACGGCTGCGCTGTTGAAGTCGCAGGGTTATGACGTCGTCGGTATCACCCTGCAGCTCTATGATCATGGCGCCGCCATGCATCGGAAGGGCGCGTGCTGCGCCGGCCGTGACATTCATGATGCACGCGATGTGGCGGAGCGGATCGGGATTCCGCATTACGTGCTGGACTACGAGTCCAAGTTTCGCGAGCAGGTGATCGACAATTTCGCAGCGAGCTACGCGCTTGGCGAAACGCCGGTGCCGTGCATCGAATGCAATCGCTCGGTGAAGTTCAAGGATCTCTTGGCCACCGCGCGCGAGCTCGGCGCACAGGCGCTGGCGACCGGACATTATGTAGCGTCGCGGCATCTCGGCGATGGATCGCGCAGCATGGTGTGTGCGGCGGATTCCGATCGCGACCAGAGCTACTTCCTGTTTGCCACCACGCAGGAGCAGCTCGATTACCTGCGCTTCCCGCTCGGCGACATGAGCAAGCCGCAGACGCGCGAACTGGCACGGCAGTTCGGCCTGTCGGTTGCCGACAAGCAGGACAGCCAGGACATCTGCTTCGTGCCCACCGGCCGCTATACCGACATCGTCGAACGGCTGAAGCCCAACGCCATGGAGCCAGGTGACATCGTCGATACCGATGGCCATGTCATCGGCCGCCACAACGGCATCGCGAATTTCACTATCGGCCAGCGCCGCGGCCTCGGCATCGCGGCTTCGGCGCCGCTGTATGTGATCCGTCTCGATGCGGAATCGCGCCGTGTGGTGGTCGGCCCGCGTGAAGCCTTGCGCATGCACAGGATCGCGCTGCGCGACGTCAACTGGATCGGCGGCGGCCATATCGACACCGCCATCGGTGATGGCCTGGAACTCTTCGTGCGCGTTCGTTCGACCCGCCCGCCGCAGCCGGCCTGGCTGCGCAAGACCGAGGCCGGCTACGAGGTCGAGCTGGTCGGCGGCGAGGAGGGCGTGTCGCCCGGCCAGGCCTGCGTGTTCTACGACGCCCAGTCGGGCCAGGCCCGCGTGCTCGGTGGCGGCTTCATCAAGAGCGCTGCGGCGAAAAGCTCTGTCGGATCGGCCGCGCGCAATGCTAGTGTGCCCGACGTCGCAGCGATGCGCGTCTAAGGAGTTTTAAGGCAGGGGCATGGCTGGCGATATCGACCGCGCGGGGGTCGCGAAGGCTTACGGGCGCTGGGCGCCGATTTACGACATGGTGTTCGGCAAGGTGTTCGATGAAGGTCGTCGCTCGACCATCGCCGAAGCCGATCGCATTGGCGGCCGGGTGCTCGATGTCGGCATCGGCACCGGCCTCTCGCTGCTCGATTACAAGCGCACCACAAAGATCTGCGGCGTCGACATTTCCGAGCCGATGCTTCGCCGCGCCCATGAGCGCGTGCGCAAGCACAATCTCACTAATGTCGAGACGCTGGCGGTGATGGATGCGAAACATCTCGCTTTCCCCGACAATCATTTCGATGCCGTGGTGGCGCAATATGTGATCACCGCCGTGCCGGACCCCGAAGCGACGCTGGATGATTTCATCCGCGTGCTGAAGCCCGGCGGCGAACTCATCCTCGTCAATCACATCGGCGCCGAAACCGGTTTCCGGAAAATCTTCGAACTGGCCTTCGCCCCGCTGGCGCGCCGGCTCGGCTGGCGTCCGGAATTCCCTTGGGCGCGGCTGGTCAACTGGGCCAAGGCCCATGGCGGCGTTTCGCTCGCCGAGCGCCGCCCGATGGCGCCGATGGGTCACTTCTCGCTGATCCGCTACGTGAAGGCCTGATCTTCGCGGCGGAGGGAACATCCGGCGGTGCCGGCTGTTTCCCCTGCATGAGAAACAATCACATCCTTCTCATCGCAAGTCTGATGATCGCCGGTTCTGGCGCGGCCATTGCGCAGGCGCCGCCTGCGCCGACGACGCCGCCCGCACAGACGGCCCCGCCGGCAGCGGATCGCTCCAACGCCAATTGCACGCCGACACAGACGACCCCGCAAGGGAACATCACGGCGGATTCGAACGGCAAGAGTTCCGAGAATCTCGGCGACAAGCTTGCCAAATCGGATGGCGTTTTGTGTCCGCCGAGCAATGTCGATCCGGCCATGCGCGCACCGTCGCCGAAATCTGACAACAGCAACACGCCGGTTATTCCACCGCCCGGCAGTCCCGGCGGTGATCCCAGCGTCCGCCCGAAATAGGAACGTTTGGAATCGCCAGTTCCTCGGTTGTCACGGCGAGGAGCGTCAGTGACAAAACGATTTAAAGAGTCACGCACTCGGCAATATCTGGATTGCTTCGTCGCTTCGCTCCTCGCAATGACGGTTGAGGGATTTGCATATGGTCGCGTGTGCACAGCGGACGTAGCATAGATCGACAGATCACCATTACCCTTACTGCGCCGGAAACCGCTGCGATCACCGACGCGATCGGTACTTATGAACCGCAGTATGACACATCGTGAAACAAATTTGAATCGTTGTAGGTAAGCACCTGCGTGCGACGTCCACACAATCGCGCCAAGTGTGAATCGGATTTTACGAAATCGTCCTCGCCGAATTAACGCAAGTTGTAACCCCGCATTGTAGAACGGGCGCATAGGTCTATTACGGACTGATCGCTTTGCTCACGATCCGATTCGAGGTTCAATGCGCGTCGCAGTCGTACATGATTGGCTCTACACACTGGGCGGCGCCGAGCAGGTGCTGCGCGAAATCCTGCAATGCTATCCGGATGCTGAGGTCTTCACGCTGTTCGATGCACTATCTCAGGAAGATCGCGACAAGATCGGCATCAGGAAGAAGACGCATACGAGCTTCCTGCAGCGCATGCCCTTCATCAAGACCAAGCATCGCACCTATCTGCCCCTGATGCCGATCGCCATCGAGCAGTTCGACCTGTCGGGCTATGATGTCGTGATCTCGTCGAGCTATGCCGTCGCCAAGGGCGTGATCACCGGCCCCAACCAGCTTCACGTCTCCTATGTGCATTCGCCGATGCGCTATGCGTGGGATCTGCAGCACGCCTATCTCAATGAGGGCGGCTACACTGCCGGTATCAAGAGTGCGCTGGCGCGTGCGTTGCTGCACCGGATTCGAATCTGGGACGTGCGCACTGCGCATGGGCCGGATGCGATGCTGGCCAATTCCAACTTCATCGCCAAGCGCATCAAGAAGGTCTATGGCCGCGATGCCAAGGTGATCTATCCGCCTGTCACGCTCTCGAAGCTGCCGAAGCCGTTGCCGGTCGGCGATCATTTTCTCGCGGCCAGCCGCCTCGTGCCCTACAAGAAGATCGAGGCGGTGATCCAGGCATTCAACTCCATGCCCGATCAGAAATTGATCGTGGCCGGCGACGGGCCGGAGGCGGAGCGGCTGAAGGAGATGGCCGGTCCGAATGTGAGTTTTGCCGGCTTTGTCAGCGACGAGAAATTGCGCGAGCTGATGGGCACTGCGCGGGCCTTCGTCTTCGCGGCCGAAGAGGATTTTGGCATCATCGTCGTCGAGGCGCAGTCGGAAGGTGCACCGGTGCTGGCGCTTGGCCGGGGCGGCGCGCGCGAGACGGTGTCGGCCTCGCCGGAGCTGCGCACGGGCATGTTCTTCGATGCCAATGAACCGGAGGCGATCGCGCAATGCGTGCGGGCCTTCATCGCACGCGAACACGAGTTCTCGCGCGATGTCTGCCGCGCCCATGCGCAGAAATTCTCGGCCGAGCGTTTCCGCGCCGAGTTGATGACCTTCGTGAACGACAACATGAAGAATTTTACCGGCGAGCGGCGGCGCAATCGCGGGCCCGCACCGGAAGGCAGCAATTTCAAGCGCCGCTGGAGCGATGTGCAGGACGGCGAGCAGCGGATTCCGGAAGGTGGGGATCGTCGGGCGCAGCGGTAAGGTACGGCGCGCTCGTTGTCGTCGCCCGGCTCGACCGGGCGATCCAGTATACGCCGGCTGTCGTGCTCAATGAGAAGGCGGTGTCTACTGGATCACCCGCTTTCGCGGGTGATGACAGGCCGCGGCTAAGCTCTCACGAGTCCGTCTTCGGTTGCGGGCTGTAGTCCGGAAATTTCGCCAGAAACGTCTCTTTCACCGCCCTGAATTGCGCGATGTTGGTCTTGAGTTCGCGCAGGCGGCGCTGGCCGTTCTGGATCTCGGTCTCGAACAGGTCGAGATGATGGCTGTCGAGGCTTTCACGGGTGAGATATTCGTCGTCGCCATTGCCGAAGGTGACGGCGGCACGGGCCAGCACGTCATCGACGCGCTTGGTGAGGCCGGACTGTTCGGCCTCGGCGCTAGACAGTGCCTGGTCGATGGCGCCCATCACTGAATCCAGGCGTTCGCGATCGGTCTCGGCGTCACGCTCCGGCGAGCGGGCGCGGAATTCGCGGTCGCCGACGATGCTGCGCAGATAGGTCTGGGCGCGTGACCTCAGGAATGTCTGGAACATGGCATGCCCGTCCGATCCCACGCAGCGGCATGCTGCGCGATGGCGCAGTGTGCCCGGTCATGGTGTGCATTCGGTTAAGAAATTGCGGCGGTTGTAAGGGGGGCTGTAGCCTGGATGGCGCGCAGCGTAATCCAGGAACCGGCGCTTTCGCATGTCGCCGGTCCCCGGATTGCGCTGCGCTCCATCCGGGCTACGTCTCCTCGCAAAACGTCGCGATCACGACATCGATCCGTTTGTTGATCGCGCGCCGGTTCACCTGGTGGGTCTCGTCGACCATCGCGCGAAAATGGTCGTGGCTAAAGACCGCGCCGATCATCATCTCTGCGACGGTTCTCGCAGGAAGGTCTTCGAGCGTGGACTTCAGTTTGATGCGTTTGATGCAATCGACGACGCCGTTGTCGCCGCTTTTGAAGATGACGTCGGTGAAGATGCCGGCGAGGGCCGGTGACTGCTTCCGTTCCGCGACGATCAGGCGGTGCAGGGCGATCTCGTCGGGACTGAAGACCACGTCGGCAATGAAGCACATGGCTTCCCTGAGTTCGTCGATGACCGGTATGCCCGGCCGTGATGCGACTCCGAACTGAAACCGCTGCAGATTGTCCGTAAGCATGGCACGGAACAGGTCGCTCTTGCTGTCGAACAGCTTGTAGAGCGTCTTTTTCGACATGCCGGCAGCCCCGGCAATGTCGTCCATGGTGGTGGCCGCAAACCCCTTCTCGCCGAAGGTCCGTTTGGCGACCGCCAGCAGCTGGGCGATCCGCTCGGCGGATGGACTACCGGCGTCGGGCGTTGTCATGTGCAGGTCATTTTGCTGCGGCAAAACGCGCGTCCGCGGCTTCCTGGCGCCGGCCGATGCAACCATTGAACATTCACTCCGTTATATGAGCCGCTTCACAAACGCTTGAGCGGGCTCACCTGCCGGGCGCTTGACTTCCGGGGAGGAAACTAGCAAGTTTCCTGAGCGGAAACCAGAGAGTTTCCCAAGATTTCTCACGGCCACCTCATCTGCGCGGGATTGCGCGGTGTCGTGCGCCGTTTTTGCATTGGTGATGGTAATGACGTCTGCAATCGCTCGCCCGCTTGTTCTGGTCGGACTGCTCGCGCTCGTGGGATGCGGCAAGCCCGCCCAGGAAGCCAAGGCGCCACCGCCGCCCGAAGTGGGCGTGATGACGCTTAAGCCGCAGGAAGCTTCGATCTCGACGCTTTTGCCGGGCCGCGTCGTCGCGCATCAGGTGTCGGAGGTGCGCCCGCAGGTGACGGGTATCCTGACCAAGCGTGTCTTCACCGAAGGCGCCGAGGTCAAGGAAGGCGAGCTGCTCTACGAAATCGATCCGGTGCAGTATCAGGCCGCGCTGGAGAGCGCAGAGGCGACCGTGCTGAAGGCACAGGCCAATCTTTCATTGGTGCGGCTGGTGGCCGAGCGCAAGGCGCAGCTGCTCAAGACCAATGCGGCGAGCCAGCAGGATGTCGACAGCGCGATGGCGAGCTTCAAGCAGGGCGAAGCCGATCTGAAATCGGCAGAGGCCAATCGCGACACTGCAGCCATCGCGCTCGACCGCACCAAGGTGCTGGCGCCGATTTCCGGCCGCATCGGCAAGTCGATGATCACGCCCGGCGCGCTGGTGACCGCGAGCCAGGCCAATGCGATGACCACGATCCAGCAGCTCGATCCCGTCTATGTCGATCTCGACCAGGCAACATCGGAGATGGATCGCATCCGCAACGAGCTGTCCAGCGGACGATTGAAGCGGCCGGCCGGCGGTGTCGAGATCGAACTGGTGCTCGAGAACGGCAAGACCCATCCGCAGAAGGGCAAGTTCGGTTTCACCGATTCCAGCGTCAACGAGACCACGGGCTCGGTGTCGACCCGCGCGATTTTCGCCAATCCCGAGCGTAACCTGCTGCCGGGCATGTATGTGCGTGCGCGCGTCATCGCCGGCGTCGATCCGAAGGCGATCCTGATCCCGCAGCGCGCAGTGTCGCGCAATCCGCGCGGCGAGGCGATCGCGATGTTCGTCGACAAGGACGGCAAGGTGGAGCAGCGCGTGCTCAAGGTCGCGCAGGCGATCGGGCCGAACTGGCTGGTGGATGACGGCGCCAAGGAAGGTGACCGCGTCATTCTCGACGGGCTGCAGAAGGCGAAGCCGGGGCAGGTGGCGAAGACGATCGATGTCACCGTCGATCCGAAGACCGGCCTGACCAAGACGCCGGGCAAGGAAGCCAACGCGGCGGGCGCCGCCCCGGCGGCTGCCTCGCCCGAGACGCGCAAGGACTGATCGACCATGTCGCATTTCTTCATCAAGCGCCCCATCTTTGCGTGGGTGCTGGCGATCCTGATTATGTTCGGTGGCCTGCTGGCGATTCTCGGCCTGCCCATCGCGCAATATCCGCAGATCGCGCCCACGGTGATTACCATCACCGCCAACTATCCCGGCGCCAATGCGACCACGGCGGAAAACTCGGTGACCAAGGTCATCGAGCAGAACATGACCGGCGTCGACTATCTGCAATACATGTCGTCCTATTCGACCTCGACCGGCGTGGTGCAGATCTCCATCACCTTCACCAACGAGGCCAATGCGGATATCGCGCAGGTGCAGGTGCAGAACAAACTGCAGCTGGCGATGCCGCTGCTGCCGCAGGTGGTGCAGCAGCAGGGTATCCGCGTCGTAAAGTCGTCGTCGAGCTTCCTGATGGTGCTCGGCTTCGTCTCCGAAGACGGCTCGATGAATGCGAGCGACATTGCCGACTATGTGGCCAGCACCATCAACGAGCCGATCAGCCGCGTGTCCGGTGTCGGCCAGGTGCAGCTGTTCGGTGCCGAATATGCGATGCGCATCTGGCTCGATGCGGAGAAGCTGACCAAATACAACCTGATGCCGGGCGACGTGACCCAGGCGATCCAGGCGCAGAACACCCAGGTGACCGCGGGCCAGCTCGGCGGATTGCCGGCGGTGGATGGCCAGCAGCTCAACGCGACCATCACCTCGCAGAGCCGTCTGCAGACCATCGAGCAGTTCCAGGACATCATCCTGCGTACCTCGACCTCGGGCCAGACCGTGCGGTTGAAGGATGTGGCACGCGTCGAACTCGGCTCGAAGAGCTATGACGCGGTGGCGCGCTACAACACCAAGCCTGCGGCCGGCATGGGCATCTCGCTGGCCACCGGCGCCAATGCCGTGGCGACTTCGGAAGGCGTGAAGGCGCGCATCAACCAGCTCACGGCGAACATGCCGGCGGGGCTGAAGGTGATCTATCCCTACGACACCACGCCCTTCGTGAAGCTGTCGATCGAGAAGGTCGTTCACACGCTGGGTGAGGCGGTGATCCTCGTCTTCCTGGTGATGTTCCTATTCCTGCAGAGCTGGCGCGCGACCATCATTCCCACCATCGCGGTGCCGGTGGTGCTGCTCGGCACCTTCGGCATTCTCGCCATCGCGGGTTATTCCATCAACACGCTGACCATGTTCGCCATGGTGCTGGCCATCGGCCTGCTGGTCGACGACGCCATCGTCGTGGTCGAAAACGTCGAGCGCGTGATGGAGGAAGAGGGCCTGTCGCCGCGCGAGGCGACCGAGAAGTCCATGAACGAAATCACCGGCGCGCTGGTCGGCATCGGCGTGGTGCTGTCGGCGGTGTTCGTGCCGATGGCGTTCTTCTCGGGCTCGGTGGGCATCATCTACCGGCAATTCGCGCTGACCATCGTCTCGGCCATGGTGTTGTCGGTGCTGGTTGCGCTGGTGCTGACGCCGGCGCTCTGTGTGACGATTTTGAAGAAGCCGGAAAAGGGCCATCACGAGAAGCGCGGCTTCTTCGGCTGGTTCAACCGTAATTTCGACCGCGCATCTGGCGGCTATCAGTCCACCACCGGCCGGTTCGTCAAGCGGCCGGCGGCGGCGCTGCTGGCTTTCGTCGCTGTTGTGGTGGCGATGGTGTTCCTGTTCGTGCGGCTGCCGTCGTCCTTCCTGCCGACCGAAGATCAGGGCACGATCATCACGCTGGTGCAGCTCCCCGTCGGCGCCACCGCCGGGCGTACGCTCGACGTGATCCAGCAGGTCGAGAAGCAATATATGGAGAATGAGAAGGACACGGTGCAGGGCGTGTTCGCCGTGCGCGGCTTCTCCTTCGCCGGCCAGGGCCAGAATGTCGGCCTCGCTTTCGTCAGCCTGAAGCCATTCAAGGAACGTGCCGATCACGAAAAGTCCGCGCAGCAGGTGGCGGCGCGGGCGATGGCGGCGTTCTCCAAGATCCGCGACGCCATGGCCTTTGCGGTGTTGCCGCCGTCATTGCCCGGCTTTGGCAACGCGTCGGGCTTCGACTTCTATCTTCAGGACTCCGGCAATGCCGGCCATGAGGAACTGCTGAAGACGCGTAACCAGCTGCTCGGCGCACTGGCCGGCGATCCGCGCATCTCGCAGCCGCGCCCGAATGGCCAGGACGACACGCCGCAGTTCAATCTCGACATCGACCAGGCCAAGGCCACGGCGCTCGGGGTCAATCTCACCGATCTGAACCAGACGCTGTCGGCGGCCTGGGGCGGCTCCTATGTGAACGACTTCATCGATCGCGGCCGCGTCAAGCAGGTCTATGTGCAGGGCGATGCCGCCTTCCGCATGGACACCAACGACATCGGCAAATGGTATGTGCGCAACAACCAGGGATCGATGGTGCCGTTCTCGGCCTTCGCCACCAGCCGCTGGAGCTATGGCTCGCCGCGTCTGGAGCGCTACAACGGCGTCGCCGCCGTGCAGATCCAGGGGCAGCCGTCGCCGGGCACGAGTTCGGGCACGGCCATGGCGGCCGTGGACGAGCAGATGAAGAAACTGCCGGCCGGCTATACGCATGAATGGACCGGCCTGTCGTTCCAGGAAAAACTCACCGGCAGCCAGACGCTGTATCTCTACGCGATCTCAGTGCTGATCGTGTTCCTGTGTCTCGCGGCGCTGTATGAGAGCTGGTCGATCCCGTTCGCCGTCATGCTGTCGGTGCCGATCGGCATTCTCGGTGCGCTCGCCGCCGCGACCCTGTTCGGCCAGAGCAACGACGTCTATTTCCAGGTCGGCCTGCTCACCACGATTGGCCTCGCGGCGAAGAATGCGATCCTGATCGTAGAATTCGCCATCGAGCAACAGCAGAAAGGCCTGTCGCTGATCGACGCCACCCTGCATGCGGCACGCCAGCGTCTGCGTCCGATCCTGATGACGTCGATGGCTTTCGTGCTCGGCGTGCTGCCGCTGGCGCTGGCGACCGGCGCCGGCTCGGCGAGCCAGAACGCCATCGGCATCGGCGTCGCCGGCGGCATGGTGGCGGCCACGGTGCTCGGCATCTTCTTCGTCCCGGTGCTCTATGTGCTGGTCCGCAAGATCTTTCCGGGCGGCGCGAAATCGAGCAACGCGCCACAGGCACATCCGGCAGCCACTCCGGCGGAGTGACCTGAGCGGCGCCAGCGTGTAAATCATCCCGTACACATTGCTTCGGGATGAGACATGCAGGGGCTGGACTGGGATCTGCTGCGCACCTTCTCCGTGATTGCGGGGGAGGCGAGCCTGACGCGCGCGGGCGCATTGCTGAAAGTCAGCGCGCAGACGGTGAGCCGGCGGCTGGCGGAGCTCGAGGCCATCACCGGCGTCCGGCTGATCGCGCGCTCGCTGGAAGGCTATTCGCTGACGCCGGCGGGCGAACGGCTGAGCCGACAGCTCGAAGGCATGCGGCTGGAAGCCGTGCGGATCGAATCCGTGATCGCGGAAATCCGCGACAAGCCTGTCGGCACGGTCCGCCTGTCGATCACCGAGGTGCTGTCCGGCCCGTGGCTGATGGGCGCCATCGGCGAATTCAACCGCCGCTATCCCGAGATCATGCTCGAGATCCGTGTCGATGGCTGGCCGGCCTCGGTGCGGCGGCGCGAGGCGGACATCGTCTTGCGATTGTATGGGCCGGGAAACGAAAATCTCGTCGGCCGCAAGGTGGGGCGCCTCGGCGTGGGCGTGTATGCCTCAAAAGCCTATGCACGCGCACACGGGCTGCCAAAGACGCGCGAGGAGTGGGAGGGCCACAGCTCGATCGGCCTGGTCGGCGAGGGGCCTTTGATGGAGTGGTTCGACAGCGTGTCGCGCCATTCGCGCCGCGTGCTGCAATGCTCGTCGAATACGGATCTGATGGCGGCAGCGCGTGCCGGCCTCGGTTTCGCGCCGCTGATGTGCATTTCCGGCGATCCGGATAAGTCGCTGGTGCGCGTGTTGCCTGAAAAATTGCGCAGCTCAACGGAGATCTGGATGCTGTCGCATCCCGATCTGGTGGATGCGCCGCAGATCCGGGCAGTGCTGGATTTCATTGCCGAACAGGCGAAGAAGGATCAAGTGCGGTTACTGGGGTGAGACCTCTTCTCCCTCTCCCGCTCTTGCGGGGGAGGGCCGGGGTGGGGCTGGCCCACGCGCCGGTGTTTGTGGAGGCACCCCCACCCTGACCCTCCCCCGGGGGAGGGGACACTGCTCGCGAGCCTAGATCGCCTCATCTCCAAATCTGGCGGATAGCATCTTCATATTTGAGCGTCCCCCATCCTGCATTTCCCGTTATCATCCCCTCAATTCAAATCCGGGATGGAAACCAAAAATGTCGCTGCCGTCGATCTTCCAGAATCGTCTCTCCATGCCTGTGATGGGCTCGCCGCTGTTTCTCGTGTCGGGGCCGGAGCTCGTCATCGCGCAGTGCAAGGCCGGCATTGTCGGCTCCTTTCCAGCACTGAATGCGCGGCCGGTTTCGGTGCTCGGCGAATGGCTAACGCGGATCGAGAACGAGCTCGGCGAATATGCCGCCAAGAATCCGCATCTGCCGGTCGCACCTTATGCGGTGAACCAGATCTGTCATCCTTCCAATGATCGCCTGCATGCGGATATGGAGATCTGCGTGAAGCACAAGGTGCCGGCGATCATCACCAGCCTGCAACTGCCGCAGTCCATCGTCGATGCCGCGCATTCCTATGGCGGCAAGGTGTTTCACGATGTCACCACCATCCGTCATGCGCGCAAAGCCGCCGAGATGGGCGTCGACGGCCTGATCCTCGTCTGCGCCGGCGCGGGCGGCCATGCCGGCACGCTGTCGCCGTTCGCCTTGCTGCGTGAAGTGCGCCAGTGGTTCGACGGCACCATCCTGCTGTCCGGCTCCATCGCCGATGGATTTGGCATTGCGGCGGCACAGATGATGGGCGCCGACATGGCCTATATGGGCACCCGCTTCATCGCCACGCAGGAAGCAAATGCCGTCGAGGGCTACAAGCAGTCGCTGATCGACTATGCGGCGGGCGATATCGTCTACACCAACCTGATCACCGGCGTGCATGGCAATTATCTGGCGCCGTCGCTGGTCGCAGCAGGTCTCGATCCCGCCAACCTGCCGGTCTCCGACAAGTCGAAGATGAATTTCGGCTCGGGCGGCAACACCAAGGCCAAGGCCTGGAAGGATATCTGGGGCGCAGGCCAGGGCCTCGGTTCGATCAAGGATGCGCCGGCCGTGGCCACCGTAATCGCGCGGCTACGCGATGAATACGAGCAAGCCATCGCGGATTTCGGCGGCAAGCAGGTGGTGACGAAGCCGGCGGTCGCCGCCTGATGGCGGAGCGCCCCGGCAAGGCCGCTGCCGCGCGGTTTGCGGAAACCATTCGCCCGCGTCTGTCGGTGCCGCTGATAGCGGCACCGATGTTTCGCGTTTCGGGGCCTGATCTCGTCATCGCCGCCTGCAAGGCCGGTGTGATCGGTGCGTTCCCCACTGCGAATTGCCGCAGCGATGCGGAGTTCGCGGAATGGCTTGAGCGGATCGCCGGTGCGCTGGGGCCGGATGATGCGCCATACTGCCCGAACCTGATCATCCGCCGGGAGACGTTGCAGGAGGATGTCGCGGCGGTGATCCGGCAGGGCTGCGAGATGGTGATCACCAGCGTCGGCCCGCCCGATACGGTGGTGCCGCCGTTGCATGAAGCCGGCTGCATGGTGTTCGCCGATGTCGCCTCGATCCGCCATGCGAAGAAGGCGATTGCGGCGGATGTCGATGGCCTGATCCTGCTCACCGCGGGCGCAGGCGGGCAGACCGGCTGGGTCAATGGATTTTCCTTCGCACGCGCGGTGCGCTCGTTCTGGGATGGGCCGATCGTGCTGGCGGGCGGCGTGTCGGATGGTAAAGCAGTGTTTGCCGCCGAAGTGCTCGGCTGCGATCTCAGCTACATGGGCACGAAGTTCATCGCCACCGAAGAGAGCATGGCGGAGCCCGACTACAAGGCGATGCTGGTCTCGTCGGAGCTCGATGACATCCTGCTGTCGCGCGCGTTCACGGGGCTGGAAACCAACACGCTCATCCCCTCGATCGTCGCGGCGGGTCTCGATCCGAAGAACCTGCCGACCGACATGACAAAGGAGCGTGCCGACGCGCTGTATGGCCGCAACGGGACTTCGGGCGTGAAGCGCTGGCGCGATACCTGGAGTGCCGGGCATTCGGTGTCCGGCGTTCATGCCGTCGAGCCTGTCGCCACGCTGGTTGCGCGCACACGCGATCAATATCATGCTGTGCGTGAGGCGACGCTGAAGAAGTTGGAAAAGAAGTAGGATGGGTAGAGCGTAGCGAAACCCATCATTCCGTCGATTGACGCAGAATCGGCTGATGGGTTTCGCTCCGGCGCTACGCGCCTGCGCTCTACCCATCCTACGAAAAACGAACAAAACAGGGCGCAACGCATGAGCGTGCATGCATCTCCCACCAATTTCGCACTGACCACGCGCGCGTTGCTGCGTCATGGTCGCGGCATCGCCTTCAAGACGAAGTCGGTGGAATGGACCGGTGCTGCGACATTGGATTTCGTGGCACGTGCACAGCGGCTACTCGCGGTCAGCGGGGTGACGCCAACCAGCACCGTCGGATTGCTCACCTCGAACCGCGCGGAGACCTGGTGCTTCGGCATCGCCGCGCAGGGGCTCGGTGCCAAGGTGACGTCGCTGCATGCGCTGGGTTCGGCGGAGGCCCATCGCTTTCAACTCGAGGATTCCGAAGCCGTCGTGCTGGTGCTCGACTCCTCGCATTATCTGACGCGTGGCGCCGAATTGCAGGCGGCATTGCCGGATCTGAAAATCCTCACGCTCGGGCCGGCGCCTTATGGCATCGACGCACTCGCGGCCATTGAAACAGGCGGTACGGCGTCCATCGCCGATCTCTCGCAGCCGCATATGATCGCATCGCTGAACTATACCGGCGGCACCACCGGCCGCGCCAAGGGCGTGTTGCGCTCGTCTGGTGCCATGGCGGCGATGGCGGCCAGTGTGCTCAGCGAATTCGAACTGCCGAGCATTCCGCGCTATCTCGCGGTGGCACCGATCAGTCATGTCTCCGGCACCAATGTGGTGCCGACACTGCTGCGTGGCGGCACCGTGCATCTGCTCGACAAGTTCGATCCGGAGGTGCTGCTCGCCACCATCGCGAAGGAGCGCATCAATTTCACGCTGATGGTGCCGACCATGATCTATGGCGTGCTCGATCATCCCGGTATCGACAGGCACGATCTCTCATCACTCGAACTGCTGCTCTACGGCGCCTCGGCGATGTCGCCGAACCGGCTGCGTGAGGGCATCGAGCGGCTCGGGCCGGTGTTCTCGCAGCTCTATGGCCAGACCGAATGCTATCCGATCGCGACACTGCCGAAGCGCGATCATGACCTGAAGCGACCCGAACTGTTCGAGGCCTGCGGCTTCCCGACGGCGATCTGTCAGGTGCGCCTGCTCGATGACGACAACAATGATGTCGAACCCGGCCAGCCCGGCGAGATCTGCGCCCGCGGGCCGCTGGTGATGGCGGAATACTGGAAGCAGCCGGAGCAGACCGCGCAGGCGCTGGCTGGTGGCTGGCTGCATACCGGCGACATCGCGCGGGCCGACGAGGAGGGCCGGCTCTATATCGTCGATCGCAAGAAGGACATGATCGTCTCCGGCGGCTTCAACGTCTATCCGCGCGAGATCGAGGACGCACTGTCGGCGCATCCGGCGGTGGGCATGGCGGCCGTCATCGGCGTGCCCGACGAGAAGTGGGGTGAGAGCGTGTTCGCGCTGGTGGTGCGCCGGCGGGACAGCAGCGCCACCGAAGAAGAGCTGATCGCGCTGGTGAAGGACCGCAAGGGCAGCCTCCACGCGCCCAAGCAGATCGCCTTCGTCGAGGCTCTCCCGCAGACACCCCTCGGAAAGATCGACAAAAAGGCCATTCGAGCGACTTATTGGTCGGATCAGAAGCGGCAGGTCGGCTGACGCGCGAATGCTGCTTTGCGATGCAACCGGTGCCGTTTTTTGTTCGTCACCCCGCATTCACAAACGCTCGCGCTGGATGTATTGGGGGCGCAGATTGCTGGTATGCCACCAACCCTACGAGGATCCACATGCGTGACTTCATGGCCGTTGCCCGTTCCGTCGCTGTTGCCGAACACGGGATGGCCGCAACCTCCCACCCGCTGGCGACCCTGGCCGCGGTGGAGATGCTGAAGTCGGGCGGTAATGCCATCGATGCGGCGCTGGCGGCGGTGGCCGTGCAATGCGTGGCTGATCCGGCCATGACGGGCATCGGCGGTGACTGTTTTGTGCTGTATTCGCCCAAGGGCGGTGCACCGATCGCGCTGAATGGTTCCGGCCGTACCCCGGCCAAGATCGATTCCGAAAAATACGCGAATAGCGGCCAGCGCGACATCCCGGAAACCTGCGTCGAGACCGTCACCGTGCCCGGCGCCATCGATGCCTGGTGCACGCTGAGCAAGGACCACGGCACCAAGCCGCTGGCTGAGGTATTCGCTGCAGCCATCGATGCCGCGGAGAACGGCTTCATCATCACGCCGCGCGTGGCGATGGACTGGGCCAAATGGCGCCGCAAGCTCGAAGCCCATGCCGACTGCGCTGCGCAATACCTGCCGGGCGGCCATGCGCCGGCCGTGGGCGACAAGCGCGTGCAGCCGGCGCTAGCCGCCACCCTGCGCCGGGTGGCGCGCGAGGGCCGCAACGGCTTCTATCAGGGCCAGGTGGCTGACGACATCATCACCACGCTGCGCGCGGTCGGCGGTGCTCATGAGGCTGACGATTTCGACGCGCAGCGCTCGGACTACGTGACGCCGATTTCGACCAGCTATCAGGGCCATGACGTCACCGAAATTCCGCCGAACGGCCAGGGCCTCGCGGCGCTGATGATCATGCGCATCATGGCCGGCTACAACATCAAGAGCCTCAGCGAAGCCGATCGCATCCATGTGCTGGCCGAGGCGACCAAGGCGGCCTATCGCACCCGCGACGCTTACTTCTGCGATCCCGCTGTGGCCAAGACGGATGTCGAGCGCTTCCTGTCGGACAAGTTCATCGGCGACCTCCGTGCCAAGATCGACATGAAGAAGGCGTCGCCGGAAGAGGACTGGGATTCCGTGATCCACAAGGACACGGTGTATCTCACGGTGGTCGATCGCGACCTCAACGCGGTGTCGTTCATCAATTCGCTGTTCGGCCCGTTCGGCAGCGGCATCTATGCCAAGAAGTCCGGCGTGTTGCTGCATCACCGCGGCTGGAGTTTCCGCGCAGCACCGGGGCATGTGAATTCGCTCGGCCCGCGCAAGCGGCCGATGCACACGATCATTCCGGGCATGCTGATGAAGGACGGCCGCGCGGTCATGCCATTCGGCGTGATGGGCGGGCACTATCAGGCCACCGGCCATGCGCAATACATGTCCAATGTGCTCGATCTCGGCATGGACATCCAGGAAGCCGCCGAAGCGCCGCGCTCCTTCGCGACAAATGGCGTGCTGCAGGTCGAAAACACGATCCCGGAAGCGGTGCGCAACGAGCTCGCCGCGCGCGGCCACAAGCTGCAGATGATGGATGCCGGCATCGGCGGCGCCCAGGCGATCCAGATCGACTACAAGCGCGGCGTGCTGCTTGGCGCATCGGATCATCGTAAGGATGGCATGGCGCTGGGGTTCTGAGCGGAACCCCGTGGTTCCATCTGGAACCTGATGCATCGGCCTGCGTTCCCTTGGGGTATCCCATTCACGCAGGCCAGTCATTGTGCAGTCCCAAGCAGTCCTCGACAAAGCGCGTCCGGCAGCGGACAGCATCATCGCGGAAGGCCGGACGGTCTGGCGCCATGTGCCGTGCCGTCGCGCCACGGTGCTCAACGATGCCGCAAATTACTTTCTGGCGCTGCGCCGCTGCCTGATCGAGGCCGAGCGCTCGGTCTTCATCGTCGGCTGGGACGTGCACAGCCGCACGCCGCTGGTGGGCCCCGAGGGGACGGCGGATGATGGTTATCCCGACGAATTCGGGCCCTTCCTGCATGCGCTGCTGGACGAGAAGTCGCAGCTGCATATCCATCTGCTGATCTGGAATTCGCCGGTGATCTATGCCGGCGAGCGCGAATGGTTTCCCTCCGCGAAATTCAGTGTGCCGAACAGCGACCGGCTGATCTTCTGCTATGACGACTGCCTGCCGACCGGCTCGGCCCAGCATCAGAAGATCGTTGTCGTCGATGACAGCATCGCATTTTCCGGCGGACTGGATCTCACCATCCGCCGCTGGGACAGCGATACGCATCGTGCGAAGCATCCGAGGCGTGTCGATCCCGCAGGTGAGCCGTATCCACCGTTTCACGACGTCCAGATGATGGTGGATGGCGAGGCGGCGCGC
>Ga0102592_1001331_pt1 | contig 28753 bp, 19 predicted proteins | sample AraplaCol_mMF_r2_FD_76861 | JGI IMG/M metagenome (GOLD analysis project Ga0102592, IMG submission 76861) | Arabidopsis root microbial communities from North Carolina, USA - plate scrape MF_Col_mMF_r2 (SPADES assembly) (version 2) | ecosystem: Host-associated > Plants > Roots > Endosphere...
ATCCCTTCTGGCGCGACCGCGACTGGGACTATCGCACCGTCACTCAATATGAGGCGATGGCCGAAGTGGTGATGGGCAAGGGGCCCAAGCCCGGCGACAATGTCCGCGCCTTCGACGCGCACGAGGTGGTCAACCGCCTCGGCCCGTCGATCCAGATGCCGTCGCCGAAGTAAGCGGGCATCAGAAATTCTCCTGCACGCGTGGGAGAGACTAACGGGAGGGAGGGCTGACTGGCCCTCCCTTTTCTTTTGCCTCCCACTCAGGGCCTTCCAACACGGGCTGCAAGCGCGACTCGCCAAAGTTCACCAAGTTCACACCATTGGCGGTTTTCGCGGCGCCTCAAGTTGACACAATTCCCGGCGGCGGCGCGCATCTCGCAACATTCTTGCGAGCGCTTGATCCTATTTTTCCAACGGAATCAAAGAGCAGCCAGCCCCAAGGCCAGCCGCGCGAGCCGAGCAGACGAAATCCTACATTGCAAGGATCCCCGGCGAAGGCCGGGGAACAGAAGAGGGCGCGCACCCCAAGAATCATCATCCCCGCGCCGGCGGGGATCCAGGTTACAGGCGGCGTTGCCCTTGGCTCTGGATCCCCGCCTGCGCGGGGATGACGGAATATGGTGGGCGGGCACCAAGCCCGCCCGTTACCTCAGGCCACCTGGCCGTGGCAGTGCTTGTACTTGTTGCCCGAGCCGCACGGGCACGGGGCGTTGCGGCTGACCATGCCTTCCCACTGCGCCGGATCGGTGCCGAGGTCCTCGGCCGACGGCTGGGGAATGCCCAGCTGCGGGATGCGGGTGGTGACCAGGCCGGCGGCGCCGGCGTCATAGTCATAGGTATCGTCCTCGCCGGTCAGCGGGTCGATATGGGTGGTCAGGAAGTCGGGCAGCTGCGGCAGATCGGGCGCCGGCTCCATGCGGAACTGGGCGAAGGCGAGCGTGCGGGTCACGTCCTCGCGGATCTGGCCGAGCATGCGCTCGAACATCGCGAACGCCTCGTGCTTGTATTCGTTGATCGGCGTCTTCTGGGCGTATGCGCGCAGGTGGACGACCTGACGCAGCGCGTCGAGCATCGCGAGATGCTCCTTCCAGTGATGGTCGAGATTCTGCAGCAGGATCGACTTCTCGACCTGGCGCCAGGTCTCGACCTCGAGGTCGGCCGCCTTGGCCTCGACCATCTGGTCGGCAGCCTCGCGGATGCGCTCCTCGACCATTTCCGGCTCGATCTGGGCCTCGTCCCTGATCCACTGGTCGACCGGCGCCTCGACGTTGAGGGTGCCGAGCACCTTCTCCTTGAGCGCCTCGACCTTCCACTGCTCGGGATAGGAGCCGTGCGGGCAGAATTCGCCGACGATCGCGTTCACCGTCTCCGCACGCATGTCGGTGACGACATCGCCCACGGTCTCGGCGTCCATGATGTCCGCGCGCTGCTCGTAGATGACCTTGCGCTGGTCGTTCATCACGTCATCATATTCGACGACCTGCTTGCGGATGTCGTAGTTGCGCGCCTCGACCTTGCGCTGCGCGGTCTCGATCGCCTTGGACAGCCACTTGGAGCCGATCGCCTCGCCGTCCTGGATGTTGTTGCGCATCATCTTGGCGAACAGCGTGTTCGAGCCGAAGATGCGCAGCAGATCGTCGTCCAGCGACAAATAGAAGCGGCTGAGGCCCGGATCGCCCTGACGGCCCGAGCGGCCGCGCAGCTGGTTGTCGATGCGGCGGCTCTCGTGGCGCTCGGTGCCGAGCACGAACAGGCCGCCGGCCTGCTTCACCCGCTCCTTCTCGGCCGCGATCTCGGCCTTGATCTGCTCGATCGCGGCGTCCTTGGCCGGGCCCTCCTCCATCTCGGACAGCTCGTCATGGACGCGGAACTCGAGGTTGCCGCCGAGCTGGATGTCGGTGCCGCGGCCGGCCATGTTGGTGGCGATGGTCACCGCGCCGATGCGGCCCGCCTGCGCGACGATGTGCGCTTCGTGCTCGTGCTGGCGCGCGTTGAGGACGCTGTGCTCGACGCCTTCCTTGTTGAGGAAGTCCGAGAGCATCTCCGACTTCTCGATCGAGACGGTGCCGACCAGCACCGGCTGGCCCTTGGCCGAATGCTCCTTGATCTTCTTGGCGATCGCGGCGAACTTTTCCTCGAGCGTCTTGTAGAACTCGTCCTCCTCGTCGACGCGCTGCACCGGCAGGTTGGTCGGGATGGTGACGACGTTCATCTTGTAGATGTCGAAGAATTCGGGCGCCTCAGTCGCCGCGGTGCCGGTCATGCCGCCCAGCTTCGGGTACATGCGGAAATAGTTCTGGAAGGTGATCGAGGCGAGCGTCTGGTTCTCGGGCTCGATCGCCACGCCTTCCTTGGCTTCCACCGCCTGATGCAGGCCGTCCGACCAGCGGCGGCCGTCCATCATGCGGCCGGTGAACTCGTCGATGATGACGACCTTCTCGTCCTTCACGATGTAATCGATGTCGCGCTTGAACATCACGTTCGCGCGCAGCGCCTGGTTCAGGTGGTGGACGACCTGGGTGTTCTCGAAGTCGTAGAGATTGGCGCCCTGGAGCAGCCCGGCCGCCTCGAGCATGCGCTCGACCTTCTCGGTGCCGTCCTCGGTCAGCACGATGGTGCGCTGCTTCTCGTCCTTCTCGTAATCCTCGGGGACGAGCTGCTTCACGACGACGTCGACGCCCATGTAGAGCTCGGACTTGTCGTCGGTCGGGCCCGAGATGATCAGCGGCGTGCGGGCCTCGTCGATCAGGATCGAGTCGACTTCGTCGACGATCGCGAAGTTGAACGGGCGCTGCGTCATCGACGCGCGCTCATACTTCATGTTGTCGCGCAGATAGTCGAAGCCGAACTCGTTGTTCGTGCCGTAGGTGATGTCGGCGCCATAGGCCTCGCGGCGCTGATGGTCCGACAGGTTCGGGATGATCACGCCGGTGGTGAGGCCGAGGAAGCGATAGACGCGGCCCATCCACTCGGCGTCGCGCGAGGCGAGATAGTCGTTGACGGTGACGACATGGACGCCGTCGCCGGGCAGCGCGTTGAGATAGGTCGCGAGCGTGGCGACCAGGGTCTTGCCCTCGCCGGTGCGCATCTCGGCGATCTCGCCGCGGTGGAGGACGATGCCGCCGACCATCTGCACGTCGTAGTGGCGCTGGCCGAGCACGCGCTTGGCCGCCTCGCGGACGGTGGCGAAGGCTTCGGGAAGCAGTGCGTCGAGCTTCTCGCCGTTCGCCAGACGCTCGCGGAACTTGATGGTCTGGCCCGAAAGCTCCTCGTCGCTCATCGCCGAGATCGCCGGCTCGAAGCCGTTGATCTTGTTCACGATGCTGCCGAGCGATTTCACATAGCGATCGTTCGAGGAACCGAAGAGGGACTTGGCAATGCCGCCGAGCATGGGTTTTCCAGTCTAAATCTAGGATGGTCGGACGGGCGCGCCGCTGCGGTCGGCGCCCGTTTGGATGCGAGAACGGTGGAAACGGCCTCGCGGTTCAGCGGGCCGTGGAAAAGCTCATTCGAGCCGGCGCTCGAAGGGCAGGCGCAGTTCGCCAAGGGGGAGCTGCACGGCCGCGAGCGGGGCGGCCTTTTCGGGCCGCAGCAGCGGCACGGGAAGCGCGGGCGTCGCGCGGCGGGCAGGAAGCACCGCCGCCTGGGCCGCCTGCGCAGCCTGGACCACCGCGACGCCCTGCACCTGCCGGATTCCAGTGCGATCGGCCTGACCGACACCGGTCAGGCTCGCGAGGAAGGCAGTCAGGAGAAGCAGCAGTTCCAAACGGCAAGTCTCTAAAACGGCACGGACAGTCATCCGTGCAATAGCCTGGGACATAGTGACTCGATTCGGCTTCGCCAATCGGAAATCGTCGCGACGAAGCCTGGCCCGCATCCGATCGCTGGAACCGGATGCGGTCGGCTCAGGGCCTGGTCGATCACTTGGCGGGCGCGGCGCCCGTCACGAAATCCACCGCCGCCGAACGCGATTCAGGCGCCTTGCCCTTCTCGACCGGCAGGGTGATCGACTGCACCTGCTGGCAGGCGACCTTGTCGATACCCGGGCTGCCGCTGCTCTGCTCGAGCGTGCACGCCGAAACCGCGCCCTTGTCGGTGAAGTCGAGATGGACGACCGGTGCCTGGTGATAGGTGGCCGGCAGCTTCTGAACGGTGACGGTCATGATCGTGGCCGGCGCGGCGGTCTGGCCGGCAAGGGCCAGCAGGGTAGCGAGAATCATGAGATGCCTTTCGTATCCTTGGCGACTGACGCATTGCTATCAGTCGCCGGGGCGATGTCCATGCGACCGGGCTATTTCGTCGCTTCGAACCGCGCCGACACCATGCGGCTGTCGGGCTGCGGGAGCGATGCGCCATCGATCTTGAACATCTCCACCTGTGCCCTGGCCTGCTCGCAGGCGACCGCGTCCAGCCTGGCGTTGCCGGTGCTCGCCTCGATCCTGCAGGTCTTCACCTTGCCATCGGCATATACCAGCCGCAGCAAGGCGGGCCCGGCATAGCTCTTCGGCACGGCCTGCAGCCCCACGGCCAGATCGAGCGATGCGCTGGCGCGCATAGCCACCGGGCTCGGGGCTCGCGTGCCGCCCGGCAGGACCCAGGTGAAGGTGCCGTTATAGTCGCCTGGAGTGTCCTTGCCGGCACCATCGCGCGCCGGTGTGAAGACCGCGCGCCTGAGCAGCATCTCGCAGACCTTGTCGTCCAGCGTGGAATAGCCCGACGATCCCGTTACGCTGCAGGCAGTCGGCTTGCCCTGCACATCGACGGCGAGCCGGAACTTCACTGCGCCGGACTCCCGGCGCCGCAGCGCGCCGCCGGGATAGTCGTCGTCGGTCAGCCAGGCCTGCGGGCGGCCACGCGGCTGCGGCTTGCTCGTCAGCGAGGGGATTGCCCCGTCCTGCGCTGCGGGCGCGGCCTGCATGACCAGCGCCGCCAAGACCGCCAAGACCATTGATCTTTCCCCCCACTTGCCCGAAGCGGTCGCCAACTTAGCAACAGGTCAGGCCATGTCCATCGAACGCTCCCCGCTCGCGCTGCCCTTCCCCGCCCTGCCGGCGATTCCCGGCGTGACGACGCGGGTCGCCCGGGCGCGCTACAAGGCGTGGGACCGCTGCGACCTGACCTTTGTCGAGCTGGCGCCGGGCACTGCGGTGGCGGGCGTGCTGACCAGCAGCAAATGCCCCTCGCCCGAGGTGGAATGGTGCCGCAAGGCGCTGCCGCTGGGCACGGCGCGGGCACTGGTGGTCAATGCCGGCAACTCCAACGCCTTCACCGGCAATCGCGGCCGCGCCGCGGTGGAGGCCATCGCCGCCCGCGCCGCCGCGCATCTCGGCTGCCAGCCCTCCGACGTGTTCGTCGCCTCCACGGGCGTGATCGGCGTGCCGCTGCCGATCGACAAGGCCGAGGCCGGGCTCGACAATGCCTTCACCGCCGAGCCGTGCAGCTGGGAAGACGCCGCCGCGACGATCATGACCACCGACACCTTCGCCAAGGGTGCGGTGACGCGCGCGGTGGTCGGCGGGAAGACCGTCCAGCTCGCCGGCATCATCAAGGGATCGGGGATGATCGCGCCGGACATGGCGACGATGCTCGGCTTCGTCTTCACCGACGCGGCGGTCGATCCGGCCTGGCTGCAGACCGCGCTGGGCGACGCCAACCGCAAGACCTTCTCGTGCATCACCGTAGACGGCGACACCTCGACCAGCGACACGGTGCTGGCCTTCGCCACCGGCAGCGCGGGCAATGCGCCGCTCGCCAGCGACGAGGATGACGGCGCCGACGCCTTCCGCGCCGCGCTCCGGGACCTGTGCCACCAGCTCGCCCTGCTCGTCGTGCGCGACGGCGAAGGGGCCCAGAAGCTGATCGAGATCACCGTGGAGGGCGCCGAGAGCGACGCCAGCGCGCACCGCATCGCCATGTCGATCGCCAACTCGCCACTGGTGAAGACCGCTATCGCCGGCGAGGATGCCAATTGGGGCCGCGTGGTGATGGCGGTGGGCAAGGCTGGCGAGCCCGCCGAGCGCGACCGGCTGGCGATCCGCTTCGGCGCGACCCAGGTGGCGCGCGACGGGCTGGCAGTGGAAGGCTATGACGAAGCGCCGGTCGCCCAGCACCTCAAGGGCCGCGAGATCGAGGTCGGCGTGGAACTGGGCCTGGGCGAAGGCCGCGCCACGGTGTGGACCTGCGACCTGACGCACGGCTACATCTCGATCAACGCCGATTATCGGAGCTGATCGAAGGGGTCCCGGTCCGACCGCTGCCGGACCGGGTCAATCGCTCAAAGCTGGGCTTCGAGCCACTTCTTGATGCCGCTCTTCGGCATCGCGCCGACCTGCGTCGCCGCCGGCTGGCCGTCCTTGAACAGGATCATGGTGGGAATGCCGCGCACGCCGTACTTGGTCGGCGCGTCGGGATTCTCGTCGATGTCGAGCTTGATGATCTGGACCTGCTCGCCCAGTTCCTCGGCGAGTTCCTCCAGCGCCGGGGCGATCATCTTGCACGGCCCGCACCACTCCGCCCAGAAATCCACGAGCACGGGCTTGCCGGACTCGAGAACGTCGCTGCTGAACTGGGCGTCGGTGGTCGCCTTGGTGGCCATGTTACTACTCCTGATACGATGTCGGGGCTTAATTTATGTCGGCACTGCGCCGGGTCAAGCGCGCAAGCCCAAGCTTTGCTCCTTATCCGCGAAGCCGGGCTTGTGCGAGGCCAGCAGGTCGGGAGGCAGCAGATGGAGGGTCGGCCCCGCCACGTAGAGCAGCCCCGCCTCCACCGTGCGCCCCGGGAAAATCACCGCCAGCGCAGCGACATAGGCAGCCATCTGGCGGAGATGATAGGGCGGGATCGCCTCGAGGCCGGCAGGGGCGCGGCGGCCGGTCTTGAAATCGATGACGCGGACATGGCTGTCGGTCACCACCAGCCGGTCGACCGTGCCCGAGACGACCAGCCCCTCCCCCACCACCGCCGCGATCGGGGCCTCGCCGAGGGAGTCCGGGCCGAAAAGCGCGGAGAAGCGCGGGTCCTCGGTCACCGCCAGGGCGGCGGCGACCAGCTCGGCGCGCTGGGCCGGGTCGGAGACGCCGCCTGCCCCGGCCAGCCAGCGCTCGGCGGCGGCTGGGCGATCCGCCGGGCTAACCGACGGCAAACGCTCGAAAAGGGCGTGGAGGAGGCGGCCGCGCTCGGCGGCGGCGCGGAGGGCCGGCGTGGGGGGCGGATCGGCGACCGCGTCATCGCCCAGCGAGGAGGGCGCGAGGGGGCGCGGCGGGCGGGCCTCCTCGGGCGCTGGGCGGCGAGCCCAGTCGGGGAGCGCCGCCACCACCGCCGGGCCGGCAGCGGCGCGGGGCCGGGCGGGGACCGGCACCTGGGGGTGCAAGCCCTTGAATTCGCGGGTCTCGCCCTCGGCCACGCCCAGGGCATCGAGCGCGGCGGCGCTGGCGGCGTACCAGCTCTTTGCCGGGGGCACGCCCTTGGCCTGGGGACCCAGCGCGCCGGCTATGACGAGGCGCTCCTCGGCACGGGTGGCTGCGACGTAGAACAGACGCCAATGTTCGCTAAGTTCGCGCGCATCGGCATTTTCGAGGACCTCGCCGAGCACACCCCGCTCAGCGGCGCGCGGACGGAAGATCGGCAGCTTTCCGGACGCAGCGGACGGTTCCCAACCCAGAAAGTCGCGCGGGGACCGGGTCGGGTCCACCGTGGCGTCCGCCAGGATGACCAGAGGCGCCTGGAGACCCTTGGCGCCGTGGGCGGTCATCACCCGTACCGCCGCCTGGGGCTGGGCCGCATCGCGGACGATCTCGACATCGCCGCGATCGAACCAGTCGAGGAATCGCTGCAGGGACGGGGTCGCAACCTTTTCGAAGTTGAGCGTCGCATTGAGCAACTCCTCGATCGGATCGCGGGCTTCCTCGCCCAGCCGGCGCAGCAGCTTGCGGCGACCGTCCAGCGGACCGGAAAGCAGTTCTTCCAGAAAGCGATAGGGCGTGGCGATGTCAGCGCGTGCGAGGAGCGCGTAGAGCGGTGCCAGGCGCTCCTCGGGCTGGTTCCTGCGCAGGTGCCGCCACAGTCCGCCACTGGAGCGGACCGCAGCGTCCATAAGCGCCTCCTGCGTCCAGCCGATCAAGGGTGACACCAGCAGCGAAGCGAGGGACAGATCGTCCTCGGGCTGGAGCGCGAAGCGGATCGCGGCGAGCAGGTCCTGCACCGCGAGCGGCGCATTCAGCCGCAGGCGATCGACGCCCGCCACCGGCACCCCCTCGGCATAGAGGCGCGCGACGATCAACGAGGCGAGCTCGCCGCGGCGCTTTACCAGGATCATCACATCCTCGGGCGCGAGCTTGCGGCCCTTGCTCTCCAGGTCGAGCGTGCCGATCCAGCCCTTGATCGCCCGGGCGATGTCGCCGGCGAGCTTGCGGGTGGCGTCGCTGACCCATTCCTCCTCGTCGGCCTCGCTGCTCCCCTCGGTGACCGGGGGCCAGAGCGTGACCGCGCCGGGGCCTGGCACTTCGCTGGCATGCTCCTCGGCATCGGAGAGATCGCCCATGCCGGGCATCGGCAGCGCGCCGATCGCGGCATCGACGAATTCGAGCACCGGGCGGGTGGAGCGGAAGCTGTGGGTGAGCGACAGCTCCTCGACCTCGCGCGGCTCGGGCTTGTCCGCGTCGAAATCATAATCGAGATCGGCCTGGATCCGCGACTTGGCGAGGAACCGCTCGAAGGCTGCGCGGAAGAAGATCGGATCGGTGCCCTGGAAGCCGAAGATCGCCTGCTTGTAGTCGCCGACGGTGAACAGGGTGCGCATCGTCTCGGCGCGCACGCCCTCTCCGACGAAGAACTCGTCGGCGATCGCGCTGACGATCGCCCATTGCTGGGGATTGGTATCCTGCGCCTCGTCGATCAGGACATGCTCGGTCGCCTGGTCGAGCTTGAAGCGTACCCATTCGCCCATGCCGGGCTCGGCGAGCAGCGCGACGGTGGCGTGGATCAGGTCGTTGAAGTCGACCGCGCCGAGGCGGCGCTTGGCCCGCTTGTAGGTATCGGCATAGATGCGGCCGGCCTCCAACCCGGAAGCGAGCAGGTCCGCATAGGCGGCCTGGGTCTTCATGCCGAGCAGCTGGCCGCAGGTCTCGAACAGCCGCATCGCATAATCGGCATAAGCCGGGTCCTGCGGCGCCTGCCCCTTGCCGAAGGAGCGCGGCTCGCCCTTGGCGGTAGCCCAGATCGAATGGAGATCGGCAAGGCTGGCGGCGCGGGCCTCCGGGCTCCTGCCAAGCCAGGCGGCGGCGATGTCGGCGCGCTCAAGCCCCCTGCCCGTGCCCCAATCGGCATTCATCACGGTGAGCGCGCGCAGGCTGGCGAGATCGAAGGCGTCGTCGGCGCAGCGGCGGGCGATCTCGGCGTCGACGTCCCCCAGCGGAAGCTCCAGCGCCTCGCGAAGGAACGGCTGGATCAGGACCGGCAGCTCGGCGAGCGCCTCGCCCTCGCGGGCGCAGGCCTTGAGGAAATCCTCGGCCTTGCCCTCGCCCAGCCGCAGCGACAGCGCGCCGACCGCATCCACCACCCAGGCGCGTCCATCGCGCTCGGCATCGACGAGCATCTCGGCCAGCGCCTCGCGCGCCAGCACCGCTTCCTCGCGCTGGTCGAGCGGGCGGAAGCCGGGGACGAGGCCGGCCTCCATCGGGAAGGCGGCAAGCAGCGACTGGCAGAAGCTGTGGATCGTCTGGATGCGGATGCCGCCACCGGGCGCGTCGAGCACCTTGGCGAAGAGCTGGCGGGCCTTTTCGCGGCCCGCGGGCGAGATGTTCTCGCCCAGCGCCTCGAGGTCGGCGGCGAGCTCGGTGTCCGATGCGCGCACCCAGCGGGCGAGCCGGCTGGTGATCCGCTCGGACATCTCGGCCGCGCCTGCCTTGGTGAAGGTGAGGCAGAGGATGGCGCCGGGATCGGTGCCGTTCAGCAGCAGCCGCCAGACGCGCGCGGCCAGCACCTGGGTCTTGCCGGTGCCGGCGGACGCGGACAGCCAGATGTGGCGGCCGGGATCGGACGCAGTCTTCTGGTTGCCCTTTAGTTTGTGGAGGGGGCGGACTTCAGACATTCGGGTTTCCGCCGAGATACAATCCTCCCCCGCCAGGGGGAGGTGTCAGCCAAAGGCTGACGGAGGGGGAGGTAAGCGACAAACTGGCGGTTCGCTTACCTCCCCCTCCGTCACGCTGCGCGTGCCACCTCCCCCTTGCGGGGGAGGATAAGTGAAAGCCGCCCTCACTCACGGCCATACCATTCGTCGCGGCGCATCAGCTGGTCGTACTCGGCATAGGGGGCGTATTCGGGCACCAGCTTGGCGGTGAAGGGCTGATCGCCGGTCAGCCAGGCATTCACCGCCTCGGCGAAGTGGTGCGCGGCGATGTCGACGAACTCCTCCGCCGGGATCGGCTCCTTCTTCTTCGTGTCGACGGGGCTGTCGACATAGCCGAAGCCGCCGGTGCGCGGGGAACGGGCGAGCGACCAATATTCGAAGGCGCGCGCGACGCCCTCGATATGCGCGAACCCGCCGCGCTCGGCGATCAGGCCGAGCAGGCCCAACTGTAGGCTGAACCCGGCGCGGACGGCGCGGGTGCTGGGCGGCTGGCCGGTCTTGTAGTCGACGATCGCCAGGCTGCCGTCGCCCAGCCGGTCGATCCGGTCGAACTTGCCGCGCAGCTTCACCCCGGCGAACTCGATCTCGCCATCCAGCTCGACAGCGAGGACCTTGCGCTCCGGGTTCTCGGCGATCTGGCGGGCGATCCAGTCGATCGCCTCCATCAGCCGCGGCTGCCACAGCGCGCGCATCATCGGATGGGTGCGCTCGTCGACCAGCATCGCCTCGGCGCGGGCACGCAGCCTGGCCGGATCGCAATTGTCGAGTTCGAACCATTTCTGAAGAACGTCGTGCACCGCCGTGCCGCGCCACGCCGCGCTGGGGTCGGCATCGACCGGATCGAGCGGCATGAGCTTGAGCATGCGGCGGGCGTAGAAGGCATAGGGATCGGCCTTGAGCCGATCGACCTCGGTGACCGAGATCGCCTTGGGCCGGTCCTCGACCGGGGGCGAGGGCTCGGGGCGCTCGGTGGGTTCGTACGCGCCGGGATTGTCGATCGCGTGGAGCCAGGCGGCGAGATCGGGCGCGCGGTCGAGACCGCCCGACAGCGCTTCGAGGCGGAGCCAGAAACGCGAGGCAATCGTCGGCGCGGTGGCATCGCGCCGGGCGCGGGTGAGGAGGACTTCGGGGGCGCCGAGCGCGCCGGCCAGGTCGTGCGCGGCGAGGCCGATGCGGCGCTCCAGCCCCGGTAGGCCCAGCTCGGCGCGGATGCGCGGGGCGAGCCAGGGATCGGGCGCGGGCAGGCCCGGCCAGACGCCTTCGTTGAGCCCGGAGAGGATCATCAGGTCGGCGGTCTGCAGGCGCGCCTCGAGCTGGCCGAGGATGGCGAGGCGCGGATGGCCGCCCTGGGGCGGGCGCACGGCGATCTGGTCCATCAGCGTGCGCAGCATCGGGGCGAGCGTGTCCGGATCGGCGCGGTGCGGGCCATCGACGCCCTCGCGCTCGAGATCGTCGAGCAGGGTCGCGGCGGCGCGGCCCTCGGCACGGCTCCACAGCCCGTCGCCGCCGAGCGCCTGGGCGGCTTCGCGCAGCGCGGCGAGGAGGACGGGGATCGGCTGGGCCCCGGCGCTGAAGGCGGCTTCGAGCGGGGCGAGCAGTGCCCTGGCGGCGGGCCACCAGGCTTGGGCGGCCTTGCGGACCGGGCCGTCCCTGCCCTCCTGCTCGGCGAGATGGCGATCGATGCCGGCGAGATCGGGCGCGGGGCGCGGGCCCCTGAGCGCACGATCGAGCAGGCGGGCGCCGTCGAGCCATTCGGTGCGCGCCTCGGGCATCACCAGCGGGTGCTTGAGCAGGGTGAGCAGCGGCAGCGGGGCGAAGCGCTGGGCGGCGGCATCGGCAAGCGCGAGCAGCAGGGTGCCGGGCGGCAGGATCGAGAGCGGCTGGCCGGCGGAATCGTCGACCGTGATGCCCCAGCGGGCGCAGTGCGCGGCGACGCGGCGAGCGAGCGCGCGGTCCGGGGTGACCAAAGCGGCGGTCCTGGCCGGCGTCTCCAGCACCTGGCGGAGCGCCAGGGCGATGGCCTGGGCTTCCTCGGCCGGCGTGGCGACTTCGAGGACGCGGACGCCGTCGAGCTTGCGCTCCTTCTCCGGGAGCGTGGTCCAGCCATGGGTGAGCTCGGGCGGCTGCATCGCCGAGGCGATCGCCTTGCTGCGCGAGGGCGCGGCGTCATGCTCGCTCATCGCGCGCCAGGGATCGAACTCGCTGCGGTGGACGCCCATCCGCTCCAAGAGGAGCTTGAGGTGGAATTGCGGGTGGGTCTCGAGGTTGCGCTTGCGGCGCCCGGTGGCGGGATCGGGCGCGTGCGGTCCGAGCATGTCCCATTCGGCCTCGCCGATCGCGATGGCGAGGTCGGGGAGGACGACCATGCCCTGGGGCAGCCCGGCGACGACGCGCTGGAGCCGGGCGATGGCCGGGGCGCTGGCGGTGATGCCGGCGGCGCAGACGAAGCCGGCGGGGGGCGCGGTCTTCCAGCGCTTGGCGACCTTGTCGATCAGCAGGCGGCGGCGGTCGGCGAGATCGATACGGCCGAGCCGGGCGAGCTCCCTGGGCCAGCGTTCGAGGACGATCTCGAACAGGTGGAGCGAGCGTTCCCAATGGGCAGAGAGTTCGGGGCCGAGGTCGAGCTCCTTAAGGCGGCGCGGCGGGACTTCCTCGATCAGCAGCTGGTCGAGCGTGGCGGCGAGGTCGCCGGCGAGGCGGACGGCCTCGGCGGCGTCGTGGCGGGGCTCGGCCTGCTGGATCAGCCGGGCGAGGATGAGCTGGCGCTGGAGCGGGCCGACCGCGGGGGCGACGGGCTCGGGGTCGCCGGCGGCATCGAACACCGCCTCGTCGAGCTCGGGATCGCCGACCGCGACGAGGCGCGGCAGCAGTAGCCCGCCGCCGCTGGCGCGGACGAAGGCGTCCTGGATGGCGCGCTTGGCGCGGTTGTTGGGGAGCAGGACGATGCCGCGGGCGAGCGCTATCGGATCGGCCCCGAAGCGCTGGATCAGCCCGTTGGCGAGCGCATCCGCGAAGGCGCGGTGCGGGGGGATGGTGTAGAGGTTCAGGGCTTCGGGCATGGGCTGGGCGACCCTAATCTCCCTCTCCCCTTTTGGGGAGAGGGTCGGGGAGAGGGGCAGTGTGTCTTGTCGCAATCGCGGCTTTCCGGTGCCAGCGTCCTGCCCCTCTCCCGACCTCGCTGCGCTCGGCCACCCTCTCCCCGATGGGGAGAGGGAGAATTACACCGCCGCCAGTATCTCTTCGGCTTCCTTGACCGCGCCGGGCGTGCCGACGTCGAACCACAGGCCCTGATGGACCGTGCCCCATAGCCGCCCCTGCTCCATCGCGCGGTTCCAGAAGAGGTTGGTCGAGAACGGACCCTCGGGCCAGTCGCGGATCACGCGGGGGTGGAGGATTTGGGCGCCGGCGTACACGAAGGGCGCGAGGCGGCCGGGCTTGCGGCGCTCGGTGATGCGGCCGAGCGGGTCGAGGCGGAAATCGCCCTGACCCTTGTGGCTATAGGCGCGCGCCAGGGGCACGAGCAGGAGCAGCGCGTCCATCTTCTCGTCGTCCCAGGCGGCGGCGAGCGCGTTGAGCGAGCCGATCGGGCCGTCGACCCAGAGCGTGTCGCTGTTCACCGTGAAGAAGGGCTTGTCGCCAAGCATCGCTCTAGCCTGGACGATGCCGCCGCCGGTCTCCATCAGCTGGGGGCGCTCGTCCGAGATCTGCACGTCGACCTCACCGGCGCGGACCTTGAGGTGCGCCTCGACCTGGTCGGCGAGATAGTGGACGTTGACCACGGCGCGCTGGATCCCGGCTTCGCGCAGGTGATCCATGGTATGGTCGAGCAGCGTCTTGCCGGCGACCTCGACCAGCGGCTTGGGGCGCGTGACGGTGAGCGGGCGCATGCGCTTGCCGAGGCCGGCGGCCATCACCATCGCGGTCTCGGGCATGGCCACGTCCGGGTTCGGGCGCAGCGAATAGGTGGCGGAGGGTTTCATGCGCCTGCGATAGTGAGTGGGTCGCCGCGCATGTCGGCGGGGATGTTGGCCTCGAACCAGTCGGCGACCGGCTTGAGCGCCGGATGCTGGAGGTCGCGGTTGAGATAGGTCCAGACGCGCGGGCAGAGGCCCGGGTAGCGCGGCTTGCCGTCACGCTTCCACAGCCGGGTGAAGATGCCGACGATCTTGGCGTTCCGCTGGGCGCCGAGCACGTGATAGGCGACGTCGAACGCGTCGCCGGCGCCGGTGATGCGCTTGTAGCGATCGAGCATCGCGGTCTCGAGGCTTTCGGGCACGTCGCGGCGGGCGTCCTGCAGCAGCGAGACGAGGTCATAGGCGGGATGGCCCGCCAGGGCGTCCTGGAAGTCGAGCAGGCCCAAGGTTTCCGCGCTACCGTCGATCAGCATGATGTTCTCGACATGGTAGTCGCGCAGCACCGTGACAGGCGTGTGACCCGTGAGGACCGGCGCGAGCACTTCGTCCCAGGCGGCGCGGTACCCCTCCAGGTCGACGTCGAGGCCGATTGCGGGGCAATACCATTCAGGAAGCAGGTTCGCCTCGCGGTGGTACTCGGCGAGGCTGTAGGGCTTGAGCAGGTCCGCCGCGGGATGCCCGGCGAGGCGGATGATCAGGTCGATCGCTTCTTCGTAGAGGCGCAGCTCGCTCTCGGGCGCGGCGTCGACGGTCTCGCGCATGCGGGCGTCGCCGAAGTCCTGGATCAGGACCAGGCCCTTAGTGAGATCCTCGTGCAGGATCTCGGGCGCGGCGAAGCCATGGTCGGTGAGCCAGCGGGCGATGTTGATGAAGGGGCGCGGGTCCTCGTGCGGCGGCGGCGCGTCCATCAGGATCGCGGTGCGGTCATGCTCCACCACCCGGAAATAGCGGCGGAACGAGGCGTCGCCGGCGAGCGGACGGATCTCGGCGCCACCCCAGCCGGCGGCAACGAGGAAGTCGGGCGCCGCGGCGGGCGGATTCATGTCAGGGACCATCGGTCCTTCCATGCCGCGGGCACCTTCGCTGTCAAGACGCGCGCGCCGTCCGGTGCCACATCCAGGGACAGCCACAGCGCATCGTGCCACGCCGCATCGCCCAGCCGCTCGGGCCATTCGACGACCAGCAGCGAATCGTAGCGGGCGTCGTCCAGGCCCAATTCCTCGGCCTCGGACGGATCGTCGAGCCGGTAGAGATCGACGTGCAGCACCGGGAAGCGCACCTCGGGCGGCTCATAGGGCTGGACGATCGCGAAGCTGGGCGACGGCGCCTCCTCCTCCAGCCCGAGCGCGGCGAGCAGCCCACGGGCGATGCTGGTCTTGCCGGCGCCGAGCGGGCCGGACAGCGCGATCACGTCGCCCGGGCGGGCGAGATCGGCGAGGCGGCGGCCGAGTTCGAGCGATTCTTCGGGGGTTTGGAGGCGAATCATCAAATTCCTCCCCGAGCTTGCCTCGGGGAGGGGGACCGCTCGCGCAGCGAGTGGTGGAGGGGCCAGCGCAGGAACGGCGGCAGGCCGCCGCGCCCCTCCACCACCGGCTTCGGCGGCGGTCCCCCTCCCCCAGCAAGCTGGGGGAGGCATTGGGGCTCCTCGTGCCTCATTTCCGCGGCAGCTCCACCGTCACCAAAGTCCCCTCGCCCGGCTCGGAGATCAGCTCGATGCGGCCGCGGTGCGCGTCGACGAACTGCTTGGCGATCGGGAGGCCCAGGCCCAGCGAGCGCTGGTTGCCGCGGGCATTGCCGAACTGGGCGAAGCGATCAAAGGCGGTGGCGACCTGTTCCCGGGTCATGCCCGGGCCATTGTCCGAGACGATCACCCTAGCGACGCGCTTGTTGCCGTCGAGATGGAGCAGCACCCTGCCCCCGTCCGGCGTCGCCGATACGGCGTGGCGCAGCAGATGCTCGATCACCTGGCGGACGCGGCGCGCATCGCCGGTGATGCTGCCCGCGCTGCCGGCATCCTCGACCACCAGTTCGATGTTCTTGACCTTGGCGAGCGGCGCGACCGCCTCGGCGGCGTTCTGGGCGGCATGCTCGATATCGACCGGCGCCTTTTCCAGCGGCGAGCCTTCGTTCTGGGTCAGGTCGAGCACTTCGTCGATCATCGTGCCCAGCCGCTCGACCGAGACGAGGATCGCCTCCGAATATTCCTGGCCGCTCTCGCTCAGCTGGCCGGCAAAGCCGCCATGGAGCATCTCGGCGAAACCCTTGATCGAAGTGAGCGGGGTGCGGAGCTCGTAGCTCATGTTCGCGAGGAACGAGGTCTTGACCCGGTCCGCCGCCTCCAGCGCCTCGTTGCGGGCGCTGAGCGCACGCTCGGCACGGTGGTAGTCGGTGGTGTCGAGCATCGTCACCAGCGCATTACCATCGGGCAAGGGCACCGCGGTGATGTCGAAATGCCGGCCATCCGCAAAGGCGATGCTGGAGCCGCGCGACTGGCGATCCTGCGCGGCGATGCGGATCAGGTCGCCGATGATGTCGGCGCGCGATGCCTTGACCAGCTTCGGCCCGAAGGCGCGGACCAGCGCCTGCACCTGGGGATGGCCGTCGAGGAACGCGTCCTCGAAGCCCCAGACCTGGCGGAACTTGCGGTTCCACAGCTGGAGCCGGCCCTTGCCGAACACGGCGACCGCCTCGGCAAGCCCCTCCAGCGTGGCGGTGCGCACCTGCTGCATCTCGCCATGCTCGCGCTGCAGCTCGAACTGCTGGGTCTGGTCCTCGAACAGCAGCAGCAGCCCGCCCTCGGGCAAGGGCTGGGCAACGACGCGCATATGCGTGGCACCGAGGCTCCAGGTCTCCTCGACCGCGTCGGGCGCGACGAACCATTCGCGACGCTCCGCCTTCCAGGCCGGATAGTCGCGCACCTCGGGCAGGCGATTGGCCTCGCGCATGCGATCGAGCACCCGGTCGAACTCGGGACGGTCGGCCAGCCATTCGTTCTTCATCGCGAACATGCGGCGGAAGGGCTGGTTGGAGAAGATCAGGCTGCGATCGGCACCGAACTGAGCCACGCCCGCCGAGATCCGGTCGAGCATCGCGCGCTGGGCGGCGGCGAAGCGCTTGAGGCCGCCCCGCGCCTGCTCGAGCTCCTCGATATCGACCGCGAAACCGGCGACGCCGCCGGTGCCGAGCGGCATGTCGTGGAGGCGCAGCATCCGGCGCTTGCCGCCGATCGTGGCGGGCATCGCCGCGGTCTGGGGCTCGCCGGTGTCGCGCGCGATCGCGGCGTTGGCGAGCGGCCCGCCCATGCCGACGCCCTCGACCAGCTCGAGCCCGCGCGCCACCACGTCCTCGGAATCCTTGCCCTCGACCGCCTCGACATAGGCGGTGTTGACCATGAGCAGGCGCAGGTCCGCGCCGCGATACCACATCGGCATCGGCGCGGCCTCGATCAGCGCGGTGAGCGCGTCGAAGGCGGCGCGCAGGCGCGTGGCCTCGCGCTGGAGGCGATTGATCTCGGACTGGCTCTCGGTCGCGTCGAGGAACCAGAGGACGACCCCACCTGGCGCGTTGACGGCCTGGGGCGCCCGCTCGCCGATCACCAGCAGGGCGCGCTCCGAGCCGCGCGCGCGCACGGAAAGGCTGAACGGCTTGCCGGCCTTCTGCGCCGCGGAAACCTGCACGCCCAGCGCATCGGCATCCTCGGGCAGCAGCCCGGCATCGGCGGTGCTGAGATCGCCCAGCTCGCGCGGCAGGTCCTGGAAGCCCAGCCAGTCGCCCAGCCGGCGCGGCAGCTCGATGCGGCCATCGGCGCGGACCAGCATCGCCTGGACGGGCGATCCGCTGATCAGCGCGGCGAGACGGGTATTGGTCTCGGCGATCGCGGCAGCCTCGGCCCGGGCGCGCAGCCCGGCGAACAGCGCCCACACCCCGCCGATGACGAGCAGCGCGAGCACGGCGCCTGCGACCACCGCAGCGGATTGCGCGATGTGGATCACAATTGTCGTTCGCCAGCCGGAAGCATCGACCACCCTTAGGCCAAGTTTCCCACCGGCGGAAAGCGCTGGCGCAACAAAAAGGGCCGGGCGGAAAACCGCCCGGCCCCGATTGCCTGAACTCGGGTTCGCTTAGAAGCGAATGGTCGAGCCCACGTGGAAGTAACGACCCAGCGCGCCACGGAAATAGACGTCGCTGGTGCCCGAGGACGGGAACGGCGGCGCCGTGTCGAACAGGTTGTCGACGTTCAGACGCACCTGGAAGCGCTCCGCCACCTCCATGGTCAGGCCAAGGTTGGTGAAGAAGATCGCATTCTCGTGGTTGAACGGCTCGTAGTTCGGAGCAGCGTTCACCGAACGCAGCGCCGGGCCGATATACTGGCCCTGGAGGAACACGCCGAAGCCCGAGTTGTCATAGGTCAGCGAGACGACGCCCTTGTCGGTCGAGTAGCCGACCGAACCGTTGGTCGTGGTCTTGGTGCCAGCCGTGGTGCTCGAGAGCTCGAACAGGTGCTGGTAGCTGACCGAGACGCCGAGCGAGCTGTTGGCGCCGAGGAACGGCGTCTTGGTACGATACTGGCCCTGGGCGACGATGCCGCGATAGCGCAGCTCGTCCTGGTTCACGTAACCGGTGACGATGTACGAGAGCTGGCCCGAGCTGTCGCGCAGCTGGCGGCTGCAGAACGGGTTCGACGGATAGGCCGAGCTGTCATAGCAGCCATTGACCACGTCATCGCCGCTGAACGAGGTGATGACGCCCTTCACGCGGATATCGACATAGTCCGCAGTGAGCGAGAAGCCGCGGATGAAGGTCGGCTCGAACACCGCACCCACCGTCCAGCTGTTGGCGGTTTCGTTGTTGAGGGTCGGCGAACCCTGGATCGCCTGGGTGAACGAACGCTCGTCCGACAGCGCGTCGAAATTGGCGATCTGCGCCGGGGTCAGACCCGCCGCGGCAAGCGCCGCGGTGCAGTTCGCCGCACGAGTCGTCGGGTTCGGGCCGTTGGCACGCTCCAGACGGTCGCACGGATCGGTCGCGAAGCCGAAGAAGCTCTGGGCCGGGGCCGAGCTCTCGGTGATCGAAGGCGAACGGATCGAGTGGGTGTAGTTGCCGCGGAAGGTGATGTCCGCGATCGGCTGCCAGCGGCCACCCGCCGTCCAGGTCACCGCGCCGCCGTTCACCGAGTGATCGACATAGCGGATCGCGCCCTGGAACTGCAGCGAGCGGATGAGCGGGATGTTGTTGTCCGGACCGATCAGGTCGGCCTGGATTTCGCCGAAGATTTCGTCGGTGTTGTAGCCCGCGTTGATCGGCGCCATCGGCACGTTCTGGCCGTAGGAAACGCGATCGTTGTTGGGGATGCCGTCGCCATTCTCGTCGACGTTCGACGTGGGATCCGGACCGCCGAGGAAGATCGCGCCCGGATCGAACTTCTGGTGCTCGTCGCGGTGCTCATAGCCGATCGCGAACGACAGGTCGCCGCCCGGCAGCTTGAAGAGCGGGCCGGTCAGCGAGGCGGTGAAGTCCTTCTGGGTGTTCACCGAACGCGGCGTGGCGATGCCCGTGATATAGTCGCGAGCCGCCTGGCTGGCGACGCCCGAACCGAACAGGTTGAGCGGCGCGCAGGTCGAGCTGACCGTCGGTGCGCTCGAGTTCGGCAGGCCGGCAAGGCACGGCGTGCCGTTCGGGTTCGCGGCGGTGATCGCGCCCACGGCGTTCAGGAAGTTCTGCTCGACGATGGTCGGCTGGCGGCTCTTGACCGTCGACCGGCCATAGTTGCCGACGACTTCCCACTTCCACTCCTTGTCGCCGAACACGTTGAACGACCCGTCGAACCCGCCGACGAAGCGGACGATGTCGACCTGGCCGCGGACGCGGCCGGTGGTCAGGTCGGTGTTCGCACGGCCGAGGTAGAAATAGTCCTGGTTTGCCGTGTAGCCCATGCACTGGTCGCTGAGCGTGAAGCAGTTCGGATCGTTGATCGACTGGACGATCGACGCCCGCGCCGCCGGCGACAGGAACGGATTGTTGATGCTCAGGATGACGTCGCCCGAGGGGGTGCCCGGCGCGCCGAAGAAGCCCGACTTGTATTCCGGCTGGTCGCGCAGGTTGGTGCCTTCGGAGTGCGAGTACCAGGCCTCGCCGAAGAAGCGGATGTCGTCGCTGACGTCATAGGACGCCATCGCGATGCCGCTGTAGCGCTTGGTGTTGGTCAGCAGGTTCGACAGCTCGGTCAGGCTGAAGCCGTTGCCGCCCGACGCGTTGGTGAAGCTGGTCGGGGTGCCGAAGTTGATCGGAACCAGGTTGCCGTTCGCATCGAAGCGCAGGTTCTGGCCGGGGGTGCCGCCATTCACGCCGGGGCTGTAGGGGCCGCCGAAGAACGAGTTCTGGTAACGCGGCGACAGCACCGAGTTCACGCCGAGCGCGTCATAGAGATAGCGGCCGACGAGCGGGATGCCGTACTGCGAGATGCCCGGGATGCGGCGGTCGTTGTAGAACTGGCGCGAGAAGGCGTAGCTCGAATCGACCTTGGTGTCGAAATAGCGGCCGCGCGCGGCGAGGTCGCGATCGGTGTAGAGCAGGCCGTCGGACTCGTTGTACTCGCCCGCCACGGTGATGTTGAGGCGGCCGAAAGTGTGGCCGGCCAGCGCGCGGACGCGGAAGTCGGCGGCGTCGCCGCGATCCGAGATGCCCTTCTGCGCATCGATCTCGAAGCCCTGATAGTCGCGCTTCAGGATGACGTTGATCGTGCCCGCGATCGCGTCCGAACCGTAGATCGGCGCGCCGCCGACGGCGACGGTCTCGACGCGGTCGATCAGCTTGGTCGGGATGACGTTGAGGTCGACCTGGTCGCCGCCCGAGCCGGTCGGGCCGAAGATCGCCGAGGTGTTCGAGCCGACGAAGCGGCGGCCGTTGACCAGGGTCAGCGTGCGCTGCGAGCCGAGGCCGAAGAAGTTCACGAAGCTCTGGCCCGGGCCGAAGCTCGACTGGAGGCCGACCGGCGACGAATCCGCGACGCCGAACGAGGGCAGTTCGTTGAGCGCCTGGCCCAGCGTGTTGAAGCCGCGGGCTTCGATCTGCTCGCTGCTCAGCGTCTGCACCGGCTCGACGGTGTCGTTACGGTTGCGCGCGATGCGCGAGCCGGTGACGATGATGGGGGTGTCGTCGGCCTGGGTGGCCGCCGGGGCGGCCTGGGTGTCGGACTCGGGCACCTGGGCGGTGTCCTGCGCCTGCGCAGCCCCGCTCGTGAACATCAACGCGAGCGCAAGCGTCGATGCAGAGAGGGTTGCGGCACGGCGCCGCGAGAAGGATTGGTTCATGTTTCGCCCCTTACTTGGTTCTTTAACCATTTCATCCGGTCTCGATCCTGCAAAAGATCGGACTGGCGATCACCTGAGCCTGCAAGATCAGCACATCATTCATCAACGAGCAATGTATCTCGCAACACCGGGGAAACACTTTAGGTTTGGCGGTGCGACATTTTTGACACGCCGATGCACGAAAGACGCTTCTTTTCGTGTTTTGCGGCGCACAATGCGCAATAAACGGAAAAGGGCCGCGCGACCTTCCGGCTGCGCGACCCTTTTTGCACCGCAGCGACCCGAAGGCCGCGGGCGGGATCAGTAGCGATAGTGATCCGGCTTGAACGGACCCTCGACGGTGACGCCGATATAGTCCGCCTGCTTCTGGGTCAGCTTGGTGAGCTTCACGCCGAGCTTGTCGAGGTGCAGCGCCGCGACCTTCTCGTCGAGGTGCTTCGGCAGGACATAGACGTCGTTCTTGTAGGTGTCCGACTTGGTCCACAGCTCGATCTGGGCGAGGACCTGGTTGGTGAAGGACGACGACATCACGAACGACGGGTGGCCGGTCGCGTTGCCGAGGTTCACCAGGCGGCCCTTCGACAGCACGATGATCTTCTTGCCATCCGGGAACTCGACTTCGTCGACCTGCGGCTTGATCTCGGTCCACTTGAAGTTGGCGAGGCCGGCGATCTCGATCTCGCTGTCGAAGTGACCGATGTTCGAGACGATCGCCATGTTCTTCATCGCGCGCATGTGATCGACGGTGAGCACGGCTTCGTTGCCGGTGGCGGTGACGAAGATGTCGGCGCGGGTGGCGGCCTCTTCCATCGTCACGACTTCATAGCCTTCCATCGCCGCCTGCAGCGCGCAGATCGGATCGATTTCGGTGACCAGAACGCGGGCGCCGCCGTTGCGGAGCGACGCGGCCGAGCCCTTGCCGACGTCACCGAAACCGGCGACGCAGGCGACCTTGCCGGCGAGCATCACGTCGGTGGCGCGACGGATCGCGTCGACCAGCGATTCCTTGCAGCCATAGAGGTTGTCGAACTTCGACTTGGTGACGCTGTCGTTGACGTTGATCGCCGGGAACGGGAGCTTGCCCTTCTTCGACAGCTCATAGAGACGGTGCACGCCGGTGGTGGTCTCTTCCGAGACGCCCTTGATCGTGGCGACGGTCTTGGTCAGGTAGCCCGGACGCTCGGCGAGGAAGCGCTTCAGCGTGGCGACGAAGATCTCTTCCTCTTCGTTCGACGGGGTGAACAGCTCTTCACCCGCCTCGACGCGCGCGCCCCACAGCGCGAACATGGTGGCGTCGCCACCGTCGTCGAGGATCATGTTGCAGGTCTGGTCCTGACCCCAGTCGAAGATGCGGATGACGTAATCCCAATACTCCTCGAGCGTCTCGCCCTTGACGGCGAAGACGGGGATGCCGGCCTCGGCGATGGCGGCCGCGGCGTGGTCCTGGGTCGAGTAGATGTTGCAGGTCGCCCAGCGCAGCTCAGCGCCGAGTTCCTTGAGGGTCTCGATCAGCACGGCGGTCTGGATCGTCATGTGCAGCGAGCCGGTGATGCGCGCGCCCTTGAGCGGCTTCGACGCACCGAACTCGGCACGCAGCGCCATCAGGCCGGGCATTTCGGTCTCGGCGATCTCGATCTCCTTGCGGCCAAAGGCGGCAAGCGAGAGGTCCTTGATGACATAGTCCTTGTCGAGCACGGTAGCCACGAGCTGTCTCCAGATGTGAATCGGTTGCGCGCCGGGAATCGCCGGCTGCGGATGCGGGCGCCCTACAGGCTCGGCGGCGCGGGCGCAACCCGGATATAAAGATATCTTTATATGTCGCGGCGAGGCGGGTTTTGTGCGGGGCGAGCCGGCATGATAGCCAGGGGCATGCGCTGGTCGATCCTTCTCTTCCTCGCGCTGACCGCCGCCAGCGGGCCGGCGCAGCAGCGCTATCCCCTCACCTGCTTCCACGCTCCGCGCGGCGGCGAGCTCGACACCTTCCCGGACTGCGCCGCGCAGGCGAGCGACGGCACGCTCCGGCTGGCGCCAGCGCATCTGAAGCGCCTGGACTTCGACCGCTCGGGCCTCGCCACCATCCATGTCGGCAGGAGCTTCCACTATGTCCGCCGCGACGGCCGCACCGCGCCGGTGGTGACGATGGACAATGGCGCCGATCCGTTCGTCGACGGACGGGCGCGGTCGGAATGGCAGGGCAAGATCGGCTATGTCGATCGCTCGCTGCGACTGGTGATCGCGCGGCGCTATGACGGCGCGATGGCGTTCGACAAGGGCTTTGCCGAGGTTTGCGTTGGGTGCTTGCTGACGGGGGATGGCGAGCATCACTGGTACACTGGCGGGCGGTGGCTGCGGGTGGACCGGGCTGGGCGGGAGTTGGCTGGGAAGCGGTGATCCCCATTCTTGTTCCCCGGCGAAAGCCGGGGCCCAGGGTAACAAAGCGAAACGGCAGAGAAACCCTGGGCCCCCGGCTTTCGCCGGGGAGCGGCTCAGACGACGGGCGGGCTCGCCACTCATATAAAGACATAAAGAAATCTTTATATCGCCCTTGACGCGCGCGCCCGACGCGCGGATGCTTATGGCGTCGAAGGTTCTTCCGGCTTGCCCGGAAGCTAAGACGGGAAGCCGGTGCGAATCCGGCGCTGCCCCCGCAACTGTAAGCGGCGAGCGGCGGTCCAGCATGTCACTGGGGGCAACCCTGGGAAGACGGATCGTCCGCGCTGACCCGTAAGCCAGGAGACCTGCCTTTGACGCGATAACGTCCACCGGCGGGGTGCCCGGTCTGGCCGCCTGCTTGCCGCGGCCGGGCCACCCGTCCGTTCGCGGCCCGTGTGCGTGTCCATGCCGGTCTCCCCCGCCCTTCATCGGGGTATGAAGACCATGACCGTCACTGTTGCCACGCTCGGCTTTCCGCGGATCGGTCCGCGGCGCGAGCTGAAATTCGCTCTGGAGAAATTCTGGAGCGGCAAGTCCACCGAAGCCGAACTGCTCGATTCCGCCGCAGGGCTGCGCGCCGCCGCCTGGGCCCGCCAGGCCGCGATCGGGACCGACTGGCTGCCGTCGAACGACTTCTCCTTCTACGACCATGTGCTCGACACCAGCCTGATGCTGGGCGCGATCCCGGAGCGCTACGGCGTCGCCGCCGGCACCGCCGACCTCGGCACCTATTTCGCGATGGCGCGAGGCACCACGGGCGACACCGAAGGCTGCGCGCACGGCCATGGCCACACCGCGCAGGAAATGACCAAATGGTTCGACACCAACTATCACTATATCGTGCCCGAGCTGGTCCCCGGGCAGCAACTCGCCCTCTCCTCTTCCAAGATCGTCGACGAATATCGCGAGGCCAGGGCGCTCGGCTATGAGACGCGGCCGGTGCTGCTCGGGCCGGTCACCTGGCTGAGCCTGGCCAAGGGGCGCGACGTCGATCCCTTCGACTATCTCGACGAAGTGCTCGGCCTCTATTCGGCAGTGCTGACCCAGCTCCAGCACGCCGGCGCGCAGTGGGTGCAGATCGACGAACCGATCCTCGTCACCGACCTCAGCGACCGCCAGCGCGCCGCGATCACCCGCGCCTATGCCAAGCTGCCGCGCCTCGGCCTCAAGATCATGCTCGCCACCTATTTCGGCGCGCTGGAGGACAACCTCACCCTGGCGGTGAACCTGCCGGTGGCCGGGCTGCATGTCGATCTCGTCCGCGCGCCGGACCAGCTCGACAAGCTGCTGGTGGCCGCACCCAAGGGCCTGCTGCTGTCGCTCGGCGTGATCGACGGGCGCAACATCTGGCGGGCCGACCTGGAAAAGCTGCTCGACCGGCTGGAGCCGATCGCAGCGACGCGCGACCTGGTGCTGGCCCCGTCCTGCTCGCTGCTGCATGTGCCGGTGGACCTGGCGCTGGAGCCGAAGCTCGACGACGAAGTGAAGCAGTGGCTCGCCTTCGCGGTGCAGAAGATCGACGAGCTGGCGACGCTGAAGGATTCGCTCAATGGCGGACGCGGCCGGGTGGCGGACAAGCTCGCCGCATCGAGCGCGGTAGCGGCGGCGCGCAAGGTATCGCCGCGCATCCATGACCCGAAGGTCGCTGCGCGGATGGCGGCAGTGACTGCGGCGATGCGCGAGCGGACCTCGCCCTATGCCGAGCGTGCCGTGGTGCAGGCGGAGGTCCTCGGCCTGCCGCCCTTCCCCACCACCACGATCGGTTCCTTCCCGCAGACCGCCGAGGTGCGCCATGCCCGGGCCGAGCACAATCGCGGCAATCTCGACAGCGCGGCGTACGAACAGTTCCTGCGCGAGGAGACCGAGCGGACGATCCGCTGGCAGGAGGAAGCCGGGCTCGACATGCTGGTGCACGGCGAGTTCGAGCGGAACGACATGGTCCAGTATTTCGGCGAGCAGCTCGCCGGTTTCGCCTTCACGGTGAATGGCTGGGTCCAGTCTTATGGCTCGCGCTGCGTGCGGCCGCCGATCCTCTATGGCGACGTCTCGCGCCCCGAGCCGATGACGGTGGAATGGTGGCGCTATGCCCAGTCGCTGACGGACAAGCCGATGAAGGGCATGCTGACCGGGCCGGTGACGATCCTCAACTGGAGCTTCGTGCGCGACGACCAGCCGCGCTCGGCATCGTGCCAGCAGATCGCGCTGGCGATCCGCGACGAAGTGCTCGATCTGGAGGCTGCCGGCTGCAAGGCGATCCAGATCGACGAGGCGGCGCTGCGCGAAGGCATGCCGCTGCGCCGGCGCGACTGGCAGGCCTATCTCGACTGGGCAGTCGATGCCTTCCGCCTGACCGCTTCGGGCGTGGCCGATGCGACGCAGATCCACACGCACATGTGCTATTCGGAGTTCAACGACATCCTGCCGGCGATCGGCGCGATGGACACCGATGTGATCTCGATCGAGACGGCACGTTCGCAGATGGAGCTGATCGAGGGCTTTGCCGCCTATCGCTATCCGAGCGCGATCGGGCCGGGCGTGTACGACATCCACGCGCCGCGCGTGCCTGGCGTCGACGAGATGGTCGAGCTGATGCGGCTCGCCCAGGCGCATCTCGCGCCCGAGCAGCTGTGGGTGAACCCCGATTGCGGGCTCAAGACCCGCAAATGGGAGGAAGTGAAGCCGGCGATCGACGCGATGGTCGCGGCGGCGCGGGTCCTGCGCGTCCGCGTGGCCGAGCCGGCCTGACGATCGAAACCGCCCGGCCCGCAAACGGCCGGGCGGCAATTCGCCGGAAATGGTGGTACCCCAAATTATGGCCCGTGACGAAAGTCGCGCCGTCGCGCAGGATAGCGGCGTCGTTCCCGATAGGTGAGTCCGCCATGTTCCGGTTCCTAGCGCCTGCTCTGCTCGCTTCGCTCGCCTTCGCCGCGCCCGCCAAGGCGCAGATGGAATTTGCCGGCTCGGTGCCGCAGCACGGCGTGGCGGACCAGGATGCCCGCTCGATGATCTGGGCACGGATGAACGCGCCCGAACATATCAAGGTGAATTGCTGGAAGCTCGGCTGCGTGCTGATCGTCAACGAGACGGCCGGCTATGACGTGGTCGGCTTCTATGTGGACAATGCCAAGCCGGGCAAGAAGGCGCGCTGGAGCAACAACGAGTTCCGCGAGCCGCTGCTGCCGAGCAAGGCGACTCTCCGCTTCAAGGCCGGCGGGCTCAGCACCTGCAGCATGCCGGTGCGCTTCGTACTGCGAAAGCGCGAGACCGAGGAGAAGGCCGAGATCACCGGCACCAGCAGCTTCTGCACCTCGCCGCACAACGACACGCTGATCCGCATCCGCATGCAGGAAGGCAAGGTCTATGTCCGCGGCGACGACGAACCGGATCCCAACGAGACCAACTAGGCTAGAGCCTCAGCTGCACCAGAGCACGGTCTTCACCAGATGCGGCCTCGGGCAGGCGCGCCCGGCGGGCAGCGGCAATGGCTTGCCCGGCCGCCACAGCCCCAGACGCTGCTGGAGATTGGGCATCTCGGAGTCGATCACCGCCAGCGGATTGCCGTCGCCATAGACGGTCGCGCTGCGGAAGCGCAGCACCTGGCCGTAGCGCAGGCCGGCATCGGGCCGGCTGACGCTGATCCAATAGCCGAACGGCGCGTCGCTCGTCGGCTCGGCGGAGATCATCGCGCCCTTGAGCGCGCCGTCCGCGACGTAGCGGATTTCCTGGTTGTTGTTGCGCCCGGTCCGCTGCGCATAGGCGGTGACGAAGCCATCCTTCGCAGGATCATAGGCGAGCAGCCGGGTGGCGAGGCGCTGGTTGCCGTTGCCGCTGTAGACACTCGCCACGCGCAGGAGCAGCAGCGCCTTGCCCGCGACGGGGTGCACGATCTCGGCGGCCTCGAGATAATGCGGGTCGCTGAACAGGTCGCGGCCGGCGCCTTCGAGCAGCAGTTCGGCCAGTCCCGGCTGGCAGCTGCGCCCGGCATCCTTGCTCAGGCACAACGCAATCGCGCCGGGCTCCCGGTCGCCCGCGACGCCCTCGACATCGGGGCCCTGCGTCGCGGTCAGGCGCCAGGGCGAGCGCGCGGCGAACGGCTTGGCGAGGTCGATCGAGGCGACGACCTTCCCTTCCGGCGGCGCCGCACCGCCGGCGAGCAGTGCCGCGCCGGCCAGGAGCAGCAGGCGCATCATGCCGTACCCGCGCTGTTGGCGAGCAGCCGCGGATCGATGCCGGCGCCGGCAAAGGCGACCGCCCAGCGGTCCTCCGCATCGATGTCGTAGATGAGGTCGGGTGTGCCGTCGGTGTTGAACCAGCCGTGCCGCGCCAGCTCGCTGTCGAGCTGGCCCTCGCTCCACCCGGCATAGCCGAGCGCGACGATCCATTTGGACGGCCCCGTCCCTTCCGCGATCGCGCGCAGCACGTCGATCGTGCCGGACAGCGCCCAGCGCCCGCCAACGTCGATAGTGTCCTGCCCGCCCCAATCGGGCGAGTGCAGTACGAATCCCCGCCGCGGCTCCACCGGCCCCCCGAAATGCACCGGCGTGTCGGGCGCGAGGCCGGGCTCGATCTCGAACTGCTTGAGCAGGTCGTGCAGCGTCAGCCCGTCGATCGTGTCGCCGATGCCGATGCCCAGCGCCCCCTCCCCGTCATGCGCGCACATCGCGATCACGGCGCGTTCGAAGCGCGGATCGCCGATGCCCGGCATCGCGAGGAGGAATTGGCCGGTGAGGAAGCGCGTCGAGTCCATCGCCGATCAACGTAGCCGCACCGTTTCGGCTCCGCCACGCTTGAAAATCATGCCGAGCGCGCCGATTGAACGGCTCCACTGAATTTCCAGACTCGAGTTTCCAGGAGAGCAAGATGACCATCCAGGTTGGCGACCGCATCCCCAGCGTCAATTTCGTCAAGGTGACCGAGGGCGGCCCCGAGCAGATCGCCTCGGACGATTTCTTCGCCGGCCGCAAGGTCGCG
>Ga0102592_1001333_pt1 | contig 28709 bp, 29 predicted proteins | sample AraplaCol_mMF_r2_FD_76861 | JGI IMG/M metagenome (GOLD analysis project Ga0102592, IMG submission 76861) | Arabidopsis root microbial communities from North Carolina, USA - plate scrape MF_Col_mMF_r2 (SPADES assembly) (version 2) | ecosystem: Host-associated > Plants > Roots > Endosphere...
CATTTACGGAATGCCCGGAGATGGATTTTACCTTCTTGTAAAGATTGGAATGGCTCATGCCTATTTCGGCAGCCAGTACTTTTATGTTGAATGTATCGGTGTCCAGGTTATTTTCCACGATGCTGATGCAGCGTTCCAGGAAATCCTTGTACTCGGCAGAGATCCGGGCGTCGCTTTTCTTCAGGGTGATCTTATCAAAGAAATAGCCCTGCAGGGCATTCCTGTTCTGCAGGATATTATCCACCCGGGCCAGCAGCAGTTCCTGCTCAAAAGGTTTTACAATATAATCGTCCGCCCCGCACTCAATACCCCTCAGCTTGATCTCCTGGGAGGGATTGCCCGTTAGCAGGATCACCGGGATATGGTTCAGGGAAGGATCCTGTTTCAGGATGGTGCATAGTTCCACCCCGCTCATACCCTTCATGAGCACATCGCTGATAATAATATCCGGGTAATGCTCCCGGGCGATCCGCAGTCCGTCCTCACCGTTATCCGCTTCATGGAAAAGGAACTTTTCCTGGAACAGCAGCTGCAGGTAGCCTCTTATCTCGGCATTGTCATCCACCACCAGGATGGAACGTTTGCCGGAAACAATGTCCCCGATGGGCCTTTGTTCTTTTTCGGCCGCCGGGCGTACCGGGGAGATCTCGCTGCTGATGTTGCCCATCAGCTCTTCCAGCAGCGCCGGGTCTTCTGTCATTTCTTCAAAAATGTACTGCCCGGCAAAGTGAAGGGCGCCTTTTTTCAGCTGCACCCTGAAGGAAGTGCCCTGGCCGATGGTGCTGGTATAGGAAATGAGACCTTTATGGCACTCTATGAAATGTTTGGACAGGTACAGACCAATACCAAAACCGGCTTTACCCGGGGTATGCTTTTCCTTTACCTGGTAGAATTTCTGGAACAGCCGTTGGCCGGTGTCTTCACCGATGCCGCAGCCGCTGTCTGTGATAGTTACGTGGATGTCATCTTCTGTTTCACTTACGCTAAAGCTCACCGTGCCTTGCTCCGGGGTGAATTTTATGGCGTTGGATAGCAGGTTAAACAGCACGATCTCTACCTTTTCCCGGTCGGCATATACTTCCAGCTCCTGGTTCTCGCAGCTGAAGGTATAGGTGATCTGCCTGGCCTTTGCCTGCTGGCTGAAGCAGAGGTATACTTCCCTGCACAGGTTATGGAAATTAAGCCGGGTTATTTTCAGCCGGTCGGTTTCGCTCTCCGCTTTCCGGAACAGCAGTAGCTGGTCCACCAGGCTTAAGAGACGTCTGGCATTCCGGTATACTACTTCCAGCCCGTTGCCGCCGCTTTTTTCGCTGCCGTTCAGCAGTTCTTTCACCGGATTAATGATCAGCGTCAGCGGCGTTCTGAATTCATGCGAGATATTGGTGAAGAAGGCCAGTTTCTTTCCATTCAGCTCTTTTTCCTTTTCCGTTTCCAGGCGGGCCAGGCGTATGTCAAAGGCCAGCTTTGTCTGTTGCGCTTTGTAGCGATGGTAAGTATAGGCCAAACCCGCAACCAGGGCGGTGTATAAAAGATAGGCCCACCAGCTGCGGTACCAGGGCGGCAGTATAGTGATCTGCAGGGTGTATTCCTTTTTGTTCCAGGCGCCTGCTGCATTGGTGTTCTTTATGCGGAAGGTGTAATTCCCCTCGTGCAGGCGGGTATAGTTGGCGGTTCTTGTCTTGCCTACATAGTTCCAGCCTTTGTCCCATCCCTCCAAATAATAGGCATAATCTATCTTGTCGGGAGCGGAGTATTCCGGCGCTACAAAATCAAAGGCAAGTACGGCTTTGTTATATGGGATCTTCAACGCGCTGATACGATCGCCTGCTCTTTTGCTTACATACCGGGCAGCTTGTTCTATAGGTGTATTGTCGACATTTAATGAGGTGAGCAACACTTTTGGTGTGGTGAGGTGTGAGGGTAAACTGTCCGGGTAAAAGATATTGAGCCCTTTAATACCGCCAAAGATAAACTCGCCGGTGGGCAGGGCCAGGGCGGCGTTATAGTTGAACTGGTTGCAAAGCAGGCCGTCAGATTGCGAGTAATTCAAAAAGGTCTTTTTCTGCGGATTGAATTTAGAGATCCCGTAAAAGGTGCTGATCCACAGGTTGCCGCTTTTATCTTCCAGTATCTGCAGGATGGAGTTGTTGGATAAGCCGTTGGCTTTTGTATACCGGGTATAAGCCCCGGTTTCCCGGTTAAACAGTAGCAGCCCGCCGCCTTCGGTACCTATCCAGCAATTACCTGCTTTGTCCTCATGGAATACCCGTACGGGATAACCAATGTTGAATTTGATGTGACGCCTGGTGGCCTTGTCTACCTTGATCAATGAGGTATAGTCGCCAGCCCAGAAGCTGCCCTTGCGGTCTTCTGCCATGGAAAGGATATTGGTAAGACGGCTGTCAAACACCTCAAAGCGCTGCGAGTTCCTGTTAAGCCGGTACAATAATCCGCCGGTGCAGGTACCGGCCCATAAATTTTTCTCCCCATCTTCATATAATAGCCAGGTGTTTTTGTCTTCCCTGCCACTCACTGGATTCATACAGGCATAATGCTCAAAAGCGCCGGCGGCTTTGTTATAGCGGTAAATGCCAGTTCCCCAGGTGGTGATCCATATTTCATGCTGATAGTCTTCCACAATGCTGGTCACAAAATCACTGCAGAGGGAATGATGGTTGCCCGACAGGTTTTTGAAATTGGAAAAGCGGTTCTCCTTCCGGTTCCAGATACTAAGGCCGCCTCCGTCAGTGCCGATCCATATATTATGGTCAGCGTCTTCGCAGAGGGATAAGGTAAAATCATTGATCAGGCTATTAGGGTTCAGCGGGTCATGTGTAATGCTGGCAAATCCTGCCTTCCCAGGGTCCAGGAGATTGATGCCGCCGCGCAGGGTGCCTATCCATTTGCGGCCTTCATGATCTTCAAAGATGGAGAACACGGCACGGCTGGTGAGCAGTTCTTTGTTTTGCGGCGATACCAGGCGGGTGATCCTGCCGCTGGACAGTGGCATGGTAAAAACGCCTTCCCCGTCTGAAGCGATCCATAATGTTTGCTGCCGGTCTATCAGCAGGTGCACGATCCTTTTGGAATGAGTGGTCAGCACACTGGTAAATGTGTTAGCGGCAATGGAATATTGATACAATCCTTCATCGGCGCCCAGCCACAATCTGCCGTACTGGTCCGCCTGCAGCGCAATGCCGTTCCGGATGCTGTCGTTCACTACTTTCACGGCGCCGCTGTGCTCATCATATATACAAAGCCCTACACCACGTACAAACAGCCAGGTACGCTGCCTGGTATCTGTTGCAACGGATGTTACCTCATACGCTGTGATGAGTGCTGTCCCGCTCCTGAGCGGTACCTGCCTGGCAGCTCCTTTTGCATGATAGATCAGCAGGCCTTCGCCGTTGGTGCCGATGAAGATCTGTTCCTGCTGGCCGGCTGAGATGGCATTCACTGAAACGGTGATCTTTCTTTCTTTAGCGCTGTTATAAGGCAGGTAGGGAAGGCCGGAAAACCTGCCGCTGGTATGGCTGTAAATGCTGATGCCTCCGCGTGTGCCTATCCAGAGGCGCTTATGGCGGTCTTCTGTAATGCAGGCGATCCGGTTGTTGGCCAATGAGCTGGTATCATTGAACTCATTCCTGTAGATGGTGAAATTGTAACCATCGTAGCGGTTCAGCCCATCATAGGTGCCAAACCACATCAGGCCGTTATGGTCCTGGTAGATGCTGGTCACTGCATTGTTGGAAAGGCCTTGTTCAATGCCAAGGTAACTAAGTGATGGAGGAATGGAGGCAAAGGATTTGGTTAGTATTAAAAACACACACCATGCCCAAAGGATGGCTAACCTCAAAAACTTTATCATTATTCACCTGTTTTATACTGTCCCGGTATTTTTTTCACAACGACGGCTAGAAAAAGTACGGATTTTATTTTAATTAATGAAATTCCGGGCCAGGAATTCCGGGTAAGCGCAGGAGTCTTCCGGCCGCATCCGCACCTGCGTTAACATGGCTAGTCGCTGTAACGCGGAAAGAGCTGGCAGGGTACTGCCAAAGGATTCTATGGCAAAAGAATACCAGGTCTCACTTTCTTGTCCATTGTTCATGGTTATGCTGGTATACTCTATCTGAAAGCCTTCGCGCAGGTCTTCATGAGGGGCATGTATCATGATCAGTACATTGGCCGGGTCAATGGTTAATTTTAATGCCCTGCGTATTTTGGTCACAGCTAACTGCCGGTAGTGGTGTTGTTCAAGGTTGCCTGCAAGCGCCTTTCCTGCAGCATCATTCAATATCCATTTGTACCAGTATTCTTCGTAGCCGCACACGCTATCGCTCAGGTATATTTTTCCGGTCGCTGCTATTCTTTGTTTGATCTCAAATTGTCCATTCCTTTTTTTAATGCTCATGTCTTTCATCTTGCTGTTCACGTAGTAGGTGTCTGTCCGCTTTTCTATCGTGCCCGTCACACGTTGCATATTTTCATCAAACCATTCTGCCAGTTGATCATCTCCATGTCTGCTGAACCACCTGATCTCCGTGCTCTTTGAACTGGGCGCTCCCTGCGGGGCAACGGGATAACTATAGAAAGGATTTAAACATAGCTCCAATACTTTGCCCAGCTTTTTGAAGAAGCAGGACAGCTGGCCTGTTAGCTCACGGCTTCTGTTATGCTCATATGGCTGCTCCGGATCGCAGGCAACTGTTATGTACCTTCTTGATATCTCATAATATGCTTCGGGATCAGGTTGTTGCTTAAATTGTTTTTCATGGGCGGTAATGATGTATTCGTATGCCATGTTGATCGACTTCTTTCGTTGCGTGAGATAACGCACCAGTGAAAAAAGTGTAAGGATAAACAATGGAATGCTTAGCAGGGGATGCGAACGGATGATGATACATGCAGCGATCACAGATACCAGCACCATGCTCCTGAAAAATTTCGATTCTGCCATCACTCTTTCTACTTCATCATACATAGGCTGATGGTGTTTTAGCAGCCAGCCGCAGCTCCATTTAAAGGCGTTGATCACCTTTCTGCTGGGAATGCCTGTTTGCCTGGCTTTGAAATCGATAATGTAGGCAGTCAGTGCAGGATTAGGCCAGAATACCTTGCTCACATTTTCATATATCCAGTCGTCGAGATAAGAAGCAATGAAGTATATAAAACCACCCAGTATATAAGCGATCGCAATAAAGCCGGCATATAGCACCGGATCTTTGGTAGAGAGGGTAGGGAAGCTGCCGGCAATGATCTCAATATATCCCTGCAGATAAGGACGTATGAATATCAGCAGAAAGCCGCCGGGAACAAGGATCGTCAAAAGATCAAGGATACCGAGTTTTAGCTTGTCTCCCATAAGATATTTATTTGGGGTACATGGAAGTTACATATTTCCGGCCAATATTATCTTATTGTGATCTTCTCTAATGCCTGCTTAACGAATAAGTGAAAATTCCTACGTTTGATTATTGTTCTGAACGGACAATTTGTAACCCTGTCATTGGCCTACTGTGACACGGTTAAAGTGATTCTATTATGTCAAAAAGGAAGATCCTGTTCCTGGTTGGATCCTTGAACCAGGCTACGCAGATGCACCAGATAGCCAATGCGCTTCCGGAATATGATTGTTTCTTTAGTCAGATATACAGCGATGATAAGATCATTAGATGGGCAGTGAAGAACGGATGGCTGGATCATACCATTTTAGGTGGTGGCTTTAAACAACGGTCTGACCGTTACATAGCAGCGCATAACCTCCCTAATGATTATGCAGCCCGCGTATATAATAATAAATATGACCTGGCTGTTTGCTGTACCGACCTGCTGGTAGCCAGGGGACTAAGAAAGATCAAAACCGTGTTTGTACAGGAAGGCATGACCGATCCTGTGAAACCCTGGGGGAAAGTAGTGCACCGGTTGCACCTGCCGCCTATACTGGCCATGAATACGGCATTCAACGGTGGTAACAATATCTGCGATATTTATTGTGCAGCCTCCGAAGGCTATAAACAACAATTTGCCGGCTTTGGTACGGAAGAAGACCGCATCTTTGTTACCGGTATTCCTAACTATGATAACATAGCTTCCCATCATAATAACGATTTTCCTTACCGTGATTACGTACTGGTGGCCACTTCCGATGTACGGGAGACCATGCGTAATGACGATAGGGAGGCCTTTATCGCCAACTGTTTACAAATAGCTGCCGGCCGTCAGCTCCTATTCAAGCTGCATCCTAATGAGAACAGGGAGCGCGCTACCGCAGAGATCAATAAACTCGCGCCCGAAGCACTGGTATTTGCAGAAGGCGATACCGGGCATATGATTGCCAACTGCGCAGAATTGATCACGCAATACTCCACCGTAGTATACATGGGTATTGCCCTGGGTAAAAAAGTGCATTCCTACTTTGATGTTCCAACATTGCACCGGCTGGCCCCGATACAGAACGGAGGCAGGTCTGCACATAACATTGCAGCTATTTGCCGCAGCTATATAGAGCACAAAGGCACAAGAGCAGAATTTCTATACACCTACCACAAACAACAAGCATTAGCATATGCACAATGCATCAGCAACCAATCTAAACATTGTGACGGTCATCCAAACCCGCATGGGCTCCAGCCGCTTGCCAGGTAAGGTTTTATTGCCAGTGATAGGAAGCCCGCTTTTCGTACAACAGGTACGCAGGGTGCGTGCTGCGAAGCTGGCCGGTACCATCGTAGTAGCTACTACTACAGACGTAGCGGATGATATCATTGAAACGATCTGTAACAGCGAAGACATACTATGCTATCGTGGTCATGCAACAGACCTGCTGGACAGGCACTACCAGGTTGGTATGATGTATAAGGCAGATGCCGTGATCAAGATCCCCAGCGATTGCCCGCTGATAGACCCTGCCGTGATAGATAAGGTGATCGGCGTTTACCTGGACAATGCAGGCCAGTATGATTATGTAAGCAACCTGCATCCCGCTACCTATCCCGATGGCAATGATGTAGAGATCATGCATTTCAACGTGCTGCAGGAAGCCTGGATCAATGCACGCCGGGCGCTGGAACGCGAGCATACCACGCCTTATATATGGGAGCATCCCGGGCAATACCGCATCGGCAATGTAGTGATGGATGGGCATCCTGATTATTCTATGGAACACCGTTTTACCATGGATTACGAAGAAGATTACCTGTTCATTAAAGCGGTGTACGAAGCGCTATATGAAAACAATCCTTTGTTCTCCGTAACAGATATACTGGCTTTGCTCGAAGAAAGGAAAGATATCTATGCACTCAACAGGCAATGGGCCGGGGTAAACTGGTACCGGCATCACCTCGATGAACTGAAGACCATCACACCACAACAAACAAAAATCCTGACAACCGAAGTATGAATAAAAGTAAACTGTCCGAGCTCTCTGCCAGGGCTTTAAAAGTAAGGGAGCATATTATCCGGATGACCGCAGGCGGCGGCTGTTTTGTAGGCGCTTCTTTATCCTGCGTGGAATTAATGGTATACCTCTACTCAGAAGTGCTGGACCTTGATCCGGACAACCTGCAGGACCCTAACCGCGATTATCTGTTCCTGTCTAAAGGGCACGATGTACCGGCCATGTACGGCACACTGGCTGAACTGGGTTTTATTGAAGAAGAGCGGCTGCAACAGCACCTGCTTACTTCAGACAGCATCTACTGGCATCCCAACAGGGCGATACCGGGTGTTGAGTTCCACTCCGGTTCACTGGGGCACCTGCCCGCTGTAGCCGCAGGCGTGGCGCTGGATTGCAGGCTGCGTGATCAGTCTAACCGCATCATCGCCATCACCGGCGACGGAGAGCTGAATGAAGGCTCCGTATGGGAAACCCTGCTCGTGGCCAATGCTTACCAATTAAGCAACCTGACCATCCTGGTAGACCGTAACCAGTTCCAGGCGAACGTAAGAACAGAAGAGCTGATCCCCCTGGAGCCGCTGGCAGATAAGTTTGCCGCATTCGGCTGTGCAGTAAGATCTGTGGATGGCCATGATTTCACACAGCTGGAAACAGCTTTCAAAGAACTGCCTTTCAGCGAAAATAAAGTGAGCATTATTATCGCCAATACCGTGCGTGGTAAAGGTTTACCCAGCATCGAAGCAAGGGCCGACCGCTGGTTCTGCGCATTTAAAGAGAACGAGATACAGCAGCTGCTCGAAGAGCTGCATGGCAATGTTGAAGCATTAATTGAATCCGAAAGTTTAACAGTACGTTAATGAACTACGAAGAATTATTGGTACAGACCGCGCTGGCTGATGAACGTTTCATCGTAATGACTGCCGAAAACAGGGCACTGGTGCGTAGCGCTCCCAAACAGCTGGGTAAACGCTTTATCGATACCGGCATTACAGAACAGACCATGATCGGTATGGCGGCCGGTCTTGCCCTGCGTGGCCGTATTCCGGTAGCGCATGCGCTGGCTCCCTTCCTGACCATGCGCGCTTTTGAATTCATCAGAACAGATGTGGGTATCGCACACCTGCCGGTAAAGCTGAGCGGATATATTCCCGGCTTTTTATCCGATGGTAATGGCCCTACCCACCAGGCAATAGAGGATGTTTCCCTGATGCGCCACATCCCCGGTATGGAAGTGTTCTGCCCTGCAGATGAAGATGACCTGGTACGGATGTTACCAGCCATCTGGCAAACGCCCGCTCCGTCTTATGTACGTATCAATCATAAACCCGGCGCCTATCAGCATGCGGATTTCGAAATGGGCAAAGCAGAGGTGATCAGCGAAGGTACGGACGTAACCTTGCTTACTTACGGTTTCCTCTTCGGCAATGCACTGGAAACAAAACAGCTGCTGGAAAAGCAGGGACTGAGCGTGGGACTGGTGAACATGCGTTCTCTCAAACCGGTAGATGAAGCCTGCATTCTCCGCTGCGCCAACCGCAGCCGCCTGGTGGTGACAATAGAAGACCATTTCCAGAGCGGAGGCTTGTACTCCATCGTAGCAGAAACATTGTTGAACCAGGTCTACTCCGCCACCATATTCCCGATAGCGTTAAAAGAACGCTGGTTTAAGCCTGGCCTGCTCAGCGAAGTGCTGGCCTACGAAGGCTTCACTCCCGATGCTATGGCTGCTGCCATTTCACAGCAGCTGCAACTTGTTCATGCAAAAAACAACTAAAATGCCTAACACCATCTCATTTAACGATAACTATCCTGTAATTACTGAGTCCGACAAACTGTATGCACGCGCCGTAGCAATTATGACGCCTGTTACCCAAACACTGGCCAAAGGCCCCGGTCAGTACATCAAAGGCGTAGCGCCCAAATACCTGAAAAGAGGCAAGGACGCACACGTATGGGATGTAGACGGCAATGAATATATCGACTACAACATGGGCATCGGCCCCCTCTCCCTGGGGTATTGCTATCCCCGTGTAGATGCAGCCATCGCTGAACAGCTGAAAGACGGCATCACCTTTTCCATGATGCATGAGCTGGAAGTGACCCTGGCTGAACTGGTGCACCGCATTATCCCGAATGCAGAAGCGCTCCGTATCAGCAAAACAGGCGCCGATGTTACCAGCGCTGCAGTACGCGTGGCCCGCGCCTTCACCGGCAGGAAGAAAGTGCTTTGCTGCGGCTACCATGGCTGGCACGACTGGCACATTGCGGTGACCAGCCGTAACAGCGGTATCCCAGAAGAGATCGCATCCCTGACAGCTACATTCGACTACAACGATATCGAATCCGTAAAACAGGCCATCGATGAAGATACTGCCTGCGTGATCCTCGAGCCCTTTGTATTCGCTGCGCCTAAAGACAGTTTCCTGCAGGAGCTGCGGGAAGTGTGTGATGCAAACGGTACCCTGCTCATTTTTGATGAGATGTGGACCGGCTTCCGGATCGCTATCGGCGGCGCCCAGGAGTATTTCAATGTGAAGGCAGACCTGGCCTGCTATTCAAAAGCATTTGCCAACGGCATGCCCATCTCCCTGCTCACCGGCCGCAAAGAGATCATGCAGCTGTTCAATGAAGAAGTGTTCTTCTTTACCACCTTCGGCGGTGAAGCTTTGTCGCTGGCAGCCGCGGTGGCCACTATCAACGAAATGATAGAAAAGAATGTACCTGCTGTGCTGGCGCAGAAAGGTAAGCTGCTGAGAGAAGGCTATAACCGTATTGCAGAAGAAACCGGTGTGCAGCAATACACCCGTTGCATTGGTTACGACTGCCGTTCCATGGTAGTATTTGATGCACCCGGACAGGACGGGCTGAAAGTGAAATCTTTCGTACAGCAGGAGCTGTTCAAAAGAGGCATCCTGTGGTCAGGCTTCCATAACATGTGCTTTACCCATACAGATGCTGATATCGAGCATACACTGGCAGTATACCGCGAAGTATTGCCCCTGTTAAATCAGGCGGTAGACAATAACCAGATCGATAGCCTGCTGAAAGGAACCCCGGTAGAAGCCGTGTTCAGGAAGGTAAGCAACTTTAACACTAAACCCGTGGTAAAGGCATAAAGCAGTATGGACCTTTTTTCTTTACAAGATAAAGTAGCGATCGTTACCGGCGCTTGTGGCCTGCTGGGAATACAGCATTGCAAAGCTTTGGCCGAAGCCGGCGCCACGGTGGTGGTGGCCGATCTGAATGAAGCCGCCTGCAAGGCCATCGCTGCGGAGCTCGGGCCTAATCACATGGCGCTAGCCATGGATGTGACCAGTCCTGCCTCCTTACAGGCAGCGCGCGACCAGATTCTGGAACGCTATCAGCGTATAGACATACTGGTGAACAACGCTGCTATCAACGACATGTTCGAGAACCCGCTGACGGCGAAGGAGCAATCTATGTTCGAGCATTATCCGCTGGAACAATGGAACCGCTCCTGGAACGTGAACGTAAGCGGTATGTTCCTCTGCTCCCAGGTAATGGGAACGGTAATGGCCAGCCAGGGTGGCGGTAGCATCATCAATATCGCCTCTACCTACGGCATCGTAGCGCCTGATCAAAGCATTTACCGTAATGCGGCAGGAGAACAGACTTTCTATAAATCACCATCCTATCCTGTTACCAAGGCGGCCGTGCTGGGTTTTACCAAATACCTGGCGGCTTACTGGGGACATAAGAACGTGCGGGTGAACACACTTTCACCGGGCGGGGTAGAGAATAACCAGGACGCATACTTTATACAGAACTACGCAGCAAAGACTTTGCTTGGTAAAATGGCTTCCGCTGCGGATTATAAAGGTGCTGTTGTATTTTTGGCAAGCAATGCATCTGCTTACATGACCGGCGCGAACCTGGTAGTGGACGGCGGGTGGACGGCAATCTAAAAAGTACAACAACATGAATGAAGATTTAAAAGCAAAAGCTGCGAAGATCAAACTGCTGCTCACAGATGTAGACGGGGTGCTAACAGACACCGGCGTGTACTACTCCGAAGCAGGGGAAGTAATGAAACGTTTTTCCATCCGCGACGGCATGGGCGTTGAACGCTTAAGAAAATGCTGCGGTATAGAAACGGGCATCGTTACCGGCGAAACATCCGGCTCAGTGGTAAAGCGTGCGGAAAAGCTGCACATTACAGAACTGCACCTGGGCATTAAGGATAAAGCCTCCCTGCTGGCAGTGATACTGGAACGCAATGGCCTGTTGCCCGAAGAGATTGCCTTTATCGGCGACGACGTAAACGACATCGGCATCATCCAGCTGGCGGGGCTTACTGCCTGCCCTGCGGATGCAATGCCCCAGGTAACTGCCCTGGTACATTATCATTGCCAACAGAAAGGGGGGGAGGGCGCCTTCCGTGAGTTTGCAGAATGGCTGATCGCTTTCAGAACCTAAAACAAAAACAAACTGCATCTTAAACTAGTTTATCTATGAAAACAATTGCGGTAAGTAACCGGAAAAGTATTGGCGCAGGCCAGCCTGTTTACGTGATAGCTGAAATCGGCATCAATCACAATGGCTCGCTCGAAATTGCAAAAAAGCTCATTGATGAAGCAGCAGCTGCAGGCTGCGACGCTGTGAAGTTCCAGAAACGCACACCGGAGCTTTGCACGCCGAAAGACCAGTGGCATCAGCAACGCGATACCCCCTGGGGCCGCATGACCTACATCAACTATCGTCACAAGATAGAGCTGGGTTATGACGAATACGCTGCTATCGACAAGCATTGCCGTGAGCGCAATATCGACTGGTTCGCATCCTGCTGGGATGAGCCCTCCGTTGATTTCATAGAGCAGTTTAATCCCGGTGTATACAAATTCGCTTCTGCTTCTCTTACCGATCATGGTCTGATCGGGCGGGTAAAAGCTACCGGCAAGCCCTACATGCTCTCTACCGGTATGTCTACCATGAACGAGATCCAAAGCACGATAGCCAAGTTCGGTACAGATAACCTGATGGTGGCGCACTCCACTTCCGCTTATCCTTGTCCGCCGGCAGAGCTGAACCTGAAAATGATCCACACCCTGCAGCACTTATACCCGGAAACGCCTATTGGTTACTCCGGTCATGAAACAGGCCTGGCTACCACCCTCGCTGCCGTGATGATGGGCGCCTTCTTCGTGGAAAGGCATTTTACGCTGGACCGCGCTATGTGGGGCTCTGATCATGCTGCTTCCGTTGAGCCGCAGGGTATGCACAAGCTGGTGCGTGACATCCGCGACGTTGAAACCGCCCTTGGAGACGGTATTAAACGCGTATACGAAAGTGAAATTGGTCCTATGAAAAAGCTGCGCAGGTTTATAACGCCTGAGCAGGCGCCTTTAAACAGCATGGCATGAACCATTTAGTGTATTATACTACCGGCATACTGTTGTTAGCTGTTGTAGTGCTGGTATTTCTTGAAAGGAAATTTCCATATACCAAAGGCATTCCCTTTTTCAGGGAAGGCTTTTGGATTGACCTGGTCTGGTATACACTCATACAGAGCTATTTTCTGAAGATCCTCATCTTTGATTATATCATCCTGCCGATCGACCGGACCTGGCATTTATCATCCCTCCAATTGGTTACCGGCTGGCCTCTGTGGGTACAGGTGCTCTTCTTCCTGGTAACACACGACCTGTATATCTATTGGTTCCATCGCTGGCAGCATCATTCCAAGATCCTGTGGCGTACGCATGAAGCGCATCACTCCGTTACGGAAGTAGACTGGCTGGCAGGATCCCGTTCGCACAGTATTGAGATACTGATCAACCAGACCATCGAATTTGCGCCTATTATCCTGCTGGGAGCTAATCCTCTGGTAGTGCCCATCAAAGCGCTGATCGACGCGGTTTGGGGTATGTACATCCATTCCAATATAAATGTAAGGAGCGGCAAGCTGCAATATTTTATCAACGGTCCTGAAATGCATCAGTGGCATCATGCCAACCACCTCGAGGTGTTCTATGCCAATTTCTCCACTAAGTTTGCAGTGTGGGACTGGCTCTTCGGTACCGCCTATCTGCCCGATAGAAAGCCCGACACTTTTGGCCTGCCGTATGTTTATCCGAAGGATTATTTTGTACAGCACCTGCATGCAGTAAAGCGGGTGAAAGAAGCAGACCTGCTGCGGAATAAGTGGTTCAGTAAATACTATTACCTTCGCCCTAATTTCATGAAATGGCTGGACAGGCAAAAGGATACGCTGGATACTAATAGTGAACCAGAGATGGAGCCCGCAGCGCTTCAAAATAAATAATTATGGCCTGGATATATCTTTTTATTGCATCTGTTTTTGAGATCGCCTGGACTTTCTCCCTGAAATTCCTTGACTTTAAAAAGATAGGCGCCATCCGTTGGACAACATTTTTCAGTAACCGCCAGCACCTCCTGGTGCTGGCGCCCTTACTGGGTTATATCCTCTTTGGCCTGGCCAACGTATTTTTCTTTTCTCTCTCTGTAAAGCAGATCCCCACTTCAACCGCGCTGGCCGTATGGATGGGGGTTGCCCTGATAGGAGTGAAGCTGGTGGACGTAAGCCTGTTTAAAGAGCCCTGGCATCCTATGCAGCTGTTTTATCTCGGACTGATCGTAGTGGGCATTATCGGGCTGAAAAGGGGCGTATCTTAACATCTTCCTTTCAAATAAATTGCTGCAAGCCCCAACCTTTTGAAGCAGGTACCCTGTCTGTTATGTCATAAGTGAATGATTTAACAGATATCTATGAATTTTACCGCACACAACATTCTGCTCGATGGCGGACAAAGCACCATGGGGAATGAACAACTATTAATGTCTGATAGCGCCATATGGGCCGCCATCAAAAAAACAGTCGACTTCTTTATTCCCCCCGATGCAGCAGTAAGAAGTAATATGAAAGTGGCAGACCTGGGCTGCCTGGAAGGCGGCTACACAGTTGAATTTGCCAGGATGGGCTTTCAATCGGCAGGCATCGAGGCCAGAGCAGAGAACATAAAAAAATGTAACTACGTTAAGGCGAATCTGAACCTTTCTAACCTGGCGTTTATAGAAGATGATGCAAGAAATCTGTCTGCTTATGGAAAATTTGATATCGTATACTGCTCCGGCTTGCTGTATCATTTGCATGATCCTGTTCGTTTTCTCCACCAGCTTAGTGAAAGCACCACCCGCTTACTGATCCTTAACACGCATGTTGCCCCGGTATCTGATCTGCGATACGGGCTGGGTTTCCTTAACCGGCATCTGATCTATCCGCTCGAAAACCAGGTGAAATTTTTAAGGCGGCGCCGCAACTACCGCTTGTCCGGCATTACCGAGAATGAAGGATACCGCGGCCGCTGGTACAGAGAATGGAATGAACATGCCGAACGGGAGAAGGTGGAAAAGATCCTCTGGGCTTCCTATAATAATCACCGCTCTTTCTGGTTATGCAAGCGGGATCTCACAAAAGCCCTGCATCAGGCCGGCTTTAAAAGTGTTTTTGAACAATTTGACTTCACAGGAGATATCATGCCCGACAGTTTCATTGATGAAAACGACCGCTCCATGTTTGTAGCAGTAAAATATTAGTCAAAAGGCTTCACACCTGAGCACGCTTTCCCGCCTATGAATTTAGGCACGGCATTCGTATCTTAAAAGAAAAAAATGCTGTTTCCAATCGGTGATGATAACAGGGACAGAAAGACCACTCCTGTAGTGAATTACCTCATCATTGCGGTCAATATCCTGGTGTTTATCTTCTGGCAGCAGTTCGGTCTGGATGCCCACACCACCTTTGCATATGCGGTTGTTCCTGCAGAGATACTGACAGGTAAGGATCTTGTTACTCCCAGCCAGGTACTGATCGATCCCATTACCCGCCATGCATTTGAAATGCCGGGTCTGCAGCCAACAGGTGTGCCTGTCTATCTAACCCTGATCACTTCCATGTTCCTGCATGGAGGATGGGCGCATTTAGGCGGTAATATGTTGTTTCTGGCCATCTGCGGGGATAACCTGGAAGATGCGCTGGGACATTTTAATTACCTCGTCTTTTACCTGCTTTGCGGGGCCCTGTCCGGCCTCTGTCATGTTTTTACCACATTTATCCTGGGACAGAACCTGCTGATACCAAGTTTAGGTGCTTCTGGTGCGATTTCTGCTGTACTCGGAGGGTATATAGTGCTCTTCCCCAGAAAACATATCTATATCTGGATGTTGTTTTTCATTGTTCCCGTACCGGCGCTGGTAGCAGTCGGTGTCTGGTTCTTTTTCCAGCTGGTGAACGGGTTCGGGGCTTTGGGAGGAACAGAAGCCGGTGGTGTAGCATATGCTGCCCACATCGGGGGATTTTTGTTTGGAATGCTGCTGGTGAGGCGTTTTGCACGAAAATACCTTGCGGCCGGGACCAAATCCTCCCGGCGCTATAGATGAACTATTTTAAAAAGCGGGTGTTTCATGAACAGAGAAATGATACTTATGCGGGTAGCGCTGCTTGCATGCCTGTTTTTAACCATGCTGGGCCATGCTTACAGCCAGGACAATGCGTCTGGGGATACTTCCCTTTCCGGTGCCCAGGCTAAGCCTATAGAAAAGTCGCCCAAGGAAAATTTAAACAAGCAGTATGATATTGGCGACATGATTAATGATGTGCTGCACCCAAAAAGAACGGATGACTCACTTCGTAAAAGATCCGCCATTACTGTAGTGCCGAATATAGCTGCCAATCCTACCATCGGCTTCCAGTTCGGTATTAAAGCGGTGGCAGGTAAAGTATTGGGCTCAAAGCCTAATACGTATATGTCCGTAGCGGCTACCTCTGCTTCCATCACTACCAAGAAGATCATTTACTTCTATATTAGCCACAATGTGTTTACACCAGGCAACAAATGGAACCTACAGGGCAGCCTGGTAGCCGCAAGATCTGTTACGCCGGATTTTGGCCTGGGTATGGGCCATTCTTCCAGCGATAATGCTGCAGATAAAATACTGGCAAACCCGGGGAAGAAAGCGTATGTCTGGAATTCCCAGTTCTACCGCTTCTTTGAAAAAGTATACCGGGAAGTCAGTCATAATCTCTTTGTAGGCGCAGGCTTGGGCTTTGATATCAGAAGAAAGGTGTCGAACGTGAGGAAAGATACAGCACTCACACCTTACCAGGTTTATAACCAGCGTTTTGGTTTTGATGATGATCATTACCTGTCAAACGGCTTTCTCTTTAATGTACAGTATAATACGCGCGACAATCCCAACCGGGCCTACCGGGGCATCTATGTTGACGCCGGTTTCCGGATCAATCAAACCTGGCTGGGAAGCTCCAGGAACGCGTTGCAGTTCACCTATGATTTCCGGAAATACCTCAGCCTTTCTACACGTTCCCCCGAGCACGTGTTGGCACTCTGGACCTGGGGCTCCGCCATACTGAGCGGCGAAGTGCCGATGTTTGAGTTGCCCGGCGGCGGCAGGGATCCCAGTTTCCGCAGCGGGCGTGGCTATATATCCGGCTATTACAAAGGCACCCGGTATTTGTATACTGAAGCAGAATACCGTTTTCCCATTACCAGGAATAAATTGTTCAGCGGCGTTACCTTCGTGAACATGCAAACCGCCAATGATGAAGCGGGCACCAAATTGCTGGAGATATGGAAACCTGCCGCCGGTTTAGGACTGCGTATCTTGTTCAATAAAACCACCCGCACTAACTTATGCCTGGATTATGCATGGGGAGTAAATGGATCTAAAGGATTCTTTTTAAATTTGAACGAGACTTTTTAAATCTACCGAATAAAGACATGAGTTACCTTACTTTTATCCAACCCGCTGAGGCTTTCAAGAACCTCTCCAATCCGGCCTACCGCTTTATAGATTGCAGCTATGCCCTGGCTGATAAGTCCTGGGGAGCTGCCGAATATAAGAAAGGTCATATTCCGGGTGCTTTATATGCAGACCTCCATGAGGACCTTGCCGGCGCTGTAAAGCCCGGGGCCAGCGGCCGTCATCCATTACCTGCAAAGGAAGCGCTGGTAAAACTGTTCTCTTCTTACGGTATTGACGCCAACACCCAGGTGGTGGCTTATGATAGCACCAGCGGCTTTATGGCTGCGGCCAGGCTCTGGTGGCTGTTGAAATGGGCCGGGCATGATAAGGTGGCCGTGCTGGCCGGTGGAAAGCCCGCCTGGCAGTCACAGGGCTTTCCCTTAACAGAGGAGATCATTACTCCTGCTCCGGCCGTGTTCAAAGCTGATTTCCATGATGAGCTGCTGGCAAGCGCTGATGAGGTCTTAGCCTTAGACCAAAACAGCAGCTGCCTGATAGACTCGAGGACAGCGGACCGCTATGCCGGACAGAATGAAACCATTGATCCTGTAGCAGGACATATTCCCAGCGCCATTTCCAAACCGTTTAATGCCAATATCAATGCCCAGGGTGAAATAGCAGACCCGGTTGCTCTGAAAGAATATTTTGCAAAGGATTTTGAAAAAGGGAATACCGTGTTTTACTGCGGCTCCGGCGTAACAGCGGCCTTTAATATTTTATTGGCGGTGCATGCAGGCTATCCCTTCCCTAAATTATATGCCGGCTCATGGAGTGAATGGATCACTGATCCTAAACGGCCGGTAGCGTAAAATTACGCTACCTTATTTGGCTGCAGCGCCGTATAGTTTTCCGACAATACGCGCTGTCCCATCACCTGGATTATTTTGAAAAGTGATCACACCGGTCTTGTTAGCGGTATTGAAGTATAAGAAAGTTTGAATACCGGGATCAAGGCCGGAATGGCCCCATAAGGTGACCTTACCATACCCGGTTTCAAAGTTGGAAGTACGCCATGTTAAGCCTTGTGCATGATTCCCTTCAATCTGCACGGTCAGCATTTTATCAAGGGTCTCTTTTTTGAGGATTCGTTTACCGTGTAGTTCACCGCCATTCAGCACGGCGATCAGGAAATAAGACAATTCGCGTACACTGGTTCTTACCAGGCCGTCGGGATAGTTGTAAAAGCTATACAAACAGTTGGCAACATAGGTGCCCTCCCGGAAGGCAGATTCGTTTGGATACAACCGGGCTATACTCAGCATGAATTTTTTGTTCTCTGCCGTAATGTAGGCATAGGGCCTGATATAATTGCTGGTATCCACCTCGCTGATCATCCACCCGGTATGCTTCATGCCTAACGGCTGAAAAATATGCTCCCTGCAGTATAAATTGAAAGGTTGTCTGGCCACCTTTTCAACAATTAACCCAAGTACTCCGAATGCAACGTTAGAATACGTGGTTTTTTCGCCCGGAGACCATTCCGCAAAATTGTCCCCCTTATTGTAGAACTTACCATCCGGTATCAAAGCACCACGGATCCAATCGTCTAAAGACACAGCAGGATCGCCGCAGATATAGCTTTCTTCATAGGCCTTACCGTCGCGTATAGACGAAGTATGTGTCATGATCTGGGAAATGGTGATCGGTTTATCGGGATATCCGGGGTTCCTGATCTGAAAGCCCAGGTAGGTACTGATATCTGCATCCAGGTCAACTAATCCTTTTTCCCAAAGCTGCATCGCGGCAACGGCGGTAAATGTTTTAGACACTGAGCCAATGTTCATGATACCGTCTATGCTCATGGCTTTTTTATGGGCGATATCTGCCTCGCCATATGCTTTAGACCATACTATTTTTCCATCCTTTACAACGCAGGCGGCAAAGCCGGGGATCTTTTCGTCCTCCATGTATTTATGGATGGATATGTCGGCCGAGTCATAGGCCATTTGTGCTATTGACCGTATCGTATAACAGGTTAGTAGCAGCAGTATAAAAAAGCTTCTCATACTTAATAAAATGTTGTACGTGGATGGTCAAACCTTATGCCATGCATCTAAACCTTTTATTTCAAGGTGCTTTCAATAAGGGATTGTCCGATTATGAACAGTTGCTGTGCGTATAAGAACAATTTTACTATTTAAAATTTTTATTACATAAAACTATTTGTTAACTTGTTTTGTTGGCCGGTATAGCAATTAAACCCTGACGTGTGAATACCTATGCATCTTTTTCACCTATATAAAACCCACAACCATGAAACAACTATTATTTTGCATGGCAGCTGCGCTCAGCTTCCAGGCAGCGGTAGCAAGCGGACCTATTGGTAATGACAACACTACGAAAAAAGTAAAGCAGCCGGCATCACATGAAAAGAGCACAACGGCTAAACGTGATTGCGTAGGCAACGACAAAAAGCTCATTAACGGTGTGTGTGAAACCGGGCAGCGTATATGGACCCGTAGTGAATGGGATTCCGTTAATCACTGGTACCGTTGTTACTATGTGTATAGGTGGTCAGACGGCAGCCAGAGCCAGGAGTATTATACAATAAACGGAGCAGGTTGCATTGCCTAAACTGTTTTTAAAACAGACGAGAGACCGTATCTTTATTGAGGCGGTCTCTTTTCTTTTATGCCCGTTTATTCGGTTTCGTCATATACCTAAGGTATTTCTGTAGTATTGAAGTAAATCTTATATAGATGTTCTGTATCTCTTAAGATACAGAACATGTACATAACATGTACAGAACATCTACAGAACATCCCCCTGGTTTCATGGGCGGTTTACCGGGAAAACAGCAGGAAACCGGCAGGAAGCTTCGCCTCCCGCCGGGTGTTATTTGATCAAACCTTCTTAGAAAGGTATCTCAACATAGTTGTACCAGGTAGTATCCAGTGCAATGGCGAAACCGGTACCGCCATTTACGGAATTGTATACATTACCGGTCATCAGCGTTCTGTAGCCGCGTTGGAAAGGTACATAGCGCATTTCCTTGATCTTGCGGTCTCCGGTGGTTTTGTCCGGATATACGATCGTAACCGTAATTTCATTGTTCGGTGACAGCAGGTGCGTGGTGAAATTTGTACGGCTGTTCCGTTGCAGAATGATACCGGGATCAGGCAGCAGCTCTTCAAAACTGTTCCAGTAGAATGCTAATGTACGGTAGGCCGGTGATGTATATACCATTACATTGCTGCTATCGGCCGAACCAGGCGCATCCAGGATGTTGATTTCGACTTTCCCCATAATACGGCTGGGCCAGAGCTGTATGGTTTGAGTGGGGCCATAGCCTGTCACCGTGAAGGTGTTGTTGCCGACAAACACATCCGGAGCTGAAACATTCAGATAGGGCACTGTGGCGTCGGGCAGGCGTATTCTGAAGTAGGAGGAATACACGGTGTCAGGCAATTCTACAGGGCCGGTGGAGGCAACCAGGGTGATCATGTAACGATTGGCGGGAAGTGTGTCCACCAGGTTACCAAAATCGGAAGTGCTGTCTGACGCATCCTGGTGGATCGTTTTAACATACTGGCCGTAATCTGTATAGAACACATAATACAGGTGGGATACTTTTCCAGCCAGTATAGAATCCCGGAGCGTCTTAGCCGTGCCGGTCTTTCTGCCTGTTGGCGTGGGCAGCTGATCCAGTTTCTGCAGGAAGCTGGTAACGCTGAAGCTTACGGGAAATTTCTCACCGCTGCCTGCGGGCGGATTGGGGTTGGTTGGTGCTGTATCTTTTTTACAGGCAAAGAAGGAGATGGACAGTATCGCGACTGCCAATAGCAATTTTCTCATAGATGTGTGTGTTTTTTTGAGGTGAAAAAAAGAGGGATTAAGGGTTATAAAAAACTAAAAAGGTTACCTGTTATCGTCGTAGCTCCGGGAATCCGGCGGCATACCTTTACGAAGGCAATAGGTATACGTACCACAACAAACTGATTGCTGATGATAAGGGATTGACGAATGCTGACAATTGAGCCGTATTAAAAAGACTGCTAAATACTGCAATACTGGGCGCTGCTCTACGAGCCGCTATTGCTGATAAACATCTTTCTCATGTGAAACTGGTTAACTGATAACAATTGGGATCTTCGGGTCAAACAAGCACTTTTCTAGGTATATATTTACTTCATAAGTAAGAATTGGTTAACAGATACAAACATAGGAAAGTTTTAACACAAAACGATCATTGTCCAAAAAAAATTGAATTATTAAACAGCACCGGGCGCTTAATTACTTTCGTTAGCTCGCATGTTGAGTTGCGGTAGCGGCTTACCGGTTTCGATTAAACTCTTGATACTTGACATAAAGTATGACCAGCCAAAGCTCACATGTTCTTCAAATTGATCTGTGAGCTCTTCGTGGATAATGGTCAGCATCATTACACCCATGGAAGGGCTGATCTTCCAGCTTACTTTTGAGACAGGTACCCCTGGATAGTTAGCATCCACCGAAGGATCAAATGTGTAAGATAAGAGCGAATAAGGCTCATACGCGAGTATTTTACCTTCCCAGTTCAGCGTCCCGTCTGGCTTCACGAGCGCAATGGGAGCGCCGGGCTCCCATTGTGAACGCATAGTAAAACCATTCCAGTACTGGCGGATGAGATCTGGAGAAGTAAGCGCTTCCCACAGCTTTTCTGAGCTGCTGTTAATGAAGATGTTGCAGGTGAATGTTTTCATGCGTTTAAGCGTAAATGCATTACTGTCGTTTAATAAAATCTCCCTTCCCGGTGGTAAAGTAAGAAAAGAGGCTTATCTGAATCCAGTGTGTCCAGCCTTTTTCACAATCCTTATAACATTCAATGTCCGGCGTAAGGCCTTCATGTTTGAAGGTCAGCGCTGTTATGCCGTTATTTTCATTGAGATCGAAAATCAGGCGGGTGTCGGCCCATTCCTTTTTATCCGAATACCAGGGCATATAGCAATCGGTAATTAGCCAGACCACTCTTTTACCGGGGATCAATTCTTCCACAGTGCAATTGAAGAAGGATTCTCCTCCCATCTTTAATATGAATTGATCATTTTGTTTTTCGGAATTCCCGGTAAAAGCTACTCCCCACCATTCCGGTAAGTTGCTGATCTTTTTGATCGCCTCATCTGCGCTGATATTTGCAGAGATACTGCTGTTGAAATCATTGTTTCCCATTTTGTTTGCTTTTTTAAGCAAAGATCGGGTGATGATCAGCCAAAGTATTGTACAAATCGGAAGTCAGCCTGTATAGTGCCTGGTAGCGAGCTCGTTGAGGCTGTTTTGGAGATCAGTGGGGGTGCTGCCGGTAAAGCGTTTAAATGCCCGGAGAAAATGGGATTGATCGTAATAGTACTCGTAAATGTGCTTTTTTAAGCTTTGCCAATTGAGGCCACTTGCATACAGCTGGTAAAACTGTTTAAACCGCATTATTTCGGAAAGGTTTTTAGGGCCTGTGCCCAGGTGTTCAGAGAATTTTCTGTGCAACCATCTTGAGCTATAGCCGGTTTCCTTTTCAAGTTGCGCCACATTGATCATGCCTTTGGAATCATTGATACGATTGACGCAATAATCGTATATCGGATCCGGAACGGTTTTTTCCAGTTGCCTGATCAGGAAATGCTGCAGGAGCTGCAGTTTCAGATCTAAAGTACCTGCCTCAGCCAATTGTGATTGAAGCGCTTTCACAGGCTTGCCGAGCAGGTCTGTCATTCCCAGTATCTGGTTGCTGACCTCCGCGTAGGGTAGATGAAATAAGCGATAGGCGCCAAGTGGGTTGAATTCGATCACGATGGTATCTGTCTGTACATCCTCCCTTGGATCCAGCATCACGGCAGTGTCGACGAGGCCGGTAAACGTCAGCTCATGCTCTTGCTGGGTGAAGGTTTTATCTCCAACACGGGCTACCAGCCCGTTACGGCAGGTAAATGCTAATTTGAAATTTGCGTTTGGGACGATCAGTTTTCTGTCCAGGTCTGGAAGACGACCACTGCTTTCAAACACCCACATTTTCGCGATGTATGGTTGTAATATGGGGTGGGGGATGACCGGTTTGAATCGGAACGCTGTCATATGCTTAGTGCTACTTTAAAGATACGCCTAAGCGATGGAAGTGTGCTATTATTTTCTTATTTCGTACCATAGTTCTACCATGCCGCTTTTGTAGGCGGTTACATCTTTGAGGTGCAATGGCAGTTCCTGTCCCAGGTGCTCAAAAAACAGCAGCCCTTCGCCGAGCATAATTGGCAAAACGGATAACCTTATTTCATCCGCCAGTTTTGCACGGATAAAGTCTTTTGCCAGCATGGCGCCACCCACGAGCCAAACGTTGTTATAGTTTGGATGCAGGCGTTCATTCACCAGTTTGTGCAAGTCGCCCGAGTAGATCTCAATATTGGGTCTCTCTATGGGGAGGTTCCGGTGACTTAACACAACTACCGGCGTGTCTCCATAAGCCCATCCATAAGATCGTGAAAGCTGCAGGGCGTGTTCGTAGGTCCTGGCGCCCATGACGTAGCAATCAATTGTTTTAAGGAATGCTGCTGTGTCTGGTGCGTTCACTCCTTTTTCATAGTGATCGGATGTATCGAACCAGGAAACGCTATTGTCTTGTTTGGCGATCATTCCATCAAGACTTGAAACCATGTGTATCGTTACTTTAAATGTATTTGTAGCCATTGTGTATTGAACATGCTTGGTTTTTCATACGATTATACTATATTTTGTTAGTATAAATTTATTAATTTCCCTGTCATAATTAACCCAACAACCCTCAAATCTATTAAAGATGCTGAACAACCACCCTACGGCATTGCACCCAAGCTAAAGACAAGGGTGGATCATTTTAAATACTATTATTTTATGAAAAAGCTAAAGGCAGAGAAAAAGCTCCAGCTAAACCCTATTAAGATTGCCAGACTTAACAATGTAAGATTAGCAGTAGATACACCTCCTGCGAGCAATGCTTCGACTTGCCAGGTGTCTTGTGGTACGGCATGCAGTGTGATCACCTGTACGGACGTGGTGTGCCGGTAGGTGAGGCATTTTAAAAAATGGAAAGCTCGCCGATGGTGGCGAGCTTTCAGCTAGTTAATTATCCAGTAAAAAAGCCCCTTTTTCTATTCCACAAAAAAAGTAACACGGTATTGAGCCCTGTAAGCAGGCATAAATAAAGGATTGGTTTATGATGATACAAGCCCTGGCACATGCGGCTCAGGGATATCAGGAGCGTGATCCCTAAGAAGGCAAGGGACAATTTACTTACGTTGACTGAGGTATTGCTTTTAACAAGATACAGGAGCAAATGGCCGCTTGCCATGTGAACAAGGTACCACACCAGGAATTGTTTACCGGGTAGATGATAGGGCATAAAGCTGTTCAGGAACAAGCCGCCATAGAGGCAGGGTAGCAGCAGGTAGCCTGCTATCGTCAGTATCAGATATTTGGGTCTCATGGTGCTATTTTTGATTTAATTAACTTCCACATCCTCCGCATCCACCTCCGCATCCGCTTCCACAGCTACTACCGCAACTGCTTCCACAGCTACTGCTGCATCCACTGCCCCCGCTCTCATCTTGTTTTCTTTCCTTACCTGTTGCCTGCGGTCTGGTCAGCATCCATCCAATGGCTATCGCGATGATCACAATAATGGGAATATAACCAGTGGAGGATTCGTTACAGGCGGCCAGGATCAGCGGTAGCAGCAGGAAGGGAACCAGGCGTATCCGTTTTAAGAACCGGAGCAGAAAGCGGAAGCGCCCCGGTGAAGGAAAATGCCGATCGTCCCAGAAGGCAGGGGGTGCTTTGATGTGAAATGTATGATGGTAAAGACCCAGTGTATCGGCCTGCCAGTTTTCGTGTTTTTCTTTTTCCTGTGAGCCGCCTGCTGAAGGGTGGTGATGAATGTTGCGTTGCAAGGTCTTAGCGCAGAATTCTTCCCAGTAGTTCTGTGTGTAGATCAGGTGTAAATGCCATACTTTGTCGATCACTTTCGAAGGGGAAGCGCCTTGCGGCGAGATGCAGCACAGGAAAATGAATTTCCGGTATTCTTCTATGGCTTGCTGCCCGAAGTGGTAGTCCCATTTGTTTTCCCAGGCAAGCCTGCGGGAAAAGGGGAATTTTGCATCAGGGGCATCCAGTGGAAAGCAGGCGATCTTTTGCCAGAGCAGGTCCTGTTCTTCCTTGCTGATGAGCGATGCTGTTGTTTGTTTCATAATTGGTTGTTTCATGCTGATACAAAGCTCCTGCACTTCGGGAAGACGGACGTATTGGAATTATCCTTTGAAGACTTATTTTCGTATTAAAATCGTATTATGAGTAAGGACGAGCTGGCACAACTTGAACGGTTAATGAATTACATTGCCCATCATTTTATCCGGAAAAACAGGTGGGAAGATGTGTCAAAGGCAGAGTGGATCTATATTTCATCTGAGTTCAATAAGCTATTGCAGAAACATAAGCAACTGCAGCAGGAAGCTGCCTTACTGGGCGACAACTATTTTTATGAGCACCTGATCATCAAAAGGTTGAAGGCTGCAAAGATGGGGAAGGCATTGTCAGACATCAGCAGCCCTAATTTCGGGAAAATGAATACGATAGCCGAAATACTGGGCTATGACAGCTATATGGATTTTCTCCGGAATGCCGCAGCCGTTTTCAGTTTCCATGAGCTTAAGATCAATATTCCGCTAGGGGTGGTCAACACGGCCTTACTGGACCACCTGACGGGATGCTGGTATTGCTATAACAGTAATCTGCCCCTGACAGGCCCCGGGGCTAAAGAAGAAAGAGTAAGACGTTCTGCGATGGAGATCTATCAGTCAGGTGATGAATACCTGGTGGAACGCAGCGGTAAGGACAATCACATGTATTACGGCAAGATCACTGCTTATGCCGATTACATTTTCATCATCATGAACAGTACTACTTTTATCCGCCAAAGGCATTTTATTGGCCGGCTGAAAGATGCAACGGGTAAGCTGAAGCAAAAAGGTTATAGTGTTAACCAAATGAATTTTGTAAGTACCTGTGTTAGTTTTAATGAAGATCCGGTAGCGTTGAATGAAATATTTGACCGGGTACCTGCAAAGGATTTTGAGAAATTGTCTGTTGACCTACCTCTAAGCAGCCCTGAATTGCCGGTTCATATTTTACAGCAGCTAAAGGATAAGGGGCTACATCAGATCACGGATTATTGATAAGATGTGCGCTTTTTTACAATTTTCATATCCGCCAATAAGCTTCCTTTGTTATAAACAATAACTTATGAAGACAATCATCGCCCTGGCAATGCTGATGGCTATATCTATTATTTCCAAAGCCCAAACCAATGACGATCTGTTGCGGCAAGCCCGCAAGGCAATCGAAGCCAGCAACGCCATCTATGCCGACCTGGCGAACAAAAACGACGGTTCGATCCTGACCAGATATACGGAAGATGCCTGTCTGCTGCCACCAAATTCAGCACCCGTCTGCGGCAAAGAAAATATCGCAAAGTTCTTTAAAGACGGCCCTAAAGTGCAGGTCAAATTTATCATACAACACCTGTATGGGGATGCCAGCACATTCATTACCGAGGAAAGCTATTATGAAATGGCAGACCTTAACGGGAACAGGCTGGATGAAGGTAAAGTTATTGTGATCTGGAAAAACACAGCGGATGGCTGGAAAATGCACAGAGATATGTTCAGCAGTAATAAGCCGGTGTCAAAATAGATCTACAATCCAATATTGACTGCTTTCTGAAATTCAGCTCCATTTTTGATAAGCGTACTCCTGACTTGAAGTGGGCTAATTCCGGTAAATTTTCTAAACTCCTTAATAAAATGGGCCTGGTCATAGTAACCGCATTCATAGGCAATCGAAGTAAGAGATAGGTCTGTAGTAAGTATTTGTTGTAAACTTTTATTGAAACGGTAAGATGCATACAGTGTGCCCGGCGTCAGGCCCACCATTTCAAAAAATTGTTTCTGAATATACCTTTTGGAAAGACCAAGTGTGGAGGATAGCTGATTCAGGTCAAAGCCTTCACCTGTGGTCAGTATATGCTGGCAAATCAAGGATAGCTGCTGAATCTTTTGCCGTTTTTTCTCATGGCGTTTTAATTTTTCAATAAAAAAAGATTCGAGAAGATGTATCTGCTGAGTAATTGATATCTTACTCAGCATTACTTCATAGAGGTCATGCAACTCTTTTGCATACACATCCAAAAGATTAGTAGCAGCATTGGTAAAATCAGTAATCGGATTTGGGAAGAATATTGAACAGGCATAGGGATACATCCTGGCTATAAGTATTGTCGTGCCTTTTGTTGCATTCAGCCTGGTGGGGACTGTTAAATGCCCTAATAATTCAAATGCAGGTGTATCCCGGTACTGCCCATTGATAATCGTAGCCGCATTGCCATCTGCTATTTTAACAATGAAATCCAGGTATCCACTTGGATAAAAAATTTCATCTTTGATATCCTTGTCGATAGTAATTAGGGAATAGCTCCTTATAAAGGGTTTCAATATGTCGCAAGGAAGATATTGCAACGGATTATTTTTAGGGTTAAAATACAATTTATTCTTCAGTTAAAGAATAAAAGGAAGCATCAGATCACGGACTATTGACAAGTGCCGCTGTGTTAAACTGCAGGGCAGTCAAACTTTTATATATTCCTCCTTCAATATTGATCAGCTGTTGGTGGCTGCCCTCTTCCACCACTTTTCCTTTATCCAGCACAATGATCTTATCAACTTCCCGAATGGTGGAAAGGCGGTGGGCGATGATGATGCTGGTCCGTCCCTGCATTAGATGGTTCAATGCAGACTGCACCAGCTGCTCGGATTCTGAATCCAGCGCGGAGGTTGCCTCATCAAGGATGAGGATCCGTGGGTTTTTCAGCAAGGCCCTTGCAATGGCGATGCGTTGCCGCTGCCCGCCGGAAAGCTGTAAGCCCCTGTCGCCAACCATTGTATTGATACCCTCCGGAAAATGCCGGATGAAATCCCATGCATTGGCCTGCTTCGCAGCTGTGATGATCTCCGCATCAGCAGCGCCGGGATTACCGTAAGCGATATTATCCCTGATGGAAGCAGCAAACAGGAACACGTCCTGCGGTACGAAGGCGATCTGGCTTCTTAGTTCCGAATAGGGTACGGTTTTGGTATTACGCCCGCCAAAATAAATATTTCCGCTCACCGGGTCATAAAGTCTTAGCAGTAATGCGGCAATGGTGCTTTTACCAGCCCCGCTGTGACCCACCAAAGCGATCTTCTGGTTGGCTTCCACAGAGAAGGAAAGGTCACTCAACACTTCCTGGTCAGGACGGGTAGGATAATGAAAGGAAACATTGCGGAAAAGGATCATGCCATCCAGCAGGTGTTGTGGCACTATACCGGTCGTGTCGGTCAGCGGTTCCGGCACTTCGTCCAGGATCTCGAACAGATGCCTGGTAGCGCCCAGGCTCTTCTGCATCTGTGTATACGTTTCTGCCATTTCTGCAATGGAGCCGCCTATAAATGCGGCGTATACCACAAAGGAGATCAGGGCGCCG
>Ga0102592_1001336_pt1 | contig 28694 bp, 25 predicted proteins | sample AraplaCol_mMF_r2_FD_76861 | JGI IMG/M metagenome (GOLD analysis project Ga0102592, IMG submission 76861) | Arabidopsis root microbial communities from North Carolina, USA - plate scrape MF_Col_mMF_r2 (SPADES assembly) (version 2) | ecosystem: Host-associated > Plants > Roots > Endosphere...
CCTATGGCGGCGCCTATGACGACCCGCGGCTGGAAGCACTGATCACCAAGACCGTCGATCGGCTGGTCGCAGCCTCCGAACGACCGGACCTAGCCTATAAGGTCACGATCCTCAATTCGGGCGCCGTCAACGCCTTTGCCCTGCCGACTGGACAACTCTATGTCACGCGCGGCCTGATCGCGTTGGCCAGCGATACATCCGAGATTTCGTCGGTGCTGTCGCACGAGATGGCGCATGTGCTCGCCAAGCACGCGTCCATCCGCGAGGAGCAGGCACGGCAGGCATCGATCGTCACGCGCGTCGTCACCGATATGGGCAGCGATCCCGATCTCACAGCGCTCGCACTCGCCAAATCCAAACTGACAATGGCGAGCTTCTCGCGCGCGCAGGAATTCGAAGCCGACGGCATCGGCGTAGGCATCTCGGCCCGCGCAAAGTTCGATCCCTATGGCGCGTCGCGCTTTCTCGCGGCGATGGAGCGTAACGCGGCGCTGAAGGCCAGCCGCACGCCGCTCGATCCCCGCGCGCAGGACTTCCTGTCGTCGCATCCGGCGACGCCCGAGCGCGTGCAGAATGCGCAGGCCAATGCGCGGCAATATTCCTCGCCCGACGGTGGCGAGCGCGATCGCGAGACCTATCTCACGGCCATCGACGGCATCGTCTATGGCGAAGACCCGAGCGAAGGTTTCGTGCGCGGCCGCCGCTTCCTGCATCCCAAGCTCGGCTTCACCTTCCAGGCGCCGGAGGCCTTCACCCTCGACAATACGGCGCAGGCGGTGATCGGTGTGCGTGAGGGCGGCAATCAGGCCATGCGCTTCGACGTAGTGCGCGTACCGTCCGAACAAACGCTGAGCGACTACCTCAATTCCGGATGGATGGAGAATGTCGACAAGGCCACCACGGAAGAGCTGACCATCAACGGCTTCCCGGCAGCGTCTGCCGTCGCACGCGGCGACCAGTGGCAATTCCGCGTCTACGCGCTGCGCTTCGGCAGCGACGTCTATCGCTTCATCTTCGCCGCCAAGCAGAAGACCAATGAAAGCGAGCGCAACGCGCGCGAGACCGTCAATTCGTTCCGCCGCCTGACCCTGGCGGAGATTCAGGCTGCACGCCCGCTCCGCCTCAAGGTAATCAATGTGCAGCCCGGCGATACCGTGGAATCGCTGTCGCATCGCATGAGCGGCGTCGATCGTCCGCTGGAGCGTTTCCGCGTCATGAACGGCCTCGAGGCCAATGCCCAGGTGAAGCCGCGTGATCGCGTGAAGATCGTGGTGGACTGACACCCAACCGCAGGGCGGAGGAGCCGAAGGCATAATCCGCCGAAGAGTCTCCACAATGAACTTGGCCGGCCGATTACGCTGCGTTAGTTCGCCCTACGATGGGAGCTGCCACAATGCCCAAGCCCAAACTCCTCTCCGGCGGCAATCCGCAAATTGCGAAGGCCGACGGCGACGCGCCGGTGCAGGCCTATATCGCCGCCATGCCCGGCTGGAAAAGCGGTCTCGGCGCGCGGCTCGACACGTTGATCACGCGCACGGTGCCGGATGTGCGCAAGGCAGTGAAATGGAATTCGCCATTCTACGGCGTGGAGGGACAAGGCTGGTTCGTCTCTTTCCATGTCCTCACGCGCTACGTGAAAGTGACTTTCTTCAAGGGCCTCCTGCTCCACCCCATCCCGCCCGGGGGCACCGAGCGCAGCAAGGACGCACGCTGGATCGACATCCACGAAAGTGACGCGCTCGATGAAGATCAGTTGGAAGCATGGGTGAAACAGGCGGCAGCAATTCCTGGCTGGACTCCGTGATATCGCTTTTTGGCCGTAGGGTGGATGAGCGCAGCGTCATCCGCCGCGGAGTTTTACGGTAACATCGGCCGGCGGATTAAGCCTTCGGCTTATCCGCCCCACGGCTGTGTCGACAAAAAAGCCCGACCTTTCGGCCGGGCTTTTGAACTTGTTCGAAACGCAGCCGCTTATGCAGCTTCGTCCTCGGCGACATCCTCATCGCCCTCATCAGCATCGTCTGCGCCGGCCTCGGCATCTTCAGCCTTGGCGCCGCGGCGCGGGCTCTTGGCGAGCTGGCCTTCGATCTCCTTGATCGCTTCGGTCTCGGTGATGTGCTGCACCACCGCGATTTCGCGCGACAGACGATCAAGCGCCGCTTCATAGAGCTGACGTTCGCTGTAGGACTGCTCGGGCTGCGATTCAGAACGGAACAGATCGCGGACCACTTCGGCAATCGCGACGATGTCGCCCGAATTGATCTTCGCTTCATATTCCTGCGCACGACGCGACCACATGGTGCGCTTGATGCGGGCACGGCCCTTCAGGGTTTCCAGTGCCTTCTTCACCAGCGCCGGCTCGGACAGCTTGCGCATGCCGACATTCATGACCTTCGCGGTCGGAACGCGAAGCGTCATCTTGTCCTTCATGAAGTTGATGACGAACAGCTCAAGCTTGGCGCCTGCGATTTCCTGCTCCTCGATGGCGAGGATCTGGCCAACGCCATGCGCGGGATAGACCACATATTCATTGGTCTTGAAGCCCTGACGCTGGGTTGCCGTCTTCTTCGGCTCCTCGGCGCGCGGGGCCGGCGCGGCGGGCTTCGCAGCCACCGGCTTCTCGGCTGCAGCAGCCTTGGCCTGCTCCTTCGCAGCGGCAGCCTTCATCGCCGACGCCGTGGTGTTCGGTGCAAACGACTTCTCGGTGCGCGGCTTCTCCGCCACCGGCTTCGCGGCAGCGGCCTTGGTCGCAGCAGGCTTCACGGCAGGCTTGGAAGCAGCAGCAGTCTTCGGAGCAGAGGTCTTGGCGGCAGACTTCTCGGTCGAAGGCTTGGCAGTCTTGTTCGGCATTTCACTTCTTTTGTTCTGGGCGGACTCTGGCACGACGGCCTTGTTAGCAGGGGTCTTCGCACCAGAGGTCTTGGCTGCCGCCGTCTTCGCTACCGGGGTCTTGGCTGCCGGTGTCTTGGCTGCAGGAGCCTTGACGGGAGAAGCCTTGACCGGAGCTTTGGCTGCGGGCGCCTTGGCTGCTGAAGCCTTGGTCGTCGAAGCCTTGACTGGCGAAACCTTGGCCGTGGTGCGGGTCGTCGTCCGTGTGTCCTTGACAGGGGGCCGTGCAGGGCCTTTGCTCACGCTGCGTTTGCCCGCAATTGGGCTCGCCGCAGCCGTCTTCTTCGAAGGCTTAGAAATACTCTTTTTACGCGTTTTCTGTGACACGGCCTGTGCGCGGCAACTACCGCGCCCCTGTTTGATTTTTGTTAAACGGGAACCCGGCAGGGCCAAAAACGAGCGGCACCACACGGTCCAGCTTCTTGAATGTGCCTATAATAGCACATTTCCCGCAAAAATCAATGATTTATGCCCCCTCGTGACCGCCTGGCGGCCGCGAAGCGGTCATAAACGAGGTCAGGGTAAATTTCAGGTCGTCACAGGTATTGGGGTGGCGCAAAGCCTTAAGGATACCCCTTTAGTCCCCTTTGCCCGGTGCGGCCGAGAAGAACTTCTCATACTTGCCTTCCTGGCCGTCGAATTCTTCGGCTTCAGGCAGTTGGTCGATCTTCTGGGTGATGTTCGGCCACTTCTTGGCGTGCTCCAGATTGATCTGCAGCCACTTCTCGATATTGCCTTCGGTATCCGGCTTGATCGCGTCGGCCGGGCACTCAGGCTCGCACACGCCGCAATCGATACATTCGTCCGGATGGATGACCAGCATGTTCTCGCCCTCGTAGAAGCAATCCACGGGGCACACCTCGACGCAGTCGGTGTACTTGCACTTGATGCAATTGTCGGTGACGACGTAAGTCATCCAGAACTCCGGAAACGATCTAATTTTGACGGTTGCGTAGCGCACCCACCCCACTGCCGCAAGACATGCGGTCGGATTGGATCAGTGCGTTTCCGTCATATGAAAGGATTTTGCCACGAACCGGCTCTGGTCGGGCCTTTCCACCTTGTTTGACTGGCGCATGACCTGATCCGAAAACCGGTAACCACTCTTCGGGGCCATGCGCTAGATAATTACTCCGGCGGATGTTGCAAATCCGTATAGAGCACGCGGGCCGCGGTTGCATCCCCCCGGCGCTCGGAAAATGCCTCGACCCTCATCACCCGGACCGCCTGATCTAGCGTCACGGTAATCACATCGCCGATCTTGATGCCGTGACCGGGCGACTTCTGCCGCTCGCCATTGACCCGGACCTTGCCGCCCTCGACCAGCGCAGCGGCGCTGGTGCGGGCTTTCACCACCCGCACATGCCACAGCCATTTGTCGAGACGCTGTCGGTCCAATCAGGCACCAGATCCGTAGTCCGGATGGAGCGCAGCGCAATCCGGGGATGTCGAAATAGCTGAAACGCCGGTTCCCGGATTTCGCTTCGCTCCATCCGGGCTACAGCAGAGCCTATTCCTTGCTGCCCAGCTGCTCCTTGAGCGCAGCGAGCTTGGCGAAAGGCGAATTCGGATCCATGGCGCCGCCACGATCCCGGGGCGAGGCACTGGACGCGAATGGGCGCGTGGCGCCGCCACGATCCCTGTCGCGGCCACCTTCGCGGCCCTTGTCGCCAAACTTGCCCTTGCCGCCGCCGAAGCGCTGATCGCGCGGCGGACGGCCGCCGCCCTTGTCGTTGCTGCGATCGCCACGCGCTTCGCGGTTCAGCGCACCACCGCCGGGCGCATCGTTGCGCGGGCGACGGAAATCCTTGTTGCCGCCACGATCACCATCGCGATCGCGACGACCACCATTGCGATCCCCGCGATTGCCGCGGCCACCTTCATTGGTCGCGCCTTCAGCCTGGCCGGCCGGAGCAGCAGCCTGCCCGGCATTGTTGTCACGGCGGTGCTGATTGCGATTGCGATCATGGCGCGGCGGACGGCGTTCGTCGGAACGGCCACCAGGACGCCAGACTTCGACCATTTCGGGCTCGGCAGGCGCAGCTGCTTCCGCAGCAGGAGCATCAGCAGCAGCCGCCTCCGCAGGAGCGGCCTCGGCAACTGCGGCATCAACCTGAGCAGCTTCTTCCGTCGTCGCCTGCGCAGGCGCTTCAACCACGGGCTCGCTTGCGACCGGCGAGACTTCCGGCAGCAGCGACGCAGACGATGGAGCAGCAGCCTCTTCCACCGCAGGAGCTTCAGCAGTCTCGGTCGCCTCAACCTGCGCAACCGGCTCTGCAGCAACGGCTTCGCTGGTCGGCGCGGCTTCCGCAGCAACATCGGTCTGCGCAGCATCGGACGCAGGCGCATCCGTCGTCGCTTCCGCCGTTGCATCGGCAGTCGCCGCGTCGATCGGCGTGGTCGCAGCCAGTGGCTTCGGCGGAGCGGGCGGCAGCGCCGGCTTCTTCTCCATGCGATAGCCGAGTGCACGCAGGATCGACGCAAAATCTTCGCCAGCCGAGCCGGTGAGCGAGGTCATCGCCTGGGTCACGGTGAAGCTGCGGCCGTCGTAGGCGCCGGCCGGCTTCTCACCCGGCGAATTCTCGCGCCACGACAAAGCGGGACGAATGAGATCGGCAAGACGTTCGAGAATATCGACACGCACCGCGCGCTCGCCGGCATGGCGATAGCCGAGCACGCGATAGGCATCGCGGCCGAGCACCTTGTCCACCGGGAACGAGGTACGGCCCGAGCCTGCGAGATGCTGCGCGCTGGACAGCGCGGACATGTCGACATTGTCCTGCTTCAGCGCCCACAGCAGCGCGGCGAGCGAGCGCGCAGCCGGCTTCAGCAGGTTAGGGAAGTAGATGTGATAGGCGCCGAAGCGCACGCCATACTTACGCAGCACGGCGCGCGAGGGCTGGTCGAGATCCTTCATCTCGGCGGCAATCTTCTGCCGCTCGAGCACGCCGAGTGCTTCATTGAGCTGGAAGGCGATGCCGCGCGCGATGCCGGTGACGTCTTCAGCCTTTGCGAGTTCGAACAGCGGCGCGAGCAGCTTTTCGATATGCGTCTTCAGGAAGAGATCGAGACGAGCCTGCACGGCATCGCGCGGCGCGCCCGTAAGGCGCTCGTCAGCAATGATGCGGAGACGGGGCTGCAAAACATCATCAGCAGCGACCAGCTTCGCGACCGCGTCGCCGGTCCAGCGCAGCGTGCCGTCGGAGGTGAGGACCAGCTGATCGTCCGGCGCATTGGAGAGTTTTTCCGCGCGCGCGTCGATCTCGCCGGCCAGCGCCTTCGAGGCAGCGGCCTGCAAGGCCTTCGCATCGGAGCCGGCTTCGGCCGCATCGGGCAGGAATGTAAAACCATCGAGCCGGCCAATGGTGTGGCCCTCGACAACAACTTCGCCCGTCTTACCAATTTCAGTATTCAGCATCGTGTTTTCCCGCAAGCGGCGCATCAATACACTGGTACGACGATCAACGAAACGCTCTGTAAGCCTCTCATGAAGGGCATCTGACAGTTTATTTTCCAATTCACGGGAGATTCCCTGCCAATGTTCGGCATCTGCGAGCCAATCAGGACGATTTGCCACAAAGGTCCAGGTCCGAATCTGCGCGATCCGGCCCGATAACGTGTCGATATCGCCGTCGGTGCGATCCGCCTGCGCGATCTGGGCGCCGAACCAGGCATCGGGGATGCGGCCGCGCTTCATCAGAAAGTCGAAGATCGTCGTCACCAGCTCCGCATGGGCGGCCGGCGCGATGCGGCGGTAATCCGGAATCTGGCAGGCGTCCCACAGTCTTTCGACGGCGTCCCGGCCCTGCGCCATGTCGCGCACATCGCCGTCGCGCGCGGCGTGATCGAGCACGCGCAGGTCTTCCGCGATCGGCGCGCGCGTCAGCGCTTCATGGCGCGGAGACTCGGCGAGCGAGACCTGGAGGGCGGCAATCGACGCGAAATCGAGCTTGGAATTGCGCCATTGCAGCACTTTGACGGGATCGAAGATGTGGTTCTGCAGCTGATTGACGAGTTCGGGCTCGAACGGCTCGCAGCGGCCGGTGGTGCCGAAGGTGCCATTGCGCGTGGCGCGGCCGGCGCGGCCGGCGATTTGCGAGAATTCGGAAGGGGTTAGGCGGCGGAACTGGTAGCCGTCATATTTCCGGTCCGAAGCAAACGCGACATGATCGACGTCGAGATTGAGGCCCATGCCGACGGCATCGGTGGCGACGAGATAGTCGACATCGCCGGATTGAAACAGCTCGACCTGGGCATTTCGCGTGCGCGGAGAAAGACTTCCGAGCACCACGGCGGCGCCGCCGTGCTGGCGCTTGATGAGTTCGGCGATGGCATAAACTTCATCGGCGGAAAACGCGACAATGGCGGTGCGGCGCGGCTGGCGGGTGATCTTGCGGTCGCCGGCGAATTCCAGCGTGGACAGCCGCGGGCGGGTTACCACGTTGATTCCAGGGAGTAATTTCTCGACGATCGGGCGCATTGTGGCGGCGCCGAGCAACAATGTTTCGTCGCGGCCGCGGCGATTCAGGATGCGGTCCGTGAACACATGTCCACGCTCGAGATCGGCGGCGATCTGGATTTCGTCCACGGCCAGGAACGAAACATCAAGATCTCGTGGCATCGCCTCGACGGTGGATACCCAATATCGTGGTTTTGATGGCTTTATCTTTTCCTCGCCGGTGACCAGCGCAACCGCTTCCGGGCCGACGCGGGCGAGGATCTTGTTATACACCTCGCGGGCCAGCAGGCGGAGCGGAAGCCCAATGATTCCAGAGGGATGCGCCAGCATCCGCTCGATGGCGAGGTGGGTCTTGCCGGTATTTGTGGGACCGAGGACGGCGGTGACGCCGGCGCCGGGCGCCCGGCCAGTACCGAGCGGGGAATGCGAAAAGGCCATGGTTTTCAAGTATTTCCGAGCGGCCTTCTGTCAAGGCAAGCGTGGTCTGGAACGACTCCGGAACGAAACCGGCCCGAATCGGTGACTCCGCACCGGCCGGGGCCGTTCACCCCCAAGATGTCGCGGCGAGCGCCCTTTGTCCTCACTAGATCAAGTTTGTGACAGGGCAACAAGGCCTGTCAATTCATGTGCATAACGTCGAGTCCGACGGACTCCGAATGGCCAAAGAGTCAACTGCGCTTCGGCGCCGCTGGAATGCCGCAAGCCGGCCGCCGGTCTGCCGCAGCGGCCGCTGGTTTGCCGCAGGAATCCGCCGTCGAAAACTCGGTTTTCCCGAAAGTCTTGCGGCAATACAGAGGCAGCGCTCTTGCGCCCCTCAATTCGTCTTCGCCGCCGCCTTGGCCGGCGCGGCCGTGGTCACGAACTCCGTCGCTTCCAGCATCGCCTGGCCGAGCGGGGTCGGGATGGTGACGCGATAGGGCACCAGCACGCGGGTGCCGGCGACCGGGACCAGCCACGCCTCCATGTTGCGCTGGGCGGCGAGATATTTGATGGCGGCGCGGTCCGGCACATAGCCGGCGATGGGCGTGAAATAGACGGCGCAGACGATCGCCGGGCCGTGATAGCCCTTCTCGGCCTTCACCTGCTCCATCCGCTTGTAATCGAGCTTGATGTCATAGCGCATGCGGCCGTCGAAGATCGCCGTGCCGGTGCGGCACGAATCCGGCGCCAGCACATTGCCGGTGCCGGGCACGGTCAGCAGCGAGCCGGTCATGGGATCGATCACGTTGCGGCGATGCGCATCGGTGACCGGGATGCGCTCGGGATCGGCCGGCGGCTCCGGTTCGATGGAGAATTCCTTCACATAGCCGAGCGCGATCTGCATCTTGATGGCTTCGGACTTCTTCGCCGAGGTGGTGGTGGCGGAATAATTGGTGGGGCCGAGCTGGCCCGCGACCACGCGGCCCTGCGCCTGGCCAAAGCCGGAGCCGCCGGAAAACGCCTTCAGCAATCCCGCGGTGCCGCCGGTCGCCGCCGCGCTGTATTGATCCTCGGTGATGTCGATGGCCCAGGTGCCCTTGCCCACCGGAATGCCGGCGAGGCTGGCTTCATATTTGGCTTCCACCTTGCCCTGCGCCGCGGCCGGCCGGGGATGGGCCAGCAGCATAGCGGCCATGAGGCCGAGCGCGCCCGCCATCAGCAGGCGCTGCGCGCGCATCACCGGTCTGGTGCTGCGAGGCCCGGAGCGGAAATGGGGGAGGCCTTGATGGGGAAGACCTTGGCAGTCCACGTCGCGTCTCACCTTGCAGGATCCGGGCATGGTCACCGTGTCCGGCCGGAATACGTCGTTTATATGATGGGAACTGCGCCGCTTTCCAACGCCCATCCGGCATTTGCGGCCAGTTCCCTGTGGTATCCGCGATCGGGACCGGCTATGAGAGGGCCGCTGCCGCTGCACCCGCCTGACGGGCGGGCCGTGATCGAGCGCAAGTCCTGAAAGGCAGGCCGCCTGGCATGTCATTTCCGTGACTCGCCTTGACGTCGGCAGCTCAAAACCCTATACGTCCGCGGCTCCTGAAATGGACGTGATTTTTGAACCCCTGCCCGGCCTGATGGTCGCAGGCGGGGATGACAGAGGATTTTCGCCATGTCCCGGCGTTGTGAACTGACACTGAAGGGCCCGCAGGTCGGCCACAAGGTGAGCCATTCGAACATCAAGACCAAGCGCCGGTTTCTGCCGAACCTGGTCAACGTGACCTTCATCTCCGACACCCTCGGCCGCGGCATCCGCCTGCGCGTCTCGGCCAATGCCGTGAAGTCGGTGGACCACCGCGGTGGTTTCGACGCCTATCTGATCGCGGCGAAGGAGCACGAGCTCTCCGCCAAGGCCGTGCTGCTCAAGCGCGCCATCGAGAAGAAGCAGTCGGAAGCCAAGGCCGCCTGAGGTTTTCGGGTGGCGTGCGCCGCCTGAGCTGAAGGACGCCACGGTGTCAGGCCGCAGCTTCGTAGAGAACTAACAAAACGGCCGGATCGCGAGATCCGGCCGTTTTGTTGTTCCGGACACTCGCCTTTCGTAGCGAACTCATTCGCAACAACGTAGTGCTTCGTGACTATAGTGGACGCCGAGCTACTCTGGGCAGGCGAATCTCGTGATATGCATCTCGCTAATAAGGGACGCCCGCGCATGATGTTCGATGCACTGCAAATAGAGTCGCCAAAACGCAATCGGCGCCTGCAAACAGGCTGGGAGGGATTCTTCCCCTATTACGCCGGATACCCCGAGTCATTTGCTCGATCGATCCTTGAACATTCGGCACTGAAAGAAGGATCGACTGTTCTCGATCCCTGGAACGGCAGCGGCACTACGACTTATGCCGCAGCTCATCTAGGCTACAGAGCTGTAGGACTCGATCTAAACCCGGTAATGGCGATCGTATCGCGCGCTCGAACACTGCCCTTCAGTGAAATCGATTCTTTCGAGCCCCTCTCGAAGGCAATCTTGCAAGATGCAGACCGAACTCTGGGCGTAGACCCTAACGACCCCCTCAATGCATGGTTCAGTGCTGGAACAGTTACGACGCTTAGATCAATTGAACGCAGTATTCGGGAGAAGCTTGTTGGCCCTATGACTCTCACGGAAAATGGCGCCGACCTTCAAAAGCTTTCAAGCTTTGCGGCTGCGTTTTACGTAACGCTATTTGCCGTAAGCAGAGCGCTTGCGAAGCCTTTCCAAGCTACGAATCCTACTTGGCTAAAGAACGCATCAGACAAGAAATCGCTGATCAAAGCGAGCCGTTGGGCCATTTGCACTTCATTGCTTGAGTCGAGTTTGTTGATGACCCCCTGAAGCCCGATCGTGACTGCTTCGAAATGATAGATACTGAAGCCCGCAGCTAGCTCTGTTCCAGCCTTGTTGCGAAATGCGAAAGATTTGTCACCAAGAGCCTTCTGCAACACATCGAATGTCTTTTTAAAGATAGCCTTCTCGGCTTCATAGTCGAATTCGATTGGCTTGTCGGGGTCTGCTACGGCTTCCATGTATTTGGGCTGTCTCTCTGCCCTCCTTCCTTCGCCGATCTTACATGCTTGATTTTCTCGCCATCATTGACCTCTATCTCAAATCGCATTGATGGGTGATCGCGCACCGCATAGTTTCGCATCTCGCCCCTTTTCCCGCATCAAAACGCCCCATTTCCCCGCGGAACTCCCCTGCCGCCACCCGCGTTCGTATTCCCGGAGCGCTGCTGTGTGCGGTGCACTTCGTCGTGCAGACGAACCAGACATGAATTCAGATAGGAGAAATCCGATGCAACAGACCCTGCGCAAAGCCCTGCTGCCGATGCTGGCTGTCGGCGCCCTCGCCACCGCCGTGCCGGCCATGGCCGCCGACGTCTATGTGCGCGATCGCGCGCCGCGCGCCGCCGTGGTGGCCCCGGTGCCGATGGGGCCGCTGACCGTCGAACAGGCGGTGCAGGTGGCCTATGGCATCGGCGTGGTCGAGGTGAAGAACACCCATTTCGACGGCGACGAATGGGAAATCCAGGGCCGCGATCGCTATGGCAAGTGGATCGAGGTCGATATCGACGCGCGCACCGGCGAAGTGCGCAATGTGGACCGCTCGATCATCTGAGGATGCGGCGAGAGGATGAGAAGCGGCGCGCTGGAAGGCGCGCCGTGTTTTTTGGGAGTGAGATGCGCGGAGGCCGGTGGACTCCCTCCCCGGAGCAAAGCGAATGGGGAGGGTCCGCCGATAGGCGGGGGTGGGGTCTCTCAGCACGGTAGGACGGAGTGTGGGGAAGCACCCCACCCGTCTCGATGCTCGCTGAACACTCGCCTCGATCCACCCTCCCCACTGCGCCGCTGCGCGGCTTGGGGGAGGGAAAAGGAAGGAGCTAAGTCAGCTTCAACCCCGTCGCGGCTTCCAGTTCGGCCAGCGCCTGCGCGGCACTGGTCACCTTGATCGTCGTCATCCCCAGCTCGCGGGCGGGCTTGAGATTGACGCCGAGGTCGTCGAGATAGACGCAGGCCTTCGGGTCGACGCCGAGCTTCTCCGTCATCATCGTGTAGATCCGCGGATCGGGTTTTCGCAGGCCGATCTTGGCGCTTTCGATGACGTGATCGAACAGCACCATCACCTCCGCCACATAGAGCGCGCGGCCATCGGTGGAGCCCATCGCGTTCGCCGGCAGGTTGTTGGTGATGCAGCCGGTCCTGAACGTCGCCTTGATGCGGCGGAGCGCCTCCACCATTTCGGGGCGGATCTCGCCCTTGAGCAGCTTCACCACCTCACGGCCGCGCACCTCGGCGCCGAGGGCTTTTGACTCTTCGGCGAACAGCGTGTCGAAGGCGTCGATGTCGAGCTCGGCGCGCTCGAATTTCGCCCAGGCGTTTTCGTGATGATTCAGCGCATTGGTGCGGCGGATGATGTCCTTGGGGAGATCGTGCACCTGCTCGTAATGCGCAAAGGCCTCGAATGGCGATGAGGTGATGACGCCGCCGAAATCGAAGATCACTGCCGAGATCATGGGGTTTCCCTGGTTTTGTTGATTGGGCGCGAGTGCCACGTATCCCTGTGTCATAGCCGGAGAGAGGCGGCGCCACAAACTCTCACGTCGTACGCGGGCTTGACCCGCGTATCCATCTTTGGCGTCCGAACTCCGGGCCAAGATGGGTTGCCGGGTCAAGCCCGGCAATGACGTGGGGAGAGAGGCGCGCATCGCTGCGACCACGGCCTTGAGTGATCGTGACGAACGTCACTCCGCCGCGCGCTGCTCCAGCACGGCCATGCCGCTGCGGGGGCCGAGGTCGCGCAACGGGGAGGCGCCGTAGAGCCGGGCATATTCGCGGGAGAATTGCGACGGGCTCTGATAGCCCACCGCATAGCCGGCCGAGCCGACATCGAGACGCTCCACCAGCATCAGGCGACGCGCCTCGTGCAGGCGCAGCTGTTTCTGATACTGCATCGGCGTCATCGCGGTGATGGTCTTGAAATTGTGGTGCAGCGAACTCTCGCTCATGCCGACGCTGTCGGCGAGATCCTCGATGCGCAGCTGGCGCGCGTAGTTTTCGCGCAGCCAGGCGATGGCCTTGGCGACCTTGTTGCTCGGGCTCTCGGCAAGGGCGATCTGGCGCAGGCGGGCGCCATAGGGGCCGACGAGGAGGCGATACAGCACCTCCTGTTCGAGCAGCGGCGCCATCACGGCGATGTCCTGCGGGCGATCGAGCAGGCGGACCAGGCGCAGGGCGGCATCGAGCAGGTCGTCGGACGCCTTGGCCACCGCGATGCCGCGCTCGGGCACGCCGGCGGCGGGCTGGGCAAAGCCATGTACTCCCCCCTGGCCGAAGCGGCCGAGCACGTCATGCAGCTGGCGCGGATCGATCACCATGCCGAGGCCGAGATGCGGCTCCTCTTCGCTGGCATCGACGATGCATGAGGACACCGGCAGATCGAGCGAGACCAGCAGGTAATCGCCGACGCCGTAGTCATGGGTCTCGCTCCCGAGCTGCAGCCGCTTGCTGCCCTGCACCACCAGGCCGAACATCGGCGACTGTGCGGTGTGGGTGAGCTCGGTGGGGCAGGTCTGGCGCTTCAGATAGAGGCCGCGGATCGGGGTCTGCATATCCGCGCTGGCGTTCCGGGCAATGATGTCGCGGAATTCGGCAATCCGATCGAGCATGGACAAACCCCTCATGGTGCTGGCCTTTTGGGCCGTGTCACAGCTAGCAACGGCACCGCGGCAGGGGAATGGCAGCGCGATCACATTTGCAGGATCGTGCATGACATCGGCAGGATCGGCCTAACGCTGCAGTGCGGTGGCTTGCGATAAGGGAGATGCGCCAGACCGGTGATCGCCGGGTTGCCCGAGGGCCCCCGGATCGCGGTGACGCCGCCTCTTCTCTCTCACCGACATGTTCCACGCGCAAACTCTCAGAAGATTCGCGCGTGGATATCAAAGACAGGGATCATGCCATGACACGCTTGGCAGGACAGGTTGCGCTCGTCACTCATGCAGGGAGCGGCATCGGCGCCGTGGTCGCCCGCCGGCTCGCCGCCGAGGGCGCCTGCGTGGTGATCAGCCACAAGGACGACTCCGAGAACGCGACGCGCCTCGTCGCCGACATCATCTGGCGCGGCGGCTGCGCCATTGCCGTGCAGGGCGACACCGCCTTCTGGCCGGATGTGCGCCGGCTGTTCGAGGAAACCGCCGCCACCTTCGGGCGGCTGGACATCCTGGTGAACGACACCCGCGCGGCGGCGCCCTCCCCCGTCGACGACATCCGGCGCGCGGACATCAACCTGTTCGGCGCCATGCTGATGAGCCAGGAGGCGATCCGGCTGTTCGGCGAGGATGGCGGCGCGATCATCAACCTCACCTCGCTGGCGCGTTGCAATCTCGCGCCCGATGCGGCGCCGGAGACGGCCATCGATACGCTGACCCTCGGCCTCGCGCGCGCCTTCAGCAGCCGTAACATCCGCGTGCATGCCATCGCGCCGGGCGCGCTCGGGCCGCATGAGCCGGAGATCGACGTGATCGCGCGCGATGCCCGCAGCCGGCAATTCCTGGCCCTGCCGCGACGCGCCACGCCGGATGCGGTGGCGAAGCTCGCCGCCGATCTCGCCTGCGACAACAGGCGCGGCACCATGCGGCTGATGACCGCCAGCTGAAACGACAGGTGCGGCAGGCGGCTGCAAAGTTCCGCCTGCCCGCAATCACGCCGGCGTCTTTCATCCGGCGTTAACCGCGGCCAGCAAATTGCCGTGGGCAAAACGGGAGTCGTTACACACGCGTCAGATAAATACACTTCCGGGTGCTAAACCGACGGCAATTGCAACAACACCATTTTTTGCCAATGCCGATTGCGCGTGACGACTTCAAACCGACCTGGCGGTTCTCCCCGCGCTGGCTGATCGCCGCAGCGGTGACCATTCTGGTCGGTTTTTCGCTGATCTGTGCCAGCGTGCTGTTCAGCATGCGCCGCGGCGACGAGAAGCTTGCGCAGCAGACCCTCAGCAATCTCGCCTCCTCGATCGACGCCGAAATCGCACGCAATCTCGAGCTGTACGACATGTCGATGCGCAATGTTGCCGCCAACATGACGTCGCCGGAGCTGGTGGAAGTGTCGCGCCAGGTGCGGCAGATGGTGCTGTTCGACTATGCCGCCACCGCGCGCCATTTCGGCAATATCCAGGTGCTGGATGCCGGCGGCAATGTCACCCTCGACTCCGGCACGCTGGATCCGCAGCAGCAGAATTTTGCCAATGCGGAATTCTTCACCGTGCACAAGCGCGATCCGCTGTTCGGCCTCTATATCTCGAAGCCGATGCAGCATAACGGCGCCTATGGCATCGTGCTGAGCCGGCGCATCGCCGCGCGCGACGGCCTGTTCCTCGGCGTGGTCACCGGCTTCATTCATTACAGCTATTTCAACGAGATCGTCGCGCGCCTGCAGCTGGAGCCGAGCGACATGATCTCGGTGCTGCGGCAGGACGGCGTGCTGATCATGCGCGCCCCCTTCAACGCGCAGCTAGTCGGCCGCGACCTCAGCCGGCTGCCGGCAGTGCAGCGCTCACTGGCCGCGTTCTCCGGCACCTATACCAGCGAGGGCGCCAGCGACGGCGTGAAGCGCGTCTATGTCTGGCGCGACAGCTCGCATCCGCTGATCGTGATGGTCGGCCGCTCCACCAGCGTGATCTACGGCCAGTGGCAGAAGGAAGCATTGCAGATCGCCGGCGCCATGGGTGCGCTCGGCCTGATCGCCTGCGTGCTGATGCTGGTACTCGCTCGCGAGATGAAGAAGCGCGCCGCCATGGAAGACGAGATGGCGCGGCTGGCCATGACCGACGGCCTCACCGGCCTCGCCAATCGCCGCCGCTTCGACATCGTGATCGAGAAGGAATGGCAGCGCGCCATGCGCGCGCAGCAGCCGATCGCACTGCTGATGATCGATGCCGACCACTTCAAGGCCTTCAACGACCGCTACGGCCACCAGGCCGGCGACCTCGTCCTGTGCGGCATCGCCTGGAGCATCGCCCGCCACGGCAAGCGCGCAAGCGACTGCGCGGCGCGCTATGGCGGCGAGGAATTCGCGCTGATCCTGCCCGGCCTGACGCTGGGCGACGCCATCGACCTCGGCGAACGCATCCGGCGCGAGATCGGCAGCATCGAACGCGATGGCATGACGCCCACGACGATCAGCGTCGGCGCGGCCTGCCTGGTGCCGTCGGCCCATAACTCGATGATGGAACTCATCAACAAGGCCGACACGGCGCTGTATGCCGCCAAGTCGCTGGGCCGCAACCAGACTTATCCGGCGAGCGCCAGGAACAGCCTCGCCGCGTAAGTGATTACCACTTTCCGGTTGCAATTAACCCGGCATTCACCTGACTTCCTAACCTCGCTTCTACCTCTCAGGGGTATTCATGTCCTTATAAGGGTGAGGACATGGGTTTGCAGCCTGGGGGACAAGTGAGGGAAGACGGGCAAAGCGCTCCGTTCGTGCCTGGGGTACGTGGCGCGATACCACGGCGCGGCGTGGTCCGCTGGGTGGTCCTGGTCGGCGCGCTGGTCGTCATCGCCATCGTCATCGGCACCGCGATGACGGTCAACAGTTTCCGCCAGCGCGCACTCGACAACAGCAAACGCGAACTCGAAAACACCGTCCTGCTGCTGCAGAACCATTTCGACCAGCAATTCCAGGAGCTGCAGCGCATCCAGAAGGGCCTGCGCGCGCAGCTGCTCACCGACGGCATCATGACGCCGGAGAGCTTCGCCAATGCGCTGTCCGGCTTTGAAGCACATCTGATGCTGAAGTCGAAGCTCGACGATGAATTCGCCGGCGAGCTGACGGTGATCGATGCCAATGGGCAATTGATCAACTGGTCCGGCTCATGGCCGGCGCCGGAGGCCAGCATGGCCGACCGCGAATATTTCCAGCTCATCAAGGAGCAGACCTTCCGCGACGAGGAGATCGTGCGGCCGGTGTTCAGCAAACTCACCGGCCGATGGAAAACGGTGTTCGCGCGCCGGATCAACGGGCCGAAGGGCGAATTCTTCGGCGTGATCACCCGCGGCATCGAACCCGCGCATATGGAGAAGTTCTTCGCCTCGGTCTCGCTCGGCGACAATGCCACCGTCGCCATGTTCCACCGCAACGGTGCGCTGCTGGCGCGCTATCCCACCGACGAAGGCGCCGTCGGCCGCGTGTTCAGCGGCAGCCCCCTGCTCGAACATCTGCGCCACAGCAACGAACCAACCACCATTCGCACCGTCAGCCCGATCGACAACGTCGATCGGCTGGGCTCGGTACGGCTGCTGAGGGATTTTCCCATCGCGCTGATCGCGACGGCATCCATCAATGGCGTCCTCGCCGACTGGCGCAACCAGACCAAGTTCCTGATCATTCTCGCCGCCGGATCGACCCTGTTCGTGACGGGCTTCCTGTTCGTCATCATCCGGCACATCCGCCGGCAGAGCGCGAGCGCCCAGCGTGAACTGACGCTGGAGAAGAACCGGCTGGGCACGGCCATCAACAACATGACCCAGGGCCTGCTTCTGTTTGACGCCGATGCGCGCGTCGTCGTCTGCAACCAGCGCTATCTCGACATGTACGGCCTGTCAGCCGATGTCATCGTGCCCGGCCTGCCGTTTCGCGGCGTGATCGCGCATCGCAAGGAGACCGGCTCCTTCGTCGGCGACATCGATGCCTATGTGGACGCCGTGATCCGCGATGTCGGCCGCTCGAACACGCAGTTCATGCAGACCTCGGACGGCCGCTCGATCCAGATCTCGTCGCAGCCGGTGGCCGATGGCGGCTGGGTGGCGACCCATGAGGACATTACGGAACGGCGCCAGGCCGAGGAGCGCATCGCGCATCTCGCCCATTACGACGCGCTGACCGACCTGCCGAACCGCACGCTGTTCCGCAACGAGCTGGAACGCGAGCTGAAGCGCGTCGCCCGCGGCACGCAATGCGCCGTGCTCTATATCGACATCGACGAGTTCAAGAGCATCAACGACTCGCTCGGCCATCCCGTCGGCGACGAGCTGCTGAAGGAAATCGCGCGCCGGCTGCGGCTCTGCGTGCGCGGCTCCGACGTGGTGGCGCGGCTCGGCGGCGACGAATTCGCCATCGTGCAGACCAATGTCGGCGCGCATTCCGACATCACCGACCTGGTCGGGCGCATCTATGCGGCGATCCGCGAGCCCCATGAATGTCTCGGCCATCGCCTGCTCACCGATGCCTCCATCGGCATCGCCATGGCGCCGCGCGACGGCACCGATCTCGACGAACTGCTGAAGAATGCCGACCTTGCCATGTATGGCGCCAAGGCCGAGGGGCGCCGCACTTTCCGCTTCTTCGAGCCGCAGATGGACGCCAAGGCCAAGGCGCGGCGGATGCTGGAACTCGACCTGCGCCAGGCCGTGACCGATGGCGGCTTCGCGGCCGGCGGCTTCGCGGTGCATTACCAGCCGCTGCTGGACCTGCGCAGCGACAGCGTGGTGGGCTGCGAGGCGCTGCTGCGCTGGCAGCATCCCGAGCGCGGCATGATCTCGCCGGCCGATTTCATTCCGGTGGCCGAGGAGATCGGCGTCATCAACCAGCTCGGCGAATGGGTGCTGGCCACCGCCTGCCAGGAGGCCACCCACTGGCCGGACGATGTGCGCATCGCCATCAATGTCTCGCCGGCGCAATTCCGCGGCGCATCGCTGCCGCTGAAGGTCGCGGCGGCGCTCGCGGCATCCGGGCTGCCGGCGCAGCGGCTGGAGCTGGAAATCACCGAAGCGGTGCTGATCCGCGACGACGAGACCGCGCTCGGCATCATGCAGGACCTGCGCGAGCTCGGCGTCCGCATCGCGCTGGACGATTTCGGCACCGGCTATTCCAGCCTCAGCTACCTGCAGCGCTTCCCGTTCGACAAGATCAAGATCGACCGGAGTTTCGTCACCGACATCGCCGACGCGCATGGCTCGTCGTCGATCGTGCAGGCGGTGGTGAATATCGCGGCCTCGCGCAAGATGACGACGACGGCCGAAGGCGTGGAGACGCAGCCGCAGAAGGAACTGCTGCGCGCGCTCGGCTGCACGGAAATGCAGGGCTACCTGTTCAGCAAGCCGAAGCCGGCGGCGGAAGTGCGGGAGCTGCTGGGACGGGGCGGCCCGCGCGCGGGCGCGGCGGCGTAGAGCGTTTCATTTTGGTTCGGAGCGTGGGGACCCCCATCCCCGGCCCTTCCCTGCCTAGCGAAGCTTCGCTTCGCTAGGCAGGGAAGGGAGCACTAAGCGCGCCGCTTCGGGCTAGATGCTGGTCGCGAAATTCGAGCTCGAAAACAGCAATGGAGCTCTGGCCACTTCTCCCTTCCCCCTTGCGGGGAAGGGCCGGGGATGGGGGTGCCACAAGCGCGATCGACGTGACCGGCCTCCACTCACTCCACCAGCGTGAACTGCATCAGCAGCATCCGCTGCAGCATCGAGAAATTATTGTCGGAGACCAGCGTGATCACCGTGTCGCCGCTCTCGGTGACATGGGTATCGATGCCTTCGAAATTGTCGATCTCGTAGCCGAGATCCGCCTCGAAGATCGTCGGGCCATCGACCACCGCATTGGGCGCCACCGACCCCAGCGGGATGCGGCGGATGCGGATGCCGGTGTCGCCGAACAGCGAGAACTTTCGCTCCAGCAGCAGCAGATCGCCCGACGGCAAAAGCCCGGCATCGCTGATGTCGTATTTCAGCGTGCGGCGGATGCCGAAGGTCGCCGGCACCTTGCCGCCGATGATCCAGCACTGGATGTTGCCGGCACTGTCCAGACCACGCTCCGAGATCGCCAGCAGCATGCCGGCCAGCGGCGATGACTTGAACTTCTCCTTCGACACCAGAACCAGCGATTCCAGGCTCTTGTTGTCGGGCAGCCGGCGCATGCCGACCGGCTGCGCAACCGGCTCGCCGCGCGCGAGCACGCCATCGCGGCCGAAGTCGAATTTCACGATCTGATGCACGCGCTCGAAACCGACATAGGCAATGCCGTCTTCCAGCGCGAGGGATTCGGAATCGTACCAGCCGCGCGCTTCCAGCGGCTTGCCGTCGGCGCCGAGAATGGGCGCGGCTTCGGCATCGACGATGCCGGTCATGATGGCGCCGCCATAGGCGATCCGGCCGGTGAACCACATGCCCTTGTCGCTCAGCGCGACGAAACGTTCGCCCTTGTCATCGAGCCTGAGCGCGGAGACGCCGCCGAAATCGCGAGACTGCGAGGAGAGGATGAGGCCGCTGCGATATTGCAGCGAGCCGAACCGCGTCTGCTGGGGATCGCGGGTATTGAAAGCCGGCACCGGGCGCGCATCGATGGTGATCTTCTCGGCCGCCCTTGCGGACGGCGGCGCGGGAACGGGGACGGATTGGGCGCGAACAACGGCCGGCAGCGCCGCAGTGGCGGCGAGTGACGCGAGGATCGAGCGGCGGGTGAGATCGGCTGACAAGAGACAGACCCGTAGGATGGGTTCAGCGAAGCGATACCCATCGGAACATGCGGAGCGTATGGTGATGGGTATCGCCACCGGGCGCGACGCGCCCGATGGCTCAACCCATCCTACTAATGCACCTTACGCCGTCTGCCATGGCTTGGCGCGGGACCATTCGTCTCGCTGAACAGCTCGGCCAGCTTCTCGGTGATGGCGCCGCCGAGTTCTTCGGCGTCCACGATGGTCACGGCGCGGCGATAATAGCGCGTGACGTCGTGGCCGATGCCGATGGCGATCAGCTCCACCGGGGAGCGGGTCTCGATCTCCTCGATGATGTGGCGGAGATGGCGCTCCAGATAATTGCCGGGGTTTACCGACAGCGTGCTGTCATCCACCGGTGCACCGTCGGAGATCATCATCAGGATCTTGCGCTGCTCGGGGCGGCCGAGCAGGCGCTTGTGCGCCCAGTCGAGTGCCTCGCCGTCGATATTCTCCTTCAGAAGTCCTTCGCGCATCATCAGACCGAGATTTTTTCGCGCACGACGCCAGGGGGCATCGGCCGACTTGTAGATGATGTGGCGAAGATCGTTGAGACGGCCGGGATTGGCCGGCTTGCCGGCAGCCAGCCATGCCTCGCGCGACTGCCCGCCCTTCCACGCCCGCGTGGTGAAACCCAAGATCTCGACCTTGACGCCGCAGCGCTCCAGCGTGCGCGCGAGAATATCGGCGCAGGTGGCAGCCACGGTGATCGGGCGGCCGCGCATCGAGCCGGAATTGTCCAGCAGCAGCGTGACGACGGTGTCGCGGAACGTGGCTTCCTTCTCGTGCATGAAGGACAGCGGCGAGAACGGATCGGTGACCACGCGCGACAGGCGGGCGGGATCGAGGATGCCTTCCTCCAGATCGAAATCCCAGGCGCGGTTCTGCTGCGCCATCAATTTACGCTGCAGCCGGTTGGCAAGGCGCGCGACGACGCCCTGCAGATGCGCGAGCTGCTTGTCGAGATAGGCGCGCAGGCGCTCGAGCTCATCGTGATCGCAGAGGTCTTCCGCCGCGATGACCTCGTCATATTTCGGCGCGAAGGCGTGATATTCGGGGCCGAGACGTTCGTTCTGGCCGCGCGAATTGGGACGCGTGGCTTCGCCGGGCGTCTCGTCGTCGCCCATCTCGCCGTCTTCGTCGAACGTATCCGAGGCAGACGCCTGCGCGCTTTCCATGGCGCTGTCGGTCATCTCTTCCGACGACTGCTGCGCCTGGTCCGCGCTCATCTCCTGCGCAGCGTCACTCTCCGGCGAGCCTTCGGCGCCGTCCTGATTGTTCTCGCCCTGGCGCTCGTCATCGGAGCTTTCCTCGTCATCGGGCTGGGCGTCGCGGTCCTCGCCGAGATCGAGATCGGACAGCAGGCTGTGAACGGCATCGCCGAACTTGGCCTGGTTCTCGGTGATGTCCGACAGCTGATCGAGGCGCGGGCCGATCTTCTCTTCGAGTATCGGACGCCAGAGATCGACGACCTTCTTCGCAGCCGCCGGCGGCGCGAGGCCGGTGAGCCGCTCGCGCACCAGCATGGCCAGCGCATCCGCCAGCGGCGCATCGGCGCGGTCGGTGATCTCGTCGAACTTGCCGCGGTGGAAATGATCTTCCAGCATGGCGCCGAGATTCTTGGCGACGCCGGCCATGCGGCGCGAGCCGATCGCCTCGACACGCGCCTGCTCGACGGCTTCGAACACGCTGCGCGCCTGCGGATTGCCGGGCATCAGCTTGCGATGCACCTTCGGATCGTGACAGGCGAGCTTCAGCGCGATGGAGTCAGCATGGCCGCGCACGATGGCGGCATCACGCTTGCTGAGCTTGCGGGCGGGCTCCGGCAGGCGTGCCTTGCCGGGCGCGAGGCCGGGCTTCTCGGCGGCGTAAGTCACTTCCAGCTCCGGCGTCTTGGCGAGCGCGCGAAGGGCGGAAGCGACCGAACGCTTGAACGGCTCGGTCGGCGCTTCCTTGGCACCGGTACGGAATTGTTTGGAAGGAGTCGTGGTCATGAAAACTCGCTGGCGGACGGCGATTCGACGGCGTCGAATTCGACCAGTCGGGTACGGAGAGTATCCCAGTCATAGGGACATTCGGATGCGAAGATTTTCTCGGGGAGATCGCTGTCACGCATGATGTCGTAGGTGGCGAAGAGGTAAGCATCCGGAAGAAGTTCCCGAACCTCTGCGGCCAGACTCGGATTACGCTTTAGCAACGTGCTGATCTGATCGCGATGTGCGTCAATGGAAAACACCATGCTTTGTGATCGGCGATCCGGCTGCAGATCCCACTTCAACACATAGAAGATCAGCGCCTGTGTGATGTCCGCCAAACGGTCGTATTGGCGCGTGCCGACATCCTTGATCTCTTCTGCGATATTTTGCGCGTCGATCTCATCCAACCTGCCGGCCTTCAGCAACGCGGCTTGATCCTCTAACCAGCCATAATAATCGGTTTCGTAAGCGCGAAGCTTTTTGCCCGCGCCTGCATCTTTACTCGTCGTCATCGGCGGCATCCGCTCTTCAACGAGATTGATCATCGTCCCAATCGATCGGTCGCAGCGTGATATCATCCCAAGAATAAGGGCATTCGGAAGGAAACGCAGACGCGGGCAAACCAGTCTCCTTACTGGCATCATCAACCGCTCGCAGATAGGCACGCTGAACCGCGTCCAATATGCGCGGCTTCAGGCTGGGACTGTCCAGCAACTCATCTGCGATCTTCCGTCGTTGCTGTCGAATGGATACGGTCCAGCTCCGCGAACGACGTTCAGGCTGATAATCCCATTTCAGAAAATGGTGCAGAACAAGCCGAATTGCACTGACAAGCTTCGCAAATTCGCCCCGTCCCATTTCGGCTAACTCCTGCAAGAGCTCCGAAGTATCAACCTTGTGGACCTCCCCTGTCTGCAGCAGCGTCATCTGCTGCTGCACCCAGCCATAGAGGTCGTCGGCATGGCGAATGCCCGGCTCGCTGGCCGGCCCGGTACGGACTTTTATGTCGCTCGTACTCATCGCGCCTCGCAGGAGATTTGGGTGAGCGCTCGGCGCGCCCACCCGGACGCACTTACGTCAGCGCCACATTCACCGAGCTTTCCGGCAGCTCGGCGTTGAAGCAGCGCTGATAGAATTCGGCGACCAGCGGACGCTCGAGTTCGTCGCACTTGTTCAGGAAGGTGACGCGGAACGCGAAGCCGATATCGCCGAAGATGTCCGAGTTCTCGGCCCAGGTGATCACCGTACGCGGGCTCATCACCGTGGAGAGATCGCCATTGGCGAAGGCGTTACGCGTGAGGTCGGCGAGGCGCACCATCTTGTTGACGATGTCCTTGCCCTCGGCGGTCTGGTAGTGCTTGGCCTTGGCCAGCACGATCTCGACTTCCTCGTCATGGGCAAGATAGTTCAGCGTGGTGACGATCGACCAGCGGTCCATCTGGCCCTGATTGATCTGCTGGGTGCCGTGATAGAGGCCCGACGTGTCGCCGAGGCCGACCGTGTTGGCGGTGGCGAACAGGCGGAAGGCCGGATGCGGCTTGATGACCTTGTTCTGGTCGAGCAGGGTCAGGCGGCCGGCGACTTCCAGCACGCGCTGGATCACGAACATCACGTCCGGACGGCCGGCATCGTATTCGTCGAACACCAGCGCGACATTGTGCTGCAGCGCCCAGGGCAGGATGCCGTCGCGGAATTCGGTGACCTGCTTGCCGTCACGGACCACGATGGAGTCCTTGCCGACGAGGTCGATACGGCTGATGTGGCTGTCCAGATTGACGCGCACGCAGGGCCAGTTCAGGCGGGCGGCGACCTGCTCGATATGGGTCGACTTGCCAGTGCCGTGGAAGCCGGTGACCATCACGCGGCGGTTGCGGGCAAAGCCGGCGAGAATGGCGAGCGTGGTGGCGCGGTCGAAGCGGTAATCGGGATCGGCATCCGGCACATGCGGATCGGTCTTGGAGAAGGCCGGCACTTCAAGGTCGGAATCGATGCCGAATACCTTGCGCACCGACACCTTGATGTCGGGAATGCCGGTCAACGCTTCGGCGGACTGTTCTTGCGCTTTCGTCATGGCGGCGGTCATCGATCCTCCGTGGTCCCGGGAATGCCGAAACCAGTCTTTCAGTTTGGCTACGGATGGGGTGCTTTGCGGAACGTAGCAGAGAGCCGCGCGCGGACAAAGCCCATGGGAACGGCAAAGTTCCAAAATGTAATCATATAGATAGGTTGTAATGACAGTTTTTGGAGCCCTGCCCTGCGAATTGGGCGATGCTCAACCCGCCGGAATTCGTTGAGGTATCCGGCGGCCCACGACCAGATCGGACTTTTGTGCACCACATCATCGAAGCCATCACGCAATTCGTCGCTGCCCATGCCTGGCTTGGCTATCTCACCGTGTTCCTGGCGGCATTGCTGGAAGCCGTGCCGGTGCTCGGCACCTTCATTCCGGGCACCACACTGATCCTCGCACTCTCGGCACTGATCCCGGCCGGCGATCTGAAGCTCGTACCGGTTCTGGCCGCCGCAATCACCGGCGCCATTCTCGGCGATGGCGCGGCCTACTGGATCGGCCATGTGCGGCAGCGCGATATCCTGCAGATCTGGCCGCTGAAGAACTATCCCGGCGTCATCGCGCAGAGCGAGGCGTTCTTCGCGCGTTTCGGCGCGCTGGCAGTGTTCCTCGCCCGCTTCGTGCCACCGATCCGGGCCTTCGTGCCCGTGACAGCCGGCGCGCTGGGCATGCCACCGGCCAAATTCTATCCGGCGAACATCCCGGCCGCGATCATCTGGGCACCGGCGCATGTGCTGCCGGCGGTGTTCGCCGTGACTTTGCTGGAGCATGTCGGCGGCCTTGCCGGGCTGGAACACAAGGCCAGGCATTACAGCGTATTGGCGGTCGTGGTGCTTGCGATCATCCTCGGTGGCGCCGTCTGGTGGTGGTGCCGGCGCAATGCGTCGCAAGACCTCCAAAGATCTGGCAACCAAAAATCAACCCTTTGATTTATCAACGAAAAGAAACGCCTTCGGCTTGACTTCGGCCATGGTTTGACCCGAAAAGCCTGCCACGGCAGTTTCGCCCGCCGTCACTTCCCCCCATATCGAGTGAATGTCCGATCCCATGCGCAGCTATCTCGACTTCGAAAAGCCGGTCGCCGAGCTTGATTCCAAGATCGACGAATTGCGCGTGCTGGCCGCCGGCGGCAGCGATATCGGCGAGGAGATCGTCCGCATCGAGGACAAGGCGGTCGCCGCCTTGCACGAACTCTATGCGAACCTGACGCCGTGGCAGAAGACCCAGGTCGCGCGCCATCCGCAGCGTCCGCATTGCGTGAATTACATCGACTCGCTGATCACTGAATTCACCCCGCTGGCGGGCGACCGCAAGTTCGGCGAGGACGAGGCACTGATCGCCGGCTTCGGCCGCTTTCGCGGCGAAGCGGTGTGCGTGCTCGGCCAGGAAAAGGGCTCGACCACCGAGACCCGCCTCAAGCACAATTTCGGCATGGCTCGCCCCGAAGGCTACCGCAAGGCCGTTCGCCTGATGGAGATGGCCGACCGTTTCGGCCTGCCTGTGCTGTCGCTGGTGGATACCGCCGGCGCCTATCCCGGCATCGGCGCGGAAGAGCGCGGCCAGGCGGAAGCGATTGCGCGCTCCACCGATGCCTGCCTTGCGCTCGGCGTGCCCAATGTCGCTGTCATCATCGGTGAAGGCGGCTCGGGCGGCGCAATTGCCATCGCCACCGCCAACAAGGTGCTGATGCTGGAACACGCAATCTACAGCGTGATCTCGCCGGAAGCGGCATCGTCGATCCTGTGGCGCGATTCATCGAAGGCGCAGGAAGCTGCGACAAACATGAAGATCACCGCGCAGGACCTGCTGCGGTTCGGCGTGGTGGACAGCGTGTTGAAGGAGCCGCCGGGCGGCGCCCATCGCGATCCCGCGGCGATGATCGCCACGACTGGCGACGCGATCGCGCAGGCACTGAAGGACCTGAGCGGCATGGATGCCGCAGCCGTGCGCCAGCAGCGTCGGCAGAAGTTCCTGGATATCGGCCGGAAGATCGGCTGATCTTTCTTCTCCCTCCCCGGAGCGAAGCGAATGGGGAGGGTGGCGCGGAGCGAGCTCTTGCGAGTGACGTGACGGGTGGGGTGCTTCCCCAAACTCTACGTCACGTGGGACACCCCCACCCGTCCGCGCTACGCGCGGCCACCCTCCCCACCCTAGCGAAGCTTCGCTTCGCCTGGGGGGGAGGGATTCGCCAGACCGCATTGTTCGCGCTCCATTACAGACAGCAAAAAGCCCGCCTTTCGGCGGGCTTTTGTCGTCAGCAACCTGTGTTGTGTTACTTCTTCGCCGGCGGCGCCATCTTGGTATCAGCCGGCTTCGGCGCATCCTTGGCGGCCGGGGCCGGCGTGGCAGCGGCCTGATCCAGACGCTCGACCTTCGCCGCTTCACGCAGCTTCGTGACGTAGTCGGCCTGGGCCTTGCGGACCACATACTGCTCGATCTGCGGCTTCACCTGATCGAACGACGGCGCCTGACGGTTGCGCTTTTCCTCGACCTTGATGATGTGCCAGCCGAACTGCGACTTCACCGGGTCCGAGATCTTGCCCGGCTCCAGCTCGAAGGCGACCTTGGAGAATTCCGGCACCATCTGGTCCTTGGTGAAGAAGCCGAGATCGCCGCCATCGGCCGCGCCCGGATCCTTCGACGACTTCTTCGCCAGCTCGGCGAAGTTCGCGCCCTTCTTCAGTTCCTCGGCGATCTTCTTGGCCTCGTCCTCGCTCTCCACCAGGATGTGGCGGGCATGGACTTCCTGCTCGCCCGAAATCTGCTTGGCGGCGTCGTCATAGACCTTCTTCATGTTCGCGTCGGTCAGCGCTTCCTTGCCTTCGGTGCCGAGCAGGCTGTCCATCAGCAGGCGGTTGCGGGCGAAAGCCAGCTTCGACTTGAACTCCTCGCGATCGGCCACCTTCTTGTCCTCGGCGGCCTTGGCGACGATCTTCATGTCGATCAGGAACGACAGGACGTTGTCCTTGCGGGTCGACGGGTCCATCTGGGCGAGGCTCGGCCCGAGCTCTTCCTCGGCAATCGTGACGTCGCTCTGGCGGATTTCCTGGCCGTTGACCTTGGCCAGAACCGGGTTCGCATCCTGCGCATAGACCGGGAAACTGGACAGGAACGCCACCGCAACAGCGCCGGTGAGCGAGGCCAGGGTCAGGCCGGGGCGCTGGCCCGGCTTCTGGGCGGGCGATACGAAGGTCATCGGAATTTCCTCAATCTGAAGGTGCCTGTTGGGACGGCGGGACACTCTCCCAAACAACTCAACTTGGCAACGCGAAAACTCTGTCAAAATCATGAAATCCTTGACACCTTGCCGCCGTTGACATCCCCCCACACGCCCCATATCTCTCCCCGACCGGGCCGGTGGCGAAGGTGCGATTTCGGCTGCGCCGTGGCCGTTTGAACCCCAGATCGCCCGACCTCCACTGATCACCCGCCGGCCTTCATGTCGGCAGGCGGAGCGCCGTTGAGACAGGCGATCCGCTGAACCAATTCCACGGCCCTCCCGGGCCGCATCGAGAAGACAGGATTTCGTGATGATCGGCGCGCTCGCCCGCAAGCTCTTCGGCTCCGCCAACGACCGCCGCATCAAGACGTATCAGTCGCGCGTCGCTGCCATCAATGCGATGGAAAGCGAAATCGCCGCACTCTCCGATGAAGCGCTGAAGGCCCGCACCGCCGAATTCAAGGCACAGCTCGAAGCCGGCAAGAGCCTCGACGATATCCTCGTCCCCGCTTTCGCCACCGTGCGCGAGGCCGCCAAGCGCACCCTCGGCCAGCGCCATTTCGACGTGCAGCTGATCGGCGGCATGGTGCTGCATGAAGGCGACATCGCCGAGATGAAGACCGGCGAAGGTAAAACCCTCGTCGCCACCCTCGCCGTCTATCTCAATGCGCTCGCCGGCAAGGGCGTGCACGTCGTCACCGTCAACGATTACCTCGCCAAGCGCGACTCGGGCTGGATGGGCCAGATCTATGGCTTCCTCGGCCTCACCACCGGCGTGATCGTGCACGGCCTCGACGATGCCGAGCGCCAGGCGGCCTATGCCTGCGACATCACCTACGGCACCAACAACGAATACGGTTTCGATTACCTCCGCGACAACATGAAGTACCGGCTGGAGGACATGGTCCAGCGCGGGCACAATTTCGCGATCGTCGACGAAGTCGACTCGATCCTGATCGACGAAGCGCGCACGCCGCTGATCATTTCCGGCCCGCTCGACGACCGCTCGGAATTCTACAACACCATCGACACCTTCCTGCCCTCGCTCGAGAAGAAGGTCGACTTCGAGGTCGACGAGAAGCAGCGCACGGTGACCCTGACCGAAGCTGGCATGGAGAAGATCGAAACCCTGCTGCGCGATGCCG
>Ga0102592_1001339_pt1 | contig 28676 bp, 26 predicted proteins | sample AraplaCol_mMF_r2_FD_76861 | JGI IMG/M metagenome (GOLD analysis project Ga0102592, IMG submission 76861) | Arabidopsis root microbial communities from North Carolina, USA - plate scrape MF_Col_mMF_r2 (SPADES assembly) (version 2) | ecosystem: Host-associated > Plants > Roots > Endosphere...
GAACGGCGTCTTGTCGCGGAAGAAAAAGGTCTCGTTGGTGGTCATCGCCTCGACCACGTCGGCGGCGATCGCCGATGATCCGAACTTGATCTTCTGGACCAGCTCATCAATGCCCGAAAGACCGGCCTTGCGCGCCAGCGGCACCAGGCGGCTCTCGACCAGATACTGCTTGTCCGCCGACAGATCGAGGCCGGACTTTTCCTTCAGGAACTTGCGGAGGAAATCGTAATCGGCGGGGGTCATGAACGATCTCCAGAAAACAGGCGGGTAATCTTTGCGCCGATCTGATTGAGCGGCAGAATCGCGGAGCAGATGCCGGCATTGGCGGCAGCACCAGGCATGCCCCAGACGACGCTGGACGCTTCATCCTGGGCGATCACATTGCCGCCGGCCGCGACGACTTCCTTGCCGCCGCGCATGCCGTCCGAGCCCATGCCGGTCAGCACCAAGGCCAGCACACCGCCCTGCCAGACATCGATGCCGGAGGTGAACAGCGGATCGACAGCCGGCTTGCAGAAATTCACGGGAGGACCGTCATCGAGCGCGATGACGATATTGGCGCCCTGCTTGGCGGCGCGCATATGTTTGCCGCCGGGGGCGAGATAGATCGTGCCGGGCTTGATGGCTTCGCCGTCGATGCCCTCATGCGCCGGGCGCTTGCTGGCACGGGCGAGATGTTCGGCAAGGATGGTGGTGAAGGTCGGCGGCATGTGCTGGGTAATCAAGACCGGGACGCGGTCGATCACCGGACCGATCTCGGCCATCAGCGTCATCAGCGCCTGCGGGCCGCCGGTGGACGAACCGATCAGCAGCGCGCGGGGCATGCTCGCGCTGAACGGACGCGTGACGAGCTTGGACGCCACCGGAGCGACCGGTGCAGGGCGAATGGCAGAAGCCGAGGGCGTCGTCCGCGCAGCCGGTGCGATCGATGGGCTCGCCACCGACTTCAGCCGGCGCGCACGGGCGCCGAGATGGCGGATCTTCTGCAGCAGATCGTGCTTGAAGACATCGGCGGCGGAGATCTCGCGGGTGCTTTCCGGCTTCGGAATGTAGTCGGCGGCACCGAGCGACATCGCCTTGAAGCTGATCTCCGCGTTGCGGCGGGTCAGCGTGGACGCCATGATGACGATCAGGTTGCGCTTCTTGGCCAGCAGCTGAGGCAGCGCGGAGATGCCGTCGAGATCCGGCATTTCAATGTCGAGGATGGCAACGTCGGGCCTGATACGCTCGACCTGATTGACCGCATCGAGACCGGTTCGCAGCGAGCCAACCACCGTCAGGTCCGGCTCGGCGTCGATCCATCGCGAGATCAGGCCGCGAATGACCACGGAGTCATCCACGACCATCACGCGCAACGGCTCATAACGCGACTCGGCCGCGACCGGACTCATCACAGCAACACTCATCAACTCACCAGACGCAACAACACGCAACAAATGCACTTCAACATAAAGGCATTAACTAAAAAGAATCGCGCCGGTACTGGAGTCAGTACCGGCGCAAAAAAAATCAGATCAGGCCGACTTCCGCGAACTTCGCCGAAACGATGTCCTTGTCGAACGGCTTCATGATGTATTCGTTGGCACCTGCATGCAGCGCGCGTGCAATATGCGCGACGTCATTCTCGGTGGTGCAGAACACGACCTTGGGCACATCGCCGCCAGGCATCCGGCGCAGATTGCGCAGGAATTCATAGCCGTCCATCACCGGCATGTTCCAGTCGAGCAGCACGGCGTCAGGAAGCTTGTGCTTGCACATTTCAAGCGCTTTCTCGCCGTCCTCCGCCTCGGTGATCTCGAATTCGAGACCTTCGAGGATGCGGCGGGCGACTTTGCGGATGACGCTGGAGTCATCGACAACCAGGCATGTCTTCATGTGAGCCTCACTTTCGTGTCCCTCACGGGACACTTCCTCCGCGGACAGGATCGTCCAGATACCGGCTTTACGCAGCCAGCTTGTCAGTCGGAATTTCGAGCACGCGATCGACATCGAGCACGACCATCAACTGGCCATCGAGGCGATGAACGCCGTCGGCCATCTTCGCCATGCGCGGATCGAGGTTGACCGGGTTCACTTCGCGGCTCTCGTCGGCGAGCTTCAGGACCTCACCGATGGAGTCGATCAGCAGACCATAGGATTCGCCGCGCAGTTCGACGCCCACGGCCATCGGCGGCTTGCCGTCGTCGTTCTTCGGCAGACCGAGACGCGAGCGCATGTCGATGGCGGTGACGATGCGGCCGCGCAGGTTGAGCACGCCGGCGACGTCGCTGGAGGCCAGCGGCACGCGGGTCAGGCGCTCCGGCATGAACACGTCCTGCACGCGCGAGATCGGCATGCCGAACAGCTGCCCGCCGATCATGGTGGTGACGTATTCGGTAACGGCGCCATCGGCGGTGTGGGTCACGTTGGTGGTGGTCATGTCGTTTCCCCTCAAGCCGCCTGCTGATGGACTTCAGTCGTCTGTTCCTTCAGCGCGGCAATCAGGCCGGGCCGATCGAACTTGGCGACATAGTCGTGGAAGCCGGCCTGACGGCCGCGCTCGATGGCCGCCGGCGAAATCATCGCGGAGAGCGCGATGATCGGCGTCTGACCGTATTTCTGATCCGAACGGATCGTCTCGGCGAATTCGAAGCCGTTCATGTCGGGCATTTCGATGTCGGTGAGAATGACGTCGAATTCCTGACCCGAGCGCAGGACGGTGAGACCTTCCTGCGCATTGGTGGCGGTGCGAACCTTGTAGCCGGCCGCCTTCAGGACCGGCGACAGCATGTTGCGGAAGAAGGCGCTGTCATCGACCAGCAGCACCGACTGCGCGGTGGCCGAGACGCGCATTTCCTTGCGCGAGAACCAGTCCGAGAAGGCCATCGGCAGGAAGTGACCGACATCGATGACTTCGGTGGCGAGACCCTTGATGACCGCCGAGCCGAGAATGCCTTCGCGGCCCGATGCGACCTCGATATGCAGGCGCTCTTCGACGATGTCGACGATCTCGTCGACCACGAGGCCCATGGAGCGGCCATCGTCGGCGAACACCAGGATCGGCTGGGTGCCGGACGAGCGGACGGTGACATTCTCCATCTGCACCAGCGGCATCAGCTGATCGCGATACTGGACCATGTAGCGACCATTCGACAATTCGACCTTGTCGACGCCGATCTCCTCGAGACGGGTGACGAGACCGAGCGGCACGGCCTTGGGCTGTGCGGAGCCGGCGCGGAACACCAGCAGCGAGGTCAGCTGCTCGGCGCTGAGCGCGCGCGCGGCGGCGTTCTCGTCGGCGATTTCGCTCATGGACGAGGCCTGCGCGCCGAGTTCCTGCGCGATGCCGTTGGGATCGACGATCATGATCACCGCGCCGTCACCGAGAATGGTGTTGCCCGAGAACATGTTGATGTGGCGCAGCTTGGTGGACATCGGCTTGACGACGATTTCCTCCGTATGGAAGACGCCGTCGACAACGATACCGAAAGTCTGGTTGCCGACCTGGGTCACCACGATGAAGCCGTTCTCCGGATCGGCCGACGAACCGTCATCGATCTGCAGCAGCTTCTTCAGATGCATCAGCGGCAGCAGCTTGTTGCGCAGGCGGAGCACCGGAGTGTCCTTGATGCGCTCGATACGGTGTTCGGAATTGGCGCGTGCACGCACCAGCTCGACCACCGCGAGCTGCGGGATCGCGAAACGATCACCGCCGGCTTCGACGATCAGCGCCGACACGATGGCCAGCGTGAGCGGGATCTTGATGGTGACGCTGGAACCCTCGCCGGCCACCGACTTGATGTCGATGGTGCCGCCGATCTGATCGATATTGGTGCGCACCACGTCCATGCCGACGCCGCGGCCCGACACGCTGGTGACGGCAGCCGCCGTCGAGAAGCCCGGCGCGAAGATGAACTTGTGGATCTGCGCTTCCGTCATCTTCTCGATGTCGGCTTCGGTGGCAAGACCGTTCGAGATCGCCTTCGCCTTGATCCGCTCGGTGTTGAGACCGCGGCCGTTGTCGGCGATGCAGATCAGGATATGGCCGCCTTCATGATAGGCGGAGAGACGGATCGTGCCCTGCTCCGGCTTGCCGTTCTGGGCGCGCTCGGCCGGGGTTTCGAGACCATGGTCCGCCGAGTTGCGCACCATATGCGTCAGCGGATCCTTGATGAGATCGAGCACCTGACGATCGAGTTCGGTATCGGCACCGTGCATTTCGAGTTCGATCTGCTTGCCGAGTTCGCCGGCGAGATCGCGGACGATGCGCGGCAGCTTCTGCCAGGCATTGCCGATCGGCTGCATGCGCGTCTTCATGACGCCGTCCTGCAGCTCGGCCGTCACGGTAGACAGGCGCTGCAGCGGCACCTTGAATTCGGTGTCTTCATGACGACGCGAGATTTCGAGCAGCTGGTTGCGGGTGAGCACCAGCTCCGAGACCATGGTCATCAGGTGTTCGAGCGTGTCGACATTGACGCGGATCGACTGGTTGGCGACCTTGTCGGCTTCGCCGTGCTCGACCTCGACGGCCGTCTTCTTCTTGGCGGCCGGCTTGGCAGCGACCGGAGCCGCAGGCTTCTGCTCGGCAACCGGCGCAGGCGCCACCGGAGCCGGCGCCGCCGCGACGGGCGCGGTGGCAGGCGCGGCAATGACCGGATGGATTTCGGTTTCAGTTTCGCGGAAGGCGCGTTCGAGGTCGTCGAGCGAGACTTCTCCGGGACGCAGCTCACGTTCGAGCGTCTGCACGACCAGCGGGGCGGATTCCACGACCACGGGTACGTCCGGCACGATCGGTGGGGCCGAGTTGTTCATCGCTTCCATGCCCTTCTCGACCATATGATGCAATTCGCCGATGAGGTCTTCATCGACCCCTTCCGGTTCGGCTTCCGTCGCCTCGAGCTGGCCGAGGATGTCCTTGATGCGATCGATGGTGGTGAGGATCAGCGTCACCGCCTCTCCCGTCACGGGCATCCCATCGCGGAATTTGCCCATGAGTGTTTCAGCGGCATGGGCCAGCGCCTCCAAACGAGGCAGGCCGAGAAATCCGCAGGTGCCTTTAATCGTATGAACAAGACGAAAAATATTATCGAGAATTTTCGCGTTATTCGGATCCTGCTCGAAACGGACAAGCTGGTTATCAACCGTGTCCAGGCTTTCGTTGGTTTCCGTCAAAAACTCGCGGAGAAGATCATCCATGAAAGTAGGCCTTCACACAATCGGAGCCCGCGCCGTCGCGTGACCCTTATCGAAGTAGTGCTACTCTCGCCTCAAAGCGTTTATTATTAGTTGAGCATTCCGAGAAAGACCGAACGACAGGCGTCGAACGAATACGGGAAAACGAAAACGGGCCGCCCAGATGGGCGGCCCGTAAAGGGTTCGTTAAGTTAGTAAGACCGCCGCGTCATCAGGCCGCGGTCACCACGGCAGCCTCGTTTTCCAGGACCATCGTGACTTTCAATCCCGTCCCCTCGGCAAGCAGGCGTGTGTAGTAGGGCTGCACAGCATGCGCATCAATATTCCCGACCTGCTCGGCAGTGAGCATGTCGACGATGTTCTGCGGCAGCCGCGCATTGATGCCCGTCGCCGTGATGCGGAAGCCCGTCGGCTCGCCCTCGCCGACCGGATCGACCTTCAGCAAGCCGCCGCGCGGAATGGTCTGCTGTGCGATGATCATCATGTTGAGCAGCAGCTTCACTTTATTCTTGGGCAGCAACAGGCGGGGCAGATTCCACTCGATCTTGGTCTTGTTATCTTCGAGATGACCGCGCGCCATGGTCTGCGCGTCGCCGAGATCGATTTGTGCGCCTGCCGAACCGGCTGCACCGAAAGCGAGGCGGCAGAACTGCAAACGTGCCGAGGCCGTCTTCGCGCTCTTGCGGATCAGGTCGAGCGCGAACTCCTTGTCCTCGGGCTTCGGATTGTCATCGAGCACTTCGAGCCCGTTGACGATGGCGCCGACCGGGCTGATCAGATCGTGGCAGACGCGCGACGACAGCAATGCTGCAAGTTCGAGTGCATCGGGTGCCGGACCGGGCGAAGTTGCATCAGACATGGGATAGGCTCCTGAAGCCGCGCGAGTGAACGGCGAATCAAACATTTGCTCTTTGGTTTGATACACTGCACAGATCAGCCCGACCACCGCCGGGCCTGTGTCCGTATGGGCGCGGAAACGGCCAAAATTACGAGCGAGACACGAAAGCTTGCCATGACCAACGATTCGCTTCCGCACCTCGATCTGGACGGCGCCACCGCGCTGCTGGAGCCACTGACGCAGCTCGCAGTGCAGGCCGGCGCGGCCATTCTCGCCGTGAACCGCAATGTCATGAGTGTCGAAGGTAAATCGGATGGCTCGCCGGTGACGCAAGCGGACCTCGCTGCGGATCGCGTGATCTGCGAGGGCCTGACGCGGTTGTTTCCGGGCATCCCGACGCTTTCCGAAGAACGCCTGCATCTCGCCGCCCCGCCTTATGCCGGCGCGCTGTTCCTCATCGACCCGCTGGACGGCACCAAGGAATTCGTCGCCGGACGGCAGGAGTTCACGGTCAATATCGCGCTGATCGTCGATGGTGCGCCGCTGCTCGGCATCGTGGGCGCACCGGCGCTCGGACTCATCTGGCGCGGGATCGTCGGCCGCGGCGCCGAGCGTGTCGAGGTCAGACCCGACCTCTCGATCGGCAAATCGACGTCCATCAAGACCCGGCCGATGCCGGCCGCCGGCCAGCCATGGATCGCTGCCGTCAGCCGCTCCCATGGCGACCTCCGCAGCGAGGCGTTCATCGCAAGCCGTCCCGGCGCCGTGCGTCAGGAATTCGGCTCGGCGCTGAAATTCTGCCGTGTGGCCGAGGGACAGGCCGACATCTATCCGCGGCTGTCACCGACCTGCGAATGGGACGTCGCTGCGGGCCATGCGGTGGTGGTGGCGGCCGGCGGCCATGTGGCCGATAGTCATGGCCAGTCGTTGCATTTCGGCGGCCGGCGGGAAGATTTCACCGTTCCGGAATTCATCGCCTGGGGCGGCAAGGCGGCGCAGGACTAACGCGCCATCGTCTGCTGGACGATCGGCCATTGCTTGCGGGCCTCCGGCAGGAACCTGGTCGGCGCTGCTGCAAAGGCGTCGCGGGTGTCTTCGCGCCCGAACAGATAGAGCCGCTGGCCGACCACCAGCCAGAAGCGCGGATTGCCGGCGATGGCGACGCCGCGGGCCATGTCCAGCGGGTCGTATCCCCCGAATTGCGGTCCATAGACCTCGGGATGCTTGGCAAATTCGGCCCGGTTGCCCTCGTTGCGGAACCGCCAGACGGCACCGTCCTCGGACAGTTCATAGTCCGGCAAGCCAGCCTGCGCGTCTGCGTCGGTGAAATAGGCGACCGGATCGAATCCACCGATGGCCAAGCCCGTGTACCGGTCGGTGACCACACGTTCGTTGGTGCCGGCCCATGCCGGGGTGCAGAAACCGGCACCGAGCAAGATCAAGGCAAATCCGCGGCGGAACCCGCGCCAATCTCGCCGTTGTGCCGTCATAGTTGATACCGATATTATGCTGACTCGGGGACACCGACTGCGGATTAAACGCGTTGCTTCTCAGCATCAGGTTAAGCTGCGGTCTCCAGATTGAATACCAGGGGTTCTTTTCATGACCTTCGCATCACGCCTGGCAGCGATTGCGCTCGCCGCGATCACACTCGCCGCCGCGCCAGCCGCAGCCCAGCAAAGGGGCCGCGAAGCGCCGGACACCTATCGGTCCGAGGAACTCGTCGGTGCCGGGCATCGCTTTTTCGGCAATGTCTCGCGTGGCCTCGCCTCGGTGATCGAGAAGGCCATCAGCCAGTGGGGACTGCCGAACGGTTATATCCTGGGCGAGGAGGGTTCCGGCGCCATCGTCGCCGGCCTGCGTTATGGCGAAGGCACGCTCTACACCAAGAATGCCGGCGATCTGCGCGTCTACTGGCAGGGCCCATCGCTCGGCTTCGACTGGGGTGGCGACGGCGCCCGCACCATGACGCTGGTCTATAACCTCCCGGCGACCCAGGCGATCTATCAGCGCTTCGGCGGTATCGACGGCTCCGCCTATATCATCGGCGGCTTCGGCATGACCGCCCTCACCGCCAACAATATCGTGCTGGTGCCGATCCGCTCCGGCCTTGGCCTCCGCTTGGGCGCCAATATCGGCTATCTCAAATTCACGCCCACAGCGACCTGGAACCCGTTCTGATCGCTTCAGAACGGGCCGGCGCGTAAAGGTTAACGAGGCGTTACGCTGTCTTTGCCCGTGCGCGCGTGGCATGTTAACCGCGATTTTTCAGCGCGTGGGAGCACACTGCCATGGTCGAACCGATCATGTATCTGGCGATCGGTTTTCTGGCTGCGATGTTGTGCGGCCTGCTGATCATGCCACTGGTGCATAACCGCGCCGTGCGTCTCACCACCCGCCGCCTCGAAGCCGCCACGCCGCTGTCGATGGCCGAGATCCAGGCCGACAAGGACCAGTTGCGCGCCGAATTTGCCATGTCGGCACGGCGGCTGGAAATGAGCGTCGAGCAGCTGAAGGGCAAGACCACCAACCAACTCGCCGAGCTCGGCAAGAAGACCGATGCCATCAACCGGATGAAGGTCGAGCTGACCGAGAAGACCGCCGCGATCTTCGATCTGGAGAACCGCGAGACCGCGGTCAAACAGAAGCTCGCCACTACCGAGAACGAATTCGCCGCCAAGACCGAAGCCCTCGCCGCCGCCGATCGCGCGTTGACCGACAAGCAGGCCGAACTGGCGCGCCTGACCTCCGAACTCAATGACCGCACCCAGGTCGCCGAGGGGCGTCAGGTCGAACTGGTGACCGTGCGCACGCAGGTGGAAGAGCTCAAGAGCCGCCTCGGCCTGGCCGAACAGGATTTCACCTCGACACAGCACAAGCTCGAACTGCAGCGCGGGGAATCGACCACCGCCACGCGCGACCTCGCCGAGGCGCGAGCCCGCGTCGAGAGCCTCAATCACCGCGTCACCGACCTCGACCAGCAGCTGGCGATCCAGGTGCATGAAGCGGAGCTGCTCGGCAATCGCGTCGACCAGCTCGAAACCCAGCTGCTGGAGCAGACCAAGCTGCTTGCCGAGCGCGATTTCGAAAATGCGCAGCTCCGCCAGGCCAATGAGGCCACCGAGCAGACGGCGCGCAACCTGCGGGTCGAGATCGCCGCCAATGCCGGCGGCAAGTCCTCGCCGCTGATCGAACAGCTGCGCGCCGAAAAGGCCAGCGCGGAGGAGGAACTCCGCCTCGCCCGCGAAGAACGCGGCAAGCTGCAGCGCGACCTCAATACCATCCACCAGCAGGCCGAAAGCGCCTGGGCCACCGAGCGGATGGAGAACGCCTTGCTGCGCGAGCGCATCAACGACATTGCCGCAGAAGTCGCCAAGATGGCGATGGCCCTGGAGGGTCCGAATTCGCCTATCGAGGCCATTCTGGCGGCCGATCCTGCCGCCAGCCAGCCGCGCCCGGCCAATGATGCCGGTTTTGCCCCCAACAGCACCCTCGCCGACCGCATCCGGGCGCTGCAATCCCACGCTTCGCGGGTCCGGCAACCCGGCTGAACCGACCGGTTTCCTTTTTCGGCGCAACAATGTGGTCGCAACTGACAGGGCGTGCTTGACACCCCCGCCTCCAATTCCCTAAATCGCGCCACTGACGTCACGCATCGCCGGGCCCCGCCCGGCCTTTTGGTTTCCGGTCGTGTTTTATGATCCACACCTGATGCAGCGTCCGGGCGCATAGCTCAGCGGGAGAGCGTTCCCTTCACACGGGAGAGGTCCAAGGTTCGATCCCTTGTGCGCCCACCATCTAAGTAATTGAAATAACTCACATTTCCGATTTGAAATTTTGCTTTGGAAAAGCGCGAAATCCGCGCAAAACAGTCCAAAAAGCTAGTTTTTGACGTCTCAATACGTACCAAATCCGTGCCAAGGATTTTTTTCTTGGTGCCAATCCCGAAGTAGGGAGTGGTCCAAGTCTCGTTATGCGTTATTGCATAGGTATTTTTGTTCTGACTGTTGAATTGTTCCACATGTCCGTTTCGTGAACGGGCACGTTCTGTTATTCTACCCTGAGTCGAATTGGGACGGGGGTCCACCTTCAGCTCGCAGCCAACGTTGCTGCCTGCTGGGACTGTCTGAGGGAAACTTATGCTCCCCTTCGTCTCTGACCCTTGGGGGTCAGTCTGCGCGATCTTGATCGCCGTATCTGCGGCTCTACCTAAAATTTTAAAAGAAGCTCGTTTACTCCTTCGGGAGATCAAACGACCTCGTCCGTCGTCGCGGCGAACTCGGATACCGCCCGTGGAGTGAAAACTACCGAGCGCGGGTTACGATCCGCGCTCGGCCTGGCGACCAATCTTTTGGGGCTCGGTCGAAAGACGATCGCTGTCGGAATCAATAGCCATCAGACTAGCAATGCGATTCCCGCAATCAACGCGGGACTATCACTTCGTGGGGGATGTAGGAGAAGATGACCGAACCTGTTGTCATAGCGATCATTGGCTTTTGCGGCGTCATTGTGGGCGCACTGATCCCGATTCTTTGGCAGCTATGGTCACGACGTAATTCTCGCCTGATCGTTACGTACTCTGAAGGCGATGTGTTCGCTATTCCAACACCGCCGGATGACAGCCACGACAAGGAAACGGTCGAAAATGATCATGCCCGCTTTCGCCGAGAGCTTCTTGAGGCCACGCGCGCGATGCGGCGAACGTTAGAGGCTAATAGATGCTCAACTCTCGAACTGACGAATAACAGCCCCAAAAGTTTGATGAATTTGACAATGGTTCCAAGCGTATCAATGGCGGTTAAAATTGCCGACGCTGATCCGGTCCAAGTCGCCGCGGATGAGCACTTCTCCTTGGGAACGTTGCAGCCGGGGCGAACGCTGGGCATCCGTGCGATCTATTACAGTTCTGGCCAAAGCTGGTCCTCTGAATCGATAGTGAAGCGCTTCCGATTTTCGGCCGACGAGGTAGGCGCCGTATCGTTCAAGTATCCTCTTCCTGAATACTACAAGAGCCGAATAAGAAATTGGACCACGTCGGCCGCCGGCTTCATGGCGCTCACTTGGTTTTTAGTGGTAATTGTGCTGAGCTTCGTTGCTCGCAAATGATCTTGTGTCATTCGTATTGAGCTACTGACGGCGATCAACACCGAAGCAGCGATTTGACGTTGCGGCATGCATACAGACAGAAGGTCGTCAAACGGACATTATTCCGAAAATTTCCGAAATAGGATCTTAAGCTTAAGCCAAATCCGTGCCATAGCAAAAGTCGATCGAAAAACATCAATTAAAACAGAAAGTTATGATAGGGGCACTTCCCTTCACACGGGAGAGGTCCAAGGTTCGATCCCTTGTGCGCCTACCATCCACCTCCACGACTTCTGAATTTCGTGCAGCCAGCCTGCTCATCGGCGACAGGCTGATGGGTCCATCAATCCGCTCGACGTTTCCGGTCAGGATTCGTTACCCATAAACGCCCACCCTTTTCCCGATCGAACACGAGATTCGGAGAAGGCTGATGGCTTTGCAGAACGAACAGGACCGGTTGGTTGCCGATACGCTGGCCATCGTCCAGCGGCTTGCCGAAACGCCCTCCACGCGTGTGGCACCGCCTCGGGTCGCAACCCGGCCCGCAGCACATCCGCGCTATGTGGCCGAGACGGACTTGCGGAAAGAAATGCATGCGCGCCTGGAGGCATTCCGCAACAGGCAGCGATTTCTCGAGATCGAGCGAGAGGCGTACTACCAACAGGCGATGCAGCGCATCCGCGCGATGACAGAGCAGAATACCGAGCACTAGCAGCGCTGTCGGGCCGCGTGGACTGCATCACGGCCGACTGCAATCAGCCCTCCTGCTCGGTCTCGCCGCGGCTACGCGCGATGGAAATCGCTTTTCGGCCCGCGATCTTCAGCTTCTCGGTGAGATCGCATGTGCTGCAATGAAAAATGCGGATCTCGTCCTGCCACTTCTTCTTGTTTTCGAATCCGACGAAATCTCGGCGCACCCCGCAATCGGGGCACGTCACTGGACTATGCATCATTCCTCACTGCCGACAATCGTATCGACTTCACGCGTTCCAGTTTTCAGGAACGAAATGCGCGGAGGAATGCGACTAAGTATCGATTCAAACGGGGCATGCAAAAGCAGCAGATCACCGCGCGGACTGCCGCCATCCCTGGCCTAGATCAGCGGCGAGCACTGTCTCGCGCGATCTCACTTCATGCCCGGCGGGAAGATTTCCCTCATGTCGATGACCGCGACCTCGTTGCCGCCTTCGGACACAGCAACTACAAAGCGCGGGACTCTCTGCGCACCGATCTTGATCGCTTCGGCCAGAATTTCGCGTGCCGACAACAGCGCCTGTTCGCGAGCAGCGGCGATGCTCGGAAGCTCACTCCCTTCCGGGTCGCAGATTACATCGTCGCCATCGACGAGATGCAAAAAATATCGTGTCATGGTCGCTGCCGCTCTTCGATGAGAGACAAGCAATTTATGAGTAACTAGTTGCGACGCGGAGGGAGTGTGTTCTGCACTGGCGCATCAAAATCTCGCGTCAGTGCTTTCGTAGATATCGCGATATCTTCGAAACTCACCACGGCATGCGCGTGCTCGCCGGAAAGATCGTGCCATCGCTGCGCTTCTGCCAACCAGAACGTCCGGTCAGAGTCGCCGCGACTTGCCTGCTCTGTGCAGATCGCGGCCTGCGCCTCGCAAATCGTCTTCCGGTCCATGATCGTTACTCAGGCATTTGAACCAGATCATAGCCTAGCACCCCATCACCGGCACCTCTGTACGCTATCCGACATTTGGTGGGAAAAGGCGATCGTAGTGATGGCGCACATCTTCGTGACATTCGCAGGCCCAGCGCCGGATCTTCTCGACATCCAGTATCTGGATACGGCCACGACTGTGGGAAATCATTCCGGCCTTCTGCAGTTCGATCGCGACGCCGGTGACGCTCGTGCGGCGCACGCCCATCATCTGCGCAAGAAACTGCTGGGTCACCGTAAGTTCGTCGCCGGCCAGCTCGCGCATGCGGAGCAGCCACTTGCAGGTGCGCGCCTGCACTGAATGTACGGCGTTGCACGCCGCTGTCTGCTGCACCTGCGCGAGATGAAAGTGCTCGTAGGACATCATCAGACGACGAAATGCAGGATGCCGCTCGGCGAACTGATTGATGAACTTCGCATCGAATGTTGATGCGAAGCCGCCTACCTGAACTGCGACGTGATTCACGGAGATCTTGTCGTCCAGCACAAGGCCCGCACCGAACTCACCATCGCGACCGATCATGCCCGTCTCGATGGCACCGCCGCCGGCTAGTTCGACAACGCTGGAGATGATCCCTGAATGCGGGAAATACACTTTGTCGATGGTGTCATGCACATCGGCAAGCACATCGCCCTGCACCAGATCGACCACGACAGCATGCTTGGCCAGTTCTTCGTACATCGCAGGTTCGATAAGCGACAGAAGGCTGTTCTCGTGCCGTCTCATGATTGCTCCCGTTACAGGACCGAAGGGAGCGCAGTTGAATTACCCGTTGTGGGAGCAGATCATTTCGCCCGCCTTCAGCTAGGACAACGGATACTTGTCCGCTCCGAGCATGTCGGTCCGGTAACCGACATAGAGATTTAAAATCGGCCGTGGAGCTTCGCGGTCCACACCATATGGACAAGTCAGCCTGCGCTCTGCGGCAAGCGGTCGCGAGTGTCCGCGGCAGATGGTAGTGCGCACAGCATCTTCAAGACCCGAGCCGCTATGTCAGCTAGCGGACAGACGCTCGGGAGACCTCAGGCATAATTTGTAGCTCAAGATCTTTTGGTTGCTGGACCGGAAGCGCGGCTTGTTCGTTACCCCATGCGCAGATCGCATCTTGAAGGCGGACGTTACGGCGAGACGGAGCAATTTGATCCGACGTTATTTCCTGCTGTGGACCGAGGACGCGGACATTTTTATTCACCGAGTTAATCAAGCAAGGCAGGATCATGGGTCGCCCAATTACTCGCAAATGGACTGAAGAGGATATTGATCGGCTGGTTGCACTGTCCGAACAGGGCTCGTCCCTGATCCGCGCGGCCGGCGCCCTGAACCGCAACACCGCATCGGTGCAGAAAATGGCTCGTCAGCTCGGACGGCATTTTCCCGGCGTTCGCGAAACCAAAGCGGGCCTGCGAGCGATCAATCTTCACGACAAGTGAAGTCTGCGGCGAACGGAGCGGCATCACCGCCCGTCAACGGGCCGGCGTTTCGCGGACGTTGGAACTTTCTGCCTGTTTTGGGGTTTTGAATGGTTTAAATCCCAATTCGGTGTCAGGCGACAGCTGAGTGAACAGACATTTCAAGGTCGATCTGACCAATTGCGACCGAGAACCGATCCATATCCTCGGTGCCATCCAGCCGATCGGCTTCCTGGTTGCCCTGAGCACCGACTGGATCGTGGCTCGCGCGTCAGAGAATGTGCGGGATTTCATCGGTCGTACCCATCAGGAAATGATCGGCCATCCGCTGGCCGATTTCTTTCCCTCCATCGCAATCCATGATTTGCGCAATCGCGTTGCCTTGCTGCGCGGCCAGGACGCCGTGGAACGCATTTTCGGTTGCGAGCTGGTGAAGGGCGCAGCGCTGTTCGATGTGGCCCTGCACATGTCCGGCGGGCAGATCGTCATCGAGGCCGAGCCGGCCGCCGGCAGCCAGGGCGACACCACGGCCATGGTGCGCTCCATGGTGAGCCGCCTCGATCAGGCGCCGGACATGACGGCGTTCTTCCGCGAAGGCGCACGGCAAATCCGTGGCCTGCTCGGTTACGACCGGGTGATGGTCTACAAATTCGATCCGGAAGGCTCAGGCGAGGTGGTCGGCGAGGCCTGCCGTTCCGGCATCGGCACGTTCAAGGGCCTGCATTACCCCGCCAGCGATATCCCGCAGCAGGCGCGCGCGCTGTACAAGCGCAATCTGTTGCGCATCATCACCGATGTGAATGCAGCCCCCGTGCCGGTCGCGCCAGCTCTAGACGAAGACGGCCGCCCGCTCGATCTGTCCCTGTCAGTGCTGCGCTCGGTGTCGCCGATCCACATCGAGTATTTGAAGAACATGGGCGTCGGCGCCTCGCTCTCAGTCTCCATCGTGGTCGAGGGCGAATTGTGGGGCCTGTTCGCCTGCCATCACTATTCGGCGCGCTGCCCGGCCTTCCAGAAGCGCTCGGTGGCTGAGCTGTTCGCCCAGATGTTTTCCATGCGCCTCGAAAGCCGCGAACGTCGCGAAGCGATGGAATACGAGCGCCGCGCGCGCGACATTTCCGACCAGCTGCTTGGCGCCGTGGCATCGGACGAAACGCTGCTGAAGGACCCGGACTGGCTCGCCGACATCCTCACCCATGCGATCCCCGCGGAAGGCGTTGGCGTCTGGATCAATGGCAGCTACGCATTCTCCGGTGTCACCCCGCCCACCGATGGCTTTCGCCGTATCGTGCGCGCGCTCAACGGCACGGCTGCCGGGAAAGTATTTGCAACCGACTGCATTGCGACGATGGTGGATGGTGCCAAGGAATATTCATCCGATGTCGCCGGCATGCTGGCAATTCCCATCTCACGCTCGCCGCGCGACTATGTCGTGCTGTTTCGTTCGGAACTGATCCACTCGGTGCGCTGGGCGGGTGATCCGCACAAGCCTGTTGAATACGGCCCCAACGGCCCGCGCCTGACTCCGCGCGAGTCATTCGCGGAATGGAAAGAACTTGTCGAAGGTCGCTCCAAGCCATTCACGACCTCGGAAATTCGCGTCGCCGAGACATTGCGCGCAACACTGATCGAAGTGGTGCTGCGCCTCGCCGACGAGGCGGCCGCCGAACGACACCAGGCGAGCGCGCGGCAGGAATTGCTGATTGCCGAACTCAACCACCGCGTCCGTAACATCCTCGGCGTGATCCGTGGCTTGATCCGGCAATCGCAGCCGGACGAAGACGCCGTGAAGCAGTTCGTGAAGGTCGTCGATGGCCGCATCCACGCACTGGCGCGGGCGCATAACCAGATCACCGACGACCACTGGGGGCCCGCACCGCTACAGGCACTGATCGATGCCGAAGCCGCCGCCTTTGCCGATCGCCCCGAAGCCATCAACGCTGCTGGTCCGCCGACGCTGCTCAATCCCTCGGCCTATTCGACCATGGCGCTGGTGGTGCATGAACTCGTCACCAACTCGACGAAATATGGCAGCCTCTCCACGACCGATGGCCGGGTCAATATCGACTGGCACCGCGAGAAGAACCGCGACCTCGTCCTGACCTGGCGCGAATCCGGCGGCCCGCCCGTCAAGCCTCCGACGCGCAAGGGTTTTGGCACGACCATCATCGAGCGCTCCGTCCCCTACGACCTCGGCGGCACCGCTGAAGCCAACTATGGCGAGCAAGGCTTCAGCGCCCGGTTCTCCATTCCGGCCCGCCACGTCTCGGAGCCGAAGAACCATGCCGGCCCGGCCATCAAGCTGATGCGGCCGACGCACGGGCACGCGCCGAAAACGCCCCCCAGCCTGCTCGTTGGCAAGTCCGTGCTGCTGGTCGAGGACAGCCTGATCATTGCGCTGGATGCCGAGGATATCATCGGCCGGCTGGGTGCCGACACTGTCGCGACCTCGTCAACGGTGGAGGCCGCACTCGACAGTCTGATGCAGATGACACCATCGGTGGCGATCCTCGACATCAATCTCGGCGACCAGACCAGTTTCGGCATCGCCGACCGATTGCTGGAAATGAATGTGCCGTTCCTGTTCGCCAGCGGCTATGGCGAGCAGGCCCAACTGCCCATGGATCATCGCTCCCGGATCGTTGTACAAAAGCCCTATACGATGGAAAATCTCGCCCGCGGCATCGCCGAGTTGCTCGGCATCGAGGGCGAGATCTGACCGCCCTCACCTGACCTTCTTAGAAACAAGACGATGCGTATTGCCGATCAGGACGACAATACCCCGGCCGCCGAGGCGCGCGACCGCTATCGCATGCTGTTCGAAGCCATGGATGAAGGTTTCTGCATCATCGAGTTCTTCGATGGTCCGCACGGTCCGCTGAGCGACTACATCCATATCGAAGCCAATGCCGCCTATGCCCGGCACACCGGCATTCCCAACGTGGTCGGCCAGAAGTTGCGCCAAATGGTGGGCGACGAGGCCGACGGCTGGGTGGATCTCTATGGCAGCGTGCTGCGCACCGGACAGGTGATCCGTTTCCAGCGCGAACTGGTCGCAACGGGGCGCCACCTCGAAGTCAGCTCGTTCCGTATCGGGAGTTTCGAGGACCGCCAGGTGGCCGTCCTGTTCAAGGACGTGACCGATCGCGTCCGGGTCGAGGCTGCGCAGAAACACCTGCAGGAGACCCTGGAGACGCGCATCGCCGAAGCGTTGTCCGAGCGGGAAAAGGCCGAAGGCGCGCTGCGGCAGGCACAGAAGATGGAAGCCGTCGGCCAGCTCACCGGCGGCCTCGCTCATGACTTCAACAATCTCCTCGCTGGCATCTCCGGCGCCTTCGAGATGATCAATGCGCGGCTCGCCCAGGGCCGGCATGCCGATGTCGAGAAATACCTGTCCGCCGGGCAAGGTGCCGCACGGCGTGCCGCGGCCCTGACCCATCGCCTGCTCGCCTTCTCGCGCCAGCAGACGCTGAGCCCGCGCCCGCTGGTGGTCAACCGGCTGCTGCCGGATTTCGCCGAGCTGGTCCGCCGCACGGTCGGTCCGGCCATCGAGGTGGAGACCATTGGCGCTGCCAGCCTCTGGACCACGCTGGTCGATGCCAATCAGCTCGAAAACGCACTGCTGAACCTCTGCATCAATGCGCGCGACGCGATGCCCGATGGCGGCAAGATCACCATCGAGACCGGCAATCGCTGGCTCGACGAACGCGGCGCGCGTGAGCGCGGACTCGATGCCGGCCAATATATCAGCGTCTGCGTCAGCGATACCGGCACCGGAATCGAGAAAATCAATCTTGAGCGCGTGTTCGATCCGTTCTTCACGACCAAGCCGATCGGCCAGGGCACCGGCCTCGGTCTGTCGATGGTCTATGGCTTTGCACGACAGAGCCACGGCTATGTGCGCATCTATTCGGAAGTCGGTCAGGGCACCATGGTGTGCATCTATCTACCGCGCTTCCATGGCGAGGAGGACATTGCCAGCGAGACACTGGACACCGAGCTGATCGAGGCAGGCTCGGGCAAGACGGTGCTGGTGATCGACGACGAGCCCACGGTGCGCATGCTGGTCACCGACGCGCTGTCGGATCTCGGTCATGCCTGCCTTGAGGCTGGCGATGGCCCTTCCGGGCTGAAATTCCTCCAGTCCGACACATCCATCGATCTTCTGATCACCGATGTCGGCCTGCCCGGCGGCATGAATGGACGCCAGATCGCCGAAGCCGCGCGGCGGCTGCGGCCGAGCCTGCAGGTTCTGTTCATTACGGGCTATGCGGAGAATGCCGTGCTCAATCACGGCCATATTGAACGCGGAATGGAAGTGTTGACCAAGCCATTTGCGGTGGACGATCTCGTCCGGCGGGTCAGTCGCCTGCTGCAGAGCGATCAGCAGGATCTCCAGGCCTGACGGCTCAGTGAAGGACGGCGTGGACGTCTGGCGCTTCAGCAGCGCGCGCCGCGACGAGTTGCGCCTTCAGATCGGCCAGTTCGGTTTCGAGCTGCCGGTTGACCATGATGAGCGCGCCCACGACCCCGCGGGTATCGCCGTGGCAGGCGGCAATCAAATCATCGATTTCGGAATCGAGTTGGGTCACAAAAATCTCCTGCCACGCTTTCGGATGGCTTCAATTATCTTGGAGGTCTTGCATCAATATTAAACAATACCGGAGTCCTCGGCTCCATTTATGAGCGTGCATGATTACCGGTTAAGGGCCTCTTTCCGCGATAGAAGAATCCACACCCGACTTTCTGCGATCGCCCGCGGCGCGACGAGCGCGACGCCTGCTCGGAATGCAGGAATACGCCAATTCCACCAGAGATTTGGCAGCAATCCCGCAACGCGTGACAGCGCTGCCTCCGCGCCGACGCCATTGGCACGGAGGCAATTATTTTTTGCTAACCGAAGCCGGCGATCGCATGAGGAACATAAGGCGCCTCCAGCGACGCGATCTCCTCGGCCGTCAATTTGAGCGAGAGCGCTGCTACCGCATCGGTGAGGTGCGTCGGTTTGGAAGCACCAATGATCGGCGACGTGATGCCTGGCTTCTGCAGCAGCCAGGCCATCGCGACCTGCGCCTGCGGGACATTCCGCGCCTTCGCCACGGCGGCGACCTGCTCGACGATCTTGCGGTCGGCCTCCTCGGCCTGGACATAAAGCTTCTTGCCGAACTCGTCGGTTTTCTGGCGCTCGCTGGTCTCGTCCCAGGCGCGGGTCAGGCGGCCACGGGCGAGCGGGCTCCACGGCATCACCGCAATGCCCTGGTCGGCGCAGAATGGCAGCATCTCGCGCTCTTCCTCGCGGTTGAGCAGATTGACGTGGTTCTGCATGCTGATGAACTGGGTCCAGCCGTTCAGCCGCGACGTGTAGACCGCCTTGGCGAATTGCCACGCATACATGCTGGAGGCGCCGATATAGCGCGCCTTGCCGGCCTTCACCACGTCATGCAACGCCTCCATCGTTTCCTCGATGGGCGTTTTCTTGTCGAGGCGGTGGATCTGATAGAGATCGACATAGTCTGTACCGAGGCGGCGCAGGCTGTGATCGATCTCGGTCATGATCGCCTTGCGCGACAGGCCGGCACCATTCGGCCCCGGGCGCATGCGGTTGAACACCTTGGTGGCGATCACCACGTCGTCGCGCTTGGCGAAATCCTTCAGCGCACGGCCGACGATTTCTTCCGACGTGCCGTCGGAATAGACATTCGCCGTGTCGAAGAAATTGATACCGAGATCGAGCGCCTGCTTGATCAGCGGACGGCTGTTCGCCTCGTCCAGCGTCCAGGCATGCGATCCACGATCCGAGACACCAAAGGTCATGCATCCCAGACACAGCCGCGACACTTCGAGACCGGTATTTCCAAACCTGACGTAATCCACGCGTTCACTCCCTGCTTGTTTAGTTGGTCTTCACGAATTCAGCGAAAGCATCGGCATAATCGGGATGCCAGCGCGACAGAGCGGGACGGTTCTCGACCACATCGCCGATCGCCCACAACATACGCCGCTCGTCGAGCGCACGCGGCACGTCGTTGTCCGGACAAAGGATATAGAAGTCGCCGGCATCGATCCTTTGCATCATGAAATCGACTGTTTGCTCCGGCGTCCATGCGGCGGCGGGCTTCTCCTTGCGATCACCAGCCGTGAGGCCGGTGAAGACAAAGCCCGGGATCAACAGATGAGCGGTGACCTGGCAGCCTGCGGTACTCCGCAATTCGTGCGACAGCGCCTCCGTATAGGCCTTCACGCCAGCTTTCGAGACATTATAGGCGGGATTGCCCGGCGGGGTGGTGATGCCCTGCTTCGAGCCGGTGTTGATGATCAGGCCCGGCTTCATCCCCGCAATCATGTTGGGCGCAAAAGCCTGGCAGCCATTGACCACGCCCCACAGATTGACGCCGATCAGCCGTTCCCAGTTGTCGCGCGGACCGAGTGCCGAGGTCGGCACCTGGATGCCGGCATTGTTCATCAACACATCGCAACCGCCGAAGCGCTGCTGCACATCGGCGGCGAGCCCGGACATGGCAGCGAGATCGCTGACATCGACATTGGCTGTCATCACATCGTCACGGCCGCCCGGCGCGACCGCCGCGATCCTGCCCGCGGCGTCGTTCAGGCGACCGTCATCGACATCGACGATGCAGACACGAAGGCCCAGCTTCGCAAATACAATGGCTGCAGCCAGCCCGATGCCCGACGCGCCTCCGGTGATGACGGCAACAGAGCCGGTGGACAAAGCGGGATGTGTCATGGGGACCTCCTGAATTCACGTCGGGATGTTTGCCTATCACATTCCTTCATCACATCGCATGTCACATCATCGCCAGTGCAGGCCCGCTGCCCGCTTCTGCATGGCTACGGCTTCTTGCCATGAAACACCGCGTTCACCGACTTGACCATGCCGGTGTCAGCCTCGGCATAGCCGGGTAATTTCGCCAGAGCATCGCGAAACTCCGCGCCGCGCAGCACGGCCAGAATTTGTTGCATCGGTTCCTGCTCGAGCAGCGTCTCGCGGCAAATGAAGTAATAATCCTCCGTGAGCAGCCGCACGAAATCGAGGCCGAACTGCCGGGCGGCAGCTTCCACGCCGAAGGCAACATCGGCCATGTCGCTGGCCACATAGGCCGCCACCGCGGCATGGGTGAACTCCACCTGTTCATAGCCGTTGACGCGTTCCGGTGCGATCTTGTGCTGGTGCAAGATCTGATCGAACAGCAACCCGGTGCCGGAATCCCGATCGCGATTGACGAAGCGGATGGCGGGATTGACCAGTGCCTCCATCGAGGTGATGCGGAGCGGATTGCCGGTCTTCACCATCAGCCCCATCTCCCGTGTGGCAAAGCCGATGACGCGGTGGACGCGATTGTCGAGCCAGTTCTTGCAGGCATTGACGCTCTGCTTGCGCAATTCGCCGCGCGGCAGGTGAACGCCAGCGAGATCGCAGGCGTCATGCGCCAGGGACGCCAGCGAGGTCTGGTTGCCGACATAACGGAGATCGATGCCGATCCCCGTCGCCGCATTGAGAATCTCCCGCAGTTTTGGGACGGCAAAGCCATGGCTCGCATGGACGCGAATGATCGCGGGATGACCGGGCAAGAACTCCTTCAGCTCGGTGGCAAGCTCCTGCGCGAGATTTTCCAGCTGCGGACCGAGCCGCGCTTCGAGGCGCTCGCCGGCCCAGACCAGCTTTTGACCAAATGCGGTGAGCCGCGTGCCCTTGCCCTTGCTGCGTTCCACCACCGGCGTGCCGAAGAATGCCGACCAGTCATTCACTAGGCTCCAGGCATGGCGATAGGACATGTGGTGACGGCCGGCGGCGACGGTGATCTTGCCGGTCTCGCTGATATCCTTGAGGAAGCTGAGCATCACCGCTGTTGGCTGCCGCGAGCCGGGCTTGCGAAAACGCCAGACGGTCTCGATGTCGATCCGCATCGCCTCCCCTCGCTATTACGCCGAGATATGTTCAGGACTTCATATCTGCGGTCGTTCTTTGTCTCTCGTTATCATATTTACTGCGGTTGTCCCTCCTGATCCCATCAACGGCAAATCATGGGAGGGTTTCATGCAGACGATCTCACGTGCCGAACTCGTTTCCACCACCAAACTGCCGCGCAAGCGATTGCTGATTGACGGCCAGCAGGTCGAGCCATTGTCGGGCCGCTATTTCGATGTCCTCAATCCTGCCACCGGCGAGATCATCGCCGTGGTCGCCGAAGCCGATGCTGCCGATATTGACCGCGCCGTCGTCTCTGCTCGCAAGGCCTTCGAAGGCCCGTGGGGCCGCATGCGCGCCGCTGATCGCGGCTTGGTGCTGCAACGGTTCGCGCAGCTGCTGGAAGATCACGCCGAGGAATTGATCGCGCTGGAAAGCCTCGATGCCGGCAAGCCACTGGCGGCCGTGAAACGCCAGGATCTGCCCGCCGCGATCGATACGCTGCGCTATTATGCCGGCTGGGCCGACAAGATCAGCGGACAGGTCGTTCCCACCCGGCCGGACGCGCTGACCTATACGGTGCGGGAGCCGATCGGTGTCGTCGGCGCCATCGTGCCGTGGAATTTTCCGTTGATGATTGGCATGTGGAAGATCGCCCCGGCCCTCGCCTGCGGTTGCACCGTGGTGCTGAAGCCGGCGGAGATCACACCGCTCTCCGCGCTGCGGGTCGGTGAGCTGGCGCTGGAAGCAGGCCTGCCTCCGGGCACGCTGAATATCGTGCCGGGCCATGGCAGGATTGCAGGCCGCGCCATCGTCGATCATCCCGACATCGACAAGGTGACCTTCACGGGCTCCCCCACCGTCGGCCGCGAAATTCTGGCTGGCGCTGCGGGCAACCTCAAGCGTGTCACGCTCGAGCTCGGCGGGAAATCCGCCAATGTCATTTTCGGCGACGCGGATCTCGATGCGGCCACCAAGGCAGCCGCATCCGGTATCTTCTTCAATGCCGGGCAGGTCTGTTCTGCAGGCTCCCGCGTTCTCGCTCATGATTCCGTCTATGACGAAGTGGTTGAACGCCTCGCCGCGCGTGCCCGGGCCATCAAAGTCGGCGCCCCCGGCGAGGCTGGCGTCGCCATGGGCCCGATCGTTTCGGAGCTGCAGATGAAGCGCGTGCTCGACTATGTCGATATCGGCATCAAGGAAGGCGCGCAGCTTGCGGCCGGCGGGGAGCGCATCGGAGACCGCGGCTATTTCGTGGCCCCAACCGTTTTTGCCAATGTGGATCACGACATGCGGATTTCGCAGGAGGAAATCTTTGGCCCCGTCGTCAGCGTGGTCCGTTTCGGCGATGAAGCGGATGCCATCCGCAAGACCAACGGCACCCGATACAGCCTCGCTGCCGGCGTCTGGAGCAAGGATATCGGGCGGGTGCAGCGCTTTGCCCAAAAGGTGAAGGCCGGCACGGTCTGGATCAACACCTATGGCTATACCGATGTGCGGCTGCCCTGGGGCGGATCCCGGGATTCCGGCTTCGGCCGCGAACATGGCGATGCCGCCCTGGAGAACTTCACAGAGCCCAAGGCGGTCTGGATGAACCTGAACGTTTGAGACGGACATCGTTGCAGCGCGCAAAAGCCGGTTGATCGATATATTCTTACGGATATAACGATCATGTAAATAACAGGTCTTTGCGTGAGCTGTCCATGAACCGTCACCGGCGCTCTGCCGTCGCTTTGCGCCATGTGGCGTTCGAGGATCTCGGCCTGCTGTCATCCGTGCTGGATCGTGCAGGCTGGGACGTCGCCTTTTGCGAGGCCGCGATTGATGACCTGGCCCATCCCTCGATCGAGCATGCTGACCTTTTGATCGTCCTCGGCGGCCCGATCGGCGTTTACGAAGCCGAAGCCTATCCGTTTCTCACGCGTGAAATTCAGCTGCTGGAACGCCGGCTGAAACAGGAACGGCCAACTCTTGGCATCTGCCTCGGCGCTCAATTGATGGCAAAGGCGCTCGGTGCACGCGTTCATACCGGCAGCATCAAGGAGATCGGCTGGGGTAAAATCACCCTGACAGAGCAAGGTGCGACGACTTGCCTCGCGCCGCTCGCAGAAGACAGCGCGGTCGTTCTGCACTGGCACGGCGATACGTTCGACCTGCCGAACGGTGCCATGCGGCTTGCTTCCAACGAGCATTACGAGAACCAGGCATTCTCATTCGGCCGCAATGCACTGGCGTTGCAATTCCATCTTGAAGCAGATCCACGCCAGCTCGAAGAATGGTATGTCGGCCATGCCCTTGAGCTATCGGCGGCTGGCATTCCAGTGACACAATTGCGCGCGGCCACCGCATCGGTCGCGTCGGGTTTGCAGGATCGGGCAAACCGTATCTTCGGACGCTGGGTCCACGCCCTCGATTGAATGAGTCCAGATGCGAATTCACGCTGATGAATTGCGCGCGTAGACCTCCCATGCAACCCGACGCGGGTTCCCCAGCTTTACCCGACTGATGGAGACGATATATTCCGCACGCCACAACGGCAGAAAAATTCAGACCTCCGGGAGGATCATCATGGGCTTGATGCAGCCAATCTCCGCCACGTCGCACCCCTATGCGAACGGCTCCTACAAGCAGATGCTGATCGACGGCAAATGGGTCGATGCGCAGTCCGGCAAGAAGTTCGAGACGCATAATCCCGCCACCGGCGAACTGCTCGCCACCGTCGCCGAAGGCGATGCCAAGGATATCGATCTCGCCGTTTCCGCCGCACGCCGCGCCTTTGAAGGCCCGTGGAGCAAGGCCAAGCCTTACGAGCGCCAGGCGCTGCTACTGAAATTCGCTGACCTCGTCGAGAAGCATTTCGACGAACTCGCATTGCTCGACACCCTCGACATGGGCGCACCGCTGATGCGCACGTCAGCGGGCAAGCAGCGCATCCTCGGCATGCTGCGCTTCTATGCAGGCCAGGCCACGCTGATCTATGGCGAAACCATTGAGAACTCGCTGCCCGGCCAGATCTTCTCCTACACCCTTAAGGAACCGGTCGGCGTCGTCGGTGCGATCATTCCTTGGAACTCGCCGCTCAGCGCCAGCGTCTGGAAGATCGGCCCCGCCATCGCCACCGGCTGCACCGTCGTGCTGAAACCGGCGGAAGAAGCGCCACTGACCTCGCTGCGTCTCGGTGAGCTCGCGCTCGAAGCCGGCTTCCCGGCTGGCGTCATCAATGTCGTCCCGGGCTATGGCGAGACGGCCGGTGCTGCCCTCGCCTCGCATCAGGACGTCAACAAGGTCGCCTTCACCGGCTCGCACTTCACCGGCCAGTCGATCATCCGCGCTTCGGCCGGCAACCTCAAGCGCGTATCGCTCGAGCTCGGCGGCAAGTCGCCGAACATCGTATTCGCCGATGCCGATCTCGATGCGGCCGTCCCCGGCGCCGCGATGGCGGTGTTTGCGAATTCCGGCCAGATCTGCAGCGCCGGCACCCGCCTGTTTGTCGAGAAGAAGATCTATAACGAGTTCGTCGGCAAGGTCGCCGAATTCGCCAAGACCCTGAAGGTCGGCAACGGTGCAGATCCCAACATCCAGCTCGGCCCGCTGGTCTCCAAGGAGCAGCTCGATCGCGTCACCGGCTATCTCACGACCGGTGCGGGCGAAGGTGCCAAGGCCCTTTCGGGTGGCGGTCGTCTCACCGATGGCGATCTTGCCAAGGGCTACTTCGTGCAGCCCACGGTGTTCGCCGATGTCCAGGACAGCATGAAGATCGCACAGGAAGAGATTTTCGGACCCGTGATCTCGGCCATCGCCTTCGAGGAGATGGATGACCTCGTGCAGCGCGCCAACAACACCATGTTCGGCCTCGGCAGCGGCGTCTGGACCAGGGATGTCAGCAAGGCGCATCGCCTCGCCAAGGCTATCCAGGCCGGCTCGGTGTGGATCAATTGCTATCAGGCGATGGATCCGGCCGTGCCGTTCGGCGGCTACAAGATGAGCGGCTATGGCCGCGAGTCCGGTGTCCACCATGTGGACGAATATCTCAACATCAAGTCGGTCTGGATCAACACCTGATCCTGCCACGCTGAAACAGGAAAGGCGCGAGGCGACAAGCCTCGCGCCTTTTTGCTTGCGGTATCGACGTTAGGCTAGCTCGGCGGCAGCCCTCTGCATATTGACCGACATGTCGGCCGTGACAGTGCTCTGCTCCTCGACGGCGGCCGCTGTCGAATTGACGAACTCGTTGACCTCTTCGATCGCGGCCCTGATGGCGTCGAGTGCGCTGGCGACATCGCCGCTGACACCGTTGAGACCATCGATCTCCGCTGTAATCCTGTCGGTCGCCTGCTTCGCCTGGCTGGCGAGATTCTTGACTTCGGATGCAACGACGGCAAAGCCTCGCCCGGCCTCGCCGGCGCGTGCGGACTCGATGGTCGCATTGAGCGCAAGAAGGTTGATCTGGCTCGTGATGTTGCCGATCAGCTCCACGATGCCGCCCATGGATTGCGCCGTATCGCTGAGCCGCTGTGCCTGCGCATCGGCGGCCTGAACGCGATCAGCTGCGCCGATCGCAGTCTGCCGTGACTTCACCATGGTCTCTGAAATCTCCCTGATCGACGCGCTCATTTCCTCGCTGCCATCGGCAACCGAGTCGATGAGCGCCCGTGCGCGCACGGCCTTCATGCGGCCGATCGCCAGCGCCGTGGTGTCCGTCGCATATTTCACGACCTTGAATGGCTTGCCATTAAGATCGAGGATCGGATTGTAGGAGGCCTGGATCCAGATCTCCTTGCCGCCCTTCCCGATACGCCTGTATTCGGCCGCCTGATACTGGCCTTGATTGAGCCTGGCCCAGAACTCCGCATAGGCCGGGCTCGCGATATCGTCCGGCGCGACGAACATGCGATGATGCCTGCCCTTGATCTCGTCCAGCTGATAGCCGACGGCGTCCAGAAAGTTCTGGTTGGCAGACACGATGGTGCCGTCCATGCGAAACTCGATCACCGCCTGAGACTTTTCAATCGCCTCGATCTGCCCGCCATTGTCTGCGGAAATCAGTTTCTGTTCAGTCACGTCGGCGGCGAACTTCACCACCTTGAATGGCTTGCCGCCCTCATCCAGGATCGGGTTATAGGTCGCAAGTATCCAGATCTCGCGCCCGTCCTTGCCGATCCGCTTGTACTCGCCGGACTGGTAGACGCCGCGATTGAGACGCTCCCAGAAGGCGCGGTAGCCGGCACTGTCGCGATCGGCCTCCGGCATGAACATGCCGTGATGCTGGCCTTGGATCTCCGCGAGCACGTAACCGACCGCTTTGAGGAAATTGTCATTCGCGGTGATGATCGTTCCGTCCATATCGAACTCGATCACGGCCTGAGCCCGGTCGATGGCTGCGATCTTGCCTTCCGCTTCCATGCTCCGACGTTTTTCGACGGTGATGTCGGTCGCGAATTTGATCACGCCGACCGGCTTGCCATGTGCATCGAGCACGGGATTGTAGGAGGCCTGGATCCAGATTTCCTTGCCACCTTTTCCGAGCCGCTTGTATTGGGACGCCTGAAATTCGCCCTTGGCGAGTTTTGCCCAGAACGTCTGATAGTCCACGCTGTCATGTTGATCGGGGGCGACGAACATACGGTGATGCTTGCCGCGGATCTCATCGAGCGAATAGCCGACCGCCGCGAGAAAGTTGGCATTGGCCGTTACGATGGTCCCATCCAGCTGGAATTCGATAACGGCTTGTGAACGGCTGATGGCGTCTGCCTTGGCAGCCATAGATCGGTGCGACTTGGTGTCAAATAAACTTAGCAAAACGGCCCCCCGGCCGCCGAGCTGTCATGGCTCAGCACACGACTGCGCAACAGCAATCGTGGGTATTTTGCTACGTGTCGGTTACCAGACCGTAATCGGCGGTATCGTGAAATCTGATGCGACCATCAAATCCCGCTCATCTGCATCGACCGCCTGACTGATTACGCAACCTCAGGACGTTTATACAAATCGCGCAGCTTTCGCTTGAAGATCTTGCCTGTCGATTCGCGTGGCAGCGCCTCGTGGAAGTGGATTTCCTTCGGCACCTTGAAATTGGCAAGGCGCTGCTTGAGATAGGCCTGAATCTCGGCCGAGGTCATCGTCATCCCGTCCTCGAGCTCCACGCAACCCACCAGTCGCTCGCCAAACTCGTCATCGGGGACGCCAAACACCGCACAGTCACGCACGCCATCCATGCCGATCAGCGCGCTTTCGATCTCCGCCGGATAGATGTTGACGCCACCGGAAATGACCATGTCGCGCTTGCGGTCGCACATGAAGAGATAGCCGTCGTCGTCGACATAGCCGACATCGCCGACGCTGATGAGCCCGTCGCGCCCCGCTTCTGCCCGCGCGTCCGGGCGCCCCTGATAGTCGAAATCCGGCACCGACGTCTGGCGCATATAGATTTCGCCAGGCTCGCCCACATCGCACTGTGTCCCGTCCGGGCGATAGATGCGCACCACGCCGCCTTCGATGGTGCGGCCGACCGTGCCCGGCTTCTTCAGCGCCTCCTCGGATGAGTGCCAGATCGGCACGCCC
>Ga0102592_1001341_pt1 | contig 28656 bp, 28 predicted proteins | sample AraplaCol_mMF_r2_FD_76861 | JGI IMG/M metagenome (GOLD analysis project Ga0102592, IMG submission 76861) | Arabidopsis root microbial communities from North Carolina, USA - plate scrape MF_Col_mMF_r2 (SPADES assembly) (version 2) | ecosystem: Host-associated > Plants > Roots > Endosphere...
TCGGCAAGATCCTCGACAAGGATCAGGACAACTGGGGTTACAACGCCCAGACCGGCGAATATGGCGACATGATCGGCATGGGCATCATCGACCCGGTCAAGGTCGTTCGCACCGCCCTGCAGGATGCAGCTTCCGTTGCATCGCTGCTGATCACCACCGAAGCCATGATCGCCGAGCTGCCGAAGAAGGACGCTCCGGCTATGCCGGGCGGCATGGGCGGCATGGGCGGTATGGACATGATGTGATAGGCCAACGGCCTTTCACAGCATCGTTCATGAAACCGCCCATCATCTAAGATGGTTCAGCGCGTCAAGCGCGCTGAACTGGCGGTATGGACATGATGTGATAGGCGAAAGCCTGCACTGACACCATTCCGGCATCCGGAACAGGAAGGGCGGCCCTCGGGTCGCCCTTTTCTTTTGTCTCGATAGCACCGCCGATGTCTTTTCAGCCGCTTCCGATTTCAGGAATGATGCAGCGGCGATTCGACCACGCGGCACGCCCGATTCAGCTGATCAACCCATCTAACCAGCCGTCTATTGCCCGCCCCCGGGCCGAAGCTTGCGTGAAGCTTGCGTCGCTGCACCTTTGCAGTATGCCGACATCGGTGCGAGATCGCGGCGTTGCCGTGCCGTTTCCGGCCTCCGCATCAGGTGAAAACGCTTCCAATGCCCTCGAAGATGATCCTCCACCGCCGATTCTCCTGAAATGTCCCGGAAGCGCGGCCTCACGAGAAATGATCCCGATCCGAATACCCCTTAAAAAGCCGTTGCCGTTTGGCCAAAAGCTCCTATAAATCCGCGCTGCAATTAAAGTGCGCCCGGCGATAATTTTTCGCTAATAGACGAGGTCGGAGCGCGAAACGGCGATACGCGAATGTTCGGCTTCAACGGCTCCGCTTCCGGAGGCCGTGAACGCCGTGGCGATTGCCGGATGGGCGGACATCATGTCCGCAGCGACATGATCCTGTTTCTTTGTGTTTGCCGAACGTGCGGCGGAGAAGCCGCATGCGAACGGGAGAACGCCTTGTTTAAGATCGCCAAAGCCAATGCAGCCCTGCCCCTGATGCCCGGCTCGCTTGAGGACACCAATCGCAATCACGAGATGCTGGCGCAGTTTTCCATCTCCGAAAGCTGGATCGGAGATTTGTCGAGCGGCATGCTCCGCCTCGGCGAATGGAGCGGCATGCTGCACGGCCTCTCCGCACAGGAATGCGGGCTGTTAAGCCTGATCCGCTGCTACGATACCAAAGACCGCAGCCACATATTGGAGCTGTTCGAACAGGCGGCGACGCTCAATTCCTCCTTCTGTTTTTCGACGACGATCATCATGCCGAATGGCTTCCGCCAGCCGCTGTTCTGCATGGGCGAGTCGAACGGGCTCGAAGAGAAATACAGCGGCAGCATGTCCGGCGTCTTCATCTTCCCGCGCTTCAAGCTTGAAGGCGCAAGGCAGATCACAAGCCGCCGATAAAAACCGCCAGCGCAAAGAAAAGGCCGCTCTCAAGGGCGGCCTTCGGCATTTCCGGTCGGCCTCTCCGTTATTCCGGCTTGACGGGTATGTTGAGGCCCTTCGCACTTGCCGGACGGGCGATGCAGCGCTCCAGCCAATCCGAGACGGCGGGGAATTTCGCATATTCCAGAACCTCGCGGCCGCCATAGAAGATATCGGCGCCGCGAACCCAGGTGAAGGTGGTGATGTCGGCGATCGTATAGAGATCGCCCATGATCCACTGGCGGCCCTTCAGCCGGTCTTCGAGCACGCCGAGCAGACGTTTGGACTCGTCGCGATAACGCTCCACCGGGTAGGAATTGTTGGAGACCTTGTCGGCGGCGAATTTGTAGAAATGCCCGAACTGGCCGAACATCGGACCGATGCCCGCCATCTGGAAAAACACCCATTGGATGGTTTCGTAGCGGCCCGCGGCGTCGGCAGGGATGAGCTTGCCGGTCTGTTCCGCGAGATAAAGCAGGATGGCGCCGGATTCGAAAAGGCCGATCGGCTTCCCGTCCGGGCCATTCGGATCGATGATCGCCGGGATGCGGCCGTTCGGGTTGAGAGATTCGAATTCCGGCGACTTCTGCTCGTTGGCGGCGAAGGAAACATAATGCGGCTCGTAGGCGAGACCGAGTTCTTCGAGGGCGACGGAAACCTTCACCCCGTTCGGCGTCTGCAGCGAATAGAGCTGGATGATGTCGGGATTTTTCGCCGGCCAGCGCGTCGTGATCGGAAATGCGGAAAGATCTGCCATCGGAATCTCCATGTTGGGCGCCGACCATAAAAGACCGGGCTCGGTAAAGGCAAGCCGCGGCGACCAGGAGATCGTTCCATATTGTTGAACGATCTGTCCGCTTCCGTTTATCTTTCCACAACGAAGGAAAAGAGCGACATAGAAGCATCCGAGGTCCAACCGGTGCCGGGGCACCAAGATCTCCAGAGCCAATCAAACGGAGACAACGTCCATGTCAAACAACGTCATCATCCTGATCGCCCGTATCCTTCTTTCCTTCATGTTCATCTTCGCCGGCTTCGGCAAGCTGACCGATCCGGCATCGACCGCCGGCATGATCGCCGGCGCCGGCCTGCCGGCTTCCACCGCGCTCACCTATCTCGCCGGCCTGTTCGAGCTTGCAACCGGCCTTGCCGTGCTCGTCGGCTTCCAGGTCCGCATCGTCGGCTGGCTGCTTGCCGTCTTCTGCGTCTTTACCGGCTTCGTCTTCCACTTCTCGCCGATCAACGTTCCTGATTTCCCGGCCGCCGCTAACGCCTGGCTGAGCGGCCTGAACTTCGTCAACTTCATGAAGAACATCACGCTCGCCGGCGCCTATATCATGCTCGCCACCAATGGCGCAGGCGCCTACTCGCTCGACGCCCGCCGCGGCGGCTACGCAACGGCCTGACACCAGCAGACATCCTCCCAGAAACAGAAAACCCGCCGTCATCCGACGGCGGGTTTTTCTTGTGCCGTTATGTAGCCGAGATCAGAGGGCAGCGCGCACCGCATCGATGATCGCCTGCACCGCCGGTTCGTCGGCATGGCTCTCCTTGCGGGCGCGCACGAGGCAGGCCTGCGAATGCAGGATGACGCCGTCCTGGAGCACCTTCAGGTGGTTGGCGCGCAATGTCGAGCCGGTGGAGGTGATATCGACGATGATGTCAGCCGAGCCTGCGGCGGGAGCGCCCTCGGTGGCCCCCAGGCTTTCGACGATGCGATAAAGCTGGATGCCGTGCTGGCTCGAAAAGAACTGCTGGGTCAGCCGCCAGTATTTGGTGGCGATAGCAAGCCGCCTGGAGTGGCGGGCGCGGAAATCGGCGGCGACATCGACGAGATCGGCCATGGTGTCGACATCCAGCCAGATCTCCGGCACGGCGACGACGACATCGGCATGGCCGAAACCGAGCCGGGCGCAGAATTCGACGCGCTTGTCGATCTCGGCAAAACCCTCCCGCATCAGATCCTCGCCGGTGACGCCGAAATCGACGCTGCCGTTGCCGATTTCGCGAGAGATTTCGGAAGCCGACAGGAAGGCGACTTCCACATCGTCCCAGCCTTCGACGCGGCCGCGATAGGAGCGGTCGTTACCAACAGCCGAGATCGGCATGCCGGCACGCTCGAAGATCGCCGAAGCGTCGTCCTTCATCCGGCCCTTGGAAGGAAGCGCAATGGTGATGGTCATGCGGCTGCCCTTTCGGTTTCGATACGGTCGAGCCAGAAGGAGAAGCCGACGGCAGGAATGCGGTCCGTGGCGCCGAGGAAGGTCAGCAGCCGATCGAAGCGACCGCCGCCGGCGAGCACCGCGCTCGAGCCTTCCACCGTCACCTCGAAGACGAGGCCGGTGTAATAGTCGAGCGGCCGTCCGAAGGCGGCGCGGTAGTCGAGGCAGGAAAGATCGACGCCGGCATTGGCAAGGGCTGCGACCCGGCCATTGAAGCGGGCGAGCGCGTTGCCGAGTTTCAGGCCGGCGGCATCGGCGAAACCGGCAAGGGCCGCGGACGCGTTGATGAGCGGCACGTCAAGCGACAGGAACTCTTCCAGCACCTGGAAGGCCGCATCGTCGAGGCGGGTTTCGGAGAGGATCAGCTTTTCCTTGAGGCGCCGGGCGATCTCCAGGGGCGAGCGGCTGGCATTCGTCGAATAGCCGGTCTTCTGCATCTCCCGCTCGAGATGGACGACCAGCGCCTGCTCGTCGCCGGATGCGACCAGCCTGGCAATATCGTCGTCCAGGCCGGTGACGAATTGCGGGCTGACGAGGCTGGCCAGCAGCGCTTCCAGCTGCGTCATGTTGCCGAAGGCATGGATCAGGCGCTTCTGCCAGCCGAGCGGCAGGCCGAGCGCCTGGACGACGGCCTCGAACACTGCCTGGTCGCCCAATGTCACCGACAGTCGCCGGCCCGGCAGCAGGCGAGCGAGGATGCCGGTGGCATCGCCGATGGCGCGGGCGTCGGCGTTTGACAGGTCGATATCGCCGAGATCCTCGATGCCGGCCTGATAGAATTCGTTGGCGCCGTCGCGGCGCTGGCGGAAAACCTCGCCGAGATAGGCATAACGCTTCGGCGTACCGGTCGCCGTCTCGATGTGGCGCAGACAGACGGGAATGGTGAATTCGGGACGCAGGCAAAGGCTGGCGCCGGTTTCACTCTCCGTCATGAAGATGCGGCGGCGCAGCTCCTCACCGGCGATGTCCAGGAAAGGTTCGGCCGGCTGAATGACAGGCGTATCGATGCGCTCGGCGTTGCGCGCGGTAAATTCGGCCAGCAGGTCGTTGGAGAATTCGGGGAGGTTGATCAGGGGCATGCCGAGCTCCAAATAGTAGGCGAAGGGCGTGCCTGAAGGTACGCCTCAGACATTCGATGCTGCCCTCTTCCGATCCTCAGCCTGCGCAGCAAGGATTTCCTTCACCTTGGCCACAAGGTCGGCTTCCGGCACCGTCTCCTGCGCCACGCGTGCTTCGCGCCAGCTGGCATTGTCTTCGATCTCGCCGGAAAGCCGCTTGCCTTCGATCAGATCCTTGATCTGCACGACGCCTTCGGCGCGCTCGTCGCCGCCCTGGATGATGGCGACGGGGCAGCCGCGGCGATCGGCGTATTTCAGCTGGTTGCCGAATTTCTTCCAGTTGCCCTGGAACATCTCGGCGCGGATGCCGGCGGCGCGCAGTTGCTGCGTCATTTTCTGATAACGGCCCATCGCCTCGACATCGCCGTCCATGACGGTGACCAGCACCGGCTCGATCACCTCGCTGGCGCCGAGCTTGCCGAGGTTCTTCAGCGCCGTCATCAGGCGGGAGACGCCGATCGAAAAGCCCGTCGCCGGAACCGGCTGGCCCATGAAACGAGAGACGAGACCGTCATAACGGCCGCCGCCGCCGACCGAACCGAAGACGACCTTCTCGCCCTTTTCATTGGTGACGTCGAAGCTGAGTTCGGCCTCATAGACCGGGCCGGTATAATATTCGAGACCGCGCACGACCGAGGGATCGATCTTGATCCGGTCGGCTTGATAGCCGGCGCTGGTGACGAGCGCTGCGATGAAATTCAGCTCCTCGACGCCTTCGCCACCCCTCGAGGTTCCCGCAACGAGCTCGGCGAGGCGTTGAGCGCTTTCGGCATAATCCTTGATGCCGACGAAAAACAGCACCTTGTCGATCTGCTCCTGGTCAAGCCCGGCGCCCTTGGTGAAATCGCCGGATTCATCCTTGCGGCCGGGGCCGAGCAGCAATGCCACGCCTTCCGGGCCGAACTTGTCGAGCTTGTCGATGGCGCGCAGCACGTTGAGCCGCTGGCCGGCCTTGTCCTCGCCGCCGAGGCCGATCGCCTCGAGCACGCCATCCAGGACCTTGCGGTTGTTGACGCGGATGACATAGTCGCCGCGCTTGATGCCGAGGGCCTCAAGCGTGTCGGCCATCATCATGCACATTTCGGCATCGGCCTGAACACCCGGCGCGCCGACCGTATCGGCATCGAACTGCATGAACTGGCGGAAGCGGCCGGGGCCCGGCTTCTCGTTGCGGAAGACGTAACCGGCGCGATAGGTGCGGTAGGGAAGCTGGATCTCGTTGAAGTTCTCGGCGACATGACGGGCGAGCGGCGCCGTCAGGTCGTAACGCAGCGACATCCATTGCTCGTCGTCATCCTGCAGGGAGAAGACACCCTCGTTCGGCCGGTCGCTGTCGGGCAGGAATTTGCCGAGCGCATCGGTATATTCGAACAGCGGCGTTTCGAGCGGATCGAAACCATAATGCTCATAGACTTCCCGGATCTTTGCCGTCATCTCGTTGACGGCGCGGATGTCGGCGGCCGTGCGGTCGACGAAGCCGCGCGGCAGGCGGGCCTTGAGCTTTTGCGGTTTCTTCTGCTTGTCGTTCATTTCCGGGAATTCCGCTGACTGTGACAGTGGCGGTTTCCTAACCGATCGGGCGGGGAGCGGCAAGGGCGAAGGGTCTTGATGCCGCAGGGAGAATCGATTGAACCGGAGGCATTCATCAGAAATGCGGATATGCTCATGATCGCTGAAGCGCTTCTCTATGCCGCGACCTTGCCGCTGACCGGCAAGCCGCATCGAAAGTTCATCCGCTATTCCGTCAATCTGTGGTCGCGGGCCGGGCGCTGTGCGGCGGATTGGGCCGAACATGAGGAGAAGAGCCGGACTGCGATCCGCGCGGCTGCGGCCGGTCTCAGGCAGAAGCGGACCGCCGTCGTGCTCGGTTCCGGTCTGTTGCGGGACGTGCCGATCGAGGAACTGGCGCGCGATTTCGATACCGTCGTGCTGGTCGATCTCGTTCATCTCGCCTCGGTGCGGCTGTGGCTGTCGGCCAAGGGCTACCGCAATGTCCGGCTGATCGAGCGCGACCTCTCCGGCTATGACGACCTTGCCGCCGGCCGGCAGCCCGAACCGCTCGGCTTCCTCAGGAGCGTGCCCTATCTCGATCTGGTGGTTTCGGCCAACCTCTTGTCGCAGATCGGTCGCGGCGTGAAACGGCGCTCGGACGCCGAGACCGGGCGAATGCCCGAAGACACGGTGGAAAGGCTGATCGCGGCGCATCTGACCGGGCTTTCGGGCCTCTCCTGCCGCAGTTGCCTGGTGACCGACATCGCCTATGCCGTCATCGACCGCAACGGCAGGACGCATGAGGAGGCAGACCTGCTGCATGGCGTATTGCCGCCGCCGGCAAAAGCTACCTGGACATGGCCGGTGGCGCCGCTCGGCGAAGAGAGCAAGGATTACCGGATCGAGCACAAGGTCATTGCCAGCTGGTGATCAGGATGTGATCGCCGATCGGCTTGGCTTGCATCAGTCATTCGCCTATAAAACAGCATGCGCATGCTCGCCCTCATCGCGATGTTTCTCGGCTGGCTGGTCTACAGCGCCATGTCCGCATGGGCAGGCTGTCCGACCTGCGCATCGATGAATGCACCGGTTGCCGTCAAAACCGGCATGCATCACGAAATGCACGGCATGGCTATGTCCGAGGCGGCGGGCAAGACTGAGCCCTCGAAAGGCCCCTGCGCCGGCGGCAATTCCGCGCATATGCCGCTTTGCGCCGCCTGCCTGCTGTTGCCACCGGCGGTGATGGTCACTGATGGCGGAAAGCCGACCTTCAGCTATCCCGCCCCGGCGCCTGCCCACGCCCTCGACGACGAAAAGCCGACACCGCAGTCGCCCCCTCCGCGATTGTCCTGACACCATAGCAATCCATGCCAATCGGGTGGCTCAGCCGCCCGGCAAACCTATTGTCAGACAGAGGAAGGAACTCTCATGTCTTTGAAAATCATCGCCCTCACCGCCATGCTCGCCATCATTGCCGCTCCCGTCCTTGCCGAAGACAAACCGATGGATATGAGCAAGCCGATGGGCAATCACGATGCGGCAAGCCACGCCTTCAGCGAGGCCAATGCCAAGATGCACAAGGATATGATGATCGAATATAGCGGCGATGCCGATGCGGATTTCGTCCGCGGCATGATCCCGCACCATCAGGGCGCGATCGATATGGCCAGGATCGAGCTTCAATATGGAAAAAATCCCGATATCCGCAAGCTCGCCGAAGCCGTCATCGAGGCGCAGGAAGCCGAGAGCGCTCAGATGACCGCCTGGCTCAAGGCCCACGGCAAATAGTCGATCGTGGATGAAAAGGGGAACGCCGGGATGTCAGGCGTTCCCCAAGACTTATGTTGGCGAGGTCAGTCCTTCGGCTCGAAATCGGCCGGGCGGCGGCCGGCGCCCTGTCGTGCCAGCATCCAGCCGGGATATTCCGGCGCAAGCGCGCTCACCTCGTCGAGCTTCTTCATATCGTCTTCATCGAGCTTCAGCTTGACGGCGGCAAGGTTCTGGTCGAGCTGATCGACCCGCTTGGCGCCGATGATGACTGTTGTGACGAAGGGCTTGGCGAGGATATAGGCGAGCGCCACGGTGGCGACGCCGACGCCGTGCTTTTCGGCGACTTCGCGCATGACGGCGACGCAGGCCCAGGCCTTGTCCTTGTCGACCGGCGGGAAATCAAAACTGGCGCGGCGGCCCTCGCCGTTGCCGGGCGCGCCGGGACCATACTTGCCGGAGAGCAGTCCGCCGGCGAGCGGCGACCAGACCATCAGGCCGAGCTTCTCCTCCTGCATCATCGGCACGATGTCGCGTTCGAGGTCACGGCCGGCGATGGAATAATAGGCCTGCACGGTTTCGAAACGGGCAAAGCCGCGGCGTTCGGACAGGCCGAGCGCCTTGGAGATGCGCCAGGCCTGCCAGTTGGAGACGCCGATGTAGCGCACCAGGCCGCGGGAGACGAGATCGTCGAAGGCGCGCAGCGTCTCATCGATCGGCGTCACCGTATCGGTCGCGTGGATCTGATAGAGGTCGATGTGATCGGTCTGCAGGCGCTCGAGGCTCGCCTCGACGGAATCCATGATGTGGCCGCGCGAGGCGCCGCGGTCGTTCGGCTTGTCGCCCATCACACCATAGACCTTGGTGGCGATGACGACGTCCTTGCGTGGGATGTCGAGGTTCTTCAGCGCCTGGCCGAGCAGCCTTTCGGACTCGCCGGCCGAATAGACATCGGCCGTGTCGATGAAATTGACGCCCGAAGCAAGCGAGCGTTCGACGATCCGGTCGGCGGCATTCTGGTCGACATCGGCGATGGCGCCCCACATGCTGCCTTGCTTGGCTTCACCGAAGGTCATGGTGCCCAAGCAGATTTCCGAGACGAAAAGTCCCGTATTTCCGAGCTGGTTGTAACGCATGGTGGAAAAATTCCTTTGTGTCTGCCGCAAGAGGGCTTGCGAACCGCTGAACTTCATTTTTTGATTATTGGCCTGCGCGCGACAGGCACAGCCGTGGCTGGCTGCAGGGTGAGGCAAAGTGCATTTAGTGCGGCAGCGGCGCTTTTCAACGCTGCGCCCAACCGTGCCCAAGATGACGCCCTTGTCTCGACACAGGCAGCCGATAGATTGCCGGCCATATTTTAAGAGGTGCGCATATGACGACGCGACCACTGACGACGATCGGCTTCGATGCCGACGATACACTCTGGCAAAACGAACAATATTACCGACTGACGGAAGCGCATTTCACCAGGCTTCTTGCCGATTTCGCCGAAGGACCGAAGATTTCCGAGCGGCTGCTGGAGGCCGAGAAACGCAATCTTCGCCATTATGGCTTCGGCATCAAGGGTTTCACGCTGTCGATGATCGAGACGGCGATCGAGATCACCGAGGGCAAGGTTCCCTCGGGCGTGATCGCCAAGATCCTCGATATCGGCCGCGAGCTCCTCTCCCATCCGGTCGAGACCATGCCGCATGTGCGCGATACGCTGGAGGGGCTTGCCGGCAAATACCTGCTTGTCATGATCACGAAGGGCGATCTCTTCGATCAGGAACGCAAGCTTGCCCAATCCGGGCTCGGCGATTTCTTCGATGCCGTCGAGATCGTCTCCGACAAGACCGCCGTCACCTATCGGCGCATCTTCGCCAAGGTCGGCGACGGGCCGGAGCGGGCGATGATGGTCGGCAATTCGCTGAAATCGGACATCGTGCCGGCAATCGCCGCCGGCAGCTATGGCGTCTTCGTGCCGCACGAACTCACCTGGGTGCTGGAACATGTCGATGAACCGAAAGAAGCGCCGCGTTTCCGCAAGATCGGCCATCTCGGGGAATTGCGCGAACTGATCGACCGGCTCGGCTAGAGCCTCATTGCTTGGCAGGCGCCTTCGGAAACAGCGACGGGCGTTCGGGCTCGGCCGGCGGTTGCGGCGGTTGTGGGGCCGCCGCCAAGGGCTCGATCAGGATGCTAAACGGAGCGCCGAGGCCGCGGCGCGGCGAGACCTTGGAATAATAGGGACGCAGCAGCCAGGTGGCGTCTTCCTTGACCGTCGTCTCGAAGCTCATGCCATCCTCGTCGGTGCCGAAGAAGGCCTCGTCATCCGGCTTCGACAGGTCGAAGATCGCCAGGAAGGCAAATTTGCTCTTGGTGGAAAAACTGACCTTCACGTGCTGGCCGGTGCGCACCGGCAGCGTATAGACATGGCTATTGCCGAACTTCGTCCAGCCCTTCAGCTGCATGGTGACGGCCGGGAATTGCAGCTTCTCCAGCTTCTCGCCGGGATCGAGCTGCGGTGTCTGCGCCATGGCGGAGACCGGCAGGAAAAACAGGGCAGCGGCTGTTATCAATATTCTCACGGACAGATCTTTCATGGACGGACCAGGGCGCTGCGCATCGCCTCGACCTCGGGCCGGCAGAAGCAGCCTTCCAGATGATCGTTGACGAGACCCATCGCCTGCATGAAAGCATAAACTGTGGTCGGGCCGACAAAGGTCCAGCCGCGTTTCTTCAGATCCTTCGAAATGATGACCGATGTCGGCGTCGTCGGATTGGCGACGATATGCTCGCGGTCGACCACAACAGGCCGCTCGTTATGGCCCGGCTCGTAGCGCCAGAAATAACGGGCGAGCGAGCCGAACTCGTCCCTGAGGGCGATCGCGCGCTTGGCATTGTTGATGGTCGAGACGATCTTGCCGCGATGGCGGATGATGCCGGCATCGCCAAGGCAGCGAGCGACATCCTCGTCGCCGAAGAGAGCGACCTTGTCGAAATCGAAGCCTGAAAAGGCGGCGCGGAAATTCTCGCGCTTGCGCAGGATCGTCAGCCAGGAAAGGCCGGACTGGAAGCCTTCGAGGCAGATCTTCTCGAAGAGGCGGATGTCGTCGGTGACGGGGCGGCCCCACTCCTCGTCATGATAGCGGAGGTAGTCGGGCAGATTTGCGTGCCAGTGGCAGCGGCTCCTGCCGTCCTCGCCGATGATGATGCCTGTCGCGCTCATGATCCTTCATTCTGCGGGGGTCCGCTTCGTTCTCCGCTGATGATTCCGGCTTTACCATTTGCAAACCGTCTTTCCAAACCGAACGGTAACCCTGACGAAAAGTTTATCCGGTCGGTCGGCTTTTCATGAATCGATCTTTACCATTCGCTGGCGGATAGGGTGGCAGCGTCTTTGCGGGCGGAACATGTCCGCCCGGGCGGAGAAGTAGTCCCGCCAGCCATTTTCGGTCATTTGTAGAGAGTTCGTCCGATGATGAAACAGCTTGTTCTTGCCGCAGCCCTCTTCGGCATTGTCTCCACGGCCGCCCTTGCAGACGACCGCTACGCCACCCGTCCGCCGGTCGTGCTCAGCCCGGATCTGACGGCGCCCTGGATCAACCAGCTCGGCGGGGGCGCGGTTCGACCCGTCGTCTATCAGCGGCCGGTCATCCGGCAGCCGCAGCGCGGAATCTTCCAGCGCCGCGCGCTGCGCCAGGCGCCGCAGGCCGCACCGCAGACCGTTTCGGCGATCAATCCCGGCATCCCGTCGATCCGCCGTCCGATCGAGCCGCAATTCCTGCCGCAGATGGTCGATTACGATACCACGGAAAAGCCCGGCACGATCGTCATCGATACCAACAACCGCTTCCTCTATCTGGTGATGGAAGGCGGCAAGGCAAGGCGCTACGGCGTCGGCGTCGGCAAGCCCGGCTTCGAATGGGCCGGCGCCCACAAGATCACCCGCAAAACGGAATGGCCGGACTGGACGCCGCCTTCCGAAATGATCAGCCGCGAAGCCGCCAAGGGCCATTACCTGCCGGCGCGCATGGACGGCGGCCCGGAAAACCCGCTCGGCGCCCGCGCCATGTATCTCGGCTCGACGCTTTACCGCATCCACGGCACCAACGCGCCCTGGTCGATCGGCAGTGCCGTCTCCTCGGGCTGCATCCGCCTGCGCAACGAAGACGTCGTCGATCTCTATGACCGCGTCAACGTCGGAACCCGCGTCATCGTCATGTAACGACCGGGCAAATACCTGGGGAGCCGTAGAGAATAGCCGGCTCCCTTCTCCAAAAGAGCTTTATCCGGCCACGCCGATCTTGAATCGGGGAGAAGTTCATGTAGCTTCGAGCGAATTTGCTTGAGGGGAATCGATCATGATCAAATTGATGCCGGGTCTGGCTGCCGCCGGACTTGTCCTGTCCTTGATGTCCACATCCGCCTTTGCTGCACCCGCCGGCTCCGCGCCGGACAATACACGAGCCCCGGCGCAGATCGTGCGCGTGGCGCAGATGCCGAAATACGTGAAGCCGCAGTTCAAGCGCAAGAAAGTGCGCCTGGTGACGACGGAAGCGGCCGGCACCGTCATCATCGATACAAACAACAAATATCTCTATCTCGTAGAAGGCAACAACCGCGCCACCCGCTACGGCATCGGCGTCGGCCGCGACGGCTTCGGCTGGTCGGGGATCGTCAAGATCGGCCGCAAGGCCGAATGGCCGAGTTGGACGCCGCCGGCCGAGATGCGCCGCCGCGAAGCCGCCAAGGGCCACATCATCCCTGCTTTCCAGGAAGGCGGCGAGGACAATCCGCTCGGCGCCCGCGCCATGTATCTCTACCAGGGCGGCCGCGACACGATCTTCCGCATCCACGGCACCAACCAGCCCTGGACGATCGGCCTCAACATGTCTTCCGGCTGCATCCGGATGATGAACGAGGATGTGACGCACCTCTACGACCGCGCGCCTGTCGGCACCAAGGTGATCGTCATCGGCCCCGGCAACCGGCAGGGCAAGGTGGCTTTCGAGGACCGAGGCATCGACGTGCTGCGCACGATGTTTGGCGGCTGAGCAACACTGACGAAAAAAACGAAAGGCGCATTTCGACGCGCCTTTTGTTTTGCTTAGACTTTGCGGCCGAAAGCTGGCACACCTGCCTAAGAGTCGACATATTTGCAATATCGGGGCTATTCAATGACATATGCGCTGCGTTCCTCCGCTTCGCTACTTGCGGGCATCGCGTTTTTGACAATCTGTTCAGCAGTTTCCGCCTCGGCGGAAGATCTGCAATTCTCTGTCTATGGCGGTTATCAGACCGCACCGCACAGCGGCGTCGATCTCTCCGACGGCACGCATTTCACCGCCGGCTGGGAAGGCAAGTCCTTCGGCAGCCCGCCTTATTACGGCGGCCGCGTCACCTGGTGGCTCGAGAACTTCAACAAGCCGAACTGGGGTATTTCGCTCGATTATACCCATGACAAGGTCTATGCCGACGACGATACGCTGGCCAAGACCGGCTGGTCGCACTTCGAATTCACCGACGGCCTGAACTTGCTCACGGTGAACGGCCTCTACCGCTTCCAGGATCCGACCCGCCGCTGGACGCCCTATCTCGGCGCCGGTATCGGCGTGAACATTCCGCATGTCGAAGTGATTCGCCCCGAGGGCAAGACCTGGGCATATGAATTCGGCGGCGTGACGCTGCAGGCCCAGGCCGGCGTCGACTTCAAGGTGACCGAGCGCTGGTCGACCTTCGTCGAATACAAGGGCACCTATTCGCGCATCGACGTGCCGATCGACAACGGCGTGGACCTGAAGACCAACATCTTCACGAATGCCGTCAACGTCGGCGTTTCATTCCACTGGTAAGAACAAATTTCGGCTGCGACGTGAGAGCGGTTCAGCGCATAAAAGCGCAAAACCGCTCTAACCTTTTATCGTTACGCAATTCCCAGGCAAAACCGCCTTGCGCGTTGCCTGGGAAAACCGCTTCGTACTTCCTGAAATTGCTCTATTTCGTGCCGCAGCTGACCTTGCCCTGGACGGCATAGGGCTTTTCACCGCCTGCGATCGTCAGGGAATAGGTGCCGCTGAAATTTGCCGACGGCTTGCCGCGTTCGCCGGCAACCACGACGAGATCCAGCGTTGCTCCGCCGGTGTCGTCATCACCACCGTCGAGAACCTCCAGGAGCAGTTCGCCGTCACGCGACCAGTGATTGGTCAGATGCTGCGATTCGAAAACACGTTTTCCGAATACCGTCGATTGCGCCTGGTCCTTGACCACAAGTGCACCGCGGAAATGGTTGAGCTTGTGGCCGGCATCGCTTTCGAAACCGCTTTCGAGCGTGAAACGCGCTTCCTTGTCGTCGGCGGAACAGAACAAACGACTATCAGCATGGGCGGCGCCTGCCGCTCCGAGCAGTCCCGCAAGCACGATCATTCCCCGCCACATCGCCCAACCTCCCGAGACCGGCCCGACGGGCCTGCTGCATATGCAGCAATTTAAAGTGCTACAGCGTCCTTTGCGCATCTGAAAAGACGCGCGGCGCTGTAGTAGCTTCAGCCTAGCGGCAAACCTGTTAATTTTTCCGGCACAGCGCCGCCATAAGCCCAATCGAGCAGTTCGACCGTATGCAGGATCGGCATGCCGGTGCCGGTGGCGATCTGGGTGATGCAGCCGATATTGCCGGTGGCAATGATATCGGCCTTGGTGGCCTCGATGTTTTTGACCTTGCGTGCCTTCAGCGCAGCCGAGATCTCCGGTTGCATGATGTTATAGGTGCCGGCAGAGCCGCAGCAGAGATGACCTTCCGCCGGATCGCGCACCGTAAAGCCCGCCGCTTTCAGCAATTGCTTCGGCGCGAGCGTGATGCGCTGGCCGTGCTGCATGGAACAGGCGGAATGATAGGCGACCGTGATGCCCTTCGGCATGTGGGCCGGCAGCTCGAGAGTGGCGAGATATTCGGTGATATCCTTGGCGAGCGCCGAGACCCTGACCGCCTTTGCGGCATAGGCGGGATCGAGGCGCAGCATGTGGCCGTAATCCTTGATCGTCGTGCCACAGCCAGAGGCGGTGATGATGATCGCGTCGAGGCCCTGCCCGTCAATCTCGCGTGTCCAGACATCGACATTGGCGCGCGCGCTCGCAAGCGCCTGTTCGGCGCGGCCCATGTGATGGACCAGCGAGCCGCAGCAGACCTCGCCCTCCGGCAGTACGACCTCGACGCCGAGCCGCGTCAGCAGCCGGATCGCCGCCGCGTTGATGCCGGGATCGAGCACCGGCTGGGCGCAGCCGGAAAGGATCGCCACCCGGCCGCGCCGTTCCGCCTCGGGCAAGTAGCTGCCGGGTGTTGCGAAGGCTGAAGCTGCAGGCACGCGGCGCGGCGCAAGCGCCAGCATGGCGGCGAAAGGTTTCAGTGCGCCACCCCGCATCAGGCCGGCGAAGGGCCGGCCGAGACGGGCGAGATTGAGCGCCAGGCGGAAACGGCCGGGATAGGGCAGCACGGCGGCAAGGATGGCGCGCGTCAGCCGGTTCATCAACGGGCGCTTATAGGTCTTTTCGATATGGGCGCGGGCGTGATCGACCAGGTGCATGTAATCGACGCCGGAGGGGCAGGTGGTGACGCAGGCAAGGCAGGAGAGACAGCGGTCGATATGGGTGACGACCTCGGCATCGGCGGGGCGGCCGTTTTCCAGCATGTCCTTGATCAGGTAGATGCGGCCGCGCGGGCTGTCGAGCTCGTTGCCGAGCGTCACATAGGTGGGACAGGTGGCGGTACAGAAACCGCAATGGACACATTTGCGCAGAATCTGCTCGGATTCGGCGACAGCGGGATCGAGCAGCTGGCTCGGGGTGAAGTTGGTTTGCATTTAGAGGGACCTCCGCTTTTGGAGGATATCGGGGGTTGTGCTCATCTTCTCCCTCACCCCATCTTCCCCGGATTGAATATGCCGGCCGGATCGAATTTCTCCTTCACCCGCCGTGACAGCATCGCCACCGCCTCAGGCTCGGGGTGGAAGGCCGCGGTGACTGCCCTCGCCTCGGCCGATGCGCGGATCAGCGTCGCATGGCCACCACCGAGCGCCTTGATGAAGCGGCGGACCAGCTCGGCTTCAGGACCGGCCTCCATGCGCATCCAGACAAGACCGCCCTGCCAGTCATAGAAAGCGTCGACGCCGGCCTCGAGGCGCAGCGCGGCGACCAGCTGATGGCCGGTGCCGGGGGCGACCGAGACGCGCCAGACCGGCCGCGCGGTGCCGTCGGCATAGGGCAGCACGTCGCGGATTTCCTGCCAGAGCCTGCGGCTGTCGGGCTGCTCCAGCCTGGTGACCGTGGCGAAGGCCGACATTGCCGCGACAAGCTTTTCAATGCGCACGTCGACCGAACCGGCCAGGCCCTCAATGCGCAGAACCGTCGCCTCGCCCTCGGGCAATGTGCCGGCGAGGAATTTCCAGGTCACCGTCAACGGCAGATGGGCGGCACCCGAGACTTCGACCGGCAGCGCCATCGCCGCCGCCATGGCGTTGGCCGCCTCGGCATCGTTGAGGCCTGATAGAACCACCGTCTGTTCCGTCTTCGGGCGCGGCGGCACGCGGAAAGTGACTTCGGTGAGGAAAGCCAGCGTGCCATGCGAGCCGGCCACCAGCTTGACGAGATCGAGGCCGGTGACATTCTTCATCACCCGGCCGCCGGCCTTGATGATCTCGCCCTTGCCATTGACGAAGCGCACACCGAGCAGGCTGTCGCGGGCGGCACCCGTGATGAGCCGGCGCGGGCCGGAGACATTGGCGGCAAACACGCCGCCGATGGTCGGCTCGCCGGATGTCCCCATCACAGGGCGATGATCCATCGGCTCGAAGGCGAGCATCTGGCCGCTCTCAGACAGCGCCGCCTCGACCTCGGCGAGCGGCGTGCCCGCTCGAACGGTCATGACCATTTCGCCGGGATTATAGGCGACGATGCCGGAAAGCCCGGTCGAGCGCAGCCGGTCTTCGGCGACAACGGCATTGCCGAAGCCCGAGCGGCTATCGCCGCCGCAAATCGCGAGCGGCTGGCCGCTTTCCGCGTGGGCGCGGACGATTGCCGCCGCCTCTTCCTCACTCGTCGGCATCAGATCGATCATGCGGCGGGGCGCCCTTCGAGCGGAAAGACCTTCGACGGGTTTAGGAGCCAGCCGGGATCGAAGGCGGCGCGCGCCGCCATCTGCTGGGCAAGGTCAGCCTCGGAATATTGGTGGCGCATCAGGTCGCGCTTCTCGATGCCGACGCCATGTTCGCCGGTCAGGCAGCCGCCGGCATCGACGCAGAGCTTCAGGATGTCGTTGCCGGCGGCTTCCGCGCGAGCGGCATCCTCGGGATCGTTGGCGTTGAAGAGGATCAGCGGGTGCATATTGCCGTCGCCGGCGTGGAAGACATTGGCGACACGCAGGCCATAGTGATCGACGATTTCGGCGGTCCGCTTCAGCACATGGGAAAGCTGGCTGAGCGGCACCGTGCCGTCCATGCAGATGTAGTCGGCGATGCGGCCGGTGGCGCCGAAGGCGGATTTGCGGCCCTTCCAGATCAATGCCGCCTCGGTCGCCGACTGGCATTCGCGCACGGTCTTCACCGCGTGCCGGCGGGCGATCTCGACGATGTCCTTCAGCGTGGCGTCCATCTCCGCTTCCGACCCTTCGACCTCGACGATCAAAAGCGCGCCGACATCGAGGGGATAACCGGCATGGGCGAAGGCCTCGCAGATCTCGATTGCCGGCTTGTCCATGAATTCGATCGCAACCGGGACGATGCCGGCGGCGATGACATCGGCAACGCAGGCGCCGGCCTCCTCCGAGCTCTCGAAACCGAAGAGCACCGGGCGGGCGCCTTCCGGCTTGGCGATCAGCCGCACCGTCGCCTCGGTGACGATGCCGAGCTGGCCTTCGTGGCCGCAGACGAGGCCGAGCAGATCATACCCCGCCGCATCCAGCGCCTTGCCGCCGAGTTCGATCACCGTGCCGTCGACCAGCACCATCCTGACGCCGAGCAGGTTGTTGGTGGTGACGCCATATTTCAGGCAGTGGGCGCCGCCGGAATTCATGCCGATATTGCCGCCGATGGTGCAGGCAAGCTGCGAACTTGGATCGGGTGCATAGAAAAAGCCGTCCGCGGAGACGGATTCGGAGATGTTGAGATTGGTGACGCCGGCCTGAACCACGGCGACGCGGTTCGGCAGATCGATTTCGAGGATGCTGTTCATCTTCGACAGGCCGAGCACAACCGCATCCTCCTGCGGAATGGCGCCGCCGGAAAGCGAGGTGCCGGCGCCGCGCGGCACGACCGGAATGCCGTAGCGGTGGCAATAGCGCATGACGGCCGAAACCTCGGCTGTCGTGCGCGGCAGGGCCACGGCGAGCGGCAGACGACGGTAGGAGACGAAGGCGTCGGTCTCGAACGGCACCAGCTCGCGCGCCTCATGCACCAGGCATTCCGGCGGCAGAAGATCGGTCAGATCGGCGACGATCTGGGGTCTGCGCGCCAGGACATCGGCGCGGGGGCTGAGAAACGAAATGGCGTCGGACATGGCGTTCTCCCTGGCCCTGACGACGGGGAAATAACAGCGGGAAGAGGGTAGCGGAACCGGCCGCGAACCTCCCTGCCGCCGATAGACCGGCTTAGCACTTTCCCGAAAGCGGCGCAAATGCTAAGCACTTATGCCAAAAGGGGAAAAAGTCGCAAAACCTTATGACCAATCTGGGTGATCTCGAAATCTTTGCCAAGGTCGTTTCGACAGGCAGCATGTCTCTCGCCGGGCGCGCGCTCGGCTTTTCCCCGGCCGTCGTCTCCAAGCGGATCAAGCGGCTGGAGGACCGACTCGGCACCCGGCTTTTGCAACGCACGACGCGGCAGATCTCGCTGACGGAAGCCGGACAGGGTTTCTACGACCGCGTCCTCGGCATTCTCGCCGGGCTTGAGGAAGCGGAATTCTATATCTCCGGCCGCTCGGCGCAGATGCACGGCACGCTGAAGATCTCGGCGCCGACCTCCTTCGGGCGCATGCATATCGCGCCGTATCTGAAGGATTTCATGGAGGCGCATCCGGAGCTTGCGATCAACCTGGTGCTGACGGACGAATTCAGCGACATCGTCGGCGGCGGCTTCGATCTGGCGATCCGCATCGCCGAACTCACCGATTCGAGCCTCGTCGCCCGAAGGCTGGCGCCGGTGCGCCGGCTGCTCTGCGCCTCGCCGGATTACCTGGCGGCGCATGGCGCACCTCGGCATATCGACGAACTGAAACACCACCGCTGCCTGCCGGCGCACAATAACGACACCTGGCGGCTGAACGGACCGGACGGAGCGCTGAGTCTCAGGCCGGAAGGCATGCTGATCACCAATTCCAGCGAGGTGATCCGCGAGGCTGTCATCGCCGGTCTCGGAATCGCCCTGCGCTCCACCTGGGATATCGGCGAAGAGCTCAAGGCCGGCCGGCTGGTGCAGGTGCTGCCGGCCTATGAAGGCTCGCACAATGTCGCGCTGTCGGCCGTCTATCCCAGCCGGCAGTTCCTGCCGGCCAAGGTGCGGCTGTTCATCGATTATCTGGCAGAGCTTTATGGCCCCGTCCCCTATTGGGAGCGCTGATGGCAGTGCCGGTTCAGCGCGCCAGCCTCTCGATGACGAGGTCCAGCAGGGCGCGCAGCCGCGCCAGCCGCTTCATGTCGCGGTGATAGCCGACCCAGGTGTCGCGGCCGGGTGGCGGTTCACCGAGATCGACCAGTTCGACGACCGCAAGGGAATCGCCGAGCGGCCGCGGCAGAACGGCGAGCCCGGCACCGTTGGCACAGAGCGCTGCCTGCACGTCGCGGCTGTTGCTCCGCATGACGGTATCGGCCCGCGGCAACAGGCGCTGCAGCCAGCCGACATCCGGCATGTCGCTGAAAGCCTCGTCCATGGTGATGAGGCGGGCGCCCGTGCCATCGCCAGCTTCGGGGTGCGGTGCGCCGCGTCTGATGTAAAGGCCGTATTCGATATGGATGAGCTTGCGCGATATGACCTCCGCCTCCGTGAAAGGCCGGATGCGGAAGACGAGGTCGGCTTCGCGTCGCGACAGGTTGAGAAGCCGGCTGTCGGTCAGCAATTCGATCTCTACCTTTGGATGGACTTGCGAGAATTCCGCCAGTACCGGCGAAAGCACATGCGCGCCGAACCAATCGGATGAGGACAGCCTGAGAAAGCCATCGAGCTGACGACTGCCACCGGCAAGGACGCGCTCCATGGCGAGCGCCTCCTCTTCGATGCGTTCAGCGCCGGCGAACACGGCGGTGCCCTCGTCAGTCAGCACGAAACCATCCGTCGTGCGCTGAAAAAGCGTCTGGCCGAGCGAGGCTTCAAGAGCACGCAGCCGCCTGCCCATCGTCGGCTGCGTCAGCCCGAGGCTGCGGGCTGATGCCCCCAGCGTGCCGAACCGCGCGATCGCCAGAAACAGCTTGAGGTCGCTCCATTCCATCGCCCGCATCCGTCAAACAAAAATGCATGGATTTCAGTCATTATCTTTCATTTTCATTCGCGCTTCAATGCACCATCTTCTTCCAGCACAAGCCATTGCCGACGCCCCAGCAGACGCCGCGCTGCGAACGAAGGAGAGTTCCATGCCTGTCCAATCAACGATGAAAGCACTGCTGGCGGAGACGCCGAATTCGCCGCTGCGGATCGCCGATATTGCAAAATCGTCGCCCGGCGAGGGCCAGGTTCTGGTGCGCATCAAGGCAAGCGGCGTCAACCCGCTCGACCTCAAGATCCGGGCCGGTAATGCGGTCCATGCCCGCCATCCGCTTCCCGCCATACTCGGCATCGATATGGCCGGCATCGTCGAAGAGATCGGAATTGGCGTCAGTGGTTTCCGCCGCGGCGACGCGGTCTACGGCATGACCGGCGGGGTCGGCGGCATTCAGGGATCGCTTGCCCAATTTGCAGCCGTCGACGCCGCGCTGCTGGCGCCAAAGCCACAGAATCTGTCGATGCGCGAGGCAGCCGCCCTGCCGCTGATCTCGATCACCGCCTGGGAAGGGCTTGTCGACCGCGCCGGGGTCAAGGCCGGCCAGGAGGTTCTCGTACTCGGCGGCGGCGGTGTCGGCCATATCGTCGCGCAGATCGCCAAGGCTGCCGGAACCGAGGTCTATGTGGTCGACGGCGCTTCGAAAGCGGATTATCTCGCCGGCCTTGGCGCAACACCGATCGATCGTGACGTGGAAACGGTGGAAACCTATGTCGCAAGACACACCGGCGGCAAGGGTTTCGATCTGGTCTACGATACGGTCGGCGGCCAGGGGCTCGATACGGCATTCCGTGCCGTCAGCCGGTTCGGCCATGTCGTGAGCTGTCTTGGCTGGGGAAGCCACGCGCTGGCGCCGCTCTCCTTCAAGGCCGCCACCTATTCCGGCGTCTTCACGCTGCTGCCGCTTCTGACCGGCGAGGGACGCGCCCATCACGGTCAGATCATGCGGGAGATGACGAAGCTCGTCGAAGCCGGCAAGGTGATGCCCAAGCTCGACAGGCGCCGCTTCACCCTTGCCGGTGCCGATGAGGCGCATCGGCTGATCGAAAGCCGGCAGGCGGATGGAAAGCTCGTCGTCGAGATCGACTAACCTCGACGAGAGAATTAGCGCGCCAGATCGAGATAGGCGTTCGCCACCATCGCATCGATATCGCGGGGTACGCGGACGACGCAGGATTGGGAACCGGCCTCTCCCCTGGCGATGCGTTCCAGGCAACGGACCTGGAGGGTGAAGCCGAGATCCATCGATTCGACCGTATTGCCGAGCGGCCGCGGACCGGCGAGATTGGCCATGTGACCGCCGCCGAGTACATGGAAGCAACGGCCGTCGGCGAGATGGAAGGTCTCGATATGGTCGGCCTCGTAGCGATTGATGCCGGTGACATCGGGATGGCGGCGAAGGGCCTCGACATCGATCTCATGCGGGAAATGGCCGCCATTCATCAGGATCGCGCCGTCCTTGACGAGCGGCAGGTCGGCTGCCGTCACGATGCCGGCAAAACCGGTGACGGTGATGATGATGTCGGCCGAACGGATCGCCTGGTCGCGCAACGGCGTGACGAAACCGTCGAGATGGGCTTCGAGCGTCGTCACCGGATCGATGTCGACGACGCTGACGGTTGAAAAGGCATTGCGGAAACAGGCGGCCGTGCCCTTGCCGCAGGCGCCGTAGCCGAAGACGGTCACGCGTTTGCCGTTGGTGGAGCGGTTGGTGAAACGCAGGTAGCTTTCGAACAGGCTCTGGCCGACGGCATGCCTGTTTTCGGCGAACTGCTTGATCGGGCTGTCGTTGATGACGAGGATCGGCATCTCCAGCCGCTCGCGCAGCGGCAACAGACGGGTGCGCCCCGAAGTGGTCTCCTCGGTGCCGCCCAGGAGATTGGCATAGGGCTTTTCCGCCGCGATGGCGAAGAGATCGCCGCCATTGTCGAGCAGCAGATCCGGCTTCTCGGCGATGACCGCTTCGAGGCTCTGATGATGGGCGGCGGGATCGGTCGTCTGCGTAGCAAAGACGGTGATGCCTTGTGAACGCAGGAACTCGACCGTCGACGGCTGGGTACTGTTGAGATTGCCGGTGCAGACGAGACGCGCGCCACCGGCGCGCAGCGTCATCAACAGCGCCACCGTCTTCGGCTCGAGATGGATGCCGGTACCGATCGACAGACCCTCGAAAGGACGCGTCCGCTCGAATTCGGCGGCCGTCGCCGTGAGCAGCCGGCAGCTGCCGCCGATCCAATCGATACGGGTTGCGGTCTTTTCCATCATCTCTTTCCTATTTGCGCCTTGGTGCTGTTTTTAGCGGAGCAACAGGGCTGCGAATATGGAAGTAATTCTGGCGAAGGGGCAGAAAATCTGCCCTTTCAGGCCGACGTCCCGCAACGAAGCAGCCAGCCGGACAAAGCCACAAAGGCCGGCCGTTTCGCATCCGGCGTGCGGCAGCAGAGGCTGTAGCCCGACGGGCGGGAGATGAAGCCGTAGGGCGCGACCAGATGCCGGCGTTCGAGATCGTCTTCGATCGAAGCACGCGGCGCAAGCGCGATGCCAAGCCCGGAGCGGGCAGCCCCCAGCGCCAGCAGCAGATCCTCAAATTCCTGGACGCGGGAAAAGACGACCGACGGCGTGCCGCTTTCGGCGAACCATTCGTCCCAGAGCCTCGGAACGCTGCGGCTGGCGAGCATCGTCAGTGCACCCATCGCTGCAGGGTCCTTGGATAGTGTCGCGGCGAGCGAAGGTGTGGAGACCGGGCCGAACTCGTCCTCCATGAATCGCAGAGCGGTGATCCCCGGTGCCGGCCGGTATTCACCGCCCATGATCACAGCGTCCAACTCCGGGTGCATCTGCAGCGGTTCGACCACGGTCATCGGCACGATCTCGACCGCCGTATCGCCGAGACTTGCCTGCATATCCGCGACGCGCGGCATCAGCCACCAGACCGCGAAGGCGGAGGGCACGCCGAGCCGAATGCGATTCTGCTCGGCGCCTTCGAGCTCCAAAACGGCGCGCTGCAGGATGTCGAAAGCCATGCCCGCTGCGGCGGCGAAAGCGCTCGCCTGCACCGTCGGAACCAGCCGGCGGCCGTCACGCGTGAAGAGCTTGCGGCCGAGGTGATTCTCCAACGTGGCGATCTGCTGACGCACGGCGCCACGCACCACATTCAGCTCTTCGGCAGCTTTCAGAATGCTGCCGTGACGGCAGACGGCCTCGAAGGCGCGGACGGCGTTGAGAGGGGGTAGACGCATGATTACCACATTCGAAAATCATAGTGCATCACTTGATCTTGCCATTGAACGAAAGGCAAGATCACGCCATATTGTACAGCTGTGCAATGTGACGCATTCGAGACAGGGCGTGACGGATTCTCCGAACCTGTCCTACCTCGATTTTCCCTATGAACGACGATCAAATGGCGTTTCGAATCGTCATGCCATTTTGGATTGCGTAAGCTTTCCGTGATATACGTATATGAGTGATTCCTAACGACGACTGTGAAGGTGACCCGACAATTGACTCTTTTCGCCCGACTGGCTTCCGATGTGCAACTGATGTTCCGGCGCCCGCCGCGACAGCAATATGGTGCGCTCTGCTACCGGGTTAAGAAGAAGAGCGGCGAGGTCGAGGTGCTGTTGATGACGAGTCGCGACACCGGCCGCTGGGTCATTCCCAAGGGTTGGCCGATGACGCGCAAATGCGCCCATGAGGTCGCGATGCAGGAGGCCTTCGAGGAAGCCGGCGTGCGCGGCGTGGTCGAGCCGGAGACGCTTGGCGCCTATACCTATCCCAAAGTGCTGCGCGATGGGGTGCAGGTGGTCTGCAAGGTGCAGGTCTATGCGCTTGAAGTCACCAATATGATGAAGAACTTCAAGGAAAAAGGCGAGCGCCGCATCGAATGGGTGTCGTTCGACGAGGCGGCCGGGCGGGTGCGCGAACCGGAGCTCCGTCACCTCTTCCTTGCTTTCAAGAAAAAGATGACCGACAGGCTTTCGGCCAACGCGGCGACGCAAATTTCAACGGACAACGAAATTCCGGCGGCCAAGCAAATTCCGGCGGAATGATTCCTGCCATCTTGCACTGCTAGAAAAGCAGCGTAGAAGCAGATTCATTCTCACGGAACAAGAATGCCGCCACGTCCCGCAGTCCTCACGAAACGCACGCTCGACAAGGACCTCGACAAGATCACCCATGCCGAGGACGTGGCGAAGCATGTTTTGCGGCGGCTGGTGGCGCCCGGTCTCGGACTGATCTTTCTCGGTCTGGCCATGCTTTTTGCCGGCGTCTACGTGTTCGACCGGCCGGGAGCGATGCTGGTGGTGGCGGCGGCGGCGCTTGCCGGCTACATGGCGATGAACATCGGCGCCAATGATGTGACCAACAATGTCGGTGCCGCGGTCGGCGCGCGCGCCATGACGATGGGCCAGGCCCTGGTCATCGCGGCGATTTTTGAAATCCTTGGCGCCACCATCGCCGGCGGCGAGGTCGTCAAGACAATTTCCTCGAACTTAGTCGACGCCGTCCAGGTGCCGCCGGCAATACTCGGCTGGATCATGATGGCGGCGCTGATGGCGGCGGCCCTCTGGATCAATCTCGCGACGTGGATGAATGCGCCTGTTTCCACCACCCATGCGATCGTCGGGGCAGTGATCGGAGCCGGCATCTCAGCCGTCGGGCCGGAACCGGTGAACTGGCGGGTGCTGCTGGAAATCACTTCGAGCTGGATCACCTCGCCGCTGATCGGGGGGCTGATCGCAGCCGGGCTGCTTTATCTCGTCAAGACGCTGATCATCTATCGCGACGATAAGATCGCGGCGGCCAAGCGCTGGGTGCCGGTGCTGGTGGCGGCAATGGCCGGCGGCTTCACGGCCTATATGGTGCTGCAACTGTCGCCAGCCGGCAAATTTCAGTCCTTCACCATCATCCTCATCGGAATTGTCACCGGGCTGCTAAGCTGGCTTGCCGCCCGGCCGCTCGTTCTCGCCCAGGCGCGGGATCTCGAAAACCGCAACAGTTCGCTGCGGGTGCTGTTCCGCCTGCCGCTGATCGGCTCTGCGGCGCTGTTGTCCTTCGCGCATGGCGCCAACGACGTTTCGAATGCGGTCGGCCCGCTGTCGGCAATCGTCCATTCGGTCGGCGTCGGCGGCGACGCCATCGGCCATCCGCCGCTCTGGGTGATGCTGATCGGCGCCTTCGGCATCTCGGTCGGTCTGCTGCTCTTCGGGCCGCGCCTCATCCGCCTCGTCGGCGAGGAGATCACCAAGCTCAATCCAATGCGGGCCTATTGCGTCGCGCTGTCGACCGCCTTTACCGTCATCGTCGCCTCCTGGCTCGGTCTGCCGGTCAGCACCACGCATATCGCCGTCGGCTCGGTCTTCGGCGTCGGATTCTTCCGCGAATGGTACACGCGTCATTCGAAGCGCCGCATCGCCTATATCAGGCGCAAGGCCGAGAGCTTTGATATCGACGAGCCGGAGGAGCCGAACATTCACGAGACGCGGCGGCGCTATCTCGTGCGACGTTCGCATTTCATGACGATCGTCGCTGCCTGGATCGTCACCGTGCCGGTTTCGGGGGCGCTTGCGGCAATGATTTATTGGGCTATGTTCGCGCTCTTCGTGTGAAACCCCGAGTTTTCGAATGCGCGCCAATTTCCGTATGCAACGGCTTTTCGTCGACGCGCCGCTTTCCCGCGGCGCCGTCCTCGAGGCAAATACCGACCAGTTCAACTATCTCGCCAACGTGCTGAGGATGGAGGAAGGGGCGGAGATCCTGCTCTTCAACGGCCGCGACGGCGAGTGGAAGGCGAGCCTCACTTTTCCTACGCGCAAACGCATCCTCTTGACGGCAACCGAAGAGACCCGGCCGCAGCCGCAGCCTTGCGACCTGCATTATCTCTTTGCGCCGCTCAAGGTCGGCCGCATGGATTATCTCGTGCAGAAGGCTGTGGAAATGGGAGCCGGCCTGCTGCAGCCGGTCATGACCCAGCACGTCCAGGGCAAGATCACCAATCTCGACAAGCTGCGCGCCAATGTCGTCGAGGCGGCGGAACAATGCGGCATTCTCGGCATCCCCGATGTGACCGAGCCGGTGAGGCTTCTCGACCTGCTCGACCGCTGGCCGAGCGAGCGCCGTATCATCTATTGCGACGAGGGCGACGCCGGGCAGAACCCGCTGCCGGTGCTGTCGGCGATCCGGGAAAAGCATCTTGCTCTGCTCGTCGGGCCGGAAGGCGGCTTTTCGGAAGAGGAACGGGCGCGGCTTCGAAGCCTCGATTTCGTCACCGCCATTCCGCTCGGACCGCGCATCCTCAGGGCCGATACGGCGGCTGTTGCGGCGCTGGCGGTGGTCCAGGCGGCGATCGGCGACTGGAATTAGGGCGAAAACGGGTTGACATAGAAATCGCTGCTATTTTTTTGATGCGTCGTTGAAACAATTTCACTTGCAACATGGGTGGCTTGGGTCCTAATCAGCCTTCCAACTGCCCGGCCCCCTGGGCGCCTTTTTGAATACAGGTATCCCGCATGGCCCGCGACACTACCGACCAGACACCGCTCTCTTCGGTCCAGGATCTGACCGATTACATTGCCGCCGGCAACAAGCCGCGGGAGCGCTTCCGGATCGGCACCGAACACGAGAAGTTCGCCTTCTTCCGCGCCGACAACAGTCCGGTTCCCTATTTCGGCGATGCCAGTATTTCGGCCCTTTTGACCGGCTTGCAGAAGAAAAGCGGCTGGGAGCCGATCACCGACGGCGGCAACATCATCGGCCTTGCCGAGCAGAACGGCATGGGCGCGATCTCGATCGAGCCCGGCGGCCAGTTCGAACTCTCCGGCGCACCGCTGGAGACGATCCACGAGACCTGCAAGGAATCGAACCAGCATCTGGCGACGCTGCGCGAAATCGCCGAGCCGATGGGCATCCGCTTCCTCGGCATCGGCGGCAGTCCGAAATGGACCTATGCGGAAACCCCGCAAATGCCGAAATCACGCTACGAGATCATGACCCGCTATATGCCGAAGGTCGGCACCCAGGGTCTCGACATGATGTACCGCACCTGCACGATCCAGGTGAATCTCGATTTCTCCTCGGAAGCCGACATGCGCAAGAAGATGCGCGTCTCGATGAAGCTGCAGTCACTGGCGACCGCCCTCTTCGCATCTTCGCCCTTCACCGAAGGCAAGCCGAACGGGCTGCTTTCCTGGCGCGGCGATATCTGGCGCGATGTCGATAACCAACGCGCCGGCCTGCTCGACTTCACCTTCCGCGACGATTTCGGCTTCCGCGATTATGCCGAATGGGCGCTCGACGCGCCGATGTATTTCATCGTCCGCGACGGCCACTATCACGACTGTACCCATGTCACCTTCCGCCAGTTCATGAACGGCGCGTTGAAGGGCGAGGTCGCCGATCCGGCGCCGACGATGGGGGACTGGACGAACCATCTTTCGACACTCTTCCCCGACGTGCGGCTGAAGCGTTTCCTGGAAATGCGCGGCGCCGACGGCGGCCCCTGGCGGCGCATCTGTGCGCTGCCGGCCTTCTGGGTCGGCCTGCTCTACGACGATACGGCCCTTGAGGCCGCCGACGAACTGACGAAGGATTGGAGCTTTGCCGAGATCAGCGCCCTGCGCAATGCCGTTCCCGCCGAAGGCTTGAAGGCGCAATTCCGCGGCCATCCGCTCTTCGACATGGCGCGCGAGGTGATCGGCATTTCAAAGGCCGGCCTCAAGGCGCGCGGCAAGCTCAACGGCGAAGGCCAGGACGAGACCATCTTCCTTGCGCCGCTCGACGAAGTGCTCGCCAAGAAAGCAACGCTCGCCGAGGATCTGCTGTCGCTCTATCACGGCCGCTGGAACGGTTCCGTGGAACCCGTCTTCGAGGACTATCAGTACTAAGGCGAGACTGATTCAAGGAATTCAAGTTGGTTCACGGCGCCTTCGCGCGCTTCCTGGCTTCGCGCGATCGTGCCGTACGGCGAGCCGGTCTCAGTTCCTCGATCGTCGGCAGCCACCACTCGGCGTCCTCAACCGGAGGAACTTTCGCCGGCCAGGTGCGGACGAGTTCTTCGAGTGTGG
>Ga0102592_1001344_pt1 | contig 28575 bp, 24 predicted proteins | sample AraplaCol_mMF_r2_FD_76861 | JGI IMG/M metagenome (GOLD analysis project Ga0102592, IMG submission 76861) | Arabidopsis root microbial communities from North Carolina, USA - plate scrape MF_Col_mMF_r2 (SPADES assembly) (version 2) | ecosystem: Host-associated > Plants > Roots > Endosphere...
TCACGGTGGTGATCGTGCTGAACATCGGAGGTCGTGTGGTGGGGATGGTGGTGGACAGCGTGTCGGACGTGATCACGCTGACGGGAGAGCAGATCAAGCCGGCGCCGGAGATGGGATCGGTGCTGGATGCGGACTACCTGATCGGGCTGGGCACGCTGGAGGAGCGGATGCTGATCCTGGTGGACATCGACCGGCTCATGTCCAGCGAGGAGATGGGCCTGGTCGAAGCAGCCGCCACCGCCTGAGCCAGGACCACGGCCGGAGCACTGCAGGGTCGGCCCGGTTTCCAACCTTCCACTCTTGAATGTCCGCATCATGAATTTCCTCTCCAACCTTCGCATCGGCAACCGGCTGGCGCTGGCTTTCGCCATCGTCCTGGGCCTGACCGTGGTCTCGACCGCCATCGCGCTGGTCTCGTCGCGCAACAACGCGGAAGCCACGCGGATCATGATGCGCAGTCCGCTCGCGAAGGAGCGGCTCATCTCCGACTGGTACGTACTGACCTACTCGGCCATCGCGCGCACCTCGATGATCGCCCGCACCACCGACGAGAGCCTGCCGGTGGTCTTCGCCGACGTCATCTCCGACAGCGTGAAGAAGGGCAGCGAGACCATCGCCAAGGTCGAGAAGCTGCTGGTGACGGAGGAGGAAAAAGCGATCCTCAAGTCCATCCTCGAACTGCGGGCGAAGTACCAGACGGCGAAGGACGACGTGGGCAAGGCCAAGGCCGGCGGCGACACGGTGGCGACAGCGCGCGTCTTCAAGGAAATCTTCCAGCCGGCCGCCAAGGCCTATGAGACCCGCGTGCTGGACCTGCTGTCGCTGGAGCGCAAGGCCATCGACGACATGAGCGAGGCCATCGACGCGGCCAACACCCGCAGCTTCAACCTGCAGCTGCTGCTGACCGTGCTGGTCGTGATCAGCGGCGGCGTCTTCGCGTTCTTCATCTCGCGCAGCATCGTGCGCCCGCTGGCGCAGGCCGTGCAGGTGGCCGAGACGGTGGCCGCGGGCGACCTGAGCGCGAACATCGAAGTGCGAAGCCGTGACGAGGCGGGGCAGCTGATGGAAGCGCTTCGGAAGATGAACACGAACCTGGCGAAGGTGGTGGGCGAGGTGCGCTCGGGCACTGAAACCATCGCGACGGCTTCGGGCCAGATCGCTTCGGGCAACCAGGACCTGTCTTCGCGCACCGAGCAGCAGGCCAGTTCGCTGGAGCAGACGGCGGCGTCGATGGAAGAGCTGACCTCGACGGTCAAGCAGAACGCGGACAACGCGCGACAGGCGAATCAGCTGGCTGTGTCGGCCTCCGAAGTCGCGGTCAAGGGTGGAGGCGTCGTCTCGCAGGTGGTCTACACGATGGGGTCGATCAATGCATCGTCCAAGAAGATCGTGGACATCATCGGTGTGATCGACGGCATCGCCTTCCAGACCAACATCCTGGCGCTGAATGCCGCTGTCGAGGCTGCTCGTGCCGGGGAGCAAGGCCGAGGCTTCGCTGTCGTGGCCTCGGAAGTGCGCAGCCTGGCCCAGCGCTCCGCCGCTGCAGCCAAGGAGATCAAGACCCTGATCGGCGACTCGGTCGAGAAGGTCGAGGAGGGCAGCAAGCAGGTGGAAGAGGCCGGCCGCACGATGGAAGAGATCGTGAGCAGCGTCAAGCGCGTGACCGACATCATGGGCGAGATCACCGCGGCGAGCCAGGAGCAGACTTCCGGCATCGAGCAGATCAACCAGGCCATCACGCAGATGGACCAGGTCACGCAGCAGAACGCCGCACTGGTCGAGGAGGCTTCGGCGGCGGCCCAGTCGCTGCGTGAGCAGGCCGGCAGCCTGTCGCAGGTGGTGGGCGTGTTCCGCCTCGGTGGCAGCAACGCTGCCGGTCCGGCCCATCGGCTGGCGTTCTCGGCACCGGCGGCATGAGGCAGAAGAAGATGGCAAACAAGACAATGCAGTGGTTCCAGAACCTTCGCGTCACGGTCCGGCTGATCCTGAGCTTCCTCGTGGTCGCGGCAATCGGTGCCGCCGTGAGTGCGCTCGGCATCTTCCACATGGGGCGCATCAGCGCATCGACCGAAGCGCTCTACGCCAACGAGCTTCGCGCCCTGCAGGGCGTACAGGAAGCCAACATCCGCCTGCTGTATGCCAGCCGCGCGCAGATGACGCTGCTGTCGGCCGGCACGCTCGGCGAGCGCAATGCGGGCGCGAACGAGATCAAGGCGTCCATCGAGAATCTCACGGCGCGCGCGGCCGAGGTGAAATCCTTCTTCAGCGAGACCGAAGAAGGCGCGAAGCTGTTCGGCCAGTTCGAAGGACTGATCGGGCCGCTGACGACGCGCATGAATGACTTCGTGACGCTGCTGAAGAAGCAGCCGCTGGACAGCACCCAGTTCGACAGCCAGGTGAGCGAGGACAGCACGCGCCTGCTGAAGGAATCGCGCGGCCTGGAAGAGGTGCTCCAGCGCATGGTCGCCTACAGCAAGGACCATGCACGCGAGCGCGCCGAGCAGGCCGACGGAACCTACAAGGCCTCCAGGCTGACGATGCTGGGTCTGGCGCTGGCCGGCATCGTGGCCAGCGTCGGGCTGGGTGTGCTGGTGGCGCGCCTGATGGGGCGGCAGCTCGGTGGCGAGCCGCAATACGCCGCCGACGTGGTCGGCCGCATCGCCGACGGCGACCTGTCGCTGGCTGTCAGCGCCGACGCCGCGCACGACGGCAGCCTGCTGCACTCCATCCGCAAGATGCAGTCGCAGCTGACGTCGATCGTCGTGGAGATCAAGGATTCGAGCGACACCATCGCCAGGGCTTCGGAGCAGATTGCGGCAGGAAACCAGGACCTGTCTTCCCGCACGGAGCAGCAGGCGAGTTCGCTGGAGCAGACGGCGGCGTCGATGGAAGAACTGACCTCGACGGTCAAGCAGAACGCGGACAACGCGCGGCAGGCGAACCAGCTCGCTGTGTCGGCCTCGGAAGTGGCGGTGAAGGGCGGCAGCGTGGTCTCCCAAGTCGTCGACACCATGAGCTCGATCAATGCGTCGTCCAGGAAGATCGTCGACATCATCGGCGTGATCGACGGCATCGCCTTCCAGACCAACATCCTCGCGCTGAACGCTGCTGTTGAAGCCGCACGTGCAGGTGAGCAAGGCCGGGGTTTCGCTGTCGTGGCTTCGGAAGTCCGGAGTTTGGCTCAGCGCTCGGCCGCGGCAGCCAAGGAAATCAAGACCCTCATCGGCGACTCCGTGGAGAAGGTCGAGGAGGGCAGCAAGCAGGTGGAAGAAGCAGGCCGCACGATGGACGAGATCGTGGGCAGCGTCAAGCGCGTGACCGACATCATGGGCGAGATCACCGCGGCGAGCCAGGAACAGACCTCGGGCATCGAGCAGATCAACCAGGCCATCACGCAGATGGACCAAGTCACTCAGCAGAACGCCGCACTGGTCGAGGAAGCCTCCGCCGCCGCGCAGTCGCTGCAGGAGCAGGCCGGAAACCTCGTGCGCTCGGTAAGCATCTTCAAGCTCGACGCAAGCGGCAGCCATGCCGCGCCCCGGGCGCAAGCCGGAACGCCACCCTTGGCCCATGTCGAACCGTCGCTGCCGACCCCGCAGCAGCTGGCCGTGGCTGGCGACGGCGACTGGCGAGAGTTCTGAACGCGGGCCTGGACCGCAAAGAAAACCGGAACACCGAATCGGCCCTTCAGGCCTCCAAGGAAAAGATCATCAAAGCTTTCTACAACCTCAAGATCGCGACCAAGCTGCTCGTGTCGTTCGTCGCGGTCCTCGTGCTCACGGCCTGCCTGGGCGTGATCTCGATGCTGCAGCTTTCCAAGGTGCACGAGACCTCCACGGAGCTCTCGACCAAGTGGCTGCCCGCCACGCGCGCCCTGCTCGAGCTCAAGGGCATGGTGGCGAACTACCGTTCGCAGGAAATGGCGCATGCCCTGTCGGGTTCGTTCAACGAGATGGCCGCGTACGAGAAGGCGATGGACGAATCGTGGGCCGCGCTGCAGAAGATGCGTGCCGAGTACGCGGGCTTCATATCGGAACCCGAGGAGCGCGAGATCTTCCCGGCATTCGAGAAGCTTCTTGCACAATACGAGCTGGAGCATCGGAAGATCGTCGCCATCTCGCACACGCAGGACACCGACCAGGCCAGCGCGATGATCCGCGGCAAGTCGCAGCAACTCAGCCGCGAGATGAATGCCGCGCTCGACAGGCTGACGCAGGTGAATCTCGCGGGCGCGGTCCGCGCCGGCGAGACCGCCAACGCCGTGCACCAGCAGGCCAGGCTTTGGGTGCTGGGCCTGCTGCTGGGCGCCGTGGTTCTGGGCCTCGGGCTGGCGCTGTGGATCGCGCGCATCGTCGCCCGTCCGCTGGAGGAGGCGGTGAAGGTCGCGCAGTCGGTGGCCGGCGGGGACCTCACCAGCCGCATCGAGGCGCGGACGACCGACGAGACCGGGCAACTGCTCGAAGCGCTGAAGGGCATGAACGACAGCCTGGTGAAGATCGTGAGCGAGGTGCGCACAGGCACCGACACGATCGCGACGGCATCCAGCCAGATCGCCTCGGGTAACCAGGATCTTTCGTCGCGTACGGAAGAGCAGGCGAGTTCGCTGGAGCAGACGGCAGCCTCGATGGAAGAGCTGACCTCGACGGTCAAGCAGAACGCCGACAACGCCCGTCAGGCGAACCAGCTCGCTGTGTCGGCCTCGGAAGTGGCAGTGAAGGGCGGCAGTGTCGTGTCCCAGGTGGTCGACACCATGGGCTCGATCAATGCCTCGTCCAGGAAGATTGTCGACATCATCGGCGTGATCGACGGCATCGCATTCCAGACGAACATCCTGGCGCTCAATGCGGCCGTCGAGGCAGCCCGGGCAGGTGAGCAGGGCCGGGGCTTCGCCGTCGTGGCGTCGGAGGTTCGCAGCCTGGCTCAACGCTCTGCAGCAGCAGCCAAGGAGATCAAGACCCTCATCGGCGACTCGGTGGAGAAAGTCGAAGAGGGCAGCAGGCAGGTGGAAGAAGCCGGCCGCACGATGGAAGAGATCGTGGGCAGCGTCAAGCGCGTGACCGACATCATGGGCGAGATCACCGCAGCGAGCCAGGAGCAGACCTCGGGCATCGAGCAGGTCAACCAGGCGATCACGCAGATGGACCAGGTCACGCAGCAGAACGCGGCACTGGTGGAAGAGGCCTCCGCGGCGGCTCAATCGCTGCAGGAGCAGGCCGGCAACCTCGTCCAGTCCGTGAGCATCTTCAAGCTCGACGCCAACGCGGTGGCCACCGCGCGCCCCGGCTTCACGCGCATCACACCGATCCCCAAACCCGCCAAGCCTGCATCGAAGCCCCCCGCCAAGGGCCTGCCCACCCGTCAACAACCCGCAGCAGCCCCGCAGCTCGCCATGGCCGGCGATGCCAAGGGCGACTGGACCGAATTCTGAATAGAGCAAGAGGAAGTCAAATGAACCTGAAGGATCTGAGAATCGGAACCCGCCTGGGCCTCGGCTTTGCAGCCGTTCTGCTCCTGATGGCGGTCATCGCGGCCACTGGCATGCTGCGGCTGGCGAGCGTGGGCAAGGCCACGGAAGACATGATGCAGCGCGCGCTGGTCAAGGAGCGGCTGGCCAACCAGTGGGCCGTGCTGCTCGGGCCCGCGGTCGCGAACTCCTTCGCGATGGTCAAGGCGACCGACCCCAAGTCGATCGCCTATTTCGAGAAGGCGCGGGCCGACAAGTCGGCGCAGATCAACCCGGTGCAGAAGAAGCTCGAGGAGCTGCTGACCTCGCCCGAGGAGAAGAAGCTGTACTCCGCCATCGCCGATCCGCGCAGCGTGGTGCTGACGGTGATCGGGAACATCAACAAGCTCAAGGCCGAAGGCAAGGACGAGGAGGCCATGGTGATGGCCGACACGCAGTTCGCGTCCGCGCTCGCCGTCTACGAGGAGGCCGTGGGCAAGCTCGCCGCGTACCAGCGCGATCGCATCGACGAGTTGGCAAAGGGCATCGAAGCCGATCACACGACCGGCGAGCAGACGCTGCTGGTGCTGTCGGTGATCGCGCTGGCTCTGGGCGCGCTGTTCGCATGGCGCCTGACGGTGGGCATCGTGCGCCCGCTGGGACACGCCGTGGAGGTCGCGCAGACGGTCGCCGCGGGCGACCTGAGCTCGAACATCACGGTGGAAAGCCGCGATGAGACGGGCAAGCTGATGCATGCGCTGCGCGAGATGAATGCGAGCCTTGCGAAGGTGGTGGGCGAGGTGCGCACAGGCACCGAGACCATCGCGACGGCTTCGAGCGAGATCGCTTCGGGCAACCAGGACCTGTCTTCGCGCACGGAAGAGCAGGCGAGTTCGCTGGAACAGACGGCGGCGTCGATGGAAGAACTGACCTCGACGGTCAAGCAGAACGCGGACAACGCGCGACAGGCGAATCAGCTGGCTGTGTCGGCCTCCGAAGTCGCGGTCAAGGGCGGCAGTGTGGTCTCCCAGGTCGTCGACACCATGGGCTCGATCAATGCCTCGTCCAAGAAGATCGTCGACATCATCGGCGTGATCGACGGCATCGCCTTCCAGACCAACATCCTCGCGCTGAATGCCGCTGTCGAGGCTGCTCGTGCCGGGGAGCAGGGGCGGGGCTTCGCCGTCGTCGCTTCCGAGGTTCGCAGCCTTGCACAACGTTCTGCCGCGGCAGCCAAGGAAATCAAGACTCTCATCGGCGATTCCGTGGAGAAGGTCGAGGAAGGTAGCAAGCAGGTGGAAGAAGCAGGCCGCACGATGGAAGAGATCGTGGGCAGCGTGAAGCGCGTGACCGACATCATGGGAGAGATCACCGCAGCGAGCCAGGAGCAGACGTCGGGCATCGAGCAGATCAATCAAGCCATCACGCAGATGGACCAGGTCACTCAGCAGAATGCCGCACTGGTGGAAGAAGCCTCCGCAGCGGCTCAATCGCTGCAGGAGCAGGCCAGCAGCCTCGTGCAAGCCGTCAGCATCTTCAAGCTCGACGCCAACGCCGTGGCCACCGTGCGTCCCGGGTTCACGCGCATCACGCCGATTCCCAAGCCGGCCAGGCCGGCACCGAAGCGTCCCGCCAAGGCCCTGCCGACGCGCAAGGAGCCCGCGGGTGCACCGCAGCTGGCCATGGCTGGCGACGGCAAGGGCGACTGGACCGAGTTCTGAGCGGCAGGGCCCTCAACTTTCGGCGGCCGTTGCCGATATAGACGCTGAGGCACCGACGCGATCGGTGCCAATCCAACTCACACACACACCTCATCGACAGGTAAAGCCATATGTCCGGAAGTTTGTTCTACACGGGTCTGAGCGGTCTGGGCGTCGCCCGTACCGCGCTGATGACCACGGCCCACAACACAGCCAACGTGTACACCGCGGGCTACAGCCGCCAGGTGGCGGAGATCGCCACCGGCAGCGCCATCTCCAGCGGCTCTGGCTTCATCGGCTCGGGCGCCAACGTCTCGACCATCTCGCGCAGCTACGACCGCTACCTCACGGCGCAGCTCTCCTCGGCGCAGTCGGCCTCGGCCGCGCTCGCGGCCAACAGCACGCAGATCAACCGCATCGACACGTTGCTGGCCGACAAGACCTCGGGCATCGCACCGCTGATGCAGAGCTTCTTCACCAGCGTCCAGGGCGTGGCCAACACGCCGGCCGACCCGGCCGCGCGCCAGCAGATGATCAGCTCGGCGCAGGCGCTGGCCAGCAAGTTTCGCGCGACCGACCAGTACCTGTCGGACCTGAACTCCTCGGTCAACGACCAGATCGTGGGCAGCGTAGACCAGATCAACACCTACGCCAGCAAGATCGCCGGCCTCAACCAGCAGATCAGCCAGATCAGCGCAATGGCCGGCGGCCAGCCGCCCAACGACCTGCTCGACCAGCGCGACCAGCTGGTGAGCCAGCTGAGCCAGATCGTGGACGTGAAGGTGCTGCAGCAGGACAACGGCAAGTACAACGTGTTCATCGCCACCGGCCAGTCGCTGGTGGTCGGCGACTATGCCGCCAGCATGGCGGCGGTGAACTCCGCCGCCGACCCGACGCGCAAGGCCATCGCCCTGCAGGGCTTCGCCGGCAACACCGCCGAGCTGCCCGACGGCGCCATCACCGGCGGTTCGCTCGGCGGCCTGCTGTCCTTCCGCAGCGATACCCTCATTCCCACGCAGAACGCGATCGGCCGGCTGGCCATGTCGGTGTCCGACGCGGTGAACGCGCAGCACAAGCTGGGCGTGGACCTCAACGGCGCGCTGGGCAAGGACTTCTTCACGCAGTCCGTGCCGGGCGCGATCTCCAACGCGAACAACGCGGGCAATCTCGAACTCGACGCCACGCTGACGAATGCCTCGCAGCTCACGGCCAGCGACTACAGCGTGAGCGTCACCGACGTGGCGGGCACGCTCACCTACACGGTCACCCGGCTTTCGGACAAGACCTCGATGGGCAGCTTCACCACCTTCCCCATCAGCTTCGACGGCGTGAGCGTCTCGGCCGGCACCGGTACGGCGCAGGCGGGCGACTCCTTCCTGATCCAGCCCACGCGCGCCGGCGCGCGCGATCTCGACGTGCTGACGCGCGACCCCGCCAAGGTGGCCGCCGCCTCGCCCATCGTCACCGGCAACACCGCCGGCAACAAAGGCAGCGGCGCACTCGGCGCGGCCACGGTGAACGCGAGCTATCCCGCCACGCCGCTGGCCGGCACGGTCACGCTGAGCTTCGACGCCACCACCGGCAACCTCACCGGCTTTCCCGCGACCTCCGCCGTGACGGTCACGCTGGCCAACGGCTCCACCACCACCTATGCGGCCGGCGCGCCCGTGCCCTACACCGCCGGCGCGAAGATGAGCTTCGACGGCGTCACCGTCAGCATGACCGGCGCGCCCTCGCAGGGCGACACCTTCACCATCGGCAAGAACACGGGCGGCGTGTCCGACGGCAGCAACGCGCTGCTGCTGGGCGCGCTGCAGCGCAAGACCACCATGGCCAACGGCACCGCGACCTTCAACGGCGCGTACTCGCAGATCGTGAGCGAGGTGGGCAACCGCGCGATGGCCATCAAGGTGGCGGCCACCACGCAGGACAGCGTCACGAGCCAGATCAAGGCCAGCCAGCAGGCGATCTCTGGCGTGAACCAGGACGAGGAAACCGCCAACCTGCTGATGTTCCAGCAGATGTACCAGGCCAACGCGAAGGTGATCCAGACCGCGTCGACCATCTTCGACGCCATCCTCGGCATCCGGGGCTGAGCCCGATAGCGGATTCTCCCGGCTTCCCCAAAGGCAAAGATTCAAGGCAAGGCAGGCAAAGCGATGCGCATCAGCACCCAATCCTTCTACGAGCAGAACGTCCTGGCCATGGGCCAGCAGCAGCAGAAGCTGTTCAGGGTCCAGCAGCAGCTGGCGACCAACTCCAGGTTTCTCTCGGCCGGCGACGACCCGGTGGGCGCGGCGCGCGCGCTGGGCACCAGCCAGTCGCTGTCGGAGATCTCGCAGTACGCCACCAGCCGCCAGCGTGCGTCGCTGGCGCTGTCGACCGAGGAGAACGCGCTCGACTCGGTCACCTCGATCCTGCAGAACATCAAGACGCTCACCGTGGCGGCCGGCAACGGCACGATCTCGGATGCCGACCGCGCATCGCTCGCCACCGCCATCCAGAGCGCCTACGACCAGCTCGTGGGCGTGGCCAACACCGACGACGGCAACGGCCAGTACCTGTTCGCGGGCTTCAAGAGCGGCTCGCCGCCCTTCGTGGCCACGGCCGGCGGCGGCGTGCAATACGTGGGCGACCAGGGCCAGCGGCTGATGCAGGTCGACGTGGCGCGCCAGATGCCGACCTCGGACGACGGCCGCACCATCTTCCAGTCGGTGCAGGGCAGCGCGGGCTACGTGGCCTCGGCCGCCGCGAGCAACACCGGCACCGGCGTGTTCGGGCCGGTGAGCGTGACCAACGCCACCGCGCCCAACTACGGCAAGGACTTCACCATCACCTTCAGCGCCACCGACTACACGGTGACGACCAAGGACACGCCGCCCGTGGTCGCGGCCACCGGCCCGATCACGCCGGACACGCCCATCTCCTTCGGCGGCGTGCAGATCAAGTTCACCGGCACGCCGGCGGCGGGCGACAGCTTCGACGTATCCACCGCGCAGAACGCCGGCACCGACGTGTTCGCCGCCATCGGCGAACTGGTGACCGCGCTGCGCACCCCGCTGGCCGGCGGCGGCGCGGCAGCGCAGGCCAAACTGCAGAACGCGCTTGCCACTGCCAACGTGAAGGTGACGAACGCGCACGACAACGTGCTCACGGTGCTGTCGTCGGTGGGTTCGCGCCGGAGCGAGATCGACGCGCTGGATTCCGGCGGCGCGGCGCGCAAGCTGCAGGAGGAGGCGTACCTGTCCTCCATCGAGGACCTCGACCCGTACAGCGCGATCGCGGAGTTCTATCAGCGCCAGTCCTCGCTGCAGGCGACACAGATGACCTTCGCCAGGCTGAACAGCATCTCGTTGTTCAATTACCTGTAGCGTGGAAAAAGGGCGCCGCGGGATCCGGCCGACGGCTTTTGAAGAAACAACAAACAAGTAAAAAGAGAACAAAAAAAGTCCTTGAGCGCCGGGTCCGAAGGCGTAAGACGGGTGCCGCGTCGCAGGGCTGCAAGCGCAGGCACGACGAGCAGGTGAGGTGTCCGCGAAGGCGCGGGCAGCGTGGCAAGAAAACCAGGGAGCACGGGCATGTGGGAATTCGTTCTTTCCGCGTGGAAGGCCGAACTGGCCAACTATCCCATTCTGCTGATGCAGTCGGCGGCGATGCTGGGCGTCTTCAGCTTGGTGCTGATGCTGTCGAACGTGTCGAAGGGGGGCGAGGCGGTGCTGAACGCGCGCGCCAGCTTCTATGGCTGGACGCTGGGCCTCACCGGCTTCGTGCTGCTCGCGATGGCGTTCCAGCTGATGAACCTGCCGTCCAAGCCGTACATCGGCTCCGACCTGCTCTTCATGGCGGGCATGCTGGGCGGCTGGCGCGGCGGGGGCATCTGCTGGGCGCTGCTCGTGGGCGGCCGGTTTCTCTTCGGAGGAGCGCACCAGGCGCCTGCCTTCGTGCTCGACATGTCCATGCTGGTCCTCGGCGGCATCGTCATGCACTACCGCATCGGCTACAAGCCGATCACCTCCTTCGGCTGGCGCGACGTGCGCAACGCATGGCTGGTGCGGGTGGCGTTCTCCATGCTCGCCACCGGGCTGATCCAGGTGCTCGCGCTGGTTCCTTCGCACATCAACGCGCGCGTTTTCGCGCTTCGCATCCTCGGCTGCGCGCTGTCGCTGCTGATCATCGGCTGCATGCTCGCCCTGCTTCGCAGGGAAGCGAGGGAACGCGAGTCTCATGCCCGTGCGCTCTCCATGTCGCACACCAACCTGCTGACCGGGCTTCCGAACCGGCTTGCGCTCGGGGAATTCCTCGAAGAGTTGCTGGCGGCCGGCGACAGGCAGCATGTGCTGATGACCTTCCAGGTCGCGAATCTCAAGGAAATGGTGCGCGCCCTCGGCCACGACTGGACGGACCACTTCTGGGGCGAGCTTTCCTCGAGTCTGACCCAAGGGCAGGCCGGCCGGACGCTGGAAGCCTTCAAGCCCCGGATCTATCAGTTCAGTGATCTTTCGCTGATCGTCGTGCTGCAGGGCGTGTCGCTGGAGTGGATGGAGCAGGAGCAGATGGCGCTGAGGGTGCAGGCGGAAGCGATGGCGGCGCTGCGCAACACCCATGTCGCCTACATGCAGCTGCAGCTGCGCATCGGTGTCTCGAACGCGCGGATGGGGCCGCAGGTCAACGTCGCCTCGATACTGCGCGACCTGAGCCTCGCCCTGCAGAGCAACGAACAGATGGTCCGCTACTTCCATTCGTCCTTCGCGGAGCAGTCCGATAAGGACGAAGACGTGCGCCGCCAGCTGATCGAATGGATCCACACGGCGAACCCGCCAATGCAGTACCAGCCCAAGTTCCACCTGATGACGCGCCACGTGTGCGGGGCAGAAGCCCTGCTGCGGGCGCAGTCGGTGAAGCAGCAGCCACTGCCGCCGCCCTACGTGATCGAGATCGCGACCCGCCACCAGCTGCTGTCGCAATTCGAGTGGTGCACCCTGGAGGTGGTCGCGCGCGACATCAAGCGCTGCCTCGCGGCAGGCTACCCGATACCGCTGGCCGTCAACATCTCCGCGACTACGCTGACGCTTCCGCGCTTCGGCGATCGCGTGTTGGCTTTTCTCGACCTGCTGAGCGTTCCGCCGCAGCTTCTCTTCATCGAGATCACCGAAAGCGGCCACGTGCCCGACGTGGAAACGGTACGCGCCAACATCGTCGTGCTGCAGCGCGCGGGCGTGGGCCTGTCGCTCGACGACTTCGGCACCGGCTATTCCGCGCTGACCACACTGGCGACCATTCCGTTCACCGAAGTGAAGATCGACCACAGCATGATCGCGCGCATTGACCAGCCGCGCATGCGCGAGGCCGTCGCGCTCGCGCTGGAGAGCGCGACCCGCTACAACGCGGCGCTCGTCGCGGAGGGCGTGGAGACCGAGGCCCAGTCCGCGCTACTGCTGGAGATGGGCGTGCTCTTCGGTCAAGGGTACCTTTTCTCCAGGGCGGTTCCGATGGACGAACTGATCCAGATGGCCCGCCGCAAGGGCGCGTTCTGCGCGGACGGAACGCTCAGGAGCCCGAGGCCGATACGGGTCTGAGAGCGAAGAGCTGCTGTCCTCCCAGTGTCCATCCGACCGCGCGAGCGGCGTGAACCACCAGGTTGCAGGTCTCCGATCATGATCCTTCGCCATTCATCCATCGACGAGCGGGCCCGGCTGGAAGACTATCTCCGGCTCATCAAGCCGATCTCACTGGGCACGCAGCTGATGGGGCTCGTGTTCTGGGCGGCCGCATGGTGGCTTGCGGATCCGAGCTACCACTACGCGACCTGGCAGCTGGCGCTGCTCGCATGCTGCGTGGTCGTGTCGATCGCCGCAAGCTGCGCGACCCGATTCCTTTCGTTCTTCTCGATCATCTCCGTCTGGCTGCTCTGCCTGGGCTTTTCCATGCTCATGTCGGAAAGCCCCGATCGAGAGGTGTGGGCGATCTCCATGAGCGTGATCGTCTCGGTGGTGGGCGCGCCGCTTTTCTCCCGGCTGAGCCTGTCGGCGCTGGCGAGCGCAGGGGCATGGCTGATCATGGGGCGCGGCGACTGGGTGGGCACTCCCCATGGCCTGGATTCCGGCTGGACCCTGCTGATGCCTTGCGGAACCATCATGATGGGGCTGCTGCTGAACGTCATCTTCACGACGCTGCACCGCGAGAGCCTGCGGCTGCGCCAGGAGCTCGAAGCGCTCGCCTACAAGGACGTGCTCACGGGCATTCCCAACCGCCGCAAGCTCCTGGCCGACGTCCAGCATCTTCACGAGCAGGGGCGGCTCGGCGACGGGTGCTTCCTGATGATCGACGTGGACGACTTCAAGAAAATCAACGACGACTTCGGCCATGCGGCCGGCGACCTGGCGCTGCAGCGCGTCGCGGCCGTGCTCAAGGAGGCCGCGCTCGGCCATGCCTTGGGCAGGCTCGGCGGCGAGGAGTTCGGCGTCGTGCTGACGGGCGGCGGCACGGCGCATGCGCAGGCGATGGCCGCGCGCATCATCGAGCAGGTGCGCGGCATCCGCATCGAAGGCCGTCTCGTCACTGTGAGCGTGGGCATCTCCGGCGTGGCCGGCCATCGCATTCCTTCGGAGCTGATGCGGGAGGCCGATGTGGCGCTGTACGAGGCGAAGCGAATGGGCAAGGACAGGTTCGCCTTGCACGGCGCGGGTTGAGCCCGCTGCATTCACCGCGGACCGCCCGCATCCAAGGCAATGCGCAACGACTGAAGCGCGGAGTCGGCCGTTTCGATCCTTCGTTTCAACTCCTCATTCACCACCCGCACCAGCGCTCCGAGTTCGGTACGGGTCGGATGGATCTCTTCCGTGTCGTTCACGGTCTGCGAAACGATGAGCTTTTCCAGGCCCGCATATGCATGCTGCAGCTCGTGGAGGCTGTCGATGTCATCGCTTGCCTGCAGCGCAAGCGATTCGACGATGGCGGTTTCGGATGATTCGGGAGAGGAAGAGGCGCGCGCGGATGCGCGGGCAGATGCGCGAGCAGATGCAGCCATGAAAGGCCTCCAAGGGTTTCGGTTTGCTGAAACAGCCGCACTCAACGCCAATTGAGGGCGGCGGCTCGACGAGTTGGCGTACCGGGAAACCACTTGCGTGAAACCGGCCGGGCTCGCGCCCGCCCGTCGAGCCGCCAAAACTGGAGGCACGAACGACGAAGCCGCAGACCCTGCGGGGTGACTGCGGCTTGCGTCGCAGTGATTTCAGCGGGACGCCAATCCCGATCACGCCTGTTTTTGACGTGACAGCGGCCAGTATATCTACGCAGCTATCCACGACGCTGGAACAATCCCCCGGTCCGCGCGAATGGCGAAATCTGCCGCGCGAGGCCCCAACATCGAAACCACAGGACCTGATGAACACCGAAGACCTGACCCCTCTGCTCCTCGACGCCCTCGGCAAACGCATCGACGACCCCGCCGCCATCCGGCTTGCGGAAGCCCTCGGCAAGAAGCCCTTCAAGAACGCGACGCCGGGCAACCGCTGCGACATCGGCAATCGCAGGCTCGGCATCGAAGTCATCGCAGAGATGAACCTGGCCACGCGCTCGCATTTCCCGCCGCGCAAGGACGGCCGCAAGTGGGTCACCTGGGTGTCGGCCGCCTTCATCTATCCGAATTACCGCGGTTCGCTGCCCGCGGGCTTCGACTGGAAGATGGACGACGCGGCGCTGGGCGAGCGCTTCAGGCGGCGGGTCGAAGGCGCGGTGGAGGAAGTGCGCTTCACGCTGCCGGCTCCCGGGGAGGGCCTGCGGGCGAAGGTCTCCATGAACTCCGATGGCTTGCCCAAGCACATGCTGCTGGGCGTGGACGAGGAGGAGACCTACGCCACCATCTATCCCGGCAGCAAGCCGGAGCATTCCGTGGAAGAAGGCTTTTTCGCGAGCTGGTGCGCGCTCAACGGCATCCTGCGGGAAGACCGGCTGGCCGCCGGCCAGCTCGATGCGCTGCGCCAGCGGGAGCTGTCTCCGCTGGCCTTCCTGTCTTCCAGCCTGGGCGGATTGCTGTGGCGAAACGACGTGCGCCCCGAGCATGAGGCCTTCTGCCACGCCTACATGAACCGCCTGATGGAGCCCGAGAAGGCGTCGGCGCTGTTCGACACGGAGGAAGTGTTCGGCGACAGCAACAGCTGGCGCAAGCCGGGCGAAGCGATGACGCAGGACGGCTGGGAGAACTTCGACCGGATTGCGCCGCGCTATACCCAGCGCCTTGAGCAGTGGCGCAGGCGCGAGATCCGTTCCATGGTCGACAGACCGGACGAAGCCTAGGCGACGCTGCAAGCCGGGGATTCGCGGAAGCCTTGGATCAGGGCCGCAGCCCCTGCGTGAACCGCAGCATGCCCGCGATGCCCTGCGCGAAGCGCGGCTCCAGGAAGGCGCCCAGGTTCGGCATCAGCAACTGCAGCATGAAGATGCCCGCCAGCAGCGTCAGCGGAAAGCCCACCGCGAAGATGCTGAACTGCGGCGAGGCGCGGTTCAGGATGCCCATGGCCAGGTTCAGCGTGAGCAGCGCGGTGATGAGCGGCAGCGACAGCATCAGCCCGCTGGAAAAGATCTCGCCCCCGCCCAGCACCAGGAACATCCAGCCACCGGAAGCCAGCGGCGCATCGGCCACGGGCAGGGTGTGGAAGCTCTCGGCGAGGGCGTTGAGCATCAGCAGGTGCCCGTCGAGCGCCAGGAAGATCAGCATCGCGAGCATGTTCAGCAGCCGTGCCACCACCATGGTGCTGCCATGGCTCATCGGATCGAAGAAGGACGCGAAGGACAGGCCCATCTGCAGGCCGATGTATTCGCCCGCCGCCAGCACTGCCGCGAACACCAGCCGCATGCTGAAGCCCATGGCCGCGCCGATCAGCACCTGCTGCAGGATGATCCAGATGCCTCCCGCCGACACCACCGGCACGGCGGGCATCGGTCCGATGGTGGGCGAGACCACGAAGGCCAGCATGGCGGCCATGGCCACCTTTACCTGGCGCGGCACCCAAGGCTCGCCGAAGACGGGCGCGGTGCTCACGAGCGCAAGCATGCGCACGAAGGGCCAGAGGAAAGCGACGATCCAGCCCTCGAGCTGGGCCGAGGTGACGGAGACGATCGACGGCGTCACGTCGAAGGCGGGCCGTCAGGCCAGCAGCTGCGGTATGCCCGAGAACAGCGCGCGCATGTAGTCCAGCATGCGGTCGAGCATCCACGGGCCCGCGACCACCAGCGTCGCGAACACCGCGAGCAGCTTCGGGATGAAGGAGAGCGTGGCCTCGTTGATCTGCGTGGCGGCCTGGAAGATGCTCACCACCAGGCCGATGACCAGCGCCACCAGCAGCAGCGGCGCGCCGATCAGCAGCGAGATCTCCATGGCCCGGTGGCCCATGGTCATGACGGATTCGGGTGTCATCTCCGGTCGTGCCCTAGAGGTAGAAGCTCTGCGCCAGCGCGCCGATGAGCAGCTGCCAGCCGTCGGCCAGCACGAAGAGCATCAGCTTGAAGGGCAGCGCGATGGAAGCCGGCGGCACCATCATCATGCCCATGGACATCAGCACGCTCGCCACCACGAGGTCGATGATGAGGAAGGGGATGAAGATGGTGAAGCCGATCTGGAAGGCCGTCTTCAGCTCGCTGATGACGAAGGAAGGCAGCAGGATGCGCAGCGGCACGTCTTCGGGGCCTTGCATCTCGGGCACCTTGGCCAGCCGTGCGAAGAGAGCGAGGTCGCTCTCGCGGGTCTGCTTGAGCATGAAGGTCTTGAAGGGCGCGATGCCGCGCTCCATCGCCTTCTCGGCGCTGATCCTGTTCTCGGAGAAGGGCTTGTAGGCCTCGTCGTAGGCCTTGTCGAGTACCGGCGCCATCACGAAGAAGGTGAGGAACAGCGACAGCCCCACCAGGATCTGGTTGGGCGGCGAGGTCTGCGTGCCGATGGCGGTGCGCAGCAGGCCCAGCACGATGAGGATGCGCGTGAAGCTGGTCATCGACAGCAGCAGCGCGGGCAGGAAGGTGAGCGAAGTCAGCAGCACCATGGTCTGCACGCTCAGCGACCAGGTCTGGCTGCCGCCGGGGCCGGGCGTGCTGGTGATGCCGGGCAGGCCCTGGGTCCATGCGGCTGCGGGGACCAAGGCGGCGGCGAGCAGCAGCAGCACGGCGCGCAGGCCGCGGCGCAATGCGGGGCGGGTCATGGGGCGGGGTGGTGTTGCCGCGGCTGCTGCATCTTGCCGGTGAGCGATTCGCGCAGCTTGCGGGCGAAGAGTTCGACGGGAGTCGCGGGCGTAGATGCCGATGCCGATGCCGCGCTGGCCTGCTGGGTCTGCGCCTGGGCCTGGGCCTGCGCCGGCAGCGTGTGCAGCGTATTGACCTGGCTGGGCGTGACCCCCAGCACCAGCCAGGTGTCGGCCACTTCGACCACCACCACGCGCTCGCGCTGACCGACTGCGGCGCTCGAAACCACCTTCACCAGGTGGCCGCCGCCCAGCCGCTGCAGGCCGAAGCGGCGCGCGAGCCAGGCGCAAAGGAAGATCAGGCCCACCACCATCGCCATGCCGAAGCCCGCCTGCAGCAGGCCCGAGGCTCCGACGGCGGCCGGCGCCACTTCGTGGACGGGCGTGGGCACGGTGGGGAGGCTCATGCCCGCGCGAGCTTCTGCATGCGCTCGGAGGGGGTGACGATGTCGGTCAGGCGGATGCCGTACTTCTCGTTCACCACCACCACCTCACCCTGCGCGATCAGGTAGCCGTTGATCAGCACGTCCAGCGGCTGGCCGGCCAGTCCGTCGAGTTCCACCACCGAACCCTGCGACAGCTGCAGCAGGTTCTTGATGGTGATGCGCGTGCGGCCGATCTCGGCGGTGAGCTGCACCGGCACGTCGAGAACGCGCGCGATGTCCACCGCCGTGGCGTTGCTGCCGGCCGGCAGGGGCGACGCGGCAGGCGCGTCCTGGATCTGCTGGAAGACCTGCGCGGTGGCGGGCGCCACGGCGGGAGCCGGCGCGGCTGCCGCCGAGGTGGCGGCCGTCTGCTCGGCCAGCGCGCTGGCCCAGTCGTCCGCTTCGCTGCCGGCGGAGGATGTGTTGTCAGTCATGTTCGTTCTTCAGGTCGCTGTCTTGATGGGTGATCATGTTCTGCACGCGCAGTGCATAGCGTTCGTTGGAGATGCCGTAGCCGCACTCCATCACCGGCACGCCGCCCACCTTGGCGACGACCGTTTCCGGCAGCTCGATGGGAATCACGTCGCCGGCGCGCAGCTTCATCACTTCGCCGATGGTCGAGGGCATGGTCACGAAGTCGGCCACCAGCTCCACGTCGGCGGACTGCATCTGGCGCGACATCTGCGTGACCCAGCGCTTGTCGACCTCGACCTCGTCCTGGATCGGGTTGGACAGCAGGTCGCGGATCGGCTCGATCATCGAGTAGGGCAGGCACACGTGCAGGAAGCCGCCGATGGGGCCGAACTCGATCTGCAGCGTGGTGTTGATCACCACTTCGTTGGGCGCGACGATGTTGGCGAGCTTGCCGTGCATCTCTGCGCGCACGTAGTCGAAGTCCAGCGGGAACACCGGCTGCCACGCCTCGCCGTAGCACTGCAGCGACAGGTCGAGCAGGCGCTTGATGATGCGCTGCTCGGTGCGGGTGAAGTCGCGGCCTTCCACGCGCACGTGGTAGCGCCCGTCGCTGCCGAAGAGGTTGTCCACCACGAGGAACACCAGCTTCGGATCGAACACGAAGAGGGCGGTGCCGCGCAGCGGCTTCATGTGGATCATGTTGATGTTCGCGGGCACCGGCAGGTGCCGCACGAACTCGCCGAATTGCTGGATCTGCACCGGCCCCACCGAGATGTCGGGGCTGCGCCGCATGAAGTTCAGCAGCGCGCTGCGCAGGCCGCGCGCGAATCGGTCGTTGATGACCTCCAGCGTGTGCATGCGGTTGCGCACCACGCGGTCGGGCGCGCCGAGGTCGTAGGCGGGCAGCCCGTCTTTCGGCGGTGGTGGAGGGGGCGCCTGGTCGACGTCGCCGGTGACGCCTTGCAGCAGCGCATCGACCTCGTCCTGCGAGAGCACCTGTTCATACGCCATGGATCGCTTGTCGTCCGGAGGATGGTGACGTGGTGCTCACTGCACGACGAAGATGTTGAACGAGACGCTGGAGATGCCCAGCTCGGGCGTCTGCGGCGTCAGCGGTGCGTTCAGCGCGGTGCGGATTTCCTCGGCCAGCCTGGCCTTGTCCTCCGGCGTGACCAGCGACTCGGGCGCGCGGTTCGACAGCTGCACCAGCAGCCGGCTGCGCAGCTCGGGCATGAACTCGACGATCTGCGCCTTGGCATGCTCGTCGCGCACGCGCAGCGCCATGCCGATCTGCAGGAAGCGGCTGCGGCCCTCCGCCTGCAGGTTCACCGTCAGCGGGTCGAGCATCACGAAGATGGGCTTTTCGGGAACCGGCGGCTTGGCCGCTTCCGTGGAGGCGGCGCCCGTGAAGCGCGGCAGGAAGACGTACGCGGCGGCGCCGGCCGCTGCGAGAAGGCCGACGGCCAGCACGACCCCGATCAGCAGCTTCGATGAGCGGCGCGGGGCGGGCAGCGAGGCGGAGGCCGGTGCGGCGTTTGCGACAGATGTTGGGGGAGCCATGTTGAAGCGGTTTTTCTTGTCCGGTCTATTCTTTTCGAAGTCCCTCGCGGACGAACGGCCGAACAAGCGCACAAAGGCGTTTCATATCCGTTCATTGCGCGGCGCCTTCCATGGGGCGCCGTCGCGGGGCGGGGGGTGAAGATGGGTTGCTGCGTGCCTCGCTGCCTCAGGCGAAGGTGTCGATGCCGGAGCGCGAGTTGGCGGCGGCGGGGCGCGTGGCTGCGACGGCGGCCGCCGGTGCACCGGCCGCCGTGCGTCCGGCGCCGGGGTAGGAGGCCGTGGCCTGCTGCCGCGCCGCGCCCTGCTGCTGGCCCTGTTGTTGCTGCGCGAAGGCGGCGTCGTTGCCGTTGGGCTGGCGCGTTTCCGCGCCGACCGAAGTCTGGCCCAGCGTGATGCCTTGTTCCGACAGCGAGTTGCGCAACTGCGGCAGCGCGGCCTCGACGGCCTTGCGCACGCTCTCGTGCGCCGAGACGAACATCGCCTGCGCCTGGTTGTCGCCCATCGACAGCGTGACCTTCAGCGGGCCGAGGCCGGCCGGGTTCAGGTTGAGCTCGGCCGTGTGGTGCCCGCTGGCGCTCATGCGCAGCAGTTGCTGGCCCAGGGCCGGCGCCCATTTGTCGCTGCCGACTTCGGGCGCGATGGTGTGGGCCGGAGTGCGCGCGGCGGCCGCGGCGTCGCCCGCGCGCTCCGGGGACGACGCCGTCACCGCGGCTGGCTGCTGGAGCGCGACGGGGTCGATGGCGGGCTGGCTGTCCGCGCCATCGGTCGTGGCGGCGACAGGGCTTGCAGCCACGGCGGCCTTGGCGGCCTGCGCATCGTTTGTTGCCGCCGGTTGCGCCGCGCTCGCGAGCTGCTCGGCGGTGGTGGTGCCGATGGGCGCGCGCGATGCGGGGCCGCGGCCGGTCGCTGCGGTGCCCACGGATGGGCTCGCGGGGGCGGACACCGGCTTGGCGAAGCCCACGGCCATGGTCTGCGCCGCGATGGCGGCGCGGGCCGCATCGTGCAGCGAGCCGGCGGGCGCGGCATCCGCTTGCAGGGGCGCGGCTTGCGCGGCGGCTGCGGCGGGCTTCTGCGCGACGGCCTCCTTCGCGGCCTTGGCCGCGGCCTCGGCCGTGTCCGCTGCATCGGCGGCGACAGCGGCCGTGCCGGCGGCTGTCTTCGCCGAAAGCGCCTGCAGGGCCGGATCGAGAGCCACGTCGGTGGTGGCGTCTGCCGGCGTCGTCTTCGCAAGCCCGTCGGCAGTGCCTTCGCCCGCCGCCTGCGCCGCCGACCGGCCCGCGAGCGTCAGCGCGTGCAGCGGCGAGTTCGCCTGCGCGAGGAATGCGAGGTTCGGGTCGGCGAGCGGAGCGTCTTCCTTCTTCGTGTCCTCATCCGCGCCGGGCTTGCGCGCGGCCTTGCGGTCGATGGCGGCCACGTCCGACGTGCTGCCGTCCTTCTCCGCCGTACCGGCCTGGCCGCCGCCGTTGGCGCGCGAGCGCTCCAGCGCCGCGCCGAAGCTTGGGCCCTGCGCCTCGTCCGCGCCGCGCCCGCGCGAGGCGGCCTGCGCGGCCGCGGGCTGTGCTGCGGCATTCGTCGTGACGGGGGGCATGATCATGGAAGGCATGTCGGGTCCTGCGTGCGGATGTTTCTGTTTCTCAAAGGGTCGGATGCGAGGCGCGGTCGAAGAACTTGCGCGCCGCGCGCTCGTCGCTGTCGCGCTGCTCGCGCTTGGCCTCGGCCATCAGTTCCTGCATGCGCACGCGCTCGGCCAGCGTGTCGAAGGAGCTCAGGCGTCGGCGCTGCTGCTGCCAGTCGTCGCGGCCGTGGTCCAGCCGGGTGCCGGTCTGCGCGGCAATAGCGCGCTGCTGCTCGATGGCGTTGTCCAGCGTGCCGAGGAAGTTGCGGTAGTTGCGCCACTGCGAGGAGGGCAGGCCGTCGCGCATCAGGGCGTCGAGCTGCTCGTGGTAGTCCTGCCGGTACTGCAGCAGCAGGTCGAGCTTCTGGCTGGCGTCCAGGTGCGCGTTCTGCAGCGCGCCCAGGCGCCGCGCGGCGTCGTCGGTCTGCGTGTGCGCCAGGTCGATCAGCATGCCGAGAGGGAGCTTGCGTGTCATCTTTTGCTTCTTTGCGGAGTGGGTGTGCGCGGCTCGCCTTCGAACAGGTTTTCCAGGCGGGCGATGGATTCGGCATAGTCCGTGCGCTCGTCCATCGACTGCTGCAGGAAGCCCTCGATGCGCGGGTACATCGCGATCGCCTGGTCCAGCTGCAGGTCGTGGCCGGGCGCGTAGGCGCCCACGCTGATCAGGTCGCGGTTGCGCTGGTAGCGCGAGAGCATCTGCTTGAAGCGGCGCACGGTGTCGAACTGCGAGGACGGGATCAGCGCGGTCATGGCGCGGCTGATGGAGGCCTCGATGTCGATCGCCGGGTAGTGCCCGGCCTCGGCCAGCGTGCGCGAGAGCACCACGTGGCCGTCGAGAATCGCGCGCGCCGAGTCGGCGATGGGGTCCTGCTGGTCGTCGCCCTCCGAAAGCACCGTGTAGAAGGCCGTGATGGAGCCGCCGCGCCCGTTGGCGTCGCGCTCGCCGTTGCCGGCGCGCTCCACCAGCGCCGGCAGCTTGGCGAACACCGAGGGCGGATAGCCCTTGGTGGCCGGCGGCTCGCCCACGGCCAGCGCGATCTCGCGCTGCGCCATCGCGTAGCGGGTGAGCGAATCCATGATGAGCAGCACGTCCTTGCCGCGGTCGCGGAAGTACTCGGCCAGGCAGGTCGCGTAGGCCGCGCCCTGCAGGCGCAGCAGCGGCGAGTTGTCGGCCGGCGCCGCCACCACCACCGCGCGTGCCAGGCCCTCTTCGCCCAGCGTGTTCTCGATGAAGTCCTTCACCTCGCGGCCGCGCTCGCCGATGAGGCCGACCACGATGACTTCCGCGCTGGTGTAGCGCGCCATCATGCCCAGCAGCACGCTCTTGCCCACGCCGGAACCGGCGAACAGGCCCATGCGCTGGCCGCGGCCCACGGTGAGCATGCCGTTGATGGCGCGCACGCCCACGTCGAGCACCGAATCGATCGGCGCGCGCGTCAGCGGGTTCATGGGCGGCGAGCTCAGCGGCACCTTGCGGGCCATGTCGAGCGGGCCCAGCCCGTCGAGCGGACGGCCGGCCGCATCGACCACGCGGCCGAGCATGCCTTCGCCGACAGGCAACCGCTTGGTGTGCGCATTGCCGCCGCCGATGGTTCCCGCCGCATCGGGCTCGGGCGCGCCGGGCCGCGCATACACGCGCGCGCCGGGCAGCAGGCCCGCCACTTCGGTCTGCGACATCAGGAAGAGCCGGTCGCCCGCGAAGCCGACCACTTCGGCTTCGGCGTGCCGTTGCGCATGGCCCGGCGGCAGCTCGATCAGGCAGTCGCTGCCCACGGGCAGCTGCAGGCCCACGGCTTCGAGAACCAGTCCCACGGCGCGCGTGAGCCGGCCCGAGGCGATGGTGGTTTCGCAGCCCGCCACATTGGCGCGCGCTTTTTCGAGCGCGGCGAGCACCGACTGCAGATGGGGGTTGGGGGCGGTGGCCTGCATGGCGGTTGTCACCGGGCTTCGGGCCTGCCGTCGGCGTCGCCGTTGAGGGCGCCCGTCACGCGCTTCCAGCGCGTTTCCAGCGTGCCGTCGAGTTCGCCGGTGGCTGATTGCACGCGGCAACCGCCTCGGGTGATGGTGTCGTCGGCGCGCATCTGCCAGCCTGCGGCTTCGATCTCTTCGCCAAGGCTGCTTCGCACCAGCGCCACGTCGTCGGGGTGCAGCAGCAGGCGCGGCTCACCGCGCAAGGCTGGTTCGGTGTTGAGCAGGTCGCGCACCACGGGCAGCACCCATTCGGGCTCGGCCTTCAGCGTGCGGTGCACCACCTGGCGGGCCACGTCGAGCGCGAGCGCGAGCACGGCCTGCGATAGCTCTTCCTCGGCGCGGCGCAATGCATCGGGCAGCGACCGGGCCAGCGCGCGCAGGCGTTCGGCGTGTGCGCTGGCGGCCGCGAGGCCGGTGGCCAGGCCCTCGGTGTGGCCCACCTTGCGGCCTTCGGCAAGGCCGGCGGCGCGGCCCTCGGCTTCGCCGTCGGTGCGGGCTTCCTTGCGGATGCGCGCGAGATCGGCGAGGTCGATCTTGGGTGCGGAAGGAGGCGGCGGCGCTGGCGGCGCGGTGTTCCTGCGCTCGCCCGTCGTCTTGCGGGCCGCGGGCGTGCGAGGACTGCCGTCGATGGTGCCCATCTCCCAGCGTTCCCATGCGGACAGCGCGGGCGCGGGAACGATGGGGCGCTCGGTTCTTGGCCCGCCTGCCGCGTGGCGTGCGGCGGCGTGGATGGCTGCGAGCCGCTCGCGCGATTCGCCGAAGCCGCCGAAGTTGCCGTTGGAATCAGACGAACTCATCGGTGCCAGGCGTCGCGATCACGATTTCGCCGGCCTCCGCCAGGCGGCGGGCGACCTGCAGGATGGCCTTCTGCTCGGTTTCGACCTGCGACACGCGCACAGGTCCGCGCAGCTCCATGTCCTCGCGCAGCGTCTCGGCGGCGCGCTGCGACATGTTGTTGAGGAACTTGTCGCGCAGCTCCATCGGCGCGCCCTTGAGGGCGATGATGAGCGAGTCGCTCTCGATGTCCTTGAGCAGGCGCTGGATGCTGCGGTCTTCCAGGCCCAGCAGGTTCTCGAACACGAACATCTCGTCGACGATGCGCTGCGCCAGAGCCTCGTCCTGCTCGCGCACGTGGGCGATGGCTTCTTCCTCCACGCTGGTGCTCATGAGGTTGACGATCTCGGCCGCGGTGCGCACGCCGCCCAGGCGGCTGCGGCGCAGGCCCTGGCCCGCGAGCATCTCGGTGAGCACGTCGGTCAGTTCGTTCAGGGCCGAAGGCTGCACGCCGCCGAAGGTGGCCACGCGCATGATCACGTCGTGGCGCAGGCGCGCGGGCAGCTTCTCGAGCACCTCGGAGGCCTTCATGCGGTCCAGGTGCACGAGCAGCGTCGCGAGGATCTGCGGGTGCTCGTCGCGGATGAGCTCGGCCACTTCGCCGGCCTCGAGCTCGTTGAGCCGCTCGATGCCGCCGTGCGGCTCGTCGGGCTGCAGGATGTCTTCCAGCAGGTTGCTGGCGCGGTCCTCGCCCAGCGCCTTGCGCAGCACGGCGCGGATGTAGCTGGTCGAGCCCAGGTGCAGGGCCGAGAGCTGCTCGGTCTCGTTGCGGAATTCGGCCAGCACCTCTGCCAGCTCTTCCTTCGAGACTGAGGTGAGCTTCGACATCGCGAGCCCCAGCGCCTGCACCTCGGAGGTGGGCAGCTGGTGCAGCGCGGCCGCCGCGCGGTCTTCGCCCAGTGCCATCAGCAGGATGGCGCTCTTGCGGGTTCCCTGTTCGCTACTCATCGTTGTTCATCCAGTGCTGGATCAGCGCCGCCACCACCTTCGGGTCTTTGTCGGCGGTCTGGTGGGCGTATTCCATGTCGGCCTTGCGGCGGTTGGCCTCGCGTTCGCGCAGGCTCTCCTCGGCGGAGGGCGTGTTCTCATCCGGTGCGGCGGCGGCCACCACGGCCGGGGCTTCCGCAGCGGCCGGCGCGGGCGGGGGCGCCAGGTGCTTGCGCATCAGCGGGCGCAGCACCGCGAACCAGGCGAAGAGCGCGAGCAGCGCGTACAGCAGGTACTGGCCGGCGATCCTGGCGAGGTCGAGGTTCTCGCGGTCGCGCCAGAACGGCACCTCGGGCGCGGGAGCGTTGTCGGCGTCACGGGCGAAGGCGCTGTTCACCACGTTGAGCGAGTCGCCTCGTTCCTGGCTGAAGCCCATGGCTTCCTTCGCAAGGTTGCGGATCTGCTCCAGCTCGGCCGGCGTCAGCGCGCGGCTGGCGGTCTTGCCCGCGGCATCCACCGCGTCGCGGTTGTTCACGACGACGGCGACCGACAGGCGCTTCACGCCGCCGGCGGCCTGCTGCACGTGGCGGATGGTGCGGTCGAGCTCGTAGTTGGTGGTGGTGTCCTTGCGCGAGCTGCTCGGGCCGGTGGGCGCGGTGCTGGCCGTCGATGCGGTGGCCGTGCCGGGGGCTCCCGGTGCGCCGGGCGTTCCCGGGGCGGGCGGGGTTCCGGGTGCGTTCGGCGCCCTCGGGCCGGTGATCGGCGCAACGGGGTTCACCGGCGGCTGGTTCGACAGCGCGCCCGGCACGCCGCCGGGCTGTCCGCCGCCGTGCTGCGCCGATTCGCTGCTCTGCTGGCTGCGCACGGCGGCCTGGGAAGGGTCCTGGTTGGGCTTGTATTTCTCGTCGGTGTGCTCGACCACCGAGAAGTCGATGTCCGCCGCCACCTGCGCGCGCACGTTGTTCGCGCCCACGATGGGCTGCAGGATCGCCTCGATGCGGCGGATGTAGCCCTGCTCGATCTCCTGCGCGTACTTCAGCTGGCTCACGTCCAGCCCGCGGTCGGCGCCGCGCGCGGAAGAAAGCAGGTTGCCGCGCTGGTCGACCACGGTCACGCTCTTGGCGTCGAGGTCGGGCACGCTGCTGGACACCATGTGCACGATGGCGCTGACCTGGCCTTCATCGATGCTGCGACCGCGTGCCAGCGCGAGCACCACCGAGGCCGAGGGCTTCTTCTGCTCGCGCACGAAGAGCGAGGGCTTGGGCAGCGCCAGGTGCACCCGGGCCGACTCGATGGCGCCGATGGATTCGATGGAGCGCGCGAGCTCGCCTTCGAGCCCGCGCTGGTAGTTGACCTGCTCGGCGAACTGGCTGGTGCCGAACTTCTGGTTGTCCATCAGTTCGAAGCCCACCCCGCCGGCCTTGGGCAGGCCCTGCGCCGCGAGCTTGAGGCGGGTCTCGGCCACCTTGTCGCCCGCGATCAGGATCGCGCCGCCGCCGTCGGCGAACTTGTAGGGCACGTTCATCTGCTGCAGCGACGCGATGATCGCGCCGCCGTCGCGGTCCGACACATTGGTGTAGAGCACCTTGTATTCGGGGCCGCGGCTCCACAGCATGAATGCCGCCGCGGCGGCCACCAGGGCCGCGCCGCCGATGATCAGCGGCAGCCTCGGCTGCGCGCGGAGGCGGTCGAGCAGGGCCGGCTGGCCGTCGCCGGACTGGGGCAGCGCGTCCGCGGGCGCAGCCGTGCTCATGGGTGCGCCCTCGTCGCGGCCATGGCCATGGTGGGAGAGGAATTTCGGTTTAGAGATTTCATTCCGGATGGCCGGTGATGTCGTCCGCGGCCTGTTCGTTTCGCGGACGATTGTCAGCAGTCACCCGGAATTCGAATGGCCGAACAGCCGGGGTTTTCGCCCTCAGTTGCGCGCTTGAATCGGGGTCTTCCCTTGATACGCTGCAAGCCAGCCGGAGGGCCCTGGTCCCTCCGTGTCAAGTCACGCAGAAGTGTTCAGACAAACAAGAGGAAGAGGATCACCATGTCCATCAGCGCCATCGAATCGGTCCTGCAGCAGATGCGGGCCACCGCGGTCCAGACGGGCATCGCGCCGCAGACGGCAGCCCCGGCCGAAGCCGGCGGCTTCGCCGCCGAACTCAAGCGCTCGCTCGCCAACATCAGCGGCGCCCAGCAGCAGGCCTATGCGCAGGCCGAGTCCTTCGAGCTGGGCAAGCCCGGCGTCGCGCTCAACGACGTGATGGTCGACATGCAGAAGGCGAACGTCGCGTTCCAGACCGGGCTGCAGGTTCGCAACCGGCTCGTGACCGCCTACCAGGAAGTGATGAACCTGCAGGCCTGAAGGGTGAACGGGTGATGTGGAGAGGGGCGCGCAACTTTTTCGTGCATGCCCCCTAAAGGTTCGCAGGGCCCCGCCGATAACCAAGTCAACGATGGCTTGAGTCTCTAAGTGGAAGCGGGTCCAGCGTTACGGCCAAAAGCCGGAGTCCACAACCTTTTTTCATCAATCAGGAGTCGAACATGGCGCAAGTCATCAACACGAACAGCCTCTCCCTGCTCACGCAGAACAACCTGAACAAGTCGCAGTCGGCGCTCAACAGCGCCATCGAGCGCCTGTCTTCGGGCATGCGCATCAACAGCGCCAAGGACGATGCCGCCGGCCAGGCCATCGCCAACCGCTTCACGGCCAACATCAAGGGCCTGACGCAAGCCACCCGCAACGCGAACGACGGCATCTCGATCGCCCAGACGACGGAAGGCGCCCTGACCGAAGTCAACAACAACCTGCAGCGCATCCGCGAACTGGCTGTGCAGGCCGGCACGGGCACGAACTCGGCCAGCGACCTGGACTCCATCCAGGCTGAAATCGGCCAGCGCATGGACGAAATCAACCGCGTTTCGCAGCAGACCCAGTTCAACGGCGTGAAGGTCCTGTCGGCAGACGCCGGCAAGCTGACCGTGCAAGTCGGCGCGAACGACGGTGAAACCATCGACATCGACCTGCAGGAAATCAGCGCCAAGACCCTGGGCCTGGACGGCTTCAACGTCAACGGCAAGGGCGTGTCGGCCAACGCCAAGGCCAACGTCAACGACCTGACCAAGGCCGGCGCCACCGGCACGGGCCCCTACGTTGTGACCACCAGCTTCGCCAAGGTGACCGCCGAGCAGGCCGTCGACGCGATGCAGGACGGCAACACGGCTGTCGTGGGCGCGACCACCTACAAGTACGACGCCGCCGCCGGCAACTTCACGACCACCGTCGCCGTCGCCACCGGTGCTCCCACCACGGCTTTCGCCGGCACGCTGCTGCCGACCGCGGGCAACAAGTTCTCGGGCACCTTCACGGGCGTCAGCGGCACCACCAACTTCGAAGTCGACAGCGCCGGCGCGATCACCATCGGCGGCCAGGCAGCCTACCTCTCGGGCGGCAACCTGACGACCAACA
>Ga0102592_1001350_pt1 | contig 28484 bp, 17 predicted proteins | sample AraplaCol_mMF_r2_FD_76861 | JGI IMG/M metagenome (GOLD analysis project Ga0102592, IMG submission 76861) | Arabidopsis root microbial communities from North Carolina, USA - plate scrape MF_Col_mMF_r2 (SPADES assembly) (version 2) | ecosystem: Host-associated > Plants > Roots > Endosphere...
ATTTGCCGCGCTGGCCGCGGCGGTTGCGGTGGCGCCGCCAGACGCCGTCGTCCGCCATCATGTCCGTGAGCAGGCCTTCCCTCAAGCCGCGATCGGCAACGCGCATGCGCGGGCTCGGCCAGCGGCGACGGATCGCCTCCAGAATCGCGCAGCCGGCGAGCACCAGATCGGCGCGATCCGGCCCGATGCAGGGATTGGCGGCCCGGCTTGCGAAATCCCACGACAGCAGCTTTGCCTGCATCGCCGAGACCTCGTCGTCGGAAAGCCAGATGCCGTCGACCTTGCGGCGGTCGTAGCGTGGCAGGTCGAGGTGAACGCCGGCGAGCGTCGTCACCGTTCCCGAGGTGCCGATGAGATGGAAATCATCCGCATGACCGATGTCGATCGCAGGGCAATCGAAGCTCTCGAGCATGCCCGCCACTTCCACCACCATGCCCTCGAAGACATCCGGGGTAACATCGCGCCCGCCATGGCGCTCCGATAGCGTGACCACGCCGACGGGGAGCGAGGTCCAGTGGGTGATGTGATTGGCGAGGCGATTGAAGCGGTTGTCGCCGATGCGAATGACCGCGATTTCGGAGGAGCCACCGCCGATATCGAAGAGGACAACGGAGCGGGTCTCGCGTCCGACGAGCGACGAGCAGCCCGAGACGGCAAGCCGCGCTTCGGTCTCCCGATCGATAATCTCAAGTTCGAGGCCGGTCTCGGCAATGACGCGCTCGAGGAACACGGCCCCGTTGCTCGCCTGCCGGCAGGCCTCGGTCGCGATCAGCCGCATACGACGGATTTCGCGGCTCTTCAGCTTGGAGGCGCAGACGCGCAGCGCATCGACGGCGCGATCCATCGCATCGTCGGAGAGGCGGCCGCTGGCCGCCAGTCCCTCGCCCAAGCGTACGATCCGGGAGAAGGCGTCGACAACGCGAAACTGACCCGGCCGCGTCGGTTGCGCGATCAGAAGACGGCAATTGTTGGTGCCGAGATCGAGAGCGGCATAAAGCTCATCCGGCCACGGATATTCGTGGCTGCGCTGCCCTCCTTCGGACGGGCGTGCCCCACGATTATCGTTCTGGCCGGTTCGCGATTCGGCTGCCCCGGTCCGCCCGGCGGGCGCTGGCTGCTGCGGCTGGGCCGGACGTCCGGTCGGCTTTTCATGGACCAGTGGGCGTCCCTGGAGGCCACGCTTGCCGCGATGCTTGCGGCGATTTCGGCGGCTCGGCACCGATTCGCCGTCACCGCGAACAGCGTGCGTCGCGCTTACGGCATTTTCGTTGCTTGCCTGCTGCTGTTGAGCCGCTTCGCCCGAAACGCCTGCGCCGCGACGGCGACGCTTTCGCTTGCGCGCGACATTGTCGGCTTCAATTGGGCGTGCCGCCTCTCCGGCATCGCCGGACAGGACATGCTGAGCGGACTGGTTCGCATTGCGGGATTGCCCGCCACGCTTGCCCTTGCGGCGCCTGGATTTCTTGCCATCCCTGCGCCCTGCCGCCGACGCCCCGTTACCTTGCGGCCTTTGGCCGCCTTCGGGGTCTTCCACGTTCTTTTTCCATCGCGCCGCGCAAGTCCAAAAGGTATGCAGCAGGCGCTCATTCGATTTTGCGTTGGCGCGAAGATACCAGCGCATGGCGAAATCACCAAATTCTTTTTGGCGTTAGCGAAATAGGTCCTCTCTTCGAGCTCAAAAGCCAGCGTAAAACCCCTGTTCATTTTTTTCGAAACAGGTATTTGCAATCCGCCAGCTTTTGTTTATAAGCGCCGCACACCAGCGGAGCCGCTTCGAGCGCCGCACCTGCTGGGGAATAGTTCAATGGTAGAACAGCGGACTCTGACTCCGTCGATCTTGGTTCGAATCCAGGTTCCCCAGCCAATTCTCCCTAAAACCCCTTAATTCCTAGATTTTCCAGTCGTGCCGGATACCGTTTTGGCATCACTGGCGACCTGATGCCCAGAACTGTAGCCCACAGGTGATGCCCACGCGCGAACAGCGTGGCGGCGTCGTCGGTGGCAGGCATGAATTCAAAGGCATTTCTCTAAGCCATTGAAATTATGTGAGCATCCAGGCCCCCAGGCAGGCTGTCTTTTAGCCTATTCTCTCTATCAGCAGTTGCCATTCCCCACCAGAAAACGTGACGCCTTTTCAGCTACTTGCCGCGATTTTACGTCAATTGGAGTGTGACGTTCCACCAGATCCCAAAGTTGCTTAGAATCCCCAAAATGACGGCTGGGGACCCTCCCGAGTACGTCAAACAGCCTGCGACTGACGACGGCTTTGGGGCCGACAGCGGCCCGTCTGAAATCCAGCGCCTCAATCGGCAAGCCGTCATTCAGCAGCCGACCAGATGCGTGTGACCAAGGCAACAGATGGCTGCAAAACCGAGTGTTTGCCTATATGGCCACAGGCTCAAGGGGTGGAACGCGGATATTTCTCCGGGGGGTGGTCGGATGCTTCCGATCGCTTCATTCTGGGTGACACCGTGGTATTCCACAACAATGGCGCTATGAAGAGCCTGTCGGCTCCGCTGTCTCGCGGCGCGGCCTTGTTTCTCACACCGTCGGACAGCCCGAAGCCGAGCATTTCGTCGGTCTCGGCGGCCGATCATGATGTCAAAAATCTCAATCTCGAGATTGCCGCCTGCTCGCGGCGCTGATCGTCGGCGAGCGAATGGAGTTGAACGCGTCAGGTCACAGGTTTGGAGCAGGCTGCTACTAGATGTCCGTAGAACTTAAGCGGCAACCTCGGCTCCTTGCGTACCGAAACCACCTTTAGATTGCCGGAATTCGCTAAGCTCATCACTGCTCAACCTAATGATCATCAGAGATGACGGTCGCGCTGCCGAGCGCACGCTTGCTGCTGAAACCTGGACTGTATCCGCAACCGGCACCTCCTTGGTGCCGGTGCCTGTCAGCGCAGCCCTTCACTGGGCAAGAGCGGCACCTTCCCGATCGAAGACATGCACCTTCTCACCCATCGGCTGCATCCCGATGATATCGCCGGCCGCAAGACCGCTTTCGTTGGGGACCGCGACGGTGATCGGATCACTCAAACCTACCGTTTCCACGTAGGCATAGGTTTGAGCGCCAAGTCGTTCGATGAGTTCCACCCGGCCTCGGATACCCCTGTTCTCAGGCGAACAGATCGTCAGATGTTCCGGCCGGACGCCTGCGGTGACGGCGCCTGCGGCATTCCAGTTGCGCGAGCTCCCGATGGATAGGCCGTTAACGGTGAGAGCGCCACCTTCCACCGACGCCGGCAGGAAGTTCATCGCGGGGGCGCCGATGAAGCCGGCGACGAACGTGTTCGCAGGGCGCTCATAGAGCTCCATCGGCGCGCCGACCTGCTCGATCCGGCCCTTGTTGAAGACGACGATACGGTCGGCAAGCGTCATCGCTTCGGTCTGGTCGTGGGTCACATAGATCATCGTGGCGCCGAGACGCGCATGAAGGCGGGCGATTTCCAGCCGCATCTGCACCCGCAGCGCCGCATCCAGATTGGACAATGGCTCGTCAAACAGGAATATCTTCGGCTCGCGGATGATGGCGCGGCCGATGGCGACGCGCTGGCGTTGGCCACCGGACAATTCGCGCGGCACCCGTCCGAGAAGATGGCCGATCTGCAACGTGGCCGCAACCTCGTTGACCCGGCGGAAAATCTCCTCCTTCGCCAACCCGGACAGCTTAAGGCCGAAGCCGATATTCTCCGCAACCGTCATATGCGGAAAAAGAGCGTAGGACTGGAAGACCATGGCAATCTCGCGCTTGGCCGGTGCGGTCCTGGTCACATCGCGGCCGGCGATGTCGATTGCGCCATCCGTCACGTCCTCCAGGCCGGCGATCATGCGAAGCATCGTCGACTTGCCGCAACCCGAAGGACCGACGAAGACGACGAACTCCCCTTCCGCGACAGTAAGATCGACGCCGCGGATGACCTCCAGCGCGCCATAGGATTTACGGATCGAGCGAAGTGCAAGCTGTATCATGTTCAACCCTTTACCGCGCCCATGGTCATGCCCTTGATGAAGTAGCGCTGGAAAAACAGAAAGACGGAGAGCGTCGGCAGGCTGGCGACCAGCGAGAGCGCGCCCTGGACGCCCCAGGCCACCGAATACTGGCCCTTGAGATTGACGATGCCGATCATGATCGTCCGTTTGTCGTCGGACTGGGTGAAGATCAGCGGCCAGAGGAAATCGTTCCAGATCCAGGTGAATTGCAGCGTCGCCAGCACCGCGAGCGCCGGAAGGCTGAGCGGCAACACGACACGGGTCAGCACCTGCCATTCGCTGGCGCCCTCCAGGATCGCCGCCTCGCGCAGCGCCGTCGGCACCGTAGCGAAGAAATTGCGCATCAGGAGGGTGCAGATCGGGATGCCGAGCGCGGTGTGGACGATGAAGACCGGCCAGAGCGTATCGATCAGGCCCATGCCGTTGAACAGGCGGAAGAGCGGAACGAGGATGACCTGCGGCGGAAAGAACATGCCGGCCACGAGGACGAGGAACAGCATGTTGGAGCCACGAAACGCCAGTTTGGCGAAAACATAGCCAGCCAGCACGCCAAGCGCCGTCGATCCCAGCGTGCCCGGCACCGTGACCAGCAGCGTGTTGAGAAAATACCGGTGCACGGCAGGGTTCGACAGTACCTCGACGAAATTGCCGATATAGAGCGCCGTCGGGAACGCCCAGAGACTACCGAGCGCGATTTCGCGCGTCGTCTTGATCGAGGCCAGCAACACGCCGAGCGTCGGCAGCAGGAACAGGATCGACAGCGCCAGCAGCATGGCGACGATCGCGCCGCGCCATGGATTGAAGCGGCGGACAGGGTGAGAACTAGCCATAGATCCGGTCCACCTTCTTGAGCTGGCGGAAATAGATGCCGATGATCGTCAGCGCGATCAGGAACAACACGACGGAAATGGCGCTGCCGTAACCCATCAGATATTTTCGAAAGGACTCGTTATACATGTGCATGGCAAGCGTATCGGAACTGTTGAACGGCCCGCCGCCGGTCATGATGTAGAGAATGTCGAAGCCCTTGAGCGAATTGATCACCGAAAGGGCGATGACGACGACGGTGGAGGGTGTGAGCAGCGGCAGGACGACGAAGAGGATGCGCTGCCAGAGTTTGGCGCCTTCGATTTCGCAGACTTCCAGCAGATCTTCGGGAATCGCCGTCAGGCCGGCAAGATAGATCACCATCGAAAGGCCGGTCTGTTGCCAGGACCAGGCAAGGATCACCGATCCGAGGGCCGTGTCGGGCTTTGCCAGCCAAGCATAGCGCATCTTCTCGCCGGTGACGATGGAGATCATGGTGTTGAGCAGGCCCCAGTCGGGCTGGTATATCCAGGTCCAGATCTGGCCGACAATGACCGCCGAAAGACAGATCGGCAGATAAAACACCGTCTTGAAGGCCCGCCCGCCCGGCACCTTGCCGTCGAGCAGCAGCGCAAGCCCCAGCCCGCACAGCGTCGGCACCACGATTGCGGCGACCATCCAGATCGTCGTATTGATCGCCGCGTTCATGAACAGCTTGTCGGTGAAGATCTTGGCGAAGTTGTCGAGGCCCACGAAGTCGTATTCGGAGCCGAAGCCGTTCCAGTTGGTCACGCTGTAGAAGAACGAACTGAACAGCGGCCAGATCACGAAGACGGCAAAAACGGTCAATGGCGGTGTCAGCAGCGCGACGCGCCAGACTGTATTATGCCGCTCCATCGGTATTCCTTTCCGGGAAATCGCGGCCCGGCCGGGCCGCGATCCTCAATGCTATTGCTTGGCCTATTGCTTGAATGCCGCCTTGGCGTCCACGGCCACGGCCTTCAGGATCCCGTCCAGCTTGGACGGATCGTCGATGAAGCGCGTGAACATGGACAGGCCGACTTCCGCGACCGGCGGCGTGGTGGCCAGGTCGTAGTTGAAAGCGAAAGTATCTGCTTCCGCAACCGTCTTGGCCGCACTTTGCATGACGCTGTTATAGGCCTTGGGATCGACGTTGACATTGGCCGAGAGCGCGCCCTGGGCCTCTGCCCATTTCGCCTGGACATCGGGATCGGACATCATGAAGGCCAGGAATTTTTCCGCACCTTCCGGATTGGCGGCATTGGCGGAAATCACCAGCCCGTCAACCGGACCGACAGCGGCATTGGGAATGCCGTCCTTGATCTTCGGGAAGGGGAAGAAATCGTAGTCCTGGCCGGCAACGAGGCCGACACCGTTCCAGTAGCCGGTGATCCAGGTTCCCATCAGCGTCATCGCCGCATCGCCGCGGGCCACCTTGTCGGCAGCGTCCGTCCAGTCGTCGGCATTGGCGTTCTCGACGAAGAAGCCCTGATCGAGCAGTTCCTTCCAGAGAGACATGGCCGCGACGACCTGCGGGTCGTCATAGGAGGCTTCACCGGCCATCAGCTTGGCGCGGTAGTCCGGACCGGCGGTGCGCAGCAGCAGGTAGTCGAACCAGAACTGCGCCGGCCAACGGTTTTTCGAACCGAGCGCGACCGGAGCGATGCCCTTTTCCTTCAGCGTCTTGCAGAGCGAAATGAATGCATCCCAGGTCGCCGGCGGCGCCGTCATACCGGCATCGGCAAGCACCTTCTTGTTATAGAAGACGCCGGCATAGTGATAGTTGAACGGCACCAGGAAGCGCTTGCCGTCATATAGCGTCGCGCTGTCGGCGATCGGCTTGGCGACGACGCTGTCGAGCTTCGCGCTCGCCCACATGTCGTCGATCGGGCGCAGGCTCTTCGACTTCACGATGAAATCGACGCGCGCGCCGGCCCAGTAGCTGAAGACATCCGGAAGGCTGTGACCGGCCGCCCGCACAAGAATGTCGGTCTTGAAGTCCTCGTGACCGACCGGGCTTTCCCTCATCTTGATGCCGGACGCCTGCTCGAATTTCTGGACCTGCTCGTTGAAGGCCTGCAGCCCGAGCTCACCGGTGAAATAGTGGCTGATGGTGACTTCGCCCGCGTCGGCGAAGGCGGGGCCGGCCACACCCGCCGTGGACGCCAGTAGCGCTGCAAGCATGAGCGAGCGCCGCGTGATGGAAAACATAGGAACCTCCCGTAAAGTTTGCGATTGTTAAACTTATTACCTCACAGAACCAAAATTCGACAAATTTTTTCGAGCTGTCAACATAAAAGTATTGCATTTGGCAACAAAACCGGCAAATTATCCAATATCAGGTGGTCTTCGCTAGTTTAGTTGTCATATGCTGTACTTTGGTTTAGCATGGCGCAAATCAACGGCACCCCGAAGGAGTTTTTCCGATGCGCCTCTTGCAATCTCTTACGCGCGGCCTCGAAGCCCTCGACTTCCTGGCGACCAGCCGCGAGCCCGCCCGGCTGACCGACGTCGCCGAGGCATTGGGCGTGGACAAGTCCAACGCATCGCATCTCATGAAGACGCTGGTCGCCGCCGGCTATGCCACACAGGATTCGGCCCGGCGCTACCAGCCGACCGACAAGATCGCGCGGCAGACGACCGTCGGCCACTCGCTCATCGACATCGTGTCCGTCAAGGAGGCATGGCGCCCGGCCCTCGAGCGGCTCGTCGCCGAGACCGGCGAATGCGCACACATGGCCGTTCTGGTCGGCAACCGTGTCTGGTATATAGACAAGATCGATTCCTCCCTGCCGCTCAAGGTCGATCATCCGATCGGCGCTCTCGCGCCGCTGCATTGTACGGCGCTTGGCAAGGCGTTTCTCGCTTTTGGCGATGCGCAGGCCGAGGGGCCTTTCACGACCTTCACCCCGAAGACACTGGCCACGCGCCGCGCGCTCGACGACGAGATCGTGCGCACCCGCGCGCGGGGCTATTCCATCGACAATGAGGAATTTGCGCCGGGCATCCGGTGTGTCGCGCGTCCCATCTACGCCGGCAACGGCCGCATGATCGCCGCCATTGGCGTTTCCGGCCCCTCCGTCCGCGTCACCGACGAACGCCTCGCCGAACTCGGCCATATCGTCACATTCGTTACCATACCTGCATCACAGAAAGGCCCATTGCATGAGCACCAACCCGATTAGGGTCGCCGTCATCGGCACCGGTCGCATCTCCGATCTTCATGCGATCGAATATCTCCAGAACCCGGCAAGCCGCATCGTCGCGCTGTGCGACCGGGATACCGCCCTGGCCGGGGCCAAGGCGAAGCAATGGGGGCTCGAAGACGTTGCCATCGAGACCGATCTCGATGCCGTTCTGGCAAGGCCGGATGTCGATCTGGTAGAGATCCTCCTGCCGCATCACCTGCATCTCGATGCCGCGCTGAAGGCGATAAGCGCCGGCAAGATCGTCTCCCTGCAGAAGCCGATGTGCGTTTCGCTCGACGAGGCCGACCAGCTCGTGGCCGCCGCCGAAGCCTATGACAGGCCGGTCAAGATCTTCGAGAATTTCATCTTCTATCCGCCCGTGCTCAAAGCCCGCGACCTGATCGACCAGGGCGCGATCGGCACGCCGCTTTCCATTCGCATCAAGTCCAATCCGGCACGCAGCACCACCGCCTGGGAGGTGCCAGCCGCTGCCAATGCCTGGCGTCAGAAGCAGGATCAGGCCGGCGGCGGGCCGCTGGTCTTCGACGACGGCCATCACAAATTCGCCCTCGCCTGGCATTTCATGGGCGAGCCGGACGAGGTCCACGCCTTCATCGGCGATACCGAAGGCCCCGGCGGCATTCGTTTCGATGCCCAGTCGCAGATCTCCTTCCGCTTTCCGGGCAATCGCATCGGCAATCTCGAGATTGTCTATTCGCCCGAAATGGAACTGGCGACACGCCATTATGCCCAGGACGACCGCGTCGAGATCACCGGCACCAAGGGCGTCATCTGGATCAATGGCGGCCACGGGCGCTTGGCCGACAGCCCTCCGGTCGTGCTCTACAGCGACGGCAAGCTGACGGAATTCCGCGACATCGCCACCGGTTGGGAGCAGAGTTTCGTGCTGTCGACCCGGCACTATATCGACGCGATCGGCAATGGCGGCGCGCCGGTACTGACGCCGCATCAGGCCCGCCAGATCCTGCGCTTCGCGCTCGCCGCGGAAGAATCGGCGCGCATCGGCCGGCCGGTGGACCTCCGCAACGGGAGGTCCGCATGACCCTTCTCCCCTTTCCCGAAGGCTCCGGGCATACGGCCGCCGACCGCGCCGCATGGCTTCGCAAGGCAGGGGGCCTCAAGGCGGCGATCGATGCGGGCCGTCTCGGCACACCGGTGACGATGCCACTGGTCGAAGCGCTAGTTCTCGGCCTGATGCGCCAAGGCGTCATCAAATATCTCGCCATCTTCGGCCATGGCAGCACCGCGCTTGCCGATATTCTCGACGCCTATGAGGCGGAAGGGCTGGTGCGCTGCTGGCAATTCCGCAACGAAGTGGAAATGGCCCATGCCGGCACGGCCCTCTCCTGGGTCTATGGTGAGGTCGGCGCCGTCGTCACCTCGATCGGTCCGGGCGCCTTCCAGGCCATGGCCGCCTCGCTTGCCGCCTCGTCCAACGGCGTCGGCCTCTATCACCTCTACGGTGACGAGACAACGCAGGGCGAAGGCTACAATATGCAGCAGGTGCCGAAACCGGCACAGGGCGTTTTTGCCCAAATTACATCCCTTATGGGCAGCGCCTATACGTTGCATACTCCAGGCGCGCTGCGCGATGGATTGCGCAAGGGCGCGACCTGCGTCTTCCACCCATGGCGCCCCGGCCCGTTCTACATGAACCTGCCGCTCAACACGCAGCCGGCACCGGTGACGCTGCGCCTCGACGCGCTGCCGGAGCGGCCAGTCTTCCCGGCGCTGGCGCCGGCGGAAGACTGGCCGCTGCGCACCGCAGCGCAAGCGATCAGCACGACCACCAAGGTGGCGATCAAGCTCGGCGGCGGCAGCCGCATGGCCGCGGACGCCGTCCGGCGGCTTGCCGAAGCCGCAGGCGCGCTTGTCGTCTCCAGTCCTGGCGCCAGCGGTGTCATGCCCGCCGATCATCCGCAGAACATGTGTGTGGGCGGCTCAAAGGGCTCGATCTGCGGCAACTGGGCGATGGACGAGGCCGAGCTTCTCCTCGTCATCGGCAGCCGCGCCGTCTGCCAGGCGGATTGTTCGGGCATCGGCTGGCCGAAGGTGCGCCATGTCGTCAACATCAATGCCGACCCGGTCGACGTGCAGCATTACAATAACACGATTGCGCTGACGGGCGACGCCGCCGTCGTCGCGGGACGGCTGGCGGACATACTGACCGGCAACGCCCCCGATCCCCGCAAGAGCGAATGGCTGGGCGCCGGCCGCGCCAAGCGCGCCGAATGGGACGGGTTCCTCGCCCGCCAGACATCCGCGCCGCCTGTCTTCGACAGCGTCTGGCAGAAGCCGGTGCTGACCCAGCCGCGCGCCATCTGGCTCGCCGCAGACTTCTGCCGGTGCCACGGCGCCCTGAAATTCTTCGATGCCGGAGACGTGCAGGCCAACGGCTTCCAGATCGTCGGGGATCAGGCCCCGTTCGAAACCTTCACCGAGACCGGCGCGTCCTACATGGGTTTCGCCGTCAGCGCGTTGCTTGCCGCCGGCATCGCCGACAAGGGCCGCTATGGCGTCGCCTTCACCGGCGACGGCTCCTTCATGATGAACCCGCAAGTGCTGATCGACGGGGTCGAGCATGGCGTACATGGGACCATCCTGCTGCTGGACAACCGGCGCATGGCCGCCATCAGCCATCTCCAGCACGCGCAATATGGCCGTGATTTCCGCACCAATGACGGTGTCGCAGTCGATTACGTAACGCTTGCCGGCGCGGTGAGCGGCGTTCGCGCCCTCTCCGGCGGCGAGGACGAGGAGAGCCTGATGGCCGCCCTCGAAGAGGCGCATGCGTGGCCCGGCCTCAGCCTCGTCCACGTGCCCGTCTATTTCGGCGGGGACCCCGCCGTTGGTCTCGGCGCCTATGGCCAATGGAATGTCGGCAATTGGGTCGATGACGTCCAGCGCCAATATGCCCGCACCCTGATCTGAGAGGACGACTATGTATGAACAATTCGGACTGCTGATCGACGGTCAGTGGCGTGGCTCGCGCAGCGGGCAGACCCGCTGCGTCATCGATCCCGTTGACGAGGAGACTATCGGCCACCTACCCTCGGCAGACCCCGCCGACCTCGATGAGGTTCTGGCCGTCCTTGACCGAGAGGCTGCCCACTGGGGCAAGGTTCCCGGCTGGGAGCGCAGCTCTATCCTGCGCCGTATCGCCGCGGAAATGCGAACCATCTCCGAACACGCCGTGCGCGACATGTCGGCCGAAACCGGCAAACCCCTTGCGGAGGCGGCGGGCGAGTGGAACGCCGCCATCGACCAGTTCGACTGGTATGCCGACGAGGCACGCCGCATCTTTGGCCACATTCTCGACGGCCGCGACCCCAATGTACGCCTCAATGTCCGTTTCGATCCGGTCGGCCCGGTCGCGGCCTTCACCGCCTGGAATTTTCCGGCCCTGCTTCCGGCCCGCAAGATCGCCGCCTCGCTCGCCGCCGGTTGTCCGCTGGTCATCAAGCCTTCTGAGGAAGCGCCCTCCAGCACCTTCCATATCGCCGCCGCGGCGATCAAATCGGGCTTGCCCGCCGGTGTGCTCAACGTCGTCAGCGGGAAGTCCTCGGACATTTCCACCCACCTGATCGCCTCTTCTGTGATCCGCAAGGTCTCGCTGACCGGCTCCGTCCCGGTCGGCAAGCTGATCCTCAAGCAGTGCGCCGATACGGTAAAGAAAGTGTCAATGGAGCTCGGCGGTCACGCGCCGGTTCTCGTATTGGAAGATGCCGACCCAGTAGCAGCCGCGACAGCCTGCGCCCGCGCCAAGTTTCGCAACGCCGGTCAGGTCTGCATTTCGCCGAGCCGCTTCTATGTCCACAACTCCATTTACGAGCCCTTCGCTCGTACAATGGCCGATGTCGCCAACAGCCTGAGGATCGGCCGGGGCAGCGACGACGGCGTCGAGATGGGGCCGATGGCAAACGCCCGTGGTCGCGAGCGCATCGCCGGCATGGTGTCCGATGCGCTGAGCAAGGGAGCGACCCTGCTGGCCGGAGGGGAAATTCCCGCCGACCGCAATCGCGGTTTCTTCTATCGCCCGACCGTTCTCGGCGACGTGCCGGACGATGCCTCGATCATGATGGAAGAGCCGTTCGGCCCCGTCGCTCCGGTCGCGCGCTTCTCCGACCTCAACGACGCCATCAGGCGCGCCAACGACGTGCCCTTCGGCCTTGCAAGCTACGTCTTCTCGCGCTCACTCGAAGGCGCGAACCGGGCTGCAGAAGCGCTCGAAGTCGGCATGGTCGGTATCAACGATATGCTGCTTGCCGCGGCCGAAATCCCCTTTGGCGGCATCAAGGAAAGCGGCATGGGCCGCGAGGGCGGCCAGCTCGGGATCTTCGACTATCTCGAAGCCAAATACATCAAGACGCGGCTGGCGTGAGGAGAAAGCCATGTGTGAAGACAACAATTCCGGCAAAGAAAAAGGTTTCTCGCGCGGCCTGACCAACTACGGCGACCGGGGCTTCAGCCTCTACTTGCGCCGCTCCTTCGCCAGCTCGATGGGCTACAGCCGCGAGATGCTCGACCGGCCCATCGTCGGCATCGCCCATTCCGCGAGCGGCTTCAACAACTGTCACCGGCATTTTCCCGAGATGATCGAGGCGGTGAAGCGCGGCGTTCTCGCCGCCGGCGCCCTTCCAATTGAGTTCCCAACGATCTCGCTCGGGGAAGTATTCCTCAGCCCTACGAGCCTCAAGTTCCGCAACCTCATGTCCATGGATGTCGAGGAGATGACCCGCGCCCAACCGATGGACTCGGTGGTCCTGCTCGGCGGCTGCGACAAGACGGTGCCCGCCCAGTTGATGGGCGCGGCCTCCGCCTGCCTGCCCTCGATCCAGCTCGTCGCCGGTCCCATGTCGACCAGCCTGCATCGCGGCGAGCGTCTCGGCGCCTGCACCGATTGTCGCCGCTTCTGGCAGCGCTATCGCGCGGGTGACGTCGACGACCAGGGCATCGACGAGGTCGAAAAGCGCCTCGCCTCGACCAGCGGCACTTGCGCGGTGATGGGAACCGCCAGCACCATGGCCTCGCTTGCCGAAGCCATTGGCATGATGCCTGCCGGTTCCGCCGCCATCCCCGCGGTCGACGCGGATCGTCTGCGCATGGCCGAGGAAACCGGCCGCATTGCCGTCTCGCTGATCGGCTCGGACAAGACCCCGAAGAAAATCATTACGGAAAAGGCGCTCGAGAACGGCATGCGCATCCTGATGGCGATCGGCGGCTCGACCAATGCCATCATCCACCTCGCCGCTATCGCCGGCCGCCTCGGGCTGAAGATCGACCTGAAGCGAATGAACGAGATCAGCGACGCGACACCCGTGCTCGTCGATCTCAAACCGACCGGCACCTCCTATATGGAGGACCTACACGCCGCCGGCGGCATCCCCGCCGTCATGCGCGAATTGAAGCATCTCCTCCATCTCGACTGCGAGACGATCACCGGCGAGACCATCGGCGACCGCATCGCGACGGCGGATCCCTGGGTCGACCGGAATGTCGTCAAGCAGATCAACGAACCCATTCGCGAGAACGGCGGGCTACTCGCCGTCTTCGGCAACATGGCCCCGCGCGGCGCAATCATCAAGCGCTCGGCCGCCGACCCCAACCTCTTCGAGAAGACCGGCCGCGCCGTCGTCTTCACCTCGCTGCAGGATCTTGCCGCCCGCATCGACCATCCCGACCTCGACGTGACGGCGGAAGACTTCCTCGTCCTTCAGAATGCCGGCCCGCTCAGCGACGCCGCTATGCCTGAGGCAGGCTACATCCCGATCCCTGCCAAGCTCGCGCGCGCCGGCGTCAAGGACATGGTGCGCATCTCCGATGCCCGCATGAGCGGTACGGCCTACGGCACGATCGTCCTCCACGTCGCCCCGGACGCCGCCTCCGGCGGCCCGATCGGCCTTATCCGCAATGGCGACAGGATCGCGCTCAGCGTCAAAGACCACTCGATCCGCCTTCTTGTCTCCGATGAGGAACTGGAGACAAGACGGGCCGAACAAAATGTCGAGAAGCGCGCCGCACTGCGCGGTTATGATATGCTCTACCGCGATCATGTCCTGCAGGCGGACGAAGGCTGCGACTTCGACTTCTTGAAAAGCACGCCGGGGTCGTGATCCAAGACCGTCCGCTTAATATCCGGCATTCCCCGCCGGAAAAAGTGACGTCTTTTCAGCTACTTGGCGCAATTTCGAGTCAGAAACTATGTGACGTTATCCAGATCCCGAGAACGTCCAGAGCTCTGTAAAAGACGGCTGGGGACCGTGTTCGGCTGCCTCAAAAGGGCCGCGACCAACGACAGTGTTGAGGCCGATTGCTGAACGGCAACTAGCGGACTTTCCGCTTCCGGCCGAGGCTCGAGCCGAAGGCCGCTCGTCGCCGCTTGCCGAAAACATGGGAGGGCCGTCCCACGATGATTTGCGCTTGGACTCGGGAGCGGTTCGGCCGCTACGGCTTGATGGTCCGGGAGCGGATATCCCTGAAATAGGCCAGCAGATTGGGGGGCTGCTGCGTCATGCGCTGAGAAGCTACCCCCTCTTCTTTCGCTTCGCTCGGGGAGATGCCGAAACGCGCGCGAAAACTTCGCAAAAGCTGGTTCCCGCTGGAAAAGCCCAGGCTATAGGCGATTTCGGCGATGGAGCGCGATGAGCCGTCTGCCTTGGTCAGCTCCCGAAAGGCGGCATCCAGTCGCTTTTCCCGCAAGACCTGCGCCACGCCACCGTCGGCCGCAAACGCGCGATAAAGATGGGAGCGAGAGACATTGAACCGGCGTTGAAGGAATTCCGGCGACAGCTCCGGCAGATTGATGTTCTGTTCGATGAACGCAAGAATTCTCTGTCGCAGCGCCAGGCTCAATGCCGAGTTGTCGCCCGCCCCGTCTGTTGTCTCGCCTTTCAACGCTGCGGACAGCAATGTGACTACGGATTCCTGAACTGCCAGAGCCTGCATTTCGGCTAAGGGAACATCAAGGGAAACGATCCCGCCGAGGAGGGTTGTGATCAACCGCGTCATTGGCCATTCGGCCCTCAGAACGGTACCGTGGAGGTTTCGTGAGCCGACGGCCTTTTCGAGATCGGACCGTGGAATGGCGGCAGAAAGCCTGGAACCAGCTCCGACCTCACTCCTTATCGTCTGAGCGAGATCCAAAATGACGATATCGCCAGCATCTGCATTCACATTGATCCCGTTGAAGTCGCCTCGGAGCGTGCCCGACGTCAGAACCTGGACCAGATAGTTGTTGAGACCGCCCTGCACAATGATCCGGCGGTCGCGGTTGTATCTTTGCCCGTTGAACGACGTTGATCCGATCAGCAGCGAACCGACAGGACGCGTCCGTATCGACCCCTGCAACGACGCATGGCTCTCCCCAGGAACCGGCGACGTGTCAAAGACCGGCTTTGTCGCCTCCCGCCAGAAATCGGCACGATGCTCGACCTCGACCATGTCGGTCGAGATGAAAACGCTCTTCACCATCATTGCATTCCCATGTAACAGGGCGGTCAAAGACAGCCGGCTCCAGGCGCCCTCGCCATTCGGGCTCTGACTACCCCTCGAAGAGGGAACTAGACGGAACGGAAACTGGATGCAACGCCCGCCGAGGAGGCGCGCAGGTTTGCGCCTGTCCCTGGAGTTGCCAGGCACACAAGCCATCTCGGCATCTTAGGCGCGATTTTCCCACACCGACCGACGCGTCGCCGCGTTCAAAACCAGCGCTACGCAGGTAGTCAAGATCGTGTTGCCGGGGTTGGCTGAAAGGCCCGCCGTGTCAGGGATTGGGACAAAGATCGAGACTTGAGCCCGCTCATAAGCGAATTCGAATGAGACGTTTTGACGAGTGAAATGAGACGTGACGCCGACGGCTCCGTGGCCTCGGCAATATATGAATAGCAGTGAAACACGGGGCCAGACTGCGAGCGCAAGCTCGGCTCTTTCAGCGATATCGATCGTCAGCTACGGCAAACCCAGATTGTCTCTAACTCACTGATTATTCAGAAGGTTATAAATGAATAGAACATATCGCAACGTTTGGGATCCGGCTCGCCGCGCATCGGTGGCGGCCCCCGAAGCGGCGACCTCGCGGAGCAAAACTGAGTCGCGCTACACCGTCGGCGCCGCCGCGCTGTTGGGCGGCCTGGCCCTCAGTGGGCCGGCCTTTGCCGATTGCGCCATGACGGCCGCGTCGGCAACGTGCGATGCCGCTGCGCCCAATCCGTATGCTTCCACGATCGGTACGGGATCAACTACCGCCCCCGGCTATGAGGTGAATGTCGGCGCGGGGGCCCAGATTGTCGTCGGCGATGCCAATGCGATCAGCATCGGCAACAACGGGACGATCAATATCGGGGCAAACGCGCTCGTGCAGAACGATGCACCCAATGACTGGGGATATTACGGTGTAGCCGGCAATACCATCGAGTTTGGCTATGGCACCAAACTGACCATTGGAACCGGAGCGACGGTCAGGTCGCTGAACGGGGGCGCGTCTGAAGCCATTAATCCGATGGGCGACGGCAACACGATCATCAATTACGGAACCATCGTAGCCGATCATGGCACGGCATTCTGGTTTCAGAATGACCCCGCCTACACGGGACATGGCGTGAATGTTCTGGACAATTACGGAACCATCCAAGGCAACGCGCAGGACCCAGGCGTAGGACAAGCCATCGGTGCGGGAGGTGATACCACCATCCATTTCACCAACCGAACTGGCGGCCAGATCATCGGCAACATATCCTTGACCTGGGTCGCCGAGAACGTCGCCAACCTGGAGGCGGGTTCGGAGATCACCGGCGCTCTGGATGTTGGCGGTGGCACCTTGAACCTGATGGACTCTTCCACGACACCAGGCCAGGTCGGCACCATCTCCAGCGCCGTTCACGACTGGATCTACGGCGTTCCGGTGCTGAACAAGCAGGGAACAGGTGCCTGGATCTGGGATCGGGGTCTCGACATCGGTACGGTGAACGTGCAGTCCGGAAGGTTGATCCTGACCGACGACAACTATTGGTACACTGGCGGCATTGTCACGATCGACGCGGGGGCGACGCTGCAGCTCGGCAATGGCGGCACGAGCGGCTGGCTTCCGGCAGTCTCGCTCGCTGCCAACAACGGGACGCTGGCCTTCAACCGCGCCGACGATGTGACCTATGCCGACGTGCTTTCCGGGAACGGCGGCGTCCGCCAGATGGGACCGGGCACGCTGACGCTGGCCGGGGCCAACACCTACCTGGGCGGCACGACGGTTGCCGGCGGCATACTCGCGGTGGATGTCGCCAGCACGACCTCGACCACCAATTTGAGCACGGGTGCGGTGCACATCGCCTCTGGCGCGACGCTGCAAGCAAGTACCAATGACGCGTTCAGCTTCGACAATGAGCTGACCGGCACCGGCACGCTGGCGGCATCCAACAGCAACGGGGTCTTCTCGTTCGCCGCGACCGCCGGCAGCGCGTTTGCAGGCACCGTCGCGCTGTCGAACAACACCTTCGCGCTCGGCGGTGTCAACACCACGGCCTTGACCAAAGCCACCCTGAGCGTTGGCGCCGGCAACGTCACGACAGTGTTGTCCGGCAACCAGAACATCGGAGGGCTCACGTTCAACGGCGGCACGGTCATATTCGATGGTTCCGCACCGGAGCAAACGGTCGCCACCAGCCTGATCACCGCCAACGTGCTCGATCTCCGCGGAACAGGCTTCGTGCGCATCAACGTACCCAACCCCTATGCACCGCCGACGCCGACGCCCGCAGGTGACCTGTCGCTGTTCGCGCAGAGCCACGTCAACGAGGGCCTGCAACTGGTCAAGGCCAACAACGTCATGGGCACCGTCGCCGGACTGACACTGAAAGACCAGAACGGCACCACCATCACCGGCGCTGCCCAGAGCATTGATATCCAGCAGGGCGGTCATGTGGTTGCCGTTGGAGATTACAACTACATGCTGGGTACGGGCGCACGGAACGACGGCTTGTATGTCGGCTACGGCCTGACGACGCTCGACCTGCAAGCGGGCCAGATCCTTACGCTGACCGAGAATGCGGGCGCAACCGGCAACGACATGGACCTGGCCGCCAAGCTCACCGGCACCGGCGGTCTGAATGTCGCGGCCAACAACGTTGTCTCGCTGTCGAACTCCGATAACGATTTCACCGGCACGACGACGGTGTCGACCGGGACCTTGCGGACGGGCGCCTCCGGCGCCTTGAGCCCGAACTCTTCGGTCACTGTGGCGCAGGGCGCAACGCTGGATCTCAATGGCTTCGACCAGACCACCGCAGGGCTGGACAACACGGGCCTGGTGACCCTCGGCAACGGTTCTGCACCTGGTACGGTGCTGACGGTCAAGGGTGACTATGTGGGCAACAACGGGCAGATCGTGCTCAACACTGTGTTCGATGGTGACGGCTCGGTGACCGACAAGCTGGTGCTCGACGGTGGCAACGCCTCGGGCAGCACCGATCTGGTGATCAAGCACGCCGGCGGCAATGGCGCGCAAACCAACCAGGGTATCCGCGTGGTCGAGACCCGCAACTGGGCGACGACCGACGCCACGGCGTTCAACCTCTCCGCGGCCTCCGACGGCTACCGCGCCGGTGGGGGCACGATCGTGGCAGGGGCATATGACTATGGCCTCATTCGCGGCGGCAACGGTGGTGTGGCCGACGACTGGTATCTGACCGCGATGGGCAACAACTGCACGAGCAACGCGAGCCTGTGCCCGGCGGATCCGCAAGAGGCGGCCTTTCGCCCGGAAGTGGGCGCCTACATGAACAACCGGCTGTTCGCGCAGACGATGCAGTTCCATACGCTGCATGACCGCCAGGGCGAGGCTGACGCCGCGAACGACTCCAACGTCTGGATCCGAACCGAGGGCAGGACGATGAGCCGCGAGGGAGCGCTGTCGGCGAACGAGTACTCGTACCTGGTGCATGCTGGTGCCGACGTGTTCCGCTTCAGCGACGGCGGCAAGGGCAGCATCCGCATCGGCGCGATGGGCGCCTTTGGCACGAGCAACAACTGGGCCGACAACGGGAGCCTGACGGCGCGCGGCAGCGTGGACGGCTATAGCGGCGGCATCTATGGCACCTGGTATGGCAACGACGACGCACGGTCGGGCCCGTACATCGATAGCTGGATCATGTATGGCACCTTCGACAACGCGGTGAAGGGTCAGGGGCTGTCGACCGAGAGCTACAGATCGAACAACCTGTCCGCGTCGCTGGAGGCAGGCTACTCGTTCCCGCTCTTCAGCAGCGCCAACGGCACGGGGACCTTCATCGAACCGCAGGGACAGGTGATCGTGTCGGACTACGATGCAGGCACCCACACAGAGCAGAACGGCACGGTGGTGTCGGGGCAATCCGGCACAGACGTGACCACTCGCCTGGGCGTACGGCTGCACTCGGACGCGCTTAGCAGTGCGGCGACCAACCCGATGCAGGTGTTCGCGGAAGTGAACTGGTGGCATGGCCCGGCCTCGCAGTCGGCCACATTTGACGGGGTGACGGTGCGCGACGGGCTGCCGACGAACCGGCTGGAAGGCAAGGTCGGGCTGCAGGGCAACGTGACAGAGGCAATGAGCGTCTGGGGTACCGTCGGGTTCGAGGTCGGCGCCAACGACTACACCGCAGGCGAGGCCCGTGTGGGCCTCAAATACGCCTGGTAAGGAAGCGGCCCTGAATTGTACGAATAGGAAGGGGCGTTTTTGCCCCTTTTCTTTTGGCCTCAGCCAAAGCGACCGCATCAAGGGGCTTCGCGATGTCTAAGCCTTCCAGGCTGGGATCGTTCGGGACCGACGGCAGACCGTCCGATGCTAGGGCCAATAGGCCGAAAAGCGGACTCTCGGTTGATGGGCACCAAAGGGGTGCCTTGGGCGACATGGGAAGTAACCTGTGCCGCTCCCACATGGACGGATTTGATCAGCCGCTCGACGTCAGAAGCCACGAAACGTCAGCGCTGCAACACCTTTGCGACCGAACCCGACACGTTACGATTCGCGATTTACCGTTGCGTACTTGCGTAGTTTCTCCCCGGACGGCAGTCTGAGTTGATTTCAGATGGGTCCGCTGCGCGCCAACTAGCACGGCCATCAGAGCAAGTCTGAGGGAGGTTCAGATGAGAAGCCTTGCGATGGCGACAGCAGCGTGCTCGCTGCTCGTCGCGGGAGCGGTTTGGGCCGATGAAGCCATCAAGGTCACACCCGACAATTTCGTGCGTGCCGAGACCGACATGTATTTCGCGGTGCCCGTAAAAGAAGCGGGACTTGGCAAAATCTTTCATCGACGCGAACCCTTCGATGTCAATCACCAGACTGTTGTGCGAGGCAACCGTGACACCCTGTATTCGAGCGGGGTCTTTGACCTCGATGCCGGTCCGATGACAATTACCATGCCGGACGCAGGCAGCCGCTTTATGTCGCTGATTGCGATCAATCAGGATCATTATGTAACCGGTGTCTTTCACGGAGCCGGCAGCCATACCTTCACCCACGACAGCGTGGGTACTCGCTACCTCTTTGTCGCCGTCCGAACCCTGATTGATCCGTCCAAATCGGGCGATGCGGATGAAGTTCACAAGTTGCAGGATGACGTCAAGGTGGATCAACCGGGCGGGCCGGGAAAGCTGGAATTACCTGTCTGGGACAAGGCCAGTCAGGATAGTGTGCGCAAGGCGTTGCTGGCGCTCAATGCGACCATGGGCAGCTTCAACAAGGCGTTCGGAGCGGAGGATTCGGTGGATCCAGTTCATCATCTGATTGGAACTGCGGCTGCCTGGGGTGGCAACCCGGATAGCGAGGCAACCTATCTGAGCGTCACACCTGCGCAAAATGATGGGAAGACAATCTACAAGCTGCACGTTCCGGCAAAAGTCCCGGTCGACGGCTTCTGGTCGATCAGCCGTTATAACGCCGATGGCTATTTTGTTCCCAACTCGCTCAACGCCTATTCGATCAACAACCTCACCGCGACCAAGAGCGACGACGGCTCCATTGACGTTCAATTCGGCGGTTGCGATGGCAAGACGCCCAATTGCCTACCGATCGAGGCGGGTTGGAATTACACGGTCAGGCTATATCAGCCGCAGCCGAAAGTGCTGGATGGAAGCTGGAAGTTCCCTGACCCACAACCGACCAACTAGCCCTAAGGCATCGATAAACGTTCGCCAAAGGAAGAAGGCTACGGGCTGACGGCGATATCTGGCAATGTCCAGGTCTTGTCAAATAGCGCTTTCTCGGGACCATACAGGCGGAACAACACTTCGAAGCGAGACCCTGGCTTGGTCGGAATCCAGTTTTCCTCCTTCCCGGCAGGAGCGACTGGTCCAAGGAAGAGGTCTACCGATCCATCCGCATTGCTCTTGATCCCCGGTGTGTTTGATGCCCGGCTGAAGTGATCCACCTCCCGAACGAGTGCATGGGTGGAATTGTCGTAGACGGTCGCTGACCAGTACTGTTTGACCGGCGCGTTACCTGGCACCGTCAAGCGGTATGACTTGTCCCCATCGAGTGGTTTCGCATCGGCATCCTTCATCGTCATCAGATAAAACTGGCCCGCACCGAGGTGTTTGATGCCGACGTATCCCATCGAATAGGTAATCGCCCGCGCATCCGTGGGATAGATGTCCTTTCGCGCAAAGTTGTCGGATTGAGCCTGGATTGCATCCGGCGTAGCGGGCACAAACCAGTTGGCTCCATCGAAGTACGGCTCGAAGGCATTTGCGCGCTGGTGTTCGAGCCATTCATTGGCGTCCCTCGCACCTCGTTCAAACGCAGCGGCTTTGTCCTGGTCGGGTTGAAACGTCTTTCCTTTTTCGATGCCAAGAGACCTGACCAGGTCGATCATCGCCCGGTCGCGCTCAAGCCAAGGTTCAGCTTGGATGACGCGATCGAGCGACTGGAAGTAGGTCAGGTCATAGGGGATCGTCGAGTCGAACAATGTGTCGACGACATCCACATAGATCGTTTTCGCTGGTCTTGCAGCCGACGAAAGCGGGTAGAGCTTTACTCGCTTGCCATATGCAACGGCCTTGGCGACGTCCTCGTCGCTGCCCGTTTTCGGTGTCGACCGAATAAGGGCATAACCTGCATAGGTATCGGATTTGAGCGGTATGTAGCCCTTAGGAATTCTCTTGGAATAGCCGGGTGGAAGGATCAGATACTTGCCGCCCTTGCCCTTGTCCGCTCCCGAAGGGCCGGCATCCTCAAGCGCAACCTGCCAGACATTGTCTATATTGGCGGTAATCGAACCGTCATCGGCAGGTGGAAATTCCAGAACCATCGGCCCTGCCGCCTTGGTGTCTAAGAAGGCTATCAGATAGACGGTGTCAGGATTGGGGGTAAGTGTCTGGTTCTTCCAGGACGGCAGCCGGGACCAATAGGCGATTTGGTTGGGCGCTCCGCCCGCTTTTTCGAATGCCTGCAACATGAGGTCCGCGTTGACCGCGGGCATTGCCCAAATGGCCACCTCGGTAGCGCGACGCTCAAGGCTGCGTTGTTCAATATTATCGAGCGACAATGCCGATTGCGCAGTCCCCATCAGCAAGGTCATCGCAGTGACAAGAACGCGCGCTCTCATGGCCATCTCCAGTTCCGACACGATCCGGAGAGGATCATGTGAGAAACCGGAAGACGCAAGTACGCTACAGTTAACAAAACCGCAAATTCGAAGGGTATATGGCCCTTGGGGTTACAGCGGTCATGGGTGGTTGCTTACAGGAGACCGGATAATTCCACTCAATCGGCGTCGAACAGATACCTTATTGCGCTGCTTGGATAGCATTTGGGACTGCGATACCACTTCCGACGATGCTGCATTCAGCGAAAACCTGCGCCTCGCCGATCCACCGCAATGTCCGCTTCTGGGAGCCGGCTAGGATGCAAGTTTTGACCGTGATGAGGGCGCCTTCCGGCCGACGTCGGTACTCACGTTCGGCCGAGCTGGTCAAGCGCGAGGGTGCCTCAGTTGTCTTTTCGACCTCGCGAGATGCGGCCGCTACCGGCGACGGTGAGTTCACCAGGATGACGTGCGTTAAAGAACCCCTCAATCTGCCTGCATGTAATCCGCCACGCTGTAGCAATGGCTCGCCTGATAGGCGTTCCGCCCCCGGTTCATGTGCGTCAGGTTGAACGTGCGAATGGCGCGCACCACGCGGCGGCTCGTGAGGAATGTGCGGATCGAGACAGAGCCGCGCACATTGATGCCGAAAATGTCCGCTCCACGCGGGAAGAAATAACTGACGTCCCCTGGCATCGCGACGCTTTGCTCGAGAAAGGGTTCGTCCACCCGGCTCGGCGTTGCTGAACGATCTGTAGTGAAATCCGAAAGATGCACGATGAATCTGGCGCGGATATCGTCGCCTTGAGCATAGAGCGTGAAAAGCTCCATCCAGCTCGCATTGACGCGTACGAGCGGCTTGTCCGAGGTCGACGGCAGACAGGAAACCGACCAGTAGTAGCGCTCGGTCTTGCGCAGCAAGGGAATGCAGTTTGGACCGTATAGCCCGAGAATCTCCAGCACTTCCCCCGCTTGCGGGCGACTAAGTAGCTTCTCAAATCGAGCGACATATTTGAAGCGCTGTTCCAGAGACTCTGAGCGGTCGCCCGCGTCCGGCAAGTCGATCTTGCCCGCTATCCAATCGCGCTGCTGCTCAAGATCAAGGAATTGCCGCACACCGGTGGTTCTGGGGCGAGAAGTCGTGCCCATGTCAGACGTCCTGCGAAATTCGTATGCTCGTCATCGGCCGACTCCTGTGTTGTCGCTTGGGCGGTTGCGATTCTAAGCATCGCGCCCAATGCGCCTCCGAATGATACGTCGCAGACGGAGAATTTGGAACGGCCGCGCGACTACGAGGAGAAAGTCGCCTCACCATTCGCTGCCTTCGCAACGGCTTGACTTCAAGGCTGATGTTGCCGGCTCCGCAGAGCGGCCACTTCTGGGATCAGAGTTCGATCTGCACGATGGCCGCAATGGGGGCGCGAAGCTGCCAAACGCATTATGGCCGCCTGACCGCAAACTTGAGGTCCGCAAGCGGAAATTATTACCGCTCGCTCGGCCTGTTGACTGATCCCCAAAGCCAGGGCACAAGGGTGGCATCCACGGTCGCTCGCGGCGGGAAAACAGAGGGGATTTCAAGGCGATTTCGTTAAGCTATTGAAATCATGCGAGAATCTAGGTTCCCCAGCCAATTCTCCCTAAAACCCTTAATTCCTTGATTTCCAGTCGTGCCGGATATCGTTTTGGCATTGTTGGCGACCTGATGCCCAGAACTGTAGCCCAGAGGTGATGCCCGCCTAATGAGCGCGGGGGCGTCGCAGTGGCAGGCAAGGGCAACTATCCCATGGCGGTCCGCCACGACGCGAGAACCTTGTTCGCCGCGGCAACATCTTTTACCGGCGGGCGCGTGTTCCCAGTTCTTTCACGCGATGCCGGCCGGGCAGCCGGCTTACATTGAGTCTTCATTGTTCGGACCATAAAAAGGCTCAAGCCGTCGGTCAGCGATCATTACGTATGAAAGCCCGACCACGCTTGGCCGGCGCCGAATTCTCGATATCGCTGTTGCCCCGGCGATCGGTGCCGCTGCAGTTGCACCGTTCCTTGATGACGCGCTCGGCAAGCTTTCCTACTCCGCCAAGGTCGGTCATGACCTGTCGTAGGAACTGCGCGCAGGGTTCGTCTTTCGCAGTGAGCCTCAAGACGTCGACCAGCGGAGCAGCCAACAAAAAAGGCCGGGGCGAAACCGCACCGACCTTCCTCACATCGCTACTCATACCAGTGCCAGTACATCCGTGGTCAAAAGCAGAAAGCGACTGCGGCAAATTGCGAGCGGCAGACATATTCCAGCGCTCATCAGCAATGCCGATAAGAGGCATATAGGCACTCGCTGCATGAAACGCAAGCGCAATCTTTGGTTTTGTTCTCGAAGTCTGATAAAAATAAAAATTGCACGAATTGCGTTGCATCCGGAGCCACGCTCAGGCATGCTCGCTTCTTCAGCAGCCAATGTCACGGGCGCTGCTGCATCAGGGCTCAGAGCCCTCGCCCCAAATTGAAGGAGGACCGAAGTGTCTTCCGAATTCGGCTATGTCTTACATTCCAGGGACCTTACTATGCTGCAAGGCATCTTGGATGCGGCTGGATACAGTGCTGCCAGTAGTGTTGCTCATCCTGAGCGATACAACATCGCAGCCAAGCTACTTTTCGAACGTTTCCAACATGGGATGACCTCCCCCGACGACCTATCCAGGGAACTGGAAAGGCATTTTGGCCGGGTGATTTCGGCAATATCTCCACCAAGCTTCGAGCGGACACGCGCCTCCATTCAGGGACGGCCTCCCCGGTAGAAATTTCCTGGAGCTGTAGAACTCTCCGCCTTCCCGATGTAGCAGGCCGATAGCATGGAACAACGCGTCAAGGCGGGGATTGAGGGAGTGGATCGCACGGGTGAGGAATGTTTCTCCCTCATGTCGTACGCTGGCTAACTGTGTGATCCACTATTCTCGAATGTGGAATCGGAGACTCTGTGTCGATACCGGGTTGGCTAGTCTTAGTCGTTGAACGCAACCGGGTGCTGCATCCTGTTGCATTCGCAGAAGAAGCCCTTGATATGCTTTTTTGCGAATTGGCCGGTGACGAACGGCCGCGCCTTCTTCTCGGCAATGCGGGCCTACGCTGGTACGATGACGGACACAGTCACTCAGGGAGACGCGCAGTCCGCATTTCTCGCAGCGGCTCTTGACGCAGAGGTAGTGTTCCGGATGGCCTAACTCCTTACTGTGAGGACGGCCGAATCCCTTGTCATGAAGATTCCGAGATCTCTGTTCTCCGTCGCGTTCGTTTTTAGTCAACATGCGTGCCGCCCACGCTTTGCTTTCGCCTTCAGTGCAGGCACGGAAGCCTCACGTTCCAGACGGAGGAGTTTCAGCCGCTCCGTCTTCTTGGAAGCCCAAGAAAGAAAAGGCCGCCGACAAAAGCGGCCCGCCCATTTTAGGTTCTCAGCCAAAGGCCAACCAAAGCGCCCCAAAGAAGAATTGAGGTTCGGAAGGGCGATCGGCATCTGTATCGGTCGCCTTGTCGTCGCCCACGAAACACCGATCACCGTTCCTGTTTGAGGCACTTGGCGACCTGCCATCCATTTCTTCCCTTTGATTGCCTGCTGCGAATACCCATCTATCTGAAGGCGGAACGAATACTCGATGGCGCCGATAACGGACCCTCACATGATTGGAGTGTGGCCATGCTGGTACACCGATGGGAAACACCTCTCGTGCTGGGAGACAACCGCATTCGTATTGTCGTCGGCTCCCCGGAGGAGGCATTGACCTGGCTCGTCCATGAACCGAACCAGAGTGCGGCCAAGTGGCAACGAGCCTGGAAGGCCTGCCGAGCGGTCGTTGAAGGTCGGATGAAAACGGAAGACGCCAAGTCCGCCGTTCAGCTCGCGGCCACGCGCTAAGTCGTTCGAGTGCACCAATTTCGGTGATCCGGTCCTCAGGCGGCTGCCGGGTCGAGGTCTTGGCTGCTGCCTCTGCTTGATACAAGCTGGACGCCTGCGCGTTTGGCCCTCACTGGTGCGCGCGTGCAAGGTCTACTCGCCTTCACCTGATGATCAGCAGCCCGACACCGGTGGCGAACAGAACCCCCGTCCACAGCAAGTCGACGTTGATCCAGGCACTGCGCAATATTTCGAGCCCGACCCAGCGATAAACCGTCAGCGCAATGAGGCTTGTGACCGCCAACATCGCGAGCGTGTGGACGCCGACTGCGGCGAGCGCCATGGCGGCGGAACCGGCGCCGCCAATGTCCGGCAATGGCGGCTGGGTCAGACAGAGGGGCATCAGGGCGGGCAGGATCATGAGGCCGGCGCCATGGGCCGTTGCCATCAGGAACGACCAGAGCACAAGGCCGGCGAGTCCCGTCCGCAAGCCGACGCGAACACGGCGACTGTGTCCGAAGACTTGATGCCAGATCGCCCAGGCAACAAGCGTCACGCCGGTGGCAATGCGCACAGCATCCTGGTTCACGAAAAGGCCGGCCGCGACCACAGCTCCGGCCACCAACGCGATGGAGACGGCATGCCCGAGGGCGATGGCGGGTACCGCCTGAACCACCGCCGTGAAACTTTGCCGGTGAACGCCGAGCGCAACGGCAAACAGCCATCCCATCGCGGGATTGAGACCGTGAAAGGCGCCCAGTCCCGCCAGCAGCATCCAGGGCCAGAGCTCGTTCATCGGCGCCTCGTTTGCCTGATGTCGTTTCCCTAGGGATAACAATAGGAATCCGACGAACAGTCTCCACCTTGCAGGCGGACCTGATGCGGACGGTGCGACTTCGGCCATTCGACGAAGAATTTCTCGTCGAAGGCAATGCCGCCTTCCGGCTTCGCGTCGAGCTTCACCATCCAGCCCGTGATACCATCGGGATAGAACTGCTCATCGATCGCCCCGTAAAGCGAGTTGGTGAAGTAGATGCGGCGACCATCGCGGCTGATCTCGACCATCTGCGGGCCCCCGTTCAGCGTGCCATTCTTGGCCCCTGGGTGCGATGCGCGCGAAACGATACCGCCAATGCGGACCTTGCCGGTCAGCTTCGGTTTGAACGGATCCGAGACGTCGTACTGAAGGAGATCGCCGGTTCCCCAGCAGGACACGTAGAGAAATCTGTCATCCATCGAGAGATCGATGTCGGTGACAAGCGGCGGCACGGCCTTGAAACCCTTGAGCATTGGCGGCAGTTGGTCGGCATCGGCGGGCTCCGCCGGAATGTCGATCACCTTTGTCACCCCCCATTTTTCACCGTCACGGTGCCAGACCCAAATCGAGGAGGAGAGATCCTCTAGGCTGAGCACGCAGTTGACAAAGCCATAGGCTTTCGTCGGGTCGTGCGCGGGCCTGAGCTCGAATACGAGCTGGTACTTGTCGCCGAAATCGATCGTCTGCAGGTGCTTGCGCGTGTGCAGATCCCAGAAATGCAGACGGCGTCCGTATTTCGCGCCGAGCAGGATGTCGGGGACGAGCCCGTTTTCGAAGGTATCGGGCGTGCCCCACTCGCTGGTAACGAGCGTGTCGTGGCCAAGGTGCCACCATACGTCATAGGAGAGCTGTTGCTCTCCCCGATCTATCTCCCACTGTCCGCGGACCTCGAAAGTCCTGTGATCAATCAGAAAAATCCCGCCTGGGGCCTTGCCTTCGGCATTGCCCAACGCGGCCACATAGATGCCCTCGGGGCCGCAATGGATGGTGTGCGGTCGGGAATAGCCGGCTCGTTCGGCCACGTCCGCGGGCTCAATCACCTTGACGATCTGAGGATTTTTGCCGTCCGGCTTGGTGTCGATGATATGGATTCGGGAAGATTTCAGTCCCGGCACGACCAGATAGCGGCGTTCAGCGTGCGGGTGCGGCGCGTTCGGGCACAGACAGGACGAACAGGCATTCCAGCCGAAATGATGCAGTTCGTCA
>Ga0102592_1001359_pt1 | contig 28280 bp, 28 predicted proteins | sample AraplaCol_mMF_r2_FD_76861 | JGI IMG/M metagenome (GOLD analysis project Ga0102592, IMG submission 76861) | Arabidopsis root microbial communities from North Carolina, USA - plate scrape MF_Col_mMF_r2 (SPADES assembly) (version 2) | ecosystem: Host-associated > Plants > Roots > Endosphere...
GGTTGGGGATCGCGTCGTGTTGGTTGGTGGAAAAACCAGCCCGATCAAGTGGGTCGGTCGGCAGGCGTTTAAACAGGCCGGAGCGCGCTGGCATCAGGGCGTCGTGCCGATCCGGGTTTCCCGCCAGGCGCTGGATGCCGGCACACCCCATTCCGATCTTTACCTATCACCTGGCCATGCACTGTTTCTAAATGGCGTTCTTATTCGCGTAAAAGATCTGGTGAATGGCACGACAATCGCACCAATCGCGCCCGACGACGATATGACAATCGAGTATTACGCCGTCCTGCTTGCGACGCATGAAGCGATTTTTGCTGAAGGAGCGGCGACGGAGACATTTCATCCCTCAGAAGACAACTGGGAGAATTTCTCGAACTTTGCGGAGTATAAGCGCCTATTTCCCGGTGAAGAACGCGTGCTGATGACATCGTATGCGCCGGTGCTAGGCGAAGAAGGGGGCTGGCAACATGTGAAAGCACTTCTTCTCCTGCCATTAATGGCGTCTGCGGATCCGTTCGAGGAGGTCTGTAAGAAAATCAGCGACCAAGCCTTGGAACTGTCGAACTGACCAAGTCGATCAAATCCTCAAGTCACTGTTTTATTGTGCATTCAGACTTTGGTCCAACTAGTGAGCTACGCCGCTGCAAGCTAGCAAAGTGCGCCTCGACTGCTTGACGAGGCGCGAGGGGAAGCCTCGAACTACTCCTGCGGAACCAGCAACGCCCGCCGAGGCTTGTGTGCCAGCGTGCGTAAAAAAGCCCCGCCCGAGAGGGCGGGGTTGAAGTGGGGGTCATGGAAGGCGGAATCGAACACGTGCGTTCTCAGTTCCACCAATTTTCTAACGCTGGGGACAAGTCTTCGGTTCCGGTTCAATAACGAACATAGGGCGTCATAGATTGATATGTCCGCCTAAGAACCCGCAACTGATTGCCGGGAAGAAGTTCGATAGCCTTATCATGTGTTAGCTTGATCAACCCATCAATGATCTCGGTATCGGTAAAGCCCTGAGCCATCATATGCTGCCCCACGTCATAGAGCGCAATGACTTCCTGCCGCCGCCTCGAAAGAAGCGTTTGCAGGGCAGTCTGCGTTTCCATGCTCCTATTCACCATGCACAGTTCCGAAACAAGCATTTGCAACGGCCCCCCCACAATTGCACAAAGGTTCAAAACCACCGATTTTCAAACGCGGCTATAATCTCGTCGGTTCCGGTCGATCATAAAAAAAGACCCCGCAGTCGCGGATGCGGTGTGAATTGAAGCATTGAAGGCTTCGCGGGGGATTCCGCAATGTACCAAAAACCGACAAAGCCGCCTTTGGTTCCGCCTTCCGGAACAATCCCCTCCTCCATCCGTTCGCTGACCACACCAACTCGGAGGAAAATCCTATGACCACTCCCTACAACGATGGCGCTCCCAGCTTTTCGGGCGGTCGCGCCAAGAGCGCGCTGACTGCTTTCTTCGACAGCCGCGGCGACGCCGAAAAGGCCATAGACAACTTGAAGGAAGCTGGCATTCTTGATGTCCGATTGATGCCCGGCTACGAAGCCGACGGTGAAGGGTCGCCAGCAGCAGCCGAAAGCGCCGGCTTCTGGTCGAAGCTCGAAGATTGGCTGTTCCCGGACGATGACCGCGCGGTCTATGCCGAAGGTCTGCGCCGCGGCGGTTTCCTGGTTTCCGCAGCCGTTGACGACGCGACCTACAACACCGCTCATGCGATCCTCGACCACGAAGGCGCCATCGACATGGACGAGCGTGCCGACCTCTGGCGGACGGACGGCTGGACCGCTACCCGTGACCAGCAGGCGACCGCGTCGCGAGACGACGTCTTTCAGGCGGACGAGGCTGCCCAGGCTGCAACCGGTGTGGGCCGGTATTCGAGAAGCGCGGAGACAGTGTCTCCTCGCGTTCGCGCATACGAACTGACGGAGGACCTCCCCGACGATATCGTCGACGACGTCCTTCCGACCGGTCATCAGCGCGACGTTTCCGAAGGCGACCGACCGGTGGAGGACGGGATGACTCAGAGCCAGTCGATCGACGACCTCCGCCAAAGGCAAAGCCTGCCCGGTAGCCGGTGAGTCCCCGGACGCCAATAACCCGGATGGCAAGTCGGCCTTCCGGGGTTATTGGCATTCGGCATTCAATGGCAGGATCGGCAGGCTGCCCTCTGTCCACGCGGCTTTGCCACTAGTGCACGCATCCTGTAACGAACTTCGGCCAAGGCGAACGGCGATGTCCGGCTAGCAGTATCCATAGCTGAGCTCCAAGGCGGAGGGGAAGGACGGCCGTCGGCCGCCAGGGCAGTCGCACGTCTTCGGTCGCCGCGTCAGCGGAACCGAAGCCGTACGAGAGATTTCCGCAGGCGGACGCCTTGTGATCGAGAAGAACAGCACATTGCCATGGCCAGCCTCAGTAGCCGCCAACGATCGGTAGAATTTCACCCGTGATGTAGCTCGACATTTGGGGCGACGCGAGGAAGACGTATGCAGGTGCGATCTCTTCGGGTTGGGCTGCACGCTTCATCGCCGTCTGGCTACCAAACCTCGCGACGTCTTCGGCCCGCTTGTCGGATGGATTAAGAGGCGTCCAGACCGGCCCCGGCGCGACGGCGTTCACGCGAATCCCTTTCGCAACGAGCTGGCTCGACAGCGCCTTGGTAAAGGCGTGGATGCCGCCCTTGGTCATCGAGTAGTCGAGCAGTTCCTTCGAGCCTTCCAACCCGGTGACCGATCCAGTGTTGATGATCGCCGACCCGTTCGTAAGATGAGGGATGGCCGCCTTCGCCATGTAAAAATAACCGTAGAGGTTGGTCTTCAGAGTCTCGTCGAAGTGCTCGTCGGTCAGGTCTTCGATGTCGGCTGTGTGGACCTGGTAAGCAGCATTGTTGACGAGGATGTCGAGCCGCGAAAACTCCTTCGCAGCCTTCGCTACGGCGTCGCGGCAGAACTTCGGGTCTTTGACATCGCCCTTGATGACGAGGCATTGGCGGCCCTCCTTTTCGACAGCCGCCTTCGTGTCAGCCGCATCTCGGTCCTCGTCGAGATGGACGATGGCGACGTCTGCTCCTTCGCGTGCGAACAGGATCGCCACCGAGCGGCCGATGCCGGAATCACCGCCAGTGATCAAGGCTGCCTTGTTTTTAAGCTTTCCTGAACCCTGATAAAAGGGAGCGTCGTACATCGGTGCGAGACGAAGATCGGCCTCAGAGCCAGGCTTGTCCTGATGAACTTTCGGGAACGGCGGTTCGGGATAGGTCCGAGCGCCTGCCTGCATAGCGCCGGCCGGCTTCGATTTCGTCTTCTCATCGGCCTTCTCGACCTGCTGCTGGATATCGCGCTGCTTCGCGACGGTGGCTTTCGATGACATCTCGCTCTCCTCTCGATCGTCAAAAGACAACGCCGACGACGGCAAAAGGTCCCGCGAAGGGGAGTAAAAACAACACCCTTTTAGAACCAAGTCGCTCGCCGCACCGGACGAAGTTGCGAATTCGATTTCGTAAGGATCGAACTGACCGTCCTTTGTCATTACCAAGCGTTTGGGTGCAACGCGCGCTCGCAGGCCTTCAGAGCCAGGTTCGGTCGCCGCGATTGATCGTGTTCCGCCACGATCATGAGAAGCGGCGTCGGGCTGTCGACCAGCCACTTCGCCCGTCGACACCATCTGCGGTAGCCATACAGCTTATAAACAATTGATTTTATTAATTTTATCAATTGGCCAAGAACCCTGCGAAAGCCCCGAAACGTCGCCGCCATTCGGTTCTTGCTCGAACGGCCCGTTGAACATCAGATTGGGCGTCAGGCGGAAAACCCTCGAGGCCAAACAAGCTCCGGCTGAGGGGTGATCCATCGATCCGAGCACCCTTCACTCGCAGTCGTGACGTGGCAACGCCCGAATATCCTGCGCCCATCGGAGTTCTGAAGAACACCAGTACTGCGCCCGTGGTTTGAGGTCCTGCCGCTGGTTGATGGTTCCGAGCCGGATGCCGACCTGACCAGCATCGCGCAGCTCGCCGGTCGTGTAGATCGGTGACCCGCAGTTAGAACAGAAATACTGCATCCGTCGACGACCATTGTCGGCGGTCTTTACGTACAGCTTTGGCTCGCCGGACGTGATATGGAACCTCTCGCGGGGCGCGCTCACCGTCACACGATATGCGGTGCCCGTTAGTCTTTGACAGTCCGTGCAGTGGCAGATCGACACTTCGCCGGGTTCGATGTCTGCCTCATATGTGACTTGCCCGCACTGACACTCGCCGTCGATGTGCATACCTGTCTTCCTTCCGCAGCGATCCCTCGGACATAGCGGTTGAAAGTCATAAGTCGACACCCCCCGCTTCGGCGTCAGTTGGGCGGGGGTACCGGATTGAAGCGCCTCCTGTGGCCCAGTCTACTCCGTTGGTGATGCCCCTTCGGAAACCCTCTGCTTTCGTCGGTCGCGGGATTTTGCGTTCCGTCTTGCGTCCCTGAGTTCGTCCAGCGGGGGGTGCCACCAGCCGCGGACCTTTTTCGTAGGCACAGGGCGGGCTCCGAGCTGGCCAGGCATGAACCACTTTGTCCAACGTTGCTGATGGCCGACCTGCCCAGACGTGTTCGTCGTCGAAGTGAATGAGATCGTCTTTCTCGGCCGGGCTTGACTGTCACTTGTCTGCTGATCGCTCATGGAATGGAAACCGCCGTGCTGATCTACGGCTTCCATTCTCGGGCGAAAGTCTTCCGGAAAAGCGAGCGCCTTCTGCGCCACTGCGCTCGAAATCGTGTGCCCGACGGCCGGTTCGATATCGAGTTCGACCTCGAAGCCTGCCGTCTTGAGCTGAGCAGCGGCTAGCGAAGAAGCCATTCGAGGGGATGGTCCGGTCGTCCTTGCCGTGCACAAGGAGCACAGACGTGTCCTTGCTCGTACCGGAGAAGGCCGTGAGGCAGAAGCCCTACGAAAAAAGACAAGAGTGCGCCGACCTTCGAGCGGCGAACAGCAAGCCCAACGCCCATCCCATCGGCTCGGCTGCATAAACGCTGAAAGAAATTTTCCGTTGTCTGAGCGCCGAAGCCGACACCAACGTCACTTACAGCCAGACGCACCTGGTCTTCCCTGGTAAGTCGTGAGTAGTTCATGGTGTTTGGCGAGAAAGCATTGCTCTCTTGGCTCAAAGAAGAGCCGAACGAGTTCGTTCACACGAGGTTCACGGGCGTACCGAAATCATCAAGCGCGGTGCCGGCTATCTGGAGGCTTTTGCAAACCTCTATGCCGGCTTTGGGAGGCGATGCGAGCCCGCTAGGAAAACAGGGAACCGTCGCGATCGGACGGGTATTCCGACGGCCCACGACGGATTGAAGTGCTCCGCCTTTGTCGACGCAGTCATCAACAATTCCGAAAGCAACAGCGTCTTGCGGCGCCGATCGCGACATAGCCCCGAAATACCCGTGGGATACCCCATGCGGTTGCTTGACAGCATTTTCCCCTCGCCGCTGGAGTGGTCTTGTACTTAGGATCGTTCCAGGCGCGGCTGCGCTAGCAGAGACGAACACCGAAGTTGCGAGCAACCGTCTAGAAAAAACAAGCACTTTGCATCTAGGTGAGGAACTTAATCTAGTCAGTGACGTTTAACCGTGTCGCATTTCTAGCACCGGTGTACACTTTCATGATCGTTGATGTTGATCTCGTATTGGTTGTCGAGGACGAAGTTCTCATACGAATGAGCCTGGTTGAAGACCTAGAGGATGCTGGGTTGATGGTTCTTGAGGCGGGATCGGCCGATGAGGCGCTCAAGCTGCTCGACGAAAACCCTCACGTCGGGACCCTGTTCACCGACGTCAATATGCCCGGTGCAATCAGCGGGCTGGATCTGGCACGTCTGGTCAGCCAATCACGGCCCGATATTTCGATTGTCATAAGCTCAGGCTACCTACGAATGCCCAAAGACGAATTGCCAGACAATGTGAGCTTCATTTCCAAGCCTTACGACATTGAGCATGTTGTTAAACAAATCCGGGGGCTTGCGCGCCTCTAAAAGGCTACCGATTGCTTTGCACCCACCCCTAGTTCATAAAAATCAAACAACTTAGCAGCCGACGACGATATTGAGCACGACCATTGTGCTACGATCCAGGCTCAGAGATCTACGGACAATCCATGGCACTCGTGAAGACAACGCAACTGGGTTTGAAGGCTGCCATCCCACAGACGGCCAACGAAAGGCCTGCTGCAACGGCGGCGGTCTCAAGCGCTTCTCGCAGGTCCCAAGATCGCACTCGCGTTCGACATCAGAAGGCAGCCGAGCGCATTGGTGCTGCGACCGAGGAACTGGCCGCAGGAGTTGGACAAGCCGCCGCAGCCGCCGAGCAACTGCGCCGCGCGCTTGAGCAGATCGCCAGCGGAGCCGAAGAGGCAGCGGGCGCTGCGCACGAGTCACTGTTGGCCACGACCCATCTTTCGTCCAGATTCTCCGCGGCTCGTACCGAGGCCGAAACGGCCCGCAAGCGGACTGAGGATCTCCAGAGCTCGGTTCTTGAATTTGCGGCGCAGATCGATTCCTCAATCGCCGCGATCGGTACCAATGCGTCTCGGCAGGTCGCCTCCGTCGATATCATTGACAGGCTTCAAACTCAGGCGGAGACCATCGGCGCCACGACCGTCGCGGTTGCCGACATCTCGGATCGAACCAACCTTCTGGCGCTCAACGCGGCGATTGAAGCCGCCCGGGCTGGCGATGAGGGCCGTGGCTTCGCTGTCGTAGCCGACGAAGTGCGGTCGCTTGCCGAAATCGCCGAGCGAAGCTCGCGCGAGGTCAGCCAGCATGCCGAGACCATTGTGGATGGTGTTCGACGGGTCTCCGACAGCATCAAGTCGGCAGCCGCCAAAGCGGCCGAGCAGACGGCCTCGGGCCGAACTATTTCGCAGGGATTGCATTCCATCCGCTCTGGCCTGACTGCTCTTTCCCAAAGTAGCCAGGTGATCCTGATCGCCGCAGTCGAAGCTGAGGTCGCGACGCGCGAGGCGCAGAAAGGCTCAGAAACCGTGGCAGCCGCGGCGGAGGAACAGTCAGCCGCTGCAACGGAGGCCCAGCGCGCCGTCCAGCAACAAAGTGCAGCTCTCGACGAAAGCCAACAGACGGCGCAATCGCTTGCAACGCTTGCTGACGATCTTGTGAATGAAAACGGCCGATCCGCGCGAACCGAGGAGCTGAGTTCTGCGGCGGAGGAATTGTCCACGACGGTGCAGGAACTATCAGGTGCGGCCGGCGAGATCCTCATTGCGATCGAGCAGATCAGCCGAGGTGCGGAATCCCAGGCGAGTGCAACGCAGCAGGCCGATGCGGCCATGGCACAAATTGAGAAAAGCGCTCTCCAGATACAGGAAAGTGCCGACATGGCAAGCAAACGCGCCGACGAAATCAAGGCACTTCTTGCGAAAAACAAAGACAATCTCAGCGGCATCGCGGCCGGCATTTCCGATGCGCTCGTTGAGACGCGAAACGCGCTGACGGAATTGAATGCGCTTGGAGAGATCGGTTTCCAGATCGAGCGAACGGTGGACCGGATCGTTCTCGTCGCCGTGCAAACGAGCATGCTGGCCGTCAGTGGATCAGTTGAAGCTGCTAGAGCAGGCGATGCAGGCCGTGGCTTTGCGATCGTCTCGACGGACATCCGAAAGCTCTCACAGGATGCAGCCGAGAATATTGATGGCGTTAAGGAAACGGTGCGGCAAATCCAGATTCAGATCGGGTCCGTGCAGAGGGAATTGGAGACGATCGCTGTCGCGTCAGAGGCAGAAATTGCAAAGAGCAAAACGATCGTCGAACGGCTGAGCGCGGCGGAGGCCGACGTGGAAGCCATGGTCCGAGGGAACGCTTCGATCCTGGATGCCTCGCAGGAAATCCTTGTTGCCGCAAAGCAGGTACAGGCTGGAACGCAGCAAATCGCCGCGGTTGCACAGGAGGCAAGTGTGGCCTCGGAGCAGGCGGCGACCGCGGCCCGGCAACAATCGCGCGGCGCAGAGGATCTGGCTGCGGCTGTTGAGGAAATTGCGTCGTTGGCTGACGAACTCCAACTATCCGGCGGCTAGGCCCATGACAGCGTCAATCCCCATGGCAGATGTTGACCGGCAACGGCTCTTGTTTCGGGTTGGAGAGCAGAGGCACGAGATTGACGCGAGTCAGGTGTTGGAGGTCATTAGGGTGCCCCACATTACGCGCGTTCCCAATGGGCCAGAAGCGCTTGCTGGCATCGCCAATCTCCGTGGCAAGCCAATCCCGATCCTAGCGATGACCAAGGTTTTGCACGGTAGTGCGACTGCCGTACAAAACGACGGGAAAGTCATCGTCTACGATCATGGGGGAGCCCTTGGTCTTCTGGTTGACGACGTGCTGCGTTTGTCGACTGACACAGTGTCGGCCCCACTCCATGGCTTGCCGGCCCTGCTGGACGCTGCGTTCAAGCAGACGAGGCTAGCAAAGGTCGAGCGCGAACATGCCAGCGGCAGCCTTGGTGGGACTCAAGCAGAGCAAACCTCAAAACTCATCGCATTGCTCTCCTTCCGCGTCGCGGGACAGCTTTACGGCTTGCCCCTCGATGATATCCGCGAAGTCTCGGGGCTTCGCGAGGAAATTTCCGTCTTTGGAAATGCACCAGACTCGATCATAGGTATCATTCCTTTACGAGGCGGCGTCCTGCCTCTCGTTTCGCTCGCATCGTTGCTCGGGCTCGATAGCAACCAGGAAGGATCGACAGCGTCGTTTATCGTTGTGGTGGAGCACGAGGGTCAACTGTTGGGACTTGTGGTCAATGATCTCGACGTTATTCGCCGTCTCCCCGATCACGCCATAGATGCGATTCCTGCGGTGCTTCAGAAGGGGCGAGGCGACGCACAGATCGAGGCTATCGGCAGGATTGCCGAGGGTGGACAGCTTATCTCCATTTTATCGCCAGAAAAACTGTTCGGCCACAAGGACGTCACTCAGGCAATCGCCAGGAACCAAGGAGCGAAGCCGATGGAGGCGACAGGAACAAGCGGCGAGGCACTTGAGCAATTTCTGATCTTCCAGCTCGGCGATGAAACCTATGGCCTTCCGGTCAGATCGGTCGACGAAGTCGTCCGAGTTCCAAGCGACATCACGCGCGTTCCCGGCGCTCCAGGTTTTGTAGTGGGCGTCATCAATCTTCGCGGCAAAGCTGTACCCCTTATCGACCAGCGCGCGCGTTTCGACACGCCTTCGACGCAGCAATCGGCCAAGACCCGCGCCATTGTTTTGACGCTTGGCCAACTGCAGGCAGGGTTTGTCATCGACGGTGTATCTGAGGTTAAGGCAATTGCGTCGTCCGCCCTATCAGAGGCACCAAAATTTTCCTCTGAACAAACAGATGTTTTTGACCGAGTTGCCCATATCGAGGCGGACGGCCGAATGATACTGCTGATCGATCCCCAGGAGCTTCTGTCACGGGCCGAACGAGATGTGGTGGCTTCGATTGCGAACGATGTGACCGCGGCGGTGGGGCCGTGATCCGCCTGCTCATCGTCGAGGATTCCGCTTTAATGCGAAAGCTACTGGGGCAGATTTTTACTGACGAGGGTGATTTCGAGATCGAGTTTGCACGGGACGGCGCCGAAGCCTTAAAGGTCATTTCGAGCTTCCGGCCGGACGTTGTAACCCTCGATATCCATATGCCTCTTGTGGACGGACTGGCTTGTCTGGACCGCATCATGCTGGATCACCCTTGCCCGGTCGTCATGGTGTCCTCGCTCACCGAAGAAGGCGCTGAGGAGACCTTGGCCGCTCTCGAGATTGGAGCGGTCGACTTCATCGCCAAGCCCGGTGGCGCAATCTCGCTTGGGATCGAAGACCTTGCCCCGCGCCTGGTCGAGAAGGTTCGTATGGCCGCAACGGTTCGCATTCGCCGCAGCCGACGTCTGGCCGAGCGTGTGCGCATGGCGCATATGGCGCCACAACCATCGCCCTCCCGGCCGTTCAGTCGGCGAGACGCAGCCGATAGATTGTTTCGCGACCCTGGCAAACCCGGTCTTGTCCTCATCGGGGCATCAACAGGCGGTCCGCCGGCGCTGGACGCAGTCCTCGCCAAGCTCCCGGCAGACTTTCGCTTTCCGGTCGTGGTGGCGCAGCACATGCCAGCCTCCTTCACCGGCCCCCTCTCCCGGCGCCTGAACAAGATTTGTGCGCTCAACGTCAGCGAGGTAAAGCAACAGATCAAGCTCGAACCGGGGAATGTCTATATCGCCAAGGGAGATGCCGATATCGTAATATCGTCCCGTGCCGGGGCGCTGGTCGCAATGGCCGCCCCCAGCGACCCGGCCTACCGGTGGCATCCAAGCGTTGAGCGAATGGTGCGCTCAGCTATGAAGCATGTGCCGGCAGCCGATCTCGTCGGCGTACTGATGACTGGGATGGGAAGTGACGGGGCGGCTGCGATGGCAGATCTTCACGCCAGCGGCGGTTATACGATTGCCGAATCCGAAGACACTGCCGTCGTGTGGGGCATGCCGGGCGAGTTGGTGCGCCTTCAGGGCGCAAGCGAGACCACGAGGGTAGACGACATCGGAACCTCCCTGCTGGATCGGGTTAGCTGATGGCGACTACTCCCGCCGAGCCGAGCGATGACCGCGCAACTCCGCTTTCCGCCGCCGATCTCGAGGAGATATGCGCCATAATATACAAGCGAAGCGGTATGGTTTTCGGCGAGACGAAACGCTACTACATCGAGCGCCGGGTGGCGGACCTAATCGCGCAACGACAATCCGCGTCTGCCAGGAACTATATTGGCATCCTGCGCGGAGACCCACGCGAGACAGAGTTGCTCATCAACAGCTTCACGGTCAACGAGACGTATTTTTACCGCGAGCAGCACCAGTTGGCATGCTTGAGCAACTCGATCCTGCCGGAAGTTATCCGCTCAAAGGGACCTGGCGACCGAATTCGCATCTGGTCGATGCCCTGCTCCAGCGGCGAGGAGCCGTATTCGATTGCCATCTGGCTATTGGAGAACTGGCCTCTGGTCGACGCCTATAATGTCGAGATCACTGGATCGGATATCGATACCGACGTCCTGAAGCAGGCCGTCGAAGGATATTACGGGCCGCGGTCGTTGTCGAAGATTCCCAAGGATATCCTTGATCGGTATTTCGACCCGGAGAAAGATCAGCAACGCCGACTGATCAGCGATTTAAGGGAGTCTGTGACGTTTGCGAAAGGCAACATCATCGATCGGCAAAGCTTGGCCGCAATTGGGCGTTTCGATGTGATCTTCTGCCGAAACCTTTTGATCTATTTCGATGAGGCAGCGCGCGAGATCGCAGCTCGTAATATTCACGAGCTCCTCTATCCCGGCGGCTTTATCTGCCTGGGGCATACCGAGTCCATGTCGCGGATTTCGGAGACCTTCGAACCCGTCCGGTTTCCCGACGCCATCGTCTACCGGGAGACGAGGGAAAAATGAATGGATGAATTGATCGTTCAGTTTGCCACCGAGGCGCGAGAGTTGGTCCAGCAGGCCACCGAGGATCTGCTGTCGCTGGAGTCAAATCCACAGAAACGGGATAGCCTTGAGAGTGCATTCCGGTCGATTCATACGTTGAAAGGCTCTGTTGGTCTCTTCGATTTTGGCTCGATGCTCGCCGTCTTGCATCAGGCGGAAGATCTGTTGAGCCAGGCGCGGGCCGATAAGATCGTCGTTAATGGCACACTGATTGATTGTCTTCTCGCTGTGGTTCAGTGGGTTGAAGACAGTCTCCCCGGCATATCTCAGACGGGGCGGTTGTCAGAGGCGCAAGAAAAACAGGCTCCGCGGCTGATCGGAATCCTTAGCGGCGAAATGACCGATCAAGTCGACGATGTGATAGGACCTGGACCTGAGCAAATACCAGGCTGGGCTTTGTCTTTGCGTGAGCAAGCTCCCGCCTCAGATTCCGAGGGAAGCCTAATAGCCATTCGCTATGAACCGCATCCCGAATGCTTCTTCAACGGCGACGATCCGCTGGCGACCCTGACGAAGGTCCCAGACCTCCGGCATCTGAACATCGTCCTGAAAGAGCCCCAAACCTCCCCGCAAAACTACGACCCGTTCAGATGTCATCTTTTGATTGAGGCTTTGTCCGGGGGGGCTCTGGCTGAGGCCGAAGCGGTGTTCCGGCTCATCCCCGACCAGGTCGAGCTTCTCGCTCTGCCCGCAGAAGACGCGAAGCTTCCTGCCGTTCCATCGGGGACGCCGTCCGATCACTCCGTTGAACGCCAATCGACAACCATGCGGGTAGATTCCGCGCGTATCGACAAGCTGGTCGAGATCGCTGGTGAGTTGATTGTTGCCAAAAACGGGCTTGTGCCGCTAGCAGGCGAAGCGCAAGAGCTTGGCAATCGTCGGCTGGCGAGGCGCATATTGTCGAGCCACCACGAGATCGAGCTGCTTGTCGCCTCCCTCTACGGCGCCGTTACCCAAGCGCGCATGATCCCGCTCGAACACGTATTCCGCCGCTTTCCCCGACTGGTACGAGAAACCTCGACAAGACTTGGCAAGGCACTCGATCTGATCATCGAAGGTGAGACAGTCGAAGCGGATCGCGAAATCGTCGAGAACCTCTTCGAACCGCTGCTGCACCTTGTTCGAAATAGCCTCGACCACGGAATCGAGCCTGAAGCCGAGCGATTGCAGCTTTCCAAGCCGGCCAGAGGGCGCCTCCGCCTGACTGCCCGGCAACGCGGTGACCAGATCGAAATCGAAGTGGCCGATGATGGTCGCGGCATCGACCCGCAGCGTGTCCGCGCGACTGCAATCGACCGGGGTGTCATATCGGAAATTCAGGCAACCGCTTCGTCTGATGAGGCCGTCCTTCAATTGGTTTTTGCGCCTGGCTTGTCTACAGCGTCGTCGATCTCCGACCTGTCGGGGCGCGGGGTCGGCCTTGATGCCGTACAGAGTTCCATCAAGAAGCTCGGCGGGTCGGTGGAACTAAGCAGCGCGGTCGGATCGGGAACATCGTTCAGTCTGAAACTGCCGATCAGTTTCTCGATGACCCAGCTCATGATCGTGGAGGTGGGTGGCGAGCGCTATGGAATCCCGCTGTCGGATGTCGTGGAGACACATAGATTGCCGGCCAGCGCCGTTCAGTGTGTAAGAGCGGGCCAGGCGTTCGTCCTGCGCAATCAAACCGTCCCGTTGCTTCATCTGCGCGAACTACTCCAGCTGCCTTCCTCTGGATCTCCCTCCGGCGATCTTAAGGTCCTTATCATGCGAACGGCAGGAGGCAAGATCGGCATTGCGGTCGAGAAAATCGCGGAACGCTCTGAAACTCTGACGCGGCCCCTGTCCGGTCTGTTGCAGGGCGTCGCCGGGATTGCTGGTACCACACTATTGGGCGACGGCCGGGTTTTACTTGTCCTCGACATGGAGGATCTTGTGCGATGACAGTCACTCTTGACGGCGACGTTATTGCGCTTTCCGGACCGTGTGGTGTCGAGGAGGTCGAAACGCTAGTGAATTACCTTGAGAACCACCCATCTGCCCCTGTTGATGTTGGTGAGGCCACGTCGATCCACACCGCGCTCTGGCAGGCATTGCTGGTTTTCAGGCCGAAAATCAGCGGATCACCCGGCTCGACGGCACTCGGACAGGTTCTCTTGGGAATAGAAGCCTATCTACGGAACGACAAAGAAGACGCCTGATTTGCTAGGGCATAAAACGACAAATAGTGGTAGTACGAGTACACGGTAGAACGGCTACCTGACGACAGGATTGTAGAATGACAGTGAAAGTTTTGGTGGTAGACGACAGTAAACTGGCGCGCATCGTCGCAGGCAAGGCAATAGCTGCTTTGCAGCCAGACTGGACGCGCGTTGAGGCGGCGAGCGCTGCGGACGCCCTTGGGATCGTCAGGTCCGAGCAGATCGACGTCGCCATTCTCGATTTCAACATGCCTGACAAGGACGGCCTCGAACTGGCGTCCGAGCTACGCGCCAGCCATCCCAGCATGCCGATCGCCGTGATTACGGCGAACGTCCAGGATGAGATTGTCGCCAGGGTGCGCGCGCTCAATGCGACGTTTGTTGCAAAGCCGGTAACCCAGGATGCGTTGAGTGGCTTCATTTCTGGGGCCGCGCTCCGGCTCAAGAAAGCGGCAACATGAGTGATCAAGCCTTAGGCCTAGAGGAGCTCGAACGCGACGCCCTGACGGAACTCGTCAATATCGGGGTGAGCCGCGCTGCTGCCAGCCTTAGAAAGATGGTGCACAAGCAGGTTATTCTGTCTGTTCCTTCCGTTGAGATCGTGACCCGGAAGTCTGCCGCGTCCTTGATCGGCCAGCGTGAGAGCGAGAAACTCATCGCTGTCCAACAGCAGTTCGAAGGCCCGTTCTCAGGGCGAGCACTTCTGATTTTTCCTGAAAGCGACGGGTTATCGCTCGTTCGCGCGATCGTCGGCGATGACTTGGGAGAAACCGAACTTGCCGCGATAGAAGAAGAAGCCCTTGCCGAAACAGGCAATGTCATCCTGAATGGCTGTCTGGGGTCCATGGCAAACATGCTGCAGCACACGCTGAAAATGTCGCTTCCCCATGTTCGCCGCGGCGATAGCAATCTTTTGTTCGAGATCCTGCCAGGCTCGAATGAGGAGGGCTTTGTTCTCTTCCTCTACATCAACTTCTCGGTAAAGGAGCACGATATTCGCGGCTATATTGCCATGATTATGGATTTGCCATCGATGGAGAGACTCAAGCAGCACATCGCGGACTTTATCGACCGCGTCATGATGGAAAGCCCGTAGCGTGAACCATACAACTGGCCGCATCCATGATTGAAGATGCCAAATCGTCTACAGAAATGCCGACCGCACTTGATGCGGCTCAGCGCCGGTTGGAATTGACCCTCGATGCCGCCGGCGCGACCTGCGGATGGGAATGGGATATCCCGGCGCGTCGACTTGTCGCTGACGCGAAATTTGCTGCGATAACCCATCAAGACCCCGTCGCCCTCGCAGATGGTGTATCGACGGACAGATTCTATGTGTCCATTCATCCCGACGATCTGAAGAGGGTGAAGTTGGCCGTGGCCGGCATTCTCGCCGGATCAGAGGTTTTCTCTAAAGAGTATCGACTGCTGCGCAATGACGGCGGCTATCGCTGGGTGCACGCCCGAGGCCGGACTATTTTCAGCGAGAACGACGAACCCGTGAAATTTATCGGCGTTCTCGTTGACATCACCGAGCAGAAACGCACCAGCGAGCAGTTGCGCATTGCCCAGTCGGCAGGCGGCATAGGCACGTTCGAACACCTTGTCGGCTTCGGTACCATTACCGTTTCCGAACAATTCTGTCGGCTTTTCGGCCTTCACCCGACCAAAGTCCTTCCGATCCGGACGCTCAATGATCTCATCCACCCTGACGACGACCCACTGATTGATCTGAGCGGTCCAAATGGCTTTCAGAACGAACAGGACATCGAGTTTCGCGTCAGGCGTGCCGCCGATGGCCAGGAGCGCTGGCTGGCGCGTCGGGGAGAATATGTGGATGATCTGGAATCGAACGCCCGACGCTATGTCGGCGTAGTCTTTGACATTACAGAAACAAAACAGACCCAAGAGAGCCTGAGAGAGGCGAACCAGAAGCTGTCCGCAATCGCTCGCGACAGCGTACGTGATCGCAATCGCGTGTGGAAGAATTCGCGCGACCTTCTCGTCGTGATCGGTTTGGATGGCGTGTTCCGCGACGTCAGCCCCTCTTGGCAGCAAATCCTCGGTCACCAGGTCGAAGAAGTCGTAGGGCAGAAGGTCCTCGCCTTCGTAGCAGTGGATCAAAGGGAGGCTATTCAACCCGAACTGAAGAAGGCGATCGAAAACCTCTATGCCGAACTGGATACAACCCTTATCCACGCAGATGGTTCTGAACGCATCGTGTCCTGGATGACCTCCCGTGAAGACGACCTCGTCTACGCCTATGGACGCGATATAACGGTTGAGAAACAGCAGAAGGCGATCCTGGAGCAAACCGAAGACCAACTTCGGCAAGCGCAAAAGATGGAGGCGGTCGGTCAGCTCACCGGCGGGATCGCGCACGATTTCAACAATATGCTAACGGGGGTCATTGGCGCCCTGTCACTTCTCAAGCGTCGGATCGCGGCCGGTCGTCTGGATGAACTGGACAAGTTCATTGATGCCGCAACGTCTTCTGCACACCGCGCCGCTGCCTTGACCCACCGGCTTCTTGCGTTTTCCCGGCGACAGTCCCTCGACCGCCACTCCATCGATCTCCCACAGCTCGTTCACTCGATGGAGGAGCTATTTCGCCGAACCCTGGGAGAACAGGTCGAGATCGAGATCATGACCGGCCCCGATACCTGGAAAGCAGTGACTGATGCAAACCAGCTTGAGAGTGCTGTTCTCAATCTAGTGATCAACGCACGCGACGCTATGCCCAACGGCGGAAAACTCACCATCGAGACGACCAACGTGACACTTTCGCAAGCTGATCTCGCTAAAGGTGAGACGCTCAGGCCCGGTAGCTATGTGGTTCTGGCGGTCAGCGATACGGGCACGGGAATGTCACAAGCGACAATCGACAAGGCCTTTGATCCCTTCTTTACGACCAAGCCGATTGGCCAGGGAACCGGACTCGGACTTTCGATGATCTATGGCTTCGCGCAACAATCAGGTGGTCACGCCCGAATTTACAGCCAACTCGACATCGGGACGACGATAAAACTCTACCTGCCACGCAGCACTGAAGGAGAACCTGCGGTCGATCAAGCGGGCGAGGAAGACTCTATCGCACCACGCGGAGAAGGCGAAACAGTCCTTGTCGTCGAGGACGACGATGCGGTCCGCCTGCTCGTTGTCGATGTTCTCAACGACCTGGGCTATCGCGTTCTGGAGGCGATCGATGGAACCCAGGCGCTACCGTACCTGGAGGGCAACGGACGAATCGATCTGCTGATTTCAGACGTCGGCTTGCCAGGTCTTAATGGGCGCCAACTTGCCGAAATCGCCCTAGCCGCGCGGCCCACGTTGAGCGTCCTGTTCATCACGGGCTATGCTGCAACGGCCGCGTCTCGCGCAGACTTCCTGGCGCCCGGCATGGAGATGATAACGAAACCCTTCGCCCTTGATGATCTTGCCCAAAAAGTGAAAGAAATACTGACGAAGTGATTTTCGTACGCTTGAAGGCGTCTTCTACTAACGCGCGGAACATTTGCGCCGCTTCTACAGTGCGGAAGTGCCGAGGTTACGACGGACGGCGGATTGATCGGTGCTATGGCGCTGTCTAAGTCGATCGTCAGTTCAGACGATGGTCATTCAACCCACTTTGATGGGTTGAATAATTTCTAAAAATGCATTATTTGAACCATTGAAAGGGTCAATTAATGCGCCTAACGCTCCAAACCCATTTTGATGACGAGTGGCATCACGCCGCGACGCTAGAACTCAAGGACGACGCGGCCGGCTTCCAGGGGGCATCGATCGTCGATTACGATCTCGATTATTTCGTCACGATGGCGTCGGCGGAATTCGCGACCGGCAAAACGGTCCGCGACCATCGTGCCTTGTCAGTCCGTTATCCCGTTGACCTCCAAAATCGATACAGCCGCAGCTGGCCCCCCTTCCTCTTGGATCTTATGCCCCAGGGGCACGCAAGGCGAAAGCTTGCCGATCACCTCGGCCTTGCTGAGGGTTCGCGCGCTTCCGATCTGCCGCTCCTTCTGCGATCGGCAACGGGCGGCATAGGCAATATCCGCATCAAAGAAGCCGCGGACACCGAAGCGGAAAGGATGCGCGGTGTTGAGCGCCAAGGAGTGACAGAAGCGGAAATCCTTGAACGGTCGGATCGTTTCATGGAAGTCGCCGACCGCTTTGGAATGCTCGCCTCCGGTTCGAGCGGCCTGCAAGGCGAATGGCCGAAGGTCTCGATGACCCAGGCGAATGACGGTCTCTATTATCCCGATAGCTTCGTGACCGATGATGAGGCCGTGCGCCACGTTATCGTCAAGCTAGTACGCAGCAACGACCCTGTAGACCGCCTGATTCTCGAAGGCGAAGCCCTCTATTCGCGGATCGCTCAAGAAATCGGTCTGAATGTAAGCGAACCTTCGACCTATGCCGAAGGCGTCCTGATCATTCCCCGTTTCGATCGGAAGAAAAAAGAAAGTGGCGGAACCATCCGGCTGGGCCAGGAAAGCCTCGTATCTGCGATCGGCGTTGCCGATTTCGGCCATGTCGGCACGCATGAGGCCTACATCGACGTTCTACGCCAATATTCCGCCAATCCCTTCGCGGACATCGCCGAATACCTAAAGCGCGACATCGCCAACCTGGCGCTCGGCAATCCCGACAATCACGGCCGGAATTCCGCACTCAGTAAGCAGCAGGACAGCACCATCCGCCTGTCTCCGCTGTTTGATTTTGCGCCAATGCGACTCGCCAAGGAGGGGATTGTTCGCTCCACCCGATGGGCGTTGATGCGTGACGGAGGTCGCGACCATCTTCCCGATTGGAAGCGCATTTGTGCCGAACTGATGGCAGACCCTGCAGAGCAGAATGCGCTCGCGGCTGAGCTTTCCGCGTTTGCCGAATATCTGCGGCAAACACCGGCCATGGCGAAAGATATGGGCGCGTCTCGGGAAATTCTAGAACGTGCAATGGGACGCTGTATCGTGATAGCGGACAGCGTTCTGGCGGCGTGTCAATGACGGCGAAGGACCGCTAAATGGCTCGATGGAAGAAGCCGACGAAAGAGGAGATTCTTGAGAACCGGCGAACACTTGCCGAGCGTGCTCGAACCGGGGACCTGAGGCTGCCCGGTGCTGTGGCGGAGATCCGCAAAGGGTTCGGCATGACGCAGGAGGAATTTGCCAAGACGCTGTCGCTTACTAGGCGACAAGTTGCGGAGATCGAAGCCGGCGCCGCGAACCCAACGCTGGAAACATTGCAAAAGATTGGCCGCTTGTTCGGATTTAGCGTTGGATTTGTTCCAAAGCAACCGGGGTCAACTTGATAATCACGCAAGCAACAGCCGACAATTCCTCTAGCGCCAAGCGCTACGGCTCTTTGCGCAACTGAAGGCGCTCAGGTATCTGACTTGGCCGTTTCGGAAAAGCTTGATCAGCACGGCGCGCCATCCTTGGCCGTGAACTGCTCAATCGTCTCTGAAAGCGCCCGCTCGATTGCGGCCAGGCGCGCGGCAACCGTGATTGCGTCGATGACGCCTCGGCCATGTTCAGCCATCGCGCAATCTGGTTCGTAGGCGAAGCCGATACCGCATGCTTATCTTGGGTGAGTTGCCCGACAATGCGACCACCCCACCAGACATTGAGAACCTCTACGTTCACCAGGGGCCAGAATATCTAACGACAATCGGGGGATGTCGACTTCAACTGAAATCACGGCGAAACATGGAACCGAAACCGCCCCCTGCCGTTTCGTTATCTTCGCGAATTGGAGGCGTCGAAATGGACACTGCCCAACTTCATCGTGGCCGACTAATCGATCACATCCAATTGGTCGTAGCCAATCTTTCGGCAAGCCGCGCCTTTTATCTCCCACTGTTAGAGGTGCTCGAAATTCCAATTGGTGGTGAGTCCGATGACTATTTCTGGGCTGACGAACTCTTCATTTCCTCCCGAGACAGCGACGCTGCCCTCGGGGAGCTAACTGGGCGGCATCATTTGGCCTTTCAGGCAAAGGATCGTGCCACTGTCGACGCATTTCACAGCGCGGGCATCGCGAACGGCGGTACTGACAACGGTAAACCGGGCGAACGATCATATCACCCGGGATACTACGCCGCCTTCCTGCTTGACCCAGACGGGAACAACATAGAGGCGGTGTATCACGGACCGGCCAACCGCAGCGCTCGGTCAGTCGTAGTTGACTTCTGACGACGGTGGTTGGCGGCGAGGACGAAAACGACGGGCAATGCATAGCTACGCTGCGTAACTAGTGTTGCCCGACTCGGATTCCGTCGATAGATGGACGACTCGAGCAAGCGGCCTGCCACGCAGTTGGTTTTTGTCGCTAGCAGACATACGGGCGCTCCCCGATCGGGTTGAGCGCCGTAATGTTTTGTCCATGTTCAATGGCCTCGGATATTTCCGGAGGGTCAACTCCCCCAAATCAAACCGTGCATCTTGCCAAACAGGCCTTCGTGACTATTTTGCTGATCGCAAATCAACCGAGGACTTACATTGGCTACTGGTACAGTAAAATGGTTCAACTCTGAAAAGGGCTATGGTTTCATCGCCCCCGATAATGGCTCTCCCGATGTGTTCGTACACATCTCGGCAGTAGAGCGTTCCGGGCTTTCAGGCCTCAAGGATGGTCAAAAAGTCAGTTACGAACCGAAGCAGGATCGGCGTTCGGGTAAAACAGCGGCTGAAGATCTCCGCGCACTTTAATTGAAGGCTGTCGCGCGAGACGCGGCAGCCGAAACAACAACAGTAAAATCCATCCGCAGGCAGCGAGTTTCAACCACACGCTTGTCAAGGCGGCGTTCAACAATGAGGCAGCTGAGGCAACCAGGGGCGGGCAAATATGTTCACCGCTTCGCGCTCCGTCGCGACTTTACCCCCGTTTGCCATGTGCTGAACTGCCAATCACGTGGCCAAGGCTTTACCCGCACAGCCAACGGGGGTTTGCCCATAATCTTCACCAAAAAGCGCTCGTCTTTCGCAATTTCTGCATTCTTACGTTTCAAATGGCTAGCACACGGTCGAGTGAGGCAGTCTAACCCGGCTCAGTTCGATGGACGGCAAATGAAGCGGTCACCATAACACTTGCGTATGACTGACCAACGTAGCGTTCTCAGGTATGTTAACTGAGATCCAACGATAGGATAGGATTTCAAATGACGCGTTGCAGCCATCAGAACTCCGTTCGATCCGTCAAGCCCAAGACCATGGGGTGTGAAGAATGCCTGGCAATCGGACAAGCTTGGGTCCACTTGCGACTGTGCCGTGAATGCGGACACGTTGGATGCTGCGATCAATCAATCGGCAAGCATGCGACGGCGCATTTCCGGAGCACGGGCCATCCCATCATCGAAGGCTACGATCCGCCGGAAGGCTGGGGTTGGTGCTACGTGGATGAGACAATGGTTGACCTTCCTGATCAGACCCCTCAGGTCGGACCGATTCCGCAGTTTTATTAGACAGGAGGTTGAGTGCATGGACGTCCACTCTCGCCAAGCCCAGCTGTTTCCCGTCCTGACCCCGTTGCAGATAGAAGTAGCCAAAAGATTCGCCAGCGGAGAGCCAAAGACGTTTGGTCCTGGAGAACAGGTCTCATCGATTGGTGACCGGCAAGTCCCGGCTTGGCTGGTCCTTTCTGGGCGGCTTGATGTCTTCGGAAAAATTGGCTCCCACTCGGAGACCGCAATCGTGTCGCATGGGGTGGGCCACTTCTCAGGCGAACTCAATCAATTGTCGGGACGGCCTGCTATGGCGGCTTCACGGGCTGGCCACCATGGTTGCGTCGCCATCCCCTTTGACGCCACGCACGTCAAGGCGCTCATCATCGGTTCGGCCGAGGTCGGCGAAATCATCATGCGGGCCTACATTCTTCGACGCGTCGCGCTAATCGACACCGGGAATTCCGGCACCGTGCTGATTGGACACGATGGAAACTCGGATTTGCGTGCCCTTCAAATCTTCCTCTCCCGGAGCGGATATCCCTACGTTGTGGTCGATGCCTCCAGCGAGGGCGAGGGTCACGATCTGGTGGAGCGCCTGGGTATCCGGGACAGCGATCTACCGGTCATGGTCTGCCCAAACGGGACAGTCCTGAAAAAGCCCACCGACGCCGAGGTAGCATGCTGTCTGGGTATTACACCGGAGCTGGACCCGGAGACGGTGTACGACACTGCGATCGTCGGGGCGGGTCCCTCAGGACTGGCTGCGGCGGTCTATGCCGCCTCTGAAGGCCTGAGCGTTATCGTCCTGGACGAACGTTCCGCAGGAGGACAAGCAGGTAGTTCTTCCCGCATCGAAAACTACTTGGGCTTTCCGACCGGCATCTCGGGCCAGGCCCTTGCCGGTCGAGCACTCAATCAGGCCCTGAAGTTCGGCGCCGAAGTTGCCCTGCCCTTGAGAATTTCTGAGATGTCACCGCCCGTTCCCGGCAGTCGGCGCGATGGTCTAATCAATCTTCGCACGACCGACCGGCGAGCAATAATGGCGAGAACGGTCGTGGTTGCATCTGGAGCACGATATCGCAGACCGAGTATCTCGAATGTCTCGGACTTCGAGGGTGCCGGCGTGTCGTACTGGGCAACGCCCATCGAAGCAAAGTGGTGTGAGAACCGGGATATTGTCGTCGTCGGTGGGGGCAACTCTGCTGGTCAGGCAATCGCCTATTTGGCCCCCAAGGTCAGCCGTCTCCACCTGGTGATCCGAAGGGACCTCGCGGATACGATGTCGACCTACCTGATTGAGCGAATTGCCGCCCTCCCGAATGTCGTGATGCACGTCGGATGCGAGGTAGCCTCGTTATCGGGGGATGCGTCGCTTCTGGCAGTGAAGATCAGAAACTTGAAGTCCGCAAGAGAGACGGAATTCGAAGTTCGCCAGCTCTTCATGTTCATTGGTGCTGATCCTAACACCGGCTGGCTATGCCCGCACATTACTACGGACCGCGCCGGATTCATCGTAACGGGAGCTGCTTTCGATCCCTTCGTCGAACAAGAGGTGGGCCGCGCAGCTCTGGCCCTCGAAACCAGCATACCGAACATTTTTGCCATTGGAGATGTAAGAGCGGGCTCCACCAAGCGGGTGGCAGCAGCTGTGGGCGAAGGCGCGGCGGTAGTCAGCCAGATTCACACAGCTTTGGGAATTCGAGATGGCGACCGCAATCCACCTGCGTTCCTTGAGCCTTCACCCCCGCCGAACTGAACCTGAGCCTCGGAAAATTCCAGCTCCCGCTGGAAATAGGCAGTGTGTGAACCGCCGAGCCTCCTGCACGTTGTGAGGCAGGAGGAAACGGCGATGAATGTCCAGAATGAAGGCTCCAGCAGGAATGTTCGCGACGTGGCGCCGATCGGAGCGGCCCTAACCCCCGGGCTGGTATCGTTTTGGTCACCAAAATGGAAAAGGCTTTCCGCCCTGTCCGGGTCGCCCCTCAAGTCGACCCCATCGGCATCGTCTCCGCCCAAAGCTTGACAGGCTGCGCGGGGTGACGAGAAGCTCCGTTCGCGCTCCCCTCTCCCACTATTGCCCTCGGTCGGCCATGGCCCGCCAGAAAGTCAATCCAGCAGCTTGCGGATCGCCATGATCCCCTTCGCCGTATCCGACCAAGATTGACGCCAAATCAGCAGGCCGACGCCGAGTACCGTCGCCACGACAAACGGGAGCGGGCCCAGGAACCAGAAGGCCGCCGCTACAGTGAAGTAGTACGACCTCACGCCGACGCTAAATGATCGGAGCGCCGGGTTCAGGACCAGCGTGAGCGCCTCGGTCCAGGCCGCGATGTCGCGCTCTTCTTGTCGCGACGGGCTGGCGCCGATTGCGGCCAGACAGTAGTTCAGCTGCCTCACCGCCCAGATGAAATCCGATAGCCCTCTGAGGAGTGTGGCGATGATCAGCAATACCTTGGTTTGGAAGAGCCACGCGGGGTCCTTGGCCGCGAACATAGCGATCAGGCCATTACCGTTTCCATAGTTGGGCTCCATGAACAAAGCGCCGCTGAGGCCGACGATCACGATCAGATTTGCTGAGCCGAAGAAGGACGCGGAATTGATCGTGTGGCCCAGGATCGCGGCGTCGCCGATGAAATTGTTGTCGCGGGTCAGCGTCTCGCGCATCCACGCCGCTCGGACCCGCACCATATCTACGGACAAGCTATCGTTGGGCCGTGGCCACCCGAGAGCCAATAGCGGCTCAATCGCAATCCACACCACGATGAAGAATACAAGCGACGCGATGTTGAGCGTGTCCATTCAGCCCCCAGCCAGACTTTTTCGCACACTATCGCGGGCGTTGACGTCCTCCAAGAGGGGCCGACGTTTGAACCGCTGTCCGCTAGGGCTGCTCGCGCATCCCCGGCGTAGCCTCCCGCTGATCGGCATCAATCATGTCGGTGGCAACAAGGAACGCGTCCGTGTGCTCGCGAGCTGCCTCTCCGAGCATGGCCAGCTTCGGGACGTCGTCACCCTTTTCACCTTGACAATGCCCTCGCGCGACGCTGCTCTGCAGCTACGCCTGGTTTTAGGAGGTTTCACCGCAAGCCGGCCGCACGCGCTGCGACCGGGGTCACAACTCAATATTTGGGTTATGTCTGCGGAGATGGTTGGCGCTGTTGAGTTAGATGCTCAGGGCCACGAGTTTGGCACGGTCTGCGATCGAATCGGCTACGTGATCTAACGTCACAGCATTTGTGGCACTTGGAGACATCTTTTCTGACAATCGGGGAATCGCGTCCCCTGTTGCATCTGATAGTTCTTTCACCCGACGGCGTACTAAGAGTAAGCCGACACCTGTCTCCTTCGAGAAAGCCTGCCAACCAGCGGCGTCCATTTCCGAAAGCGTTGCGCGTTTGCCGATTCGCATAGCCATCTTCGGAGAAAGGTCTGGATAGGCCACCGTGGATAGCAGATCGTACAGCGGAGCCATTCGCGGTCCACGATCATCATAAAGGATCGAGAAATTCTTGCCGTGGGCATCCGCATTTCCGACAATGAGATTGAAAATCGCAGCATCCAAAAGCTTTGCGATGTCCGGACCCGGCCGCTCAGATACCCGCCGCAATAACTCAAAACAATCCCTAAAGGTCGGCCCGCCCTCGCTTGCATACTTAGTTTCAGGTGGCACACCGAGTGCTTGGCAAAAGTCTTCCTGATGGATACGGCGAACCACACCGTCGGCATCGCAGTAGCGATCGTATCGCTCGACCAAAAGGAAAGGGCGACCATTCGCGGACCTCGGTTCGACGGGAGCAACGTCGAGCCCGATTGCGGCAGCAAGCCTCATCACGAAGGCTTCATTCTCGCTGGTCCCCGGAAAGCGCGCAATTGGTGGTTTCAAGATGTGCGTAGTCGCCTGGCCTGGAAGCGGTAGAGCGACTTGGCCATCGACTAGAACAACTGGAACCTTTGATTGGGCGCCCGCAAGCGATAGCCTCAAGCCTTCCTGGCCGGCCAATAGCGGCCGTGTCGGAAGTGCGTCCAATATCCGAACGATTCCTGCCTCATCCAGCGGTGCCGTTTGCTGATCCGCAATCGGTTCTGCCCCGATGGGTTCCTGATCTTCAGGCAAAAGCTGAAGCGCGCCGGCGACGTCGCCGCCCAAGCGATCAAGAAGCGCGAAGTCGTTGGCAGGTGAAACACCCAACGCCTGCGCCGCAACAAGACGCTGGCTTTCTTCTGGCAGCAGGCCGCCGAAAAATGGCCGGCATTCACGGCGAGAAAAACGTTGTGGACGCTTCGGAAGTGAGGCCGACAGTGGAGGCGTCTTTTCGTCATCAAGCCAAGCTTCAGCGTATGCGAAGCCGATATCGCCATGCTTATCTTGGGTGAATTGCCCGACAATGCGACCACCCCACCAGACATTGAGAACCCTAACTGTCATTTTCTACGTTCACCGGGGGCTAGAATATCAATCGAACAACCCAGCGTTTGCAGAACCTGCAAAACCTTTCCTATCTGAGCTGTCGGCTTGCCGGCTTCGAGGTCCACAATGAACCTTAGGCCAACTCCAGAGACCCCGGCAAGCTCGTCCTGTCGCAAGTTTTGCTCCTTGCGTGCGCTGCGTACTAGGGCGCCGATATCGGCTGGACTTCTGACTTGTTTTGCCATCTTTATTTCCCGATCGGGAAAATAACAGCACATCAGCCGCCCTGTCGAGTAAAATTTTCCCGATCGGGAAAATCATGAGCGCCCGATGATCTGTGTTTGGAAAAATTTCCCGATCGGGAAATTCAGATGGAGCGATGCGGTGCCGGAGCTCAGCGCAGCGAGCGAAACGCTGCACGCACTTCCTTGGTGAATAAATCAGGAGCTTCCCAGGCAGCGAAGTGTCCGCCATCGTTCACTTCGTTGAAGTAGATCAGGTTCGCAAACGCGCGCTCGGTCCAGGACTTCGGCGCTTGGAAGATTTCGCCTGGAAACACGCTGACGGCTACTGGAACCGAGGCGATGATGTCGAGAGCATTGAAATTGTTCGTTTTGTCTTCCCAGTAGATCTGAGCGGCAGATGTGCCTGTCTGCGTGAACCAGTAGAGAGAGATGTCATCCAACATTTCATCTTTAGTCAGAACTTTTTCAGGCTGCTTGTCGCTGTAGGTCCACGTGACGAATTTATCGTACATCCAAGCCGCCATGCCTACTGGCGTGTCGTCCAGCGAATACCCAATCGTCTGGGGACGCGTAACCATCATCTGCGCGTAGCCGGCGTTGTCTCTGTAAAACGCGGCGAGCTTATCGAAGGCGGCACGCTCCTTAGCGTCGAGGTCCGCGGGTGCCGGATCGCCAACCGCGAGAATGCGGACAATCTCCTTAGGAACGACTGCAGGCATATTGAGGTGAATTCCCAGCAAGCCCGGTACGTTCTGGTGGGCCATACGCTCGGAAATGACTGAGCCGCAATCGCCACCCTGCGAGACATATTTCTCGTAGCCTAGACGTTGCATCAGCGTTGCCCATGCGCGGCCGATATGATCAGATCCCCAACCCTTCACCGTCGGCTTCCCAGAAAAACCGAATCCCGGAATCGAAGGCACCACCAAGTGGAAGGCGTCTGCTTCACTTCCACCATGCGCGGTTGGATTTGTCAGCGGGTCGATGACCTTAAGCATTTCGAGAACGGAACCTGGCCAACCATGCGTCATGATCAGCGGCAGCGCATTTTCGTGCCTCGAGCGGACATGGATGAAATGGATGTCCAGTCCATCGATTTCAGTGATGAACATAGGAAGCGAATTCAACTTCGCCTCGACCTTTCGCCAATCGTAATCGTTTGCCCAGTAGTCGACCAGGCCGCGCAAGCGATCGAGCTGGAGGCCCTGCGAGTCGTCGGCAACGTTTTCTTTGGCGGGCCACCGAGCAATCGCCAGGCGCTGTTTGAGTTCCTGGATCGCGCGGTCGGGGACATTTACTTTGAACGGACGAATTTCATCAGGTGCTCCTGCGGCAGCAAACGACATGGCAGGTTTCAACATTGTTGCTGCGCCAGCGATGGCCGCGGCTGCCATAAAACTGCGCCGGTTCATATCAATTGAAAAGGACGACATTGGAAAAACTCCGTCTTGGGGTTTCAAAAGGTACGCCCAAGATGAGCTCTTAGGATGTATCTCCCTTATGTTCCGAACAGGACCGAATTGTATGACCAGATGTCGTCCGCACAGGCGCGTACACTGCCTTACACGATAGCGCGACGACGAGGAGAAAGGCGGAAATGCCCTTGGCGTGCAACTCTCTCTCCGAGTTGCGGGCGGGAGCCGCGGGTTTGTGGCAAATAAGGCGTCCCGCAGTTTTCCGGATACCCGCGAATGGTTAGGTGGCAGATTTGGCATGGATTAGATTGGGGCAGCGGTCCAGGTGCGAAGGTGATGGCGGCAAATGCTGAAGGGCGACGTGCAAGACTGTGTTTGAACTGCCCCATTTTCGACCACGACCTACCGCGTTCGCATCTTCACGCCCGTTGCTGAATTGCCCTTCGCGGGCCACCCTACCGTGGGAGTTGCACGTTTAGCTGTCTTCCGGTGGGCGGCCAAAGAGTGGTGACATTTTCCAGGAGTGCGAAGCAGGACCGGCTTTTCCAACCATTGAAAAGAAGGAGCAGCGTGGCAATCACAGTTGATGGATCCCTGGTATTCGATGGGCTCGGGCGACATGCTGGAAGTCGGACATATGGCGATCCATGTCGCGCAGATGGCCGGCATCGCTGACAAGAAAAAGATCTTCGACGCCCTTACGCTGAACTCTGCAAAGACGATGGGTCTTGAAGGTTATGGCATGACGAAAGGCAGCAACGCGGACTTTGTTGTCCTGCAGGCAGCCAACCCGATTGAGGCATTACGGCTCAAGCCCACACGGCTTTGCGTCATCCGCCGGGGCAAGATTATCGCTCAATCAAAGCCACGGATCGCCGAGTTGTCTCTCGATGGCCGGCCCACAACGATCGACAGCGGTCGCGATTACGTCCTCATGAGGCCCGAAATGTGCTCGTCCCTCGCGCCGGGACCAACTTGATAATCACGCAAGCAACCGCCGACAATTCCTCAAGAGCCAGGACAGAGCGCTACCGCTCTTTCCGCTCGTTCTGCGGCCAAGTCGCGCCGCTTCGGGTCGATAAAATCTCAATTGCGCAGCTTTG
>Ga0102592_1001360_pt1 | contig 28270 bp, 12 predicted proteins | sample AraplaCol_mMF_r2_FD_76861 | JGI IMG/M metagenome (GOLD analysis project Ga0102592, IMG submission 76861) | Arabidopsis root microbial communities from North Carolina, USA - plate scrape MF_Col_mMF_r2 (SPADES assembly) (version 2) | ecosystem: Host-associated > Plants > Roots > Endosphere...
CAGCAACCTGTCCCTGAATATTATTTCTTTGAAGGAAGAGATGGCCTTTATAGATGCCTATATTTACCTGATCAAGATCCGCTTTGCAGAAAACCTGGAGATAAGGGTAAACATCCCGGAACAATATCATAACAAAGGTATTCCTCCAATCACCCTGCAGCTGCTTATTGAAAATGCAGCAAAACACAATGTAGCATCCCGCACAAACCCCTTACACATCGATATTACCGTTACTGATGACGGCCGCCTGATGATCAGCAATAACCTGCAGCGCGTGCGCTACGTTATTCCATCAGCCGGGATAGGGATACGGAATATTACTAACCGGTACAGGCTGCTTTCAGCTGAAATACCCGAGATCATTGAAACGGAGACCATGTTTATTATAAAAGTCCCTTTATTATCGATAAATCATGACTTAAATGAGAGTACTGATCATAGAAGATGAAATGCCCAATGCCAAGCGATTGCAGAAGATGCTGCTTCAGATAGATCCTGGCATTGAGATTTGCGCCACGCTGGAGAGCATCAGCGACAGCGTGCAATGGTTCCGCCAGCATCCGCACCCGGATATTGTCTTCATGGATGTAAGACTGGCAGACGGACTTTGCTTCGAAGTGTTTTCCCAAACAACGGTACATTGCCCGGTTATTTTCACTACCGCATATGATGAATATGCCTTGCGCGCATTTAAAGTGAACAGTGTTGATTATTTATTAAAGCCCGTTAACATCGGGGAATTGAGCCGCAGTCTCGAAAAGTTCCGGCAAATACACCGGCATCCGCCTGGCAACAACATGATGAACGACGTGATCACGATGCTGAAGCAGCAGCAAAAAAGTTATCGCACCCGCTTCCTGTTGCCATTCAAGGATACGTATAACACATTGCTGGTGCAAGATATTGCCTACTTCTATACAGAACTTAAGGTAACCTGGGCCATACAGTACAACAAGCAGGGGCATATAGTGCCCTATACGCTGGAGGAACTGGAAGACCAGCTGGACCCTGCTATATTTTTCCGGGCCAACCGTCAGTATCTCGTGAGCAGCAGCAGCATTGTGGCAATACACAATTACTTTAACGGCAAGCTGAAAGTAATGGTGCAGCCCGGAATAAAGGACGACCTGGTGATAAGCCGCGAAAGAGCGGCCGGGTTTAAGAAGTGGCTGGACCGGTAATGTACCTGGTCGGCTTTCATCACTGAGCGATACATTGTCTATAAAATCAGTCTTTAAAAATCAAGCCTGCAAATTGCCTTAATGATCTTCTCCACGTTTGCCATTCATGGGCAGTACCCGGCGATTCGTAATATACATGCCTGATACCAGCTGTTGCTAAGGCTTCATGAAAACCCTTTACGCCCTGGTACATTCTTTCCGGCTCTGTAGTGCCAATACTCAGGTATACCAGTTTTACTTTTTGATTGAATGCAGCAGCATCTGACCAGACACCGCTGTACATTTGTTTGACATCCGTACCCTGTTGTAAAAAAGTAGCGCCACTGAAACCGCCTATATAGGAAAATTTGTCAAGATTAGTCATCGTGGTCTGGAAAGTCTGGAATCCTCCCATGGAAAGGCCGGCCATCGCCCGGTGTTCCCTGTCTGTAATCGTCCTGAAGGTGGTATCGATCATAGGAATTATTTCTTTGATCAACACTTCGGGAAAAACATTGTTAGACATTCCCCTGGGGCCAGGCCCAGCCGCGTTGTTGACTACAGGCCTTTCCGGATCCGTGGCATATCCCCTGTCCATCACCACAATCATGGGTACAGCTTTCTTCTCCGCGATCAGGTTATCCAGGATAAAATTCATTTTGCCCTGCCCGGGCCAACCTGTTTCATCCTCGCCAGCCCCGTGCTGAAGATACATTACCGGATACCGCTGGTCTATATTTTTATCGTAGCCCGGCGGGGTATAGATGAACGCCCTCCTCCAGGCTTTACTGATGGCTGAATAGTAACTAACTGAGCGGACCTGCCCATGCGGAACGTTCCTGGTGCTGTAGTAATCACCGTCGGGGTCAGGAATATCGATTCCGCTGGCCATTCGGCCCATCCCATAGAAGGTTTGGCTGTTGGGGTCAACGAGCGCTACCCCATCAATCAACAATGAATAATAGTGAAACCCAACCGGTATGGTATCGGTCGTCACCAACCAGTAGCCGCCCGTGTCTTTTCTCATGTCATATTTCCTGCCCAGATCGATCTGTACCCTTTGCGCTTCGGGTGCTTTAACGCGGAATATTACCTTGTTATCAGGCATTATCTGGGGGTATTTCAGGCCCGGGATATTGGTGGCAGCCGGCGTTCCTTCACCCGAATAAATATATTTCGGGAAACTGGCAGTATCCACCGGTTTAAAGATCAGCTGGGAAAACATGTATAAACCGTTCTTCCAGACTTTAAAATCATGTACGCCGGGCTCAATGTAATAAATATGCGGAACACCCTTTTCTGCCAGGTAATCGTGTGTACGTTTGCTGAAGCTTATCAGCCGGTCGCTTGCCCCGCAGGAGATCCACAGCAACTTAAGTTTGTTTTTGGCCAGTTCCGGATCGGGCACCAATTCTTTGGGCTCTTTGGTGTTAGGGGCAGAGGAAAAGCCTCCTACCCAGGCAAATTTATCCAGGTTTCCCAGTCCGAAATTGAGGGATTGCCCCCCTCCCATTGACAAGCCTGCAATTGCTCTGTGCTCCCTGTCAGTTAAAACAGGATAGTTTTTTTCAATGAAAGGTATCAGGTCGTTTAGCAGATCTTGCTCAAAGGTGGCGAAAGCCTGTACCTTGTCCGGCGCCATAATGTTACCGGTAGCCCGGTCGTCCTTCATTGCTCGGCCATTAGGCATTACCACTATCATGGGGGCAATTTTGCCATCCGCATACAGGTTATCCAGGATCGCCTGCGGCGTCCCTCCTTTCAGCCATTCCTTTTCATCGCCGCCAATACCGTGAAGGAGATATAAAACGGGATACTTTTTCTTTTTGGAAAAGCCGGGGGGCGTATAGATCAATGCTTTTCTTTGTGTGCCCACTGTTTTTGATGCATAGCTGATCGTATCGAGCATGCCGTGCGGGATGCCGCTACGCAAAGTATCAAAACCAGCCGGCGCCTGTTTAACAATGTCCTGAGAAAAAGCGGAAAGGGCGAATAGCCAAAGGGAAGCGAAGACAAAAAGCAATTGTTTCATACCGGGAATTTTATAACGTTATTCTAGTCTACTTTTGGTTGTATGATATGGTATTTACCGCTTAAATGCATGAGGCTAAACAGGTATAACAATCCATCATAATAGGGATCGAAATAACCATCGTCATAGGGTTCCAGCTTCGCATTCCAAAGCGCACGCACAAAATCCAGGCTGTTATCCTTTCTGTTCGCCAGCGAAGCAGCGGCGGATGTCGCCACCAGGCCAAGCGAATGCCTCAGTTTTTTTACTTTCCCTGCCTGCAATATAAAATCAGGGTCGGACCCATCCAGGTTAAACTGATCTCCGAAGCTGTCAATACCTTTTGACCGCAGGAAATGCTGCAAGCGGCGGGCATAGTCCTCCTGCCATTTTTTATCTTTTCCAAACCATACGTAGTCCATTGCTATATTCATAGGTACCCTCCAGGAGTCGTAGCGGAATCCCGGCGGCATCCAGGGCGTTGGATGAGGCACGCCGCTAAACTCCGTATAGTCGGAAGTCAGGCCGGTAACCGGGTGACAGGCCCTATGCAAAAAAACACGGGAAGTGTCTGCACAGTCCCTGTAAAACTGCTCGTGCCCATCTTTTGCGTACAATGCCCACACTTCGTAAAATGCCGGAAGATGATAGGATGGATCGGTCCAGTTATAATTACCACCTTCCGGCACGAAAGTGATCTGTTTATGTTCCGTATTGATCAGGTTATAGATATTGCCGCTGCCGTCTTTTTCCCACATGGCATCCAATATTCCCCGGGCCTCTTTATAGTAATCAATACCGGTATTATTTCCCCACCGGTTTGCCGCAAACAGCAGGCTGGTGATATAATATAATTCGCCGTCGGAGGCAGAGCCCTCCGAATTGCGTTTCATGGTTTGCGGGTTGATGCTCCAGGCAAAATAACCTTTACGGGGCCCGTCCTGGTGCTGGAGATATTTCTTCGACCATCTCCAGATGCGGTCGAAAACGTCTTTCTTATCCAGCTGAACGGCTATCATCATACCGTATGAGAGGCCCTCCGTACGGGCATCGTGGTTTTTCAGATCGGAAACATAAGCCATCGAATCGCCTACTTCAAAATATATACGCCCGGGCCCTTCAAATATATCATGATAAGCTTTGTTGATCTTATCCTCTATGTCTGCCGTGCTGTACCCCGCTTCACGGAAGAGGTTCCTGGATTGCCCTGCGGCCCATCCATGCACATAACAGACAATTAAAGATAAGATCATCAGTTTTTTCATAACCATCATTGCTTTGTTATTCATAAAAAGACACCCGGTTTACGGCAATACCCCCAAAATATGGAAGAACAGCGCAAAAATCTTCCAAAATAGAACGCTGTTGATTTTTATAAGTTAAAGAAAATCCGCTTAGTAAACAGCTGTCAGTTTGACACCAACGTGGTAATACTGGATGCGGGCAGGTTGAAGATCTGGTCCATATTAAATGGTTCCGGGCATTCCGGTCAGATTAGTTCCCATACCAGGGGTTCTGTGGAAAGGCCGGTCCTTCGGTCACCAGGTCTATCTGTTGCTGCGGTATGGGCCTCAGCATGTGTTCCGGCAGCACATTAGCCGCCGCTTCCTCATTGTATTGTTTAACCCTGGCTACCAGCGTTTTTGTCCGGGAAAGGTCGTACCACCTGTTACATTCGCCATATAACTCCCTGGTACGTTCTTCGAGAATAAAGTCCAGCGTTACCTGGGCAGCGGTAATGGTTTGTGCGGCTACTGCAGCAGCATACTGATCCAGGGTTTGCCCCGGTTTTAGCGCAGCTCTTATTCGCAGCACGTTCAACATGTCTGCCGCCTGCTGTAGTGATCCGCCTCCTTTCAGCGCTGCTTCCGCTGCGATCAGGTATAGCTCTGAAAAACGGAACAGTATATAGGGCCTGTCAGAATAATCGTTCATATCGGCCCTTGTTGAATCGTCCCATTTACGCAGGGAAGGATAAAGCAGGCTGGTATAAGGTACGGTTGCACCCGGCAGATAATCAGGTTCAAAAACAATTCCCTTGAAGGCGGCTCTTTCGGCCGGTGTTATCACCCTGTCTGCCATCCAGATGGCGGTGTCAATGCCATTGACGAGCGCACCCCGCGGTGTGGCGGCGCCGGCCGTACCTTTCACTGAACCTGGTACGCTGTTGGATAACCAAATCGTCTGAAAGGTGCCGTCATAACGTGCGTCTGTAGCCCTGTTAGCAAAAGCCACATTCAGCACATAGCGCATGTTAGGTCTTATTCTTTGCCAGGGACGGCCGTTCTGTACATCTCTTACACAAACGTAGGCCCCGCCGGTAGCCGGATAGTTGGCATTTACGGTTGGATAATTTGGCCGGAAAAAGAAGTTGGATTTATTCTCCTTCAGATTCGTGGCGCCTGTACCTGTCTGGGAGTTTTCACCAAACTTCAGGTCTTTACTATGGTCGATGACCATAATGGTCTCGCGCCCGTATTCATTGCCTTCCAGGAAGCCCTGGGCAAAGGAGGGCCAGAGGTCAAGTCCATAAACGCCTTTATTGTCAATAATGCTTTTAGCGGTATTAAAGGCATCTGTAAAATCGCTTCCTTTGGCAGCAGCAGACCATCCGCGCCATAAATAGGTCTTTGCCAGCAGATAAAGGGCGGTGGCTTTATAGGCAGGCTTGCCTAATCCCGCAGCCGGCTGGTTGGGCAGCACCGCAGCGGCATCCTGCAGGTCTTTTATTATTGCATCATATACTTCGGCGATGGGTACCCGGGTATCGGCGGCCTCCACGTTGGTATTGAAAGTAAGATGCAGCGGGACATCGCCAAATGTGGTTACCAGGTAGAAATAACAAAAGGCGCGAAGGAATTTAGCCTGTGCCAATAATTGCGCTTTTTTGCCCTCATCCATTTTGGCATCCTGTCCAAACTGGAGAATGCCGTTAGCGGTATTAATGTCAATGTACATGGCATTCCAAAAACCGCTATAGTCATTGGTATTACTCTTCATCAGCGATGAGTAGGTAAAGTTATGCTGCACATCAGCCGCACCGCCACGGATCATTTCGTCGGTCCCACCATTGAACAGCTGCGTAAAGATCTGTGTGCCCCAGTGACTACGCAGGGAGGAATATATGCCGCCAACTCCTCCTTCCAGCCCTTCGGGGGTTCTGAAATAAGCAGGGTCTATACTCGCCCTGGGCTGCTCTTCCAGTACTTTCTTACAAGCCGTCACGGTGGTCAGCAATGCCGCCATCAGCAGCCATGATATTTTTATATTCAGTTTCATTTTGAGCCGAGTTTCAGGATTAGAATTTAACGTTAACACCAAACATATACTGCCGCGTAGGGGGCACTCCCATACCCACGGTAATAGCCCGGGCTACTACAGGCGTTCCTCCTGCAGTAGAACCAACGGCGTTGCCATTGCCGTTCCCTTCCGGATCAATGCCAAGCCCGTCACGTACCAGGGGCGCCCAGATGATAAAGGGGTTCTGTGCGGCCAGGTAAACACGCAGTGAATTAAGGCCTATCTTATTGGTGATCTTCGAAGGGAAACTATATCCCAGGTTGATGGACCGTATCTTTATAAAAGAGCCGTCGCGGTAAGATAAGGTGGAGGTATACTGCAAAGCATCCCTGCTTGCATCAGGCTGCGGGAAATCATTGGTGGGATTATCCGGCGTCCAGTAATTCACTTTATACTGGTTAACACGGCTGTTCATAAAGAAGGGATAACCGGCGGCGCCGCCATCAGCAGTAAGATAGGTCACCACTACTGTTTGCCCGATACGCCCGAATGTCACAATATTCAGATCAAAGTTCTTATAGGCAAAACGGTTACTGAAACCAAATACAAAATCCGGCTGAAAATTGCCGATCACCTGGCGGTCTTCCGCGCCAATGGATCCGTTGCCGTTAACATCCTGTATTTTGATATCGCCTGGTGCAGCGCCATACTTGCCGGCATCCTCTTTTTCGCCCGTCTGCCAAATACCAATCTTTTTCACGTCGTAGATAACCGTCAGCGGTTGCCCCACATACCATCCATTGCCAATATCCTGGGTCAGTCCGGGTTGCAGGGCAACGATTTTTTCCCTTGCCATGGAAAAATTCAGGTCTGTATTCCAGGTAAAGCCATCACGGCTTTTTACATTCAGGCTGCTGAGCGTTATTTCCAGGCCATGGCCGGCGGTCTTGCCCTGGTTAACAAGTACGGAGTTAGCACCCCTGCTTCGCGGCAATTCTTTACTCAGGAGTATATCCCTGGTATTAACATTATAATACTCGATGGCGCCGCTCAAACGGTTATTAAAAAGCCCGAAGTCAAGCCCTATGTTGTATCCCCTGGTAGATTCCCAGGTGAGGTCAGGGTTAGGCAGTGTATTGACCAGGTAGCCGGATACAAAATTCACATTGGGAGAGGTGCCTGGACCGTAGTTATAGAAATTGGAAGACAGGCTTCCTATGGTGGTATAAGGCGCAATGGTCTGATTGGAACTCACCCCCCATCCCACTCTCAGCTTAAGATTGTCTATCCAGTTGATATTGCGCATAAAACTTTCGTTGTTCAGGTTCCATCCTACAGACAGTGCCGGATAAGTAAACCATTGATTACCCGGCGCCAGTACGGAGGCCCCGTCGGTTCTCACCGTAGCCGTCAGCATATAGCGGTCGTCATAAGCATAAAACACGCGCCCCATATAAGACAGCAGGCCCCGGTTGCTGTAGCCGGAAGGATTCGCTGTCAGTGAATTCGCCAGCTGGAAATTATAGTCCTGGATATAGTCCGCTGGTACGCCTTGTCCGTTAAACTGCTGGCTTTGATTGAAGTTTTTTACCACTTCGTGTAAAGCGGTTGCCTGGATCTTATGTTTTTCTGCGAAAGTCTTTTCGTAGGTAAGGGTGTTGTCTACCGTATAGCTCCAGGTTTCATCGTTCGACTGGCTTAGTGTGGCGCCTGCAGTAGTAAGGTTTGTGTTAAAAACGGTACCAGGGCCGGTGTAGTTATTGTTCATGGTCTGGATCCAGTCGAGCGCCAGGCTGCTTCTGAATTTCAGGCCTTTAATGATCTCCAGCTCTCCATACACGTTGGTCAATGTTCTGAAACGCCGGGTGCGGGCTTTGATCTTGTCGTTATTGCCGATAGATGTGAGCGGGCTTATCTGGTTAGCGTCATTGGACTGCTGGAGGGCCGGTTGAAAGTTAATACTGCCGTCAGCGTTATACGGCAGGTACAGCGGGCTTAACCTGGTGGCGGCGCCAAAGGCGTTCGTGTTAACACGGTTGGCCCAGCTCATCGTATTGGTAGTTGTCAAACCCACCTTAATACGTTCATTCATCTTGTGATCTATGGCGATATGGAATGAGCCGCGATCAAAACGCTGATCCGGTATGATGCCTGTTTCGCGGAAAACACCGAATCCAAAACTGTACAGGGTTGTTTCATTACCACCGGCAACGCTGATATTATGGTCTGTCCGGATGCCCCTTGTCAGTAAAAGCGGTTGCCAGTCCGTATTAACGCCTTTGGCCAGGTTCTCCTGCTCAATGGGGGTAAGTGCATTGGGATGAGGATTGCCAGGATTGGGCTGGCCCTGTTTTGCGGCGTCCTTGAAAGCCGCATATTCCTGTCCGTTAAAAAGGTCATAGGTACCCATCGCCTCGGAGATTCCCACATAGCCGTCATAGCTGGTAACCGGTTTACCCGGCCGGCCTCTTTTTGTGGTAATGATAATCACCCCGCCGGATCCGCGCGACCCATATATGGCAGTTGCGGATGCATCTTTGAGCACGTCAATATTTGCAATATCATTGGGATTGATATCGTTAATACTGCCGCCGGAGAGCGGTATGCCATCTACTACCAGTAAAGGGCCGTTCTGGGCGTTATTTGAACCGGAGCTGGATGCAAGGGAGCGGTTGCCCCTGATCCTGATCTCTCCGCCTGTTCCGATACCGGAGCCATTATTTACAATGTCGATACCGGCTGCTCTCCCCTGCAGCTGGTTGTAAACGTTGGGCGCTCCTACTTCCCGTAAGGTTTCTCCCTTCACGGAAACCGTCGCTCCTGTCACGTCCTTCTTTTTTGCAGTGCCATATCCTATTACTACTACCTGCTCCAGGTCGCTGACTGCAGACTTTAGTGTCACGTTGACAGTTGTTTGCCGGTTGACGGCAATTTCCCGGGGCAGGAAGCCTACCGAAGAGATGACCAGTGTGCCGGTAGCGGGGGCACTGACTTTAAAGAAGCCGTCGCTATCACTGAGCACCCCTGTCCTGGTGCCTTTCAGCTGTACGCTGGCGCCAGGGATCCCTGATCCGTCGTCGCCGGTAATGCGGCCGTTAATAATGATGTTCTGCGCTCCTGCAAAAGATGTTGTCCCAAAAACAAGTAGAAAAGTCAGCATCGTCTTCCCTAATAGGAGTTTGAAGGAGGTTGACGCTTTTTGTAAGCTGTGCGTAACCATAAATTTCATAATCGTGGATTTGTACAGTAATTCAATACGAGGAATATGTCGTCACAGCGAATGTAAGATGACAGCTACAGGGGCTATGGTTGGTTTGTAAAAAAGAATAGCACAAATGTTTAAAATGGCAGATCCAGCCTGGCTTTAGCTGGCAGACGGCCTGTTACGGGCCTGGTATTCGGAGGGCAGCAGGTTAAATTTGGCCTTGAAGGCCCTGGTAAAATAGTTAGGGGTAGAAAAGCCGACGGCATACCCGATCTGGGCGATCTTCATGTCGCTGTTTTTCAACAGGTCAGCAGCTTTGTTCAGCTTTATAGAGCGGATAAACTCTACAGGGGTTTCGCCCGTCAACTGGACGATCTTATTATACAGGGACGCGCGGCTCATAAAAAGGTGCTTGCTTAGCTCCTCCACTGTCAATTGGTCATTGTTAATATTGGCCTCAATATATTGTATGACCTTCAGCAATAGCTGCTCGTCCTCAGATTCCACTTCCGCTACGGGCATCACCACCTTCAGCTGGCGTGTATAGGTATCTTTCAGGGTTTGGTTCAGCTGTACCAGGTTCCTGATCTTAATATTTAATATATCAAAATTGAAGGGTTTAGTGAGATAGTCACTGGCGCCGGTCTCCAGGCCTTTCAACTGGGAAGCGTCACCTGTCAGGGCAGTTAACAGGATAATAGGGATGTGGCTGGTCCGATTGTCTGACCTGATCTTCCGGCTCAGCTGAATGCCGTCCATATAAGGCATGCTGACATCACTTACAATTACGTGAGGATGAGTAGAAAGCGCCTTTTGCCATCCTTCTTTTCCATCTGAGGCTTCTACTATTTTGTAAAAGGGCTTTAAATTATCTTTCAGATAGTACCGGAAATCATCGTTGTCCTCTATCAGCAGTACGGTCAGCCTTTCTATAGACGGAACAATGGCTTGTGGCGGCGCTGCGGTGTCTGCCCCCGCCAGTTCGGGACCCGAAAATCCCTCATCGCCTGCGAACGGCGGCGCCATATTTTCATCCGGTTCCTGCAGCGGTGCTAAGGGCAGCCGGATAGTGAAGATGCTTCCCTTCCCAGGGATGCTTTCAACATCAACGGCGCCACCATGCATTTTCACGAACTCCAGGGTAATGGAAAGGCCTATACCGGTTCCCTGGTTGAGCACGGCGGGATTCGCATCTCCCTGGAAAAAGCGGGTAAAGATCTTCTCCTGCACTTCTTTTGTCATTCCAAGCCCCGTATCGGCCACCGATATTCTCAGGCCCTGCAGGGTATCCTGGTCAATACTGAGGGAGATCCTGCCGCCTTTAGGTGTGAATTTGAATGCGTTCGACAAAAGATTGAATAATATCCGTTCAATCTTATCCCTGTCAAAACTGGTATAAAAGCGATCCAGGGTGCTGGTAAAGGAAAAGCTGATCTGCCTGCGCTCGGAAATATCATTGAATGATTCTACCACTTCTTTTATAAAGGAAACAATGTCTCCCGCTGTAAGATCCAGTTTTAGCTCCCGCTCTTCAAGCTTACGGAAGTCGAGCAGCTGGTTAACCAGGTTTAATAGTCTGCGGGCATTTCGCTTCAGCAGGTTCAGTTGTCCCAGCTTTTCCGCTGATGCTTCCTGCCGGATCAGGTTTTCAATAGGGCCTACAATGAGCGACACCGGTGTACGGAACTCATGGCTTAAATTGGTGAGGTATTTGATCTTTACCTGTTCAAACTCACGCTGCCGCTCCGCTTCTCTCCGTTCCAATTCCATGGCCTGCCTTACCTGGAAACGTTCCTGCTCCAGCGCAAACCTGTTCTTCAATTTCCGGATGGCCCGATACCGTAGTCCCCATAAAATAAGGCCTGCCACCAGCACATAGAAAATGTAGGCGTAAACCGTCAGCCAGAAGGGAGGCCTTATATAAATATTAATCGTGGCTTCTCTCGTATTCCATGAACCATCGTCGCTGCTTGCCTTTACCCGGAATATATATTTGCCGGGCTGCAGGTTGGAAAACACAGCCGTCCGTGAAGTGCCTGCATTGTTCCAGCTTTTATCAAAACCTTCCAGCATATAGGCATACCTGCTTTCCTCCGGGGCGGTATAGTTCAGGGTAGCATAGCTGATCGAAAAATTCTGCCGGTAGCCCAGGCGGATCTCCTCCGCCACTGAAATATGTTTTTTGATCGCTGCTTTGTCGCCAGGCAGCACCGAGCTATTAGCGATTCTCAGGTCTGTGAGCACTATTCTAGGTACGTTCCTGTTGTAGTTCAGGGTCTTGGGATCGAAATAGTTAAATCCATCCAAACCGCCGAAAAACAATTCACCATTGCTTGTTCTCAATCCTGCTCCTAAGCTGAATGTGCTACGCTGCAGGCCGTTGTAAGAGAAATAGTTCTTGAATTTCCGGGCCTGGGGGTCAAAGCTGCTGATACCTTTATTGGTGCTAACCCACACTTTACCGGCATCATCTTCCAATATCTTATAGATTACTGCATTGGACACGCCCTGCTCTTCCGAATAACAGACGAATTTCTCTGTTGTGCTGTCGAACAGGCATAAGCCTCCTCCGGGGGTGCCTGCCCAGATCCTGCCGCTTTTGCCAATACAAATGGCCTGCACATCGCCTAACGGCAGACTGCTGTTTTCGCGGTTAAGCACGCGGATATTGTCAAGGGATGGATCATATACCACTATTCCAGCGCCCACTGTACCTATCCAGATATTACCGGATCGGTCTTCTTCTATCGCCCGGATGAAGCCCTTGGTAAGCACTTTACTGTTAGCAGGATAGTTGCGGTCCTTACTGAACTGCCGCAGTGCTCCCTTAACGGGATCGTAAACGGTCACGCCATTCCCGTTCGTGCCGATCCAGACATTCCCCTTGCTGTCTTTTTTAAGGCAAAAAATATCATTACCGGAAAGGCCTTCCGGACCCTCTCCTTTTGTATAGTGCTTTACGGTTCCTGATGGTATATGGAGCACGTATACGCCCTGCATGAAAGTCCCGATCCATAATTCCTGGCCAGCACGTTCCAATGCAAGCACGGCGGGCGGCTTTCCCATACCGTGAAATACGGGATGATCGAACAAACCGGTCTTCCTGTGATACAGGTTGATGCCACCGCCGTCTGTCCCCACGTAGATGTCTCCGTTTCCCGCTTCTATAAAAGAAGTGACAACTGGCGCTGTCAGGCCTTTGGGATCAAAAGGATTGCTCTTCCGCAGATTGAAGAATGCGAGGTTCTTATCGTATTTGTTAACACCGCCCTGGTAGGTCCCGATCCAGTAGATCCCATTCTTATCTATAAAAATGCTCCGCACAGATTTACCGCGCAGACTATAGCTGTTCCTTGGATCATGCTCCACCCGGTGCGCTGTTTTTCTGCGGAGATCGAAGATATTCAGTCCGTCTTCGGTACCTACCCACAAGCTGCCCGGGTTTTCCGGTGTAATTGCTAAAACCCGGTTGCTGCTTAATGTTTGCTTGTCTGTTTCGCTATGCCGGTAGCTATGGAAGCCCTTCCCATCAGGCGCCAATTGCGTTAAGCCGCCATCATCGCTGCCAATCCATATATTACCGTCACGATCTTCTGTTATCGCCTTTATTGAATTGTCGGGTATTGACAGCGGGTCTGCCGGATCATGTGCAAAACGTTTGAAGTCATCCGTGCTTTCCTGGTAAAAGTACAAGCCGGAGTTTCCGCCTATCCACAAGCGGCGCCTGCTGTCTTCTAATATGCAGGTAATGATGTTTGATGCCAGCTGGCCCGGCTTCCCGGAATTAGTATAGTAGCGGTTTGTTTTCCCGGTTTGCGGGTCGAACTTGAACAAGCCTATATAACTTCCAATCCATAAATCGCCTTTATGATCGCAGAAGATTGCCCGTGCCGTATTATTTGAAGTAAACTGGTAATTGATGAAACAGTCCTTATCCCGGTTGTACAGCGAGAGGGTAGCATTTGTTCCTACCCAAAGATTGCCCAGGCGGTCTTCGTGCAGGGCAAGGATCGAATTGGCGCCAATGCTGGCTGTATCGCCTTCTTTATGCCTGTAGACGGTGAAATTGACCCCGTCAAATTTGCTGAGGCCATCGTCCGTACCAAACCACATATATCCGTACTTATCCTTCAGGATGGCGGTAACGGTATTGGAAGACAAACCATCTTTATTATTGAAATTAACGAAGTTGAGATCGCTCTGCTGTGAGACAGCAACGTGGAACGGCAAGACCAGCAAACATAAAAAGAAGATATATTTCACGCCAGCATGTAAATTAATGGATCATCGGCAAACAATGCAACTCCACCAATATACAAGATATTATTATCTGAAAAAAGAGGGGATGGAAAAGCAAATGATCAAATGAGCAGCAGGCATACCGCTCATTTGATCATTGGGTGATTTTATTTTTTAAGGACTTTAAAGATTGCCTCACATACAGATCATCTTTGGTTTATTTTTGAGTAATACCTTTCCATTCATCTGTTCTAAAAGGCAAAGCCGGCAAGCTTTCCGAATTTACCAGGTTGCATTCCGGGTTATCCGCCCAGGCATATCGCACAGCTACCGGTTCGGCGACTTTATCAGAAGAAATAATAACTTCATTTCCTTCAATGATTGCTTTTGCCCAATAAAACTTCCCGTCTTTACCGGCAATGGCAAAACCCATTACTTCCTTTCCATCTTTCGTGGAAAGACCTGCGCCAGTGTCTGTAAAACTGATGCGGATACGATTGCCTTCCTTCTTATAATTTTTATACCTTGGGCCAGACGCGATGCATGCTTGTTTGTACACCATTTTATTGGCAACTAAAGCCAGGCGGCGGCCCACTTCCTGTTTATTTTTCGGGTGGATGTCATTCGCTTCTCCAATATCAATAATGCAGGCCATACCTGTGTTGGGCTGCGATAATGTCAACGTTTGCGCTTCTCTCAATTCCGCCCATTCACTCTCTGATGGAAGCGGTTTTGTTTTCATGTAATTGGCCAGCTGAACAAATAAAAACGGAAGATTGCCTTGCTGCCAGCGTTTCCTCCAATCTGCAATCAGCATGGGAAACAATTTCCGGTAATCATAAGCTGCTCCACTATTCGCCTCACCCTGATACCAGATAAATCCTTTAATACCAAAAGGAATAATCGGGTTTATCATGGTATTAAAGAGAACTGTGGGATAATACTGATAGTTGAGTATTTTAGGAAGAGCGCCTTCAAGATCCTTTTTATACAACCATTTCCCGACTAAAGAAATTTTAGAGGACCCATTGGTAATATAGATATCATCTAAGGGGCTCAAACCACCGCCACCCCATAACATGGCTATTCTGACAGCGATAGTATTTTCTCCGCTCTTTACCATGTTGGCAGGAATGGTATAAGCATGGGTTGCACTGGAATACCAGACATTCTTACAAACTTGCTGACCATTAAAGTAAAGCGAATAGTTCATTTCAGGATGTCCGAGGTTGATGGTTACATCTTTTTGGTTAAATGATGGAGGCAATGTGATTTTTTTTCTCAGCCAGACCACTCCTTCATAATAACCAATTCCAAAATCCTTCATCACATTTGGCATTTCAACGCTTGTCCAACCGGCATCATCATATTCCACAGCCGGCACTATCTTGTCCGCATTGTTTTGCGGATTATACACCATATTCCAAAGGCGTATCTGATTCAGACTGTCCTGCAGAAAATCTTCACGGTCCGGAGCCAGCGTATCATTGCTAAGCGTTTTTCCCCTGGTGATTGGAGAGGTAAGCAGCATCTCCCTGCTTGTCCATGCCTCTATTGGCGTGCCGCCCCAGGTACTTTGAATAATACCAACAGGAACTTTTTGATCCTGGTGAATTTTACGGGCAAAATAGTAAGCAACTGCAGAAACATCTTTCACATTTCCGGTATCGCAAACTTTCCATTTTCCGGCTGAAATATCGCTTTGAGGTTTTACCTGTTTACTATGTTCAACCACCAAAAACCGTATTTGTGGAAAATTGGCTTTTGCAATTTCTTTGCCTGCATCCTTAGCCTGCTGCACCTGCCATTCCATGTTTGACTGACCGGAGGCCAGCCATACATCGCCGATAAGAATTCCCTTTAGCCTGATCTCAGCGTCCGGTTTTCCTGATTCAGCCACTTCAAGTACATAAGGTCCTCCTTCTTTAAACACAGGAAATTTGAGCTGCCATTTGCCCTGCTGATCAGCTTTCGCTGTTGCCCGCACATTTCCGAGTTTTGCAACGACAAGCGCGCCGGGACTTGCACTTCCCCAAACCGGAATTTTGATGCCCCGCTGTAAAACCATGCTATCGCCAAATACATGGGGCAAACTGATCTGAGCATAAACAGCTGTTTGAAAAACACCAAGTGCTACAAGGAATAGCAGCAAAGTTCGAATCCGGAATCTCATTGTATTATTCATTTGTTTGACCCTGTTTCTTAAAGTTTAATGAGGTTCAGAAAAAAGACATCATTTTCATTGATCTCAAGTTCTTTTGAAAAAACGCCCCCTTGTACGCTAGTGATCTCCCTGGAAACGGGCGACCCGTCGTTCATTTTTTTAATTTGCGCGACCTGCTGTCTTGTAAGCTGTGCCGGTTTTCCCATAGAGAGGTAAGTGGAATAAGCATCGTTGTAACCGTACCCTACTTTATATATTTCAACTGCATAGCTCCCGTCGGGCACGTTCGCAATATCGAGCTTCAATTTCCCTTTCGATTTTGAAGGAAGATCACGGATATAATATTGCTGATTGTGTACGGAATCTCCGGGATGGGTATTAGTAAAATCCCATACCAGCGCCTGTATATTTCCAGACGAATCCCTGCAGACCCAGGAAGCGGAATCAGTATTTGCCAATTCAATATTTCCCAGCCGGTTCATAAACTGGTAGGCATAGAATACAGGTTTGTTAATGCCCTGGATATTCAGCATACCGAATCCTCCGTGAAAGGGAGTAAAGCGGGGGCCCGGTTCTTCGAAAATATCGGTAAACACCCAATAGGACATTGAGTTGGCAGCCTTTCCAACCTGTTTCAGCTTTTGCAGTACATAGGCGGCTTCGTGATAGCTGTCATGAATAGGATCAGCCGGAGTGTAGGATGCGCTCCATTCGGTGTAATGGAGCTCCAGACCAGGCATGGCCGAAGCGGCAATTTCCTTTCGTGACTGCAGTACATCACCGCTGACGCTCATGGGATTTTTATCCAGCACCGTGCCTGAATTGCCAAATTCGTCGAGATATCCCTGCTTTACACCATAGGCATGGGTGCTGATAAAATCTATGGGAACATTGTTCTTTTGGCAGTATGCAATCATTTCCGGTTCCCAGGCGGCGCCGGCAGTGCCGGGCCCACCAACGCGATAAGACGAATTGACGCTTTTAATAGCTTTAACACTATAGGAATATAATTTGAAGTAATCTTCCTTCGTTCCCGTCCAGAAACCATCCAGGTTAGGCTCGTTCCAAACTTCAAAATACCAGGTCTTTACCTCGCTGACACCGTAGCGTTCTGTAAAATGCCGGGTAAGATCCCGCACCAATGCGCCCCATTTTTCGTAATCCTTCGGAGGAGTTACGTTACCCCGCCACCAGAAGATCGTTTTGGGCCCACTGGCCAGCGCGGAAGGCATAAAGCCTAGTTCAATAAATGGCTTCATGCCAATGCTTTGTAAAAAATCAACCAAAGCGTCAATATACATGTAGTTATAAACCGGGTTACCTTTACTGTCCTCTGTATATACAGCCATGTCATCAGTTAAAAGACCATGCATGCGGATATACCTGAAGCCACATTCCTTTCTTACATATGCAAGCTGCTGCTGCCAATCTGCCCGTAGCCCTTCGTTGGCACGGCCTGCACCCACACATTCATTAAACATGGTGTTGAGCTTCCCCGCTGTTTTGCTGAAGTCAATATTAATTATCCGTTCTTCCATGGCCTGCTTCTTTTGTTTTGCCGTTTGGGCAACGAGTGTTCCCGAAATGGAAGCAAACAGGATCGTCAATAGCATTACATTTTTCATCTTCTAAGCATTTATTAATTGGTTTGGCGGATGATAAAAAACATCAGTGCTGAAGTTAATGGGTAATCACATTCAACTCAGCATAACCTGCCGCATCATTCTGCTGGGTATTGCGTAATGCACGCAGCCTGATATAACGGGCTTTTACGGGCTTAAACTCCTTCACCTGCCACAAGGGGTTATTCTTAATATTAGGAAACTCTCCTTCATCCGCTATTTTCCATTCCTTATTATCCTCGGACACATAGAACTGGTAATGCGTAATAATCCCCTCTGTGCGGCCCTGGCCTGGCAGATATTTGAAACCGGATACATTCTCCGTCTTACCCATATCAATATCAATATCAATATCTGCCGGCAGCTTTTTATCATTTTCCTGGTACCATGCCGTTGCAGGGTCTCCGTCTATCACACGGTTAACTTTATCGTCATTAATACCGGATATTTTCCAGTCTTTCCTGGATATGTCAAATTTTTCTCCTGCTACGGCGCTGCTTTTTTTCGATATGGGGTCATAAACGATCGCCTTTACGTTCACTTTCCCGTCCGTTTGTACGGGCCCTTCGTACCGTTTTGCCTCCATTGCAGGCTGGCTGCCATCCAGTGTATAATAAATAACGGATTCCTTATCAGCGGACCTGATATACACCGTCCCGGACTGATCCCTGATAATTTCAGGAGCCATCAAAACAGGAGCTGCATTATAAACCCCAATATTGGATATAAGGGGGCAGCCTTTTGCACCTGTAATGGTAAAACGTAGCTGCGTAGCAGTTACAGCCGGGAAAAGCAGGATACGTTTGTAACCAATGGTAGTTCCATTCGCCAGCTCTTTCCAGCTGCCGTTTACCAAGCCCTCCACCTTAAAAGCTTTTACCCGCTGGCCTAATCTTATATATTCCTGGGCAAGAAAACGGTTAAAAGTAGTGAGCTTACCAAAGTCAATAGTCAGTGCTGCAGCTGTTATTGCATCATCAGTTGCCCAATAGGTGTTCCTATTTCCGTCCACTGCCATGCTTGCGCCGAATGTTTTTGCGTTACCATGCACATTTGAAGCGCTCACTTTTTTCTTTTCAGCAAGGTTCACCGCAAATGCTTCCTTTACGGCTTTAGCCAGCGCCAGCGCCGCCTTCTCATCGGTTTCATGGATCAGGCCTCTCCTATCTACAGGGAAGTTCAGCAACAGGGTACCGTTACGTCCAAAAGAGCTGTAGTAGGTGTTCAGCAGATCGGGCAGGGATTTTACCCTGCTGTCTTCATAGGAATGATAGAACCATCCGGGACGGATGGAAGTATTCACCTCACCCGGCACCCAGCAATCCCCGTTCTCCAGTCCATGGTGTAACATATCGTACGGTACCTCTCCGGTGGCATTCAGCAAGCTCCAGTTCGTTTCGCCCACATAACCGCCCTCTGTTCCCACCCAGCGAAGGTCGCCCCGATCTCCGCCGTCGTTCCATATAACGATCTTCGGCTGCAGCTGGCGTATGAGCTTATAAGTGTTTTTCCAATCATAATAGGTAGTGCGGTCTATTTTACGGGTTTCCCTGGCGCCGCCGTAGTAGCCCGAACCGCCATTAGCTCCGTCAAACCATATCTCAAAAACATCCCCATAGTTTGTAAGCAGCTCCTTCAGCTGGTTCCTGAAGTAAGTAATGTATTCCGGTGTTCCATACAACGCGCTATTCCGGTCCCAGGGAGATAAATAAATGCCCAGCTTCAGGCCGTATTCTTTACAGGCATTTGCCAGGTCACGGACAATATCTCCTTTGCCACCGCGCCAGGAAGAATTTTTAACAGAATATTCAGTATACTTTGATGGCCATAAACAAAACCCTGAATGATGTTTGGCAGTAAGAATAATTCCCTTCATACCCGCTTCTTTACAAACACGGGCCCATTGACGGCAATCCAGGTTTACCGGGTTAAAGATCTTAGGGTCGTCTTCACCAAACCCCCATTCCTGGTCTGTAAAAGTATTGGTAGATAAATGGATGAATGCGTAATATTCCATCTCCTGCCACTTCATCTGGTTCTCAGAGGGAACCGGGCCGCAGGAAGCGGGCGCCTTGATTTGAGCATAAGCACTCACTGCTAAACATCCTATTATCAATAGCATTACATTTTTCATCTTAAGCATTTTACCTTTCTAACAATTATTCATTCCATACCAACACTCCGCCGGGTTGCAATATTTTTTCACCTACGATCATCCTGGCCGTTCCAGGCATGTTCACAGTATAATTATCCGAAGAATAATTGACCGCTACATAAAAACCATCCCGCCAATAAACATATACGCCGGGCGGATAATTCTCTATGGTAGTTCCTGCACCGGTATAAATGCTGCGCAGTACGTCCCGTTCCAGTTTTGAATCATCTGTATCCACGCCGATATAGGTTACGGTGCCTTTACCGACCTTATGTTTTACTACCGCTGCTTTTCCTTTATAAAACTGATTGTCAAATACGGCAAGCGCTTCCGTGTTTTTATCCGGCGCCAGCAGATCGGCCCAGTTGTTCCAGCTGTAGTGGACTGATCCCATAAGGATATCTCCCCTGGCATTACTGGAAAGCATATCGGTTGCCTTCACCTGTGCCCCTATAAGCCCGGATAGGGGTGCAGCCCATTCCGCTTCCCAAAAATGTCCCATACGATCTTTGGTTGCGGTACGGCAGGTAATGATCAAATGCCCTCCGTTAGCAGCATATTCACTCCATTTCTTAACCAAAGCACTATCGGCCATTTCGTATGCGGGGACTATTACAAATTTGTATTTCGACAGATCAGCAGTTTCCGGGATCACATCTACCGGTGCGCCGAATGATTTTGCTATTTCAAGGAATTTAAGCGGGTAATTCCAGGTGTCCCATTGCCAGGTTTGTTTTTGCCGGTCAATGGTCCAGTAATTTTCCAGGTTCCAGAGAATGGCCGTTGACCGGGCAGCCAGCTTTGCAGGCATGGTAAGGCCTGGCTTATATTGTTTGCGCAGCGCCTTTATTTCTTTCATGAATTGCATATACTCCTCACCACCCTGTGAAGGGGTTACACCATCCGGCAGTATTACGCCGGCGTGGTACTGCTCTGCACTATAATTGATCTGACGGAACCGGTAAGAACAGGCCAGTTTTCCGCCTGCCGCAAAGGTGTGATACAGCCACATACGTACGGTACCGGGTAAAAGCAGTGGGTTGTAGCTGCCCCAGTTCACCGGCCCGGGCTGAATTTCCATTACGCCGGATACGCCGCCTACCGTTTTATAGTATTCAGCGGCAAAGAGAATGACCTTACTATTTCCCAAACGAAAGCCCAGCTCCCCGATATTATTGGTACCGCCATTCGGATAGGCGGTATAAGTGGCAAAATCAAGTTTATTCGTCCGCCGCGGATCAGCACCCGTAGAAACCGCTGTATAATTGGTCGTTACAAACTGCTCCTTCAAAATATGAGTCCGTAATGTTGCTGCCTCAAAATCGAGAAATTCGGCCTGGGCATCTGCCGAGTACCTTTTAAAATCAAGCAGTGCATGGGGGTTATTGCCCCACCAGCCTACCAGGTTGGTATTTGGAATAATGACCTGATCAAAATTATTGTACCACTGACTCCAGAAAGCAGTTCCCCAGGCAGCATTTAATGCCTCAATGGTTTTGTATTTGTTCCTGAGCCATTGCCGGAACGCTTCCTGCGAAGAAGGGCTATAATCAGGTTTGGCATCCGGCTCATTATCCAGCTGCCAGCCAATCACATTTTTATTTTGACCATAGCGTCTGGCCATTTCCGTTACAATGGTTGCTACAAACCGGCGATAGGCCGGATTAACGATTGATCCTAACCCGCGTGTGCCATGCTCAGCGCGGATATAATGACCATCCATTACAAAAGTTTCAGGATACTTATCCCTCATCCAGGCCGGTGTGGTTGCAGAAGGAGTGCACATCAGCACTTTCAGATTATATTTAGCGCAGAGGCTTATCACCTTGTCGAGCCAGTCAAATTCAAATTTCCCTTCTTCGGGTTCCATTTTAAACCAGGCAAACTCCGCCAGGTGCACAAACTCATAACCCATACCGGCTATTTTTTTTATATCCCGCTCCCATTGGTTTTCGTTCCAATGCTCAGGATAATAATAGATGCCGGTTGTAATGAGATCTTTCTCAGGAAAGAACCGGTTGCCCACCTGCGCGGTTGCATTCAATACCGAGATCAAAATGGTTATAATAACCGGTACAGCGTATCTGTTCATCTGAAGATCTGTTGTTTTCTTATTTAGTGCCTGTTGTAATGGCATTTGCTTTAATGCTGATAGTACGTTCCGGCAAACCGCCTGAACTAACCCTAAGCTTAATATCTCCGGTACCCTGAGTGCTCCGGATCACCGCTAATGCCCTTCCATGCCACGCTTTACGTGAATCACCTACGTATGGATCAGTATCTTTAACATCGGCGTTGGCTATTCCTGCAACAACAGCCGGCCCTTCAATTTCAAAATGTAAACGGTTTGCAGCATTGGGTTGAAATATTCCGTCTTTATCCGTGATTTCGATGGTAACATACACCAGGTCCTCCCCGTTTGCCAACATCTCTTTCCGGTCTGCAGTGAGCTTTATTGCTGCTGCAGCGCCGGCTGTCTGCAGCGTGGCCGATCCGGCTTCCCCACCATTTTCCACACCAACCGCTTTTAGTGAACCGGGGGAATAAGGAACAGAGAAGCTTGCCTTAAACTGTTGTTCAAGGGTGGTTGCCTGTTCGCCAATAAGCTTGTTATTAAGATAAAGCCGGACTTTGGGATATTTGGAATAAACCTCCACCTGCACATTCCTGCCCTCAGATCCGGGCCATGTCCAGCTTTCCCAGGTAGGCCATACAGACCACCAGGTTTCCTTGATCTCAATGGGCTCAGGAGCTGGTTCCCGTACAGCCATGTAGAGCTTTTCGTCATTATTATACAACATGCTCCTATAATGCGATATGGGTTTTCTCCATCCAACCAGGTCTATATCACCGCAATAAGCACCATGCCAGGGGAAAAAATCATGTTCCCAATGTTCGCCGGGAACATCGCCAGAGTAGTACCAGCGGCCTATTCCCGATTCACCCAGGTAATCAATGGCTGTCCACACAAAATCTCCGATAACATAACTGTTATCCTGTACCAGCTTCCAATTTGTAAAGGCATCCTTCGGGTAGGATTCCGTTTGTACGATCATCCGTGCAGGAACCCGCTGATGATCGGAGGGCGCCGCATACAGGTGATAATTATAACCGGCAACATCGTGTACCGCCATTAGCGGATCAAACGCCGCCCAATCCCTGCCATTTTCTACAATGGCCGATGTAACGGGGCGGGTACTATCTATCTTCTTTATTGCAGCTGCAAGCATTTTTGCAGTTTTTACAGCTTCAGGCTCACTTCTCTCCGGTATCTCATTACCTATACTCCACATAATAACAGCGGGATGATTCCGGTCGCGCAAAACCATTGATCCAAGATCGCGCTGCCACCACTTATCAAAATACATGGCATAGTCATATGTTTTCTTACCCTTTCTCCAGCAATCAAATGCTTCATCCATCACCAGCATCCCTAATCTATCACAGGCACTCAAAAAAGCTTCAGAAGGAGGGTTATGGGAAGTCCTTACAGCATTGAAGCCCGCGGCCTTCAGCAATTCAACCTTGCGTTCCTCTGCACGGTCAAAAGCGGCAGCGCCTAAGCAACCATTATCATGATGGGCACAGCCACCGTTTATTTTTACTGTTTTGCCGTTAAGCTGAAAACCGTTTCCGGCAGTAAACTTTATGGAACGGATACCGAAAGCGGTTTGGGTTTCGTCCACCATGTTTTTATCCTTTAATACCTGCGTCTGCGCCTGGTATAAATTGGGAGCCTCCGGTGACCAAAGCAAGGGTGCCGATACCTGTATGGTTTGGGTAATTTCTTTTTCACTATTAGCGGGCAGGTCTACCTTCACCTGATCACTGCCTGCATTTTTGGAGCTTTTATTCCAGAGAAGGGTTTTAAGCACAATACTTTGGGCTACCGCTGTTTCATTTTTCACCTGTGTTCTTACCTGTACAGCCGCCTTTTCTGAAGTAACATTGGGCGTTGAAATTGCCACACCCCATTGCGTCACATGAACCGGACCGGTAACCATCATCCAAACATGACGATAGATACCGGAGCCGCTATACCACCGGCTGTTTACCTGCTGAGAATTGTCTACCCTTACTGCTATAACATTCTCCTGTCCAAACTCCAGGAAAGGAGAAAGGTCATAACTAAACGAAGAATAACCATATGGATAAATACCAAGGGATTTGCCATTGATAAAAACTTCGGAGTTCATATAAACGCCCTCGAAATAAACGGAAATATGTTTGCCCTTCCAGTCCCCCGGAACCTGAAAGGTTTTCCGGTACCAGCCTATGCCCGCAGGAAAGTAACCGCCTTCACCACCTGTTGGTTTTTTGGGACTTATGTTTCCTTCTATGCTCCAATCATGCGGCAAACTGAGCTTACGCCAACCTTCATCCCTGAAGTCTTTTGACCTGGCCTCAGGGATATCGCCTAAAAAGAACTTCCAGCTGTCATCAAATAATTGCTTCCGGACAAAGGAACCGGAAGCATCTGTTTTTGATAAAGCTATTTGGGCATAACATAACGACTGAATAAAAAATGTTGCAATTAGTACAGCTACAACTACTATATACTTTTTCATGTATTACAATTGCTGTAAATTCTATTTAACCAGGATTTTTACCGATGCTGCAATATTGTTTGATGAGTTGCCGATGTGTAATACAAATTCACCTGCTTCCACATTCCAGGCCTTTTTGGCTTCATCATAAAAAGCCAGATCAGCGACTTTTACATTCAGCTCAAGTGTTTTTGCTTCGCCGGGACGCAGAAAAACTTTTTCAAAAGCCTTCAGCTCTTTTTCGGGGCGCAAAACGGAACAAACCGGATCGCTGACGTAGAGCTGTGCAACTTCCGCTCCATACCGGGAGGCTGTATTTTTTATCGTACATTTTGCATGGATGGTCTCTCCTTTTCCATAGCTGGTTTTATCCGTAGAAAAATGACTTATTGAAAAACCGGTATAAGAAAGTCCATAACCAAATGGGAATTGAGGAACAATTTTCTTTGTATCAAACCAACGGTATCCTACTAAAATATCCTCTTCATAATTTACCTGGAGGTTTCGCCCCGGGAAATTGCCTAATGCATGAGCAGGCGACTGATCCAGGGACACGGGCAATGTGAACGGCAGCTTACCGGATGGATTTACTTTACCGCTCAGCAGATCGGCAACGGCATTTCCGGCCTCCATTCCACCAAACCATGACCACAGTATGGCAGGTACACGATAAACAATCCCTGACAACTTTACCGGTGAACCGGCAATAATAACAAGCACTGTATTGGGGTTTGCTTTGGCCACTTCGCGGATCAGAACATCCTGTCCATAAGGCAGATCCATATTTTGCTTATCGGAAGATTCTGTATCAAAGTCATGATTCAACCCTCCGAAAATGATCACTGCTTCTGATTTCTTTGCCACTTCCACCGCTTCATCCACCAGTTTCCAGTCAACCATATCAGAGCTTGTTTGTCCGGCATTGCTGCCTTCTTTGAAAGTGGATTGCTTTTCATACCCTTGTGCAAAATTTATTTTCACGCTAGCCCCAAATTTCTTCCGGATAGCATCCAGCGGAGTAATTTCGTACAGCGCTTTTATTTCAGAGCTAAGCCCGCCATTGCAATGCTTACGTGTAGCATTATCTCCAATAACCGCAACGGATCTTATTTTATTGAAATTCAGCGGAAGTATGTTTCCATTGTTTTGTAATAACACGGCTGCTTCAGCAGCATCGTTATATGCTGCTTGCTGATGTTGCGGCGTATTCATCTTCCCTTTTTCCCGCTTTTCTTCATCAAACATTTTTGTCTTTATCATTACCCGCAGCACATTGGCTACCTTTTCATCAACAATCGCCTCAGGGATCTTGCCTTCTTTTACTGCGCGGATCAATGGATCGGCGAAATACCATTCATTATAATCCTTTTTATCCGTTCCCATTTCCAGATCAAGGCCGGCTAAAGCGGCTTTTATTGTTGAATGTGCGGCCGCCCAGTCGGTCATCAACACGCCTTTAAAACCAAACTCTTTACGAAGGATCTCCCTGTCCAGGTACTCATTCTCAGCACACCAGTCCCCTCTGAACTTATTGTATGCGGCCATTACGGTGTAGGCCCCGCCTTCGGTTACGGACGCTTTAAATCCGGGTAAATAAATTTCACGCAATGCTCTTTCGCTCATGTGCACATCAACAGCATCTCTATGCGTTTCCTGGTTATTGGCAAGCCAGTGTTTTACACTTACCGCCACATCTTTTGACTGCAATGCTTTGATATAGGCAACCGACATTCTTGAAATAAGGAAGGGGTCTTCGCTCATGTACTCGAAATTTCTTCCACAAAGCGGCGAACGGATAATGTTGATACCGGGTCCCAATAAGATATCTTTTTTCCGGAACCGGGCTTCCTCACCCAGTACAATTCCGCGCTCATAAGCCAGCTTAGGATTCCAGGTAGCGGCCAAGGCGGTACCCGGTGGAAAACAGGTGGCGGAATCATTGGTCCATCCGGCATAAGCCCAGTCGTTCCGGTTTATTTCCGCGCGCACCCCGTGAGGCCCGTCGCTCAATGCCCATTCAGGAATACCTAGTCTTTTTATTCCCGATACGTAAAATTTTGAATTTCCATGCAGGAGGCTAACTTTTTCCGCCAGCGTCATCTGACTGATCAATGAGCGGATCTTTTCCTCCTGCTTACTGTCGTTTGCCACAAGCTGCGCACTTGCCATACCTGCCGTCATCACGCCCGCTAAAGCGAGTACAAATTGCCTTACCATTTTCTTCGGTTTCATCAAATTTCTATTCAATACATTCATTTATTAAGTTTAACCAGATCGGAAAGTACTGCCACAAAACCACCGCGGCGAAGCATCTCCACTTCAAGCGTGCTGGATCTGTCCACCGTTAAATACCGGCTTGTAAGCGCTTTATCGTGTTTCCCATCACTAATTAATGTCAGCTTGTATTTAACGCCTTCCGGCAAAAAGCTGAAACTGATCTTTTCGGTTCGTTCATGCATTGCGGCGCTAATTCCACCTATGAACCACGTGTCGTTCCTGCGGCGGGCAATCATAACATCTGAACCGGGATACCCACTCAGCAAGCGGGTATCATCCCAGGCGGCCGGCACTTCCTTAAGGAATGCTTTGGCTGCATCAGGCAATTGATGATAACCTTCCGGGCGGTCTGCCAGGTGCTGGATACCGGATTCAAAAACAATACTCAGTGCTAGCTCATGCCCATAAGAAGTAGTATGTGGATTTTGAGCATTGGTAAAGGTAACCGGTGTGTAATCCATCGGACCAACCACGTTGCGGGTAAACGGAAGAATGGTGTTATGCGCCGGCGCGGCAGTTGTAAACACCGGGTCATAGCAGTACCACTCCGCCCCGCGTACAGCTTCGCTGGTCATCAGGTTCGGGTAGGTTCTTGTCCAGCCCCGCGGCACCAGGCAGCCATGGAAATACACCATCATTTCAAATGCAGCTGCATCCTCCAGGATATCGAGGTAGTACCTGATCATATCCTGCTTCTCACTTTCAAAAAAGTCCACTTTTACACCTGCAACGCCCAGCTTTTTCAGCCGTGTAAATTCTTCCACCCTTTTTTCATGGGTTAGCAGCCTGTCGCGGGGAGTTGAGCTTACACTTGTATGCGGGCCGCCTGAATTATACCACATCAATGGTTTCACTCCTTTTGACTGGATGTATTGAAGGGCATCTTCAAGATGGCCGCCGTTACTCATCGAATCCCATTCCCAATCGAGCAGGGTATAAGGCCAGCCCATTTCTGCAGCGAGGTCGGCAAACTCACAAACAATTTTATAATCCTTTGTGCCATGATTGCTCGACCAATAATTCCAGGAGGTGATCCCCGGTTTGATCCAGTCCGTGTTCTTTACAACGGATGGGGCAGACACGTCATCCACTAATGTAGACGTTACAATATCGGCAAGTGAACCAATCATCATCACGCGCCAGGGTGATTGCCAGGGAAGCGTTATCGATGGTTGCGATGCCCCCTGCCCTCTTCCATCCCCCGGATCCGGAAATGTAAGCTTGTAGGTTGACCCATTAGCTTTATTACTAAGCTTAGTACCGCAATAAGTCCTGTTTAGGTCTGCTTCATGCAGCAGGAACCAACAGGAACTATCTTTCAATCTGAAAAGCGCCGGGTAACACCATTCCTGTTGCTGTACGTTGTCATTGCTCATTGAATCATACCACTCTTCGTTGGGAGCATTCCACTTTTCCATCCAACGCGCCGCTTCTTTAGGAATGGAATAAGCAGTCAGCTCATCCTTTACAACAAACTTTCCCTCCTTCTCCGGAAATTCATAACGGAAAGCAATGCCATCGTTATACACCCTGATAATAACATTCAGCCTGGCTTTGGAAGGATTCTCAAAAGAAAAGATCACTTCATTGGCCGAATTGGTGCAAACAGATCTTTTTCCGTGCAATGCGGTGTATTGTTCCTGGATGAAC